>Ga0075425_100000730_pt1 | contig 31341 bp, 31 predicted proteins | sample SoiMethybrSBSTD4_FD_75300 | JGI IMG/M metagenome (GOLD analysis project Ga0075425, IMG submission 75300) | Bulk soil microbial communities from a Populus tree surrounding site in Tennessee, USA - Soil MetaG P. TD hybrid SBSTD4 | ecosystem: Environmental > Terrestrial > Soil > Tree plantation... | reverse complement strand
GTCCAGTGCGGGGGCACGCCCATCTTTCGAATGGCCTCGGGCATCTGCGCAGTCCCTCCGACAGGCCCTTGGCTCCCGACGAACATCGTGTAGCCGCTTTGCCATGGCTCCGGCGTCCATCCGATCACGTGCGAGTAGAAAGGGATGGCTGAGCTCGGGTTGCCGGTCAGCAGATCGTACCAAATGAATCGGCCGGGGGCTGCGTCGCTCATCGGATCCTCCCATGTTTTGCGTGACGTAAGGATCCGCGCCAAGCTGCCGCAGGCTCCAGCCGGACGCAAGGGGCCGATCGGCCACCGTCGAACTTGTCGCCTTGTCGATATTGCGAATGTCAGAGCGCGGCGACGAGCGATCGACCGCGGCGAAGCTCAGAACTTGGGCATCTTGGGGAGACGCTGCCAGGGGATCTTCTCTTTTGCGAGCGTGATTCCCTTGGTCAGAATCGGTCGCGGGTCGAGCCACGACACGTTGGCGGCCATGGACACCTCGGACGCGATGAGCAACGCGACGCCGATGGCGATCGCGAGAAACAGGAAATTGGCGAGGAACGAACCTGGCCGTCTTGGACGCGCCGACCGTGGACGGACGGCGGCCGGCGGATAGCTCGACACCCCGATCCGCATGTGAACCACCTCGGCCCGCCGATCGCGCGGCGACAAGGTATCGGTGATCTTGTCTTCATCGAAATGGTGGAGGTTCGACTCGACCGGCGCGAGCTCGGGGTTCGAATCATTCGGGAAGTTCGGGCTGGTGTGAAACGATGCGTCGCGCGGGCGAATGTGGGAGCGCGTCTCGAGAGCCTCTGCCGGAGCAGCGGCCGTGACGGGCTTCGGCGCATCGCCGCATTCGGCAAGAAGAGCGGACAACGTCACGCCCGGTGCGCTGTAAGCGACAGTCTGTTCTTCCTCGAGATCGAGAAAGCTCGGCGCGACTGGGACGCCGAGCCCGATCGAAGTCCGCGCCGAGGCGCTGTTGCCGAGCGATGGCCTCGGTACGGTCAATGGCGATGAAGATCCCCCCTTCTCGCTCGGTGACGAGCTCCGTCCGTAAGCCCGCCGGCCTGAACGTTCAGGGGCACTCATGCAATCGTCATTCTATCGCTTCAGCGCGAGTACGTCACTCGACTGTCGACAAAAAAGATCCGAAAGGAACGGAGCACATCGTCACACGTAGCAGTTGCTCGAGTGGTCAGAGGCTCGAACCTACAACCTGGGTATTTTGGGCAGACGCTCCCAAGGTATCTTTTGTGCGACGAACTTCCACGCCTTGAACAGATGGGGCCTGGGGTCGAGCCACGGCATGTGCCCTGTCCTCGAGAGCTCGAATGCGATCAACACCAAGACCGAGACGACGATGACGAAAAACAAAAGTCTGGCGAAGAACGAACGCCGGCGCGACGGACGTGGGCGCGGGTCCGTCAAAGGCAAGGCTCTCGAGGGCGGGTAACTGGAGACGCCGATCCGCAGATGGTGCTCGGAGACTGCTCCGGGCGGCAAAAGCTCGACATCCGGATCGGTCGGAAAGATGGGCACGGTCTGAAAAGACTCTGCCCTCGCGTGAGGCGCGGACGCCGTTACACCGGACGTCGCCGTCGAGAGACCGCTCGGTTGCGGCGCGCCCTCACACTTGGCCAGAAGGACCGGCAGCGCAACCGCCGGCGTTGCGTCGTACGTGACGGTCTCCTCCTCGTCGAGCTCGACAAAGCCTGCCACCGACGGCACGCCGAGGCCGATAGTTGTCGGCAATCGCTTGTGCGAGCCCTGTGCGGGCAGAGGTGACGGCTTCGGATGCCGTCCGAGCTCTCGCGAGGCACTCATCCAAATCATTTTATCGTTCGTGCGACAGCTGTCACTTCTCTATCGAGAAATAGTGGAAAGAGACAAACGGAGCACATCGCCATACCGCGAAACGATCTCGCTGGTCACTCTGCTTGTCACCACGCTCGCGCGTGGGTGCGCGGACGACGTCGAGTCGAGATGGCCGCGTCGCGCCGCTATTTCGCTGCCTTGCGCGGGAAGCGCAACCGGAAACCGCTTGTCTGCATTTGCTCGTCCAATTTGCGTGAGATGGCGAGCGCCTTTTTCGTCTTTTCGAGCTTGGCCTTGACGCCTTCGACGTCGCCCTCTGAAACCAGGTCGTCGATCTGCCCGAGCAACCCTGCGAGCATGAGCAGCGCGGATCGCCGTGCCTCGGCGGCACTCGTCTCCGGGGCTGGGTCGCTTCCCTGCTGCTGGCGGCTCCAGGCGTCGAATGCTTTGCCGACTTCCTTGAGCGCCGCCTTGATGGTCCCCTCGGTCCCCGTCGAAACTGCCACCTCCGCTCGCGCGAGCAACTCCTGGAATCTGTGGAGCGCTGCGCGTCGTTGCTCGCGAGGCGACGGACCCATGATCGAACCCTGCCGACCTGACTGCCGCTCCTGAAACGGACCAAAGACCGACCCGCTCCCGAACCGGACTTGCGCCAGCGAGACCTTTGGCCCGGTTCGCACAAGCAGCGATGTGCCAGCAGGGCGCGGCTTGACAACGGCGCTGGAACCCGCCACTCCCTTTTCGGGATGAACAGGAACGTCGACTGGGTGTCGCTGTCGAAAGTGTCGCTCTCCTTTCCCTGCGTGGTCGGGCTGACCGAACGAGAGAGACGCGAAAGCCAGACACTCGAGCTCGAACTCGCGATGAGCCTCGATCTGGACGACGCGGCCGGAGGTGATTTGCGGCGCTCGGTCGACTATGCCGCCGCGCTCGACCACGTGCAATTCATCGCCCAGCACGGCCGGTGGACGCTTCTCGAATCGATGGCCGGCGCGATGGCGCGGTTCATTCTCGCGCCACCAGCGGCCGGCGAGAGGCGTGCGCAAGTTCGCTGCGTGCTCGTGCGGCTTCGCAAGCCCGACGTGTTCGGCGGACGCGCCGTCCCCTCGGTCGAGATCCAGCGGGATGAAGCGTGGTTCGAAACGCGCGAACTTTCGGGCAAGCTCGCCGGTCCGGCTCGCATCGAAATCCTGCAAGAGACGCCGAAGACGGGGGCTTACCGCATTCACATCCCCGCCCGGACGAGCTGGACGGCGCCGAGCAACATGGCCCTTCAGATCATTTCCGGTCGTGTGTTGGTTTCCGGTGAAGAGGTTCGCGCTCGTTCGGTCCTTGCCGCCGGACAACGCGTGGTCTCCACGCCGGAAGAGGTCCCGGCATGTCTCCTCGGCATCTGCCAGCCTCCGCTTGAGCACGACTAGGACGCATGTGGGGTTATGTCCCACCTGGAGGTCCGCCCCGCGTGAGCCGATTCGTTCGGGGGCGATCATCTTTTGTGGGCATGCTACGTGGTGTCGCATGTCGCCATCCGTCCGCGCGATGGCAAAGGCTGCGCTCCTCAGGGTGTCGCGCTGGGTCGGAGCGTCCGCGCTCGCGCTCGCGCTTTCGATGCTCGTCGGTGTGAGCTCCGCGTCGGCGGCCGTCGCGATCCACATCCAGATCGACGGAGTGATCAACCCCATCAAAGCGCGCTACGTCCACCAAGCACTCGAGACCGCCAAGAACCAGAGCGCGGCTTTCGTGCTCATGTCGATCAACACGCCTGGCGGTCTCGTCTCGTCGATGGAGGACATCGTCGCCGACATGACCAACTCGCCGGTTCCCGTGATCGGGTTCGTCGAGCCTCCGACCGCACAGGCGACGTCGGCCGGCGCGTTCTTGCTTCTCGCCGCCGACGTCGCCGCGATGGCGCCGGGAACGCGCGTGGGCGCCGCGCATCCGGTCGGCGCGGACAAGAACCTCGAGGGAGCGATGGAGGAAAAAGCGACCAACAGCCTCGTGTCGCTGGCCAAATCCCTCGCCACTCGACACGGCCGCCCGGAGTCGTACGCCGAGTCGATCGTGAGAAAGTCGGCTAGTTTCACCGCCGAAGAAGCGAAGGCCGCCGGCGCCGTCGAGATCATCGCTCCCACGGTGAGCGCTTTGCTCGAGACGCTCGATGGCTACGCCATCATCACCGCCGATCGCAGCGTCCAGCTGTCGACGAAGCACCTCGAACTTTCACTCGTGCCGCTGTCGCCGAGTAACCGATTGCTCGACGTGATCTCGAATCCGACCCTCGCGTCGATCCTGCTATCGCTCGGCGTGCTCGGAATTCTCTACGAGCTTTCGTCTCCCGGCGTCGGCCTCGCCGGCATCGTCGGCACGATTTGTCTCGTGCTCGCGCTCGTGGCGCTCTCGACGCTGCCGCTCAAGCTCGGCGGATTCGTGCTGCTCCTCGCGGGCTTCGTCGCCATCGCCGTCGAGGTGAAGTCACCAGCCCACGGCGCGCTGGCCCTCGGCGGCGTCGTCGCGCTCATTTTGGGGGCGCTCGTGCTCGTCGACGAAACCGGCTACTTCGGCGGAGCCCAGAAGCTCGATTTTCGCATCTTCGTCCCCTTCGTCGTCGTCGTCAGCGGCTCGTTTCTCTTGTTCGCCGGCATCGCCGCCAAAGCGCTGCGGGCCCCCGCGCAATCCGGACTCGAGATGATGAGCGGCATGGCGGGCGTTGCGCGAACGCGGATCGGCCCGGAGGGCGGCATGGTGTTCGTCGACGGCTCGCGCTGGCAGGCCACGTCGGACGCGGTCATCGAGCCGGGAGAAGAGATCGTCGTCGAAGAGGTGACATCGAACCCGACTCGACTCCGGGTGAAGGCAACGGAGAAAGGAGCATCGTGATGGAAGCTTTGGAAGGTCTTTTGGTGACGGTCGTCGTGGTCCTCGGGTTCGTCCTCACCCTCGTGGCGAAATCCATTCGCATCGTCAACGAATACGAGCGGGGGGTCGTCTTTCGCCTCGGGCGCGTCGATCCGGCGAACCTCAAGGGCCCCGGCCTCCGGGTGCTCGTTCCGTTCATTGACAGGATGTACAAGGTCGACCTTCGGGTGGTGACCATGGATGTCCCCACGCAAGAGGTCATCACCAAGGACAACGTGACCATCAAGGTCAACGCCGTCGTCTACTTCAACGTGATGAACCCGATCGCAGCCGTCATCAAGATCACGAACCACTTGATGGCGACTTCCCTCATCGCGCAGACGACCCTCCGCAACATCCTCGGCCAGCACGAGCTCGACGAGATCCTCGCGGAACGCGAGAAGATCGGCCAGGCGTTGCAGAAGATCATCGACGAAGCCACCGACGTCTGGGGCATCAAGGTTTCGACCGTCGAGATCAAAGACATCGAGCTCCCGGACAACATGCGCCGGGCGATGGCCCGCCAGGCGGAAGCCGAGCGCGAGCGACGCGCGAAGGTCATCGCCGCCGACGGCGAGTTCCAGGCGTCCCAGAAGCTGCACGAAGCCGCGCAGATCATCGAGCAGACCGGGACGGCGTTGCAGCTCAGGTACTTGCAGACGCTCGTGGAAATCGGGGCCGAAAACTCGACCACCATCATCTTTCCGTTGCCGCTCGACATGGTGACCCCATTCCACAAGCGGGCTTGATACTTTTCCGATAACCTTAGGAGCCATGAGGGGAAAAACCATCTTCGCGTCGATGGTGACGCTCACGTTTCTGTGCGGGTTCGTGTTCGCCACGGTGACCGGGCTCGCTCTCGCGCTGCGCGAAGTCGATCTCGTGTCCGCGCTCGGATTGGGCGTGGGCGCGACGGTCGTCTGGTCGTTTCTCGTCTGGCTCATCTCGCCGCTCGTGATGGATCTGGTCCAGCGATGGGTTTACTCGGCGCGCCCGATGACGATCGAGGAGCTCACCCAGTACAGGCCGGCGGTGGCCTCGTTCGTCCAGCAGGTTTGCCAGAAGCACCGGGTCAAGCCGCCTCGGCTCAAGTTCATCGACGACATGACGCCCCAGGCGTACTGCTACGGGAGCTATGCCAACAACGCGCGTCTGGTGACGACGCGTGGGCTCATGCACTACCTCGACGACGAGGAGCTCAAGGCCGTCTACGGGCACGAGCTCGGACACATCGTCCACCGCGACTTCATCGTGATGACGATTGCCGCCACGCTGCTCAACATTCTGTGGAACGTGTACGTCATTGCCCGCAACATCCGAGGCCGGAACAACTCGCGGCCGGCCTACCCGATTGCCCTGGCGGCGCTCGTTTTCTGGTGGGTGGCTCAGTACATGTTGCTTTTTCTGTCGCGGACACGGGAATACGAGGCCGATCGGTTCGCCGGCGCCGAGACCGGCAATCCCAACGCGCTCTCGATGGCGCTCATCAAGATCGCTTACGGTCTCACCAAGCTCGAGCCCACGCCGTTTAGCCAGAAGTTCCTCGGCGGGACTCGCGCGCTCGGCATCTCCGACTACAAGTCGGCGTCGGGCGCGGGGTTCGCCTACCAAGCCATGAACCGGGAGCCCGGCATGGGAACGCCGGCACCGGCCTACGCCGGCGCCGCTGCGCAAGCGGCGTCCCCCGCCGGCGACTTCGCAGCGTCGTACCCGGGCGCGCGCGCCATGGAGGTCCCAGTCACGCTCGGCGGAGTGCAGCGGATCGAAAAAGTCATGCTGTTCGATCTTTACAACCCCTGGGGGACGGTGAGCGAGCTCGGCTCGACACACCCATTGACCGGCAAGCGGATCCGCGCGCTCGGCAACCAGGCTACCGCGATCGGCCAGCGTGCTCTCTTGTCGTTCGATCGCGTCGACGCGTCGGGGCGGGCGCTCGACATGACCAGGCTATACAGCACGTTCTTTTTCGAGATTGTCGTCTACTTCGCGCCCCACATTCTCGGCGTCGTCTTCGCGCTGCTCAGCCTGGGCAGCCTCGTCATCCAAGCGCCGGTGTTGGCCGGGGCGTTCGGCGGTCTGATCATCTTCGGCATCGGTCTCGGCATGACAATCAAGGGCTTCTATCGTTTTCCGTCGCTTCGGGAACCGCCGTACATGAGCGTCATCGATCTGATGAGCGACCCCTATGCTTCTCCGCTGAGGGGGCGCCCCGTCGTCCTCGAAGGGACGGTCATTGGCCGCGCGGCGGCGGGAGGCAAGCTCACCGAAGACGTGATGATCGAGGATCGACAGGGGGGGTTGATGGTCATCAATTACGAGTCACCTCTCGGCTTCCTCGGCAACTGGTGGTTCGCCACACGTCGCGTCGGCCGGCTCATGCAAACACAAGTGCGCGTCCTCGGCTGGTTTCGGCGCGGCGTCTCGCAACTCGTCGATCTGAAGTCTTTGCACACTCAGTCCGGCGAGCTCGTCAAATCGTGGACCGCCTTCTGGGGAAAGTGCGGCGGCGTCCTCGTGCTTTTGATCGGCATCGTCGTCGGCGTGATAGGCGCACTGTCCGCTGCCTCCACGACTCATACGACGGACAAGGCGGCGACTGCGGCGGCCCCCACCATGCCCATTGCCAAGCCGATCGCGACGCCGCCTCCGGCGGTCACCGCGCCGAAGCCCACGTCTCCCGCTCCCGCAGCGCGACCCAAATCGGCTGCGCCCACCGCCGCGCCGAAGCGTCCGTAGGGCGTCTCTAGGTTGGGTTCTGGCCGCGCGCGAGCTCGGCGGCACGCGCGATCCAATCGTCGCGGCGGATGCGCTCGGGTTTCGCCTTGATCTTCTTGGCAATCGTCTCGACGTCCTCGTCCGTCCAGGCGGCGATCTGTGCGAACTTTCGAATGCCGAGATGCTTGAGCTCGCGTTCGAACCCGGGCCCGATCCCGCGGATCAGCTTCAGGTCGTCAGCCGCGTCGCCCGCCTGCGCACGCGCCTCCTCGAGTTCCTTTTCGAGCTCGCGAATTCGCGTCTCGCGCGCCAATGCTGCGAACTCGACCTCCTTCACCGCGAGCTCGCGCGACGCGAGCTGGTGGCGAACCGATTCGAGCTCGAGGATGAGCGCGTCGCGCTGCGTAAGAAGCGTGCGGAGCTCACCCTCCTTGGCCGACACGGCCCGGTGGGCCAGCTCGAGCTGCTCTTTGAGCTCGGTGAGCCGTTCGTCGACCTTCTCCACGACGGGAGGCCGCAGAGGCGAAGGGATCGCAGGCGCGCGCGGCACGCTCGAGGCGCGCGGAGGTGCGCTCGGCCGGTCGGTGATGGGATTCAGACTCGGAGCTCCTGGACGCGGTGGCGCAAGCGGCAACGAACTGAGGCGCCCCGTTGAGAACGGCGGCTTCGAAGAATGCGGCGGACGCACACTCTCCGGCGTCGCGCCAGCAGGCGCGCCGAGGGCGGGCGTCGCCGTCGGTTCCGAAGCGGCGGCCGATTTCGACTCCGCGGCCGGCTTGGAGTCAAGTTGCGCTGCGCTCGTGCCTGTCGTCTCGGACGCAGCAGGGGACGACGCTGCTGCTGAGTTCCACCCCGCCGGGTGTTCCGAAGCGGCTCCGGCGGGGGATGCTGCGAAGTCCGCGGTGCGGGACGATGCTGCTGAGTCCCCGACGGGGGACGACGCTGCTGCTGAATCCCCGGCGGGGGATTTCCGAATCACGGGAGGGGGAGGAGGCGTATGCGAGGCGGGACCGGGCTTGGCATCGACGAGTTCGATGAGCGCGTCGGCATCTATCTCGGACTCGTCGTTCGGCTCCTGGATCATCTCGGTCATACGCACTCTCACGACGCGCCTGACTTCGGCGCACGCCAGTCGCGGCTAGCAGAATACCATAGTACTAAAGTCGCCGGATGCACACGTTGGCGGCATAGTATTACAGTATAATAGGACATGGACGCCGCGGCGTCGACACCGTAGTGGTGTTGGTGTTGCTCGGCGCGGCCTTCGGCCCGTCTGCGGTATTACTCGGCGCGGCTTCCGGCCCGCCTGCGGTAGAAAATACGTCCCGTAAATCGCTCATGCGAATTGCCGCGCTCGACATCGGATCGAATTCCTTTCACCTGATCGTCTCGCACGTGAACCCGGGCGGTCGTATGGAGATCCTCGATCGCGCCAAGGAAATGGTCCGTTTCGGCGAAACGCTGAAGGCCGGGATGATCACGCCGGACGTCTTCCGTCGCGGACTCGACGCGCTGCGCTCGCTCAAGCGCATCGCCGATCGCCATCAGCCTGATGCGCTCGTCGCGGTCGCGACCAGCGCGGTCCGCGAGGCACAGAACGGCGGCGAGTTCGCGCGAGCCGTTCGAGACGAGCTCGGCATCGACATGCGCGTCATCCGCGGCCAGGAGGAAGCGCACCTCATCTACCTCGGCGCGCGCAGCGCGCTCGATCTCGCCGGCCGGCGGGTCGCGCTCTTCGACGTCGGCGGTGGATCGACCGAGCTCATTCTCGCCGACGCGCGCGAGTGCTACTTCACGATATCGCTCAAGCTCGGCGCCTTGCGCCTGCGCGACGAATGGCAAACGGCCGATCCTCCGAGCGCCCGCGAGGTCTCGTCCCTCGCCGATCGCGTGCGCGGCGCGCTCGAGCCGGGCATCGCGCGCGTCCGCGCCATGGGGTTCGACTTCGTCGCGCTCACGTCGGGAACCGCTTTCGCGCTCGCGGGCTTGGCGGCGAGGGCCGGCAACGGCGCCGGCGGCGGACCCCCCCGCGTGCTCACTTTTCGCGCGCTCTGCGAGGTTGAGCGAAAGCTCTTGTCGCTTTCCCTCGCCGAGCGCGCGAAGCTCCCGGGCCTCGATCCGCGCCGCGCCGACACCATCATTCCGGGCGCCGTCCTCTTGCGCGCCATCTTCGAGCTTTCCGGCGCGGACCACGCCACGCTCTGCGAGCCCGCGCTGCGCGAGGGAATCGTCGCCGACTACGTTGCGAAAAATCGCCCCGGCATCCAGCTCGTCGACGAATTTCCCGACCAGCGCCGCCGCAGCGTCATGGAGCTCGCCCGCCGATGCCACTACCCGGAGGCCCATTCGCATCACGTTGCCAGGCTCTCCCTCTCGATCTTTCACCAAACGCGCGAGCTGCACGGCCTCACCAACTCCGACAGCCTTCTTCTCGAGTACGCGACGATACTCCACGACATCGGTTTTCACATATCCGGTAACCGGCACCATCGTCACGCTCACTACCTCATCACGACGCACGACATGCGCGGCTTCTCTCAAGAGGAGATCGACATCATCGCTCTCATCGCGCGCTACCATCGGAAGACGGCGCCGAAAAAGAGCCATCCGGAGTTTGCGAAGGCATCCAAAGAGGCGCAGAAGAAAGTATCCAAGCTGACCGCCATCCTGCGGGTGGCCGACAGCCTCGACAGGACGCACGCCACGCTCGTTCGGGCCGTTCGCTGCACCATCAACCCGAAGACGATCGAGCTTCGCCTCGAAACCGACGACGATCCCGAGCTCGAGCTTTGGACGGCGCGGCGCAAGGGTGACCTGTTCGAAGAGCTGTTCGGCCGGCGGCTGCGCTTCGCTGTCGACCCGCCGTCCGAAGCGATGAGCCCGAAGGGGCTCGCCAAAGAGGGGGATCAGGTGGCGCACCCGGTGCTTGCGCTCAAGCAAGCCCGCGACCGGCGCCCAGCCAAGAGCCGGACCTGACGATGCTCTCGCCCGCCGAGGTAGACTGGGATCTCCCGCTCTACGCGCAGGAATGGCTCGCGGAGCGCTTCCGGCTCACGTTGAAGCTCGCGAGCGACGTCGACAAGAAAGCGAGTACGGTCGGCGTGCACGACTTGCGTGTCGCCTGCCGAAGACTTCGAGAAGCGATCAGCTTTTTTCACGGAGTCACCGAGGTGCCGCCGCTCTCGGACGTCGACCGTGCCGCCCGGCGCATGGCGCGCGCCGTGCGCCGTCTCCGAGAAATGGACGTGGCCATCAAGAGACTCAGGCGGCTGCGCGTCGAGAGCGTACGCAGCGAGCTGTCGAAAAAAGAGCTCTCCAGCGCGCTCGCGAAAAGGCGGCAAGAGTTGGCGAAGAAGAGGCGCAAGCGGATCGGCAAGCGGGCTACGCAGCTCGAGTCCGCGATCAAGGAGCATCTCCCGTTGCGCGTACGGCCGCGCGCAGCCGACGTCGACCCCGCCCGAGAGGCCGAGCTTCGCGCGTTCGTGGAGGCGCGCGTGGCCACCAGGCGAGCGGAGGTGGAGCGGCGCTTTGACTTGGTCCGATCGCGAGCCGGCAAGATCGTCTCCGACCGCGAGACCGATAACCTCCACGGCATCAGGGTGGCGATCAAGCATTGGAGATACGCAAGTGAGATTGCCCGCGCCGTGATGCCACGGGTCTTGTATCGGCCGATCGCCGCCAAGCTCCGCCACCTGCAAGATCTCGGTGGCAAGAGCCAAGACTTCGCCGACCTCGCGAGCGTCGTCGAAAAAGAGCTCGAAGACGGCGGTACACGCGAACAGCGGACCATACTGGCAGCCGCGCGTGCCGAGCGCGCGCGGGCGGCTCGCGAGTTCTACGACGCCTTGAAGGCGCTCCTTCCGTCGAGCCGCGCCGCGAACGGAGGTTGAAGAAGGGGAGAGGGGCCCGGCATGACGTCGGCAGATTTCCGTGACGGAATCGTTCTGGCGCGCCCGACACCGAGCGCGAGAAAACCTCCGAGCACCCAGAGGGACTGAACGAGATGAATGAGGAGAGCAACCGCGAGACCGTTGCGCGGCGTCGTCCCCATCGCCCAGGCGAAGACGGTGAAAGCTCCTTCGAGCGCTCCAATCTGTCCCGGAACGAAGTCTCCCGCAGTGGCTCCGATGAGGAGGACCCCTTGCGCGACGAGCGCGCTCGAAAGCGACCAGCGAGAACCGACGGCATGAAGGAGAATGCCGATGAGCACCACCTGAAGGGTCCGGTTGAGGACGAGCCACCCGAGGGCAGACGCCGGGAACCCGGGGAGCTGTCGTAGGGCCGATCGAAACTGCTCGAGCGCCGCTCCGATCTTGGGAAAGCGAACGAAGGCCAAACTGCCGAGAGGCGCAAAGTAGGCAAGCAGGAGCAGCGTCGAGCCGCTCGCTGCGAGAAGCGCGCATTGCCCCAGAATCACGAACGAGAGCGCCACGGAACCCTGAGCCGATCTGGCCGCTACGACGCACGGCAGAAGAATGATCGCCGACGCGATCAGGTGAAGCGCCTGGACGACGGCGGCGACGGCAGCCGTCTTCGGAAGGGTTGCGTGAGACTTCAAAATGCCAGCCTTCGACGCCTCGGCGGCCATTCGACCGACCGGGAGCACGTTGCCGATGGAGTAGCCGACGAGCTGCGCGCGGACGAGCGCACCCACGGGAACCGAGGCTTTCAACGAAGCGAACAGGTCGCGAGCCGCGAGCGCCTCGGTGCCGATGCGGCAAGCTTCGAGAAGGACGACGCACGGCAGAAATGGCAACGCCCGCGCGATGACGGCCAAGGTGGCGTCGACCCCTGCCTGCCGAACGACCCAGATGACCGCGCCGAGACCAAGCGTAAAACTGCCGGCGATCCACAGCCACCGCCTCCACCGTTCGGACTTCGGTTCGGAGCGCATCCCGCTATGGACCCCGAGCGTCCACCCGGCGGGTGACCGTCACCGGCCGTTCCTGTGACATTCTCGCTACACGGTCGGTACTATGCGATCTCTTCGGTGGCGCCGAAACGGTAGCCGACGCCGCGCACCGTCTCGATGAGCGAGCCCGCTTTGCCGAGCTTCTCGCGCAGGCGCTTGATGTGAGTGTCGATGGTGCGCGTCTCGACGTTGAGGTTCAAGCCCCAGACGTCGTTCAGCAGCGTCTCGCGCGTCTGCACCCGATCGCGGCGCTGCACGAGCGTGCGGAGCAGCCGAAACTCGAGCGCCGTGAGCGACACCTCGCGCCCCTCGACATGCACGCGGTGCGCCTCCGAGTCGATCGTGAGATGACCGAGCTTGACGATCTCGGAAGGGGGTCGCGACGTGGGCTCGCCGCGCCGGATCACCGCCCGAACGCGCAGCACGAGCTCCCGCACGCTGAACGGCTTGGTGACGTAGTCGTCCGCGCCTATCTCGAAGCCGACGACCCGATCGACCTCGTCGCTCCTCGCGGTCAGCATGATGACCGGCGTCGTGCGCGTCTTCGGGTCCGCCTTGAGCAACCGGCACACTTCGACCCCCTCGAGGTCGGGGAGCATGAGGTCGAGCAGCACGAGGTCCGGCGTTTTTGCGGAGGCAATGCGCAAGCCCTCGCGGCCCGACGTCGCTGCGTAGACCTCGAACCCGGCCTGCCGAAAGTTGTATTCCAGCGTCCGTACGAGGTCGGTCTCGTCTTCGACGATGAGCAGCTTCGGTGAGGATGTGGACACGACCTTCGGGCGAGCGTCCTCTGGTTTGGTAACAATTCGGTGACAATTCTGCGAAGGTTCGCAATCCGGGGTGGTGTTACTCGGCGCGGGCCCGCGGCCCCGCCTTCGGGTGGCGACGACTTAGGGAGTCGGCGCGGCCTTCGGCCCGCCACGACTTTAGGTCGGTGGGGCCTTCGGCCCGCCACGACTTTAAGCAGTCGGCGCGGCCTTCGGCCCGCCTCGGGGCCCGCTGTCACCCGCATAACGCCTCGAATTCACGCAGTCGACAGCGAGTTCCTCCAAACTGCGCGGGCATGATGAACGCTCACGAGCAGGGCCCAGCTTGCCCCGCCTGCGGGGGGGGATCGTCGCGCGCGGTGAGGACGCAGGGGGTCCATGTCGACGCCGAAACCATCTACTATTTGACTTACGTCTGGGCTTGCGCCGTGTGTGGCAAGCAATGGATGGATCCGTCGCTCGACCGGATCAACGCCTGGGCAGCCCACGCGGCGTGCCTCTCGGCCGGGGGGGACGAAGGGGCGATTTTCCCAGGGTCTATGGGCAGATTGGCGCCGTAGACCCACAAGCTTGTCGCAACTTATCCACAGGGTTGTTGACGACTTGCCATATACGCCGGGCAAATTGAAAACCATGAACGGGCTAGAGGGGGTTTTGCTGGCGCCGGCCGCAGCTTCGGCCGGCCTCTATCTGCTCATGGTCGGGGGGTTCCTCGTGGCCATGCGGCGTCGCGAGCGCGCGCCTTCGCCGAAGATTCATCCGCGCGTGTCGATATTGAAGCCGCTGGCGGGCGTGGATGACGAGCTTGAGGAAAATCTGAAGTCGTTCGCATGCCTTCATTACCCACATTACGAAATCATCCTCGGCGTTGCCTCGGATGATGACGCCGCGTATCCGGTCGCGCGCAGGTTCGTCGAAGAGGTCGGGCACCACCGCGCCCGGCTTCTTGTCACCGATCCGGACGCGGCCACCAATCCCAAGGTGGCGCAGTTGCTCTCTCTCGAGCGGGCCGCCACCGGAGCGATCGTGGTCGTCTCCGATTCGAACGTGCGCGTCACGCCCGCTTACCTCGACCCGCTCGTCGCCGAGCTCGCGCGCCCAGGCGTGGCGGCGGTCTCGAGCGTCGTTGCCGGCACGGGGGAGCAGACGCTCGGAGCAGCACTCGAGAACTTGCAACTCGGCGCGCTGGTCGCGCCGGGCGTCGTCGCCTCGGCCTGTATCGCGGGGCGGGCAATCACGATCGGCAAGTCGATGGCGATGTGGCGCGAGCCGCTCCGGCGCGTCGGCGGCTTCTCGGCGATGGCGCATTTTCTTTCGGAAGACCACATGCTCGGCAAGGCGTTTGCGCGCGCCGGCTACAAGGTTCGCGTGTCGCTCTGTCCCGTTGCGAACCGGAACGTCGCATGTTCTCTCAAGAGGACGCTCGAGCGACACACGCGGTGGGCGAAGCTTCGCCGGGCCATTTCGCCGGCCGGGTTCGTGCTCGAGCCGATGCTCTCCCCCGTCGTGATGACGACGCTCGCCTGTCTCGTCCTTCAGACGAAGCCCCTCGCGTTCGCCTTTTTGGCCGCGCTGCTCCTTCAGACGGCGGGCGCCGTCATCACCACGCGCGTCCTTCGAGGGACTGCGCCGCGATGGTACTGGGTACCGCTCGAGATCGTGCGGGCGTACCTCTTGTTTCTTTGCTGGCTCTTCGCCTGCGCCAGCAAGCGCGTCAGTTGGCGCGGTCACGACTTCGAGCTCGCGCGCGGCTCGGCCATCGTTCCGGCGGATCCGAGCGTATGGCACCGCTTTCGCGCCCTGGTGCGCGCATGACTTCTCTCGCCCTCTCCTCCTGTTGCCCGGATAACACGAGCCATGGCCACCATCGCACATCTGACGGATCTTCATCTACTCGAGGATAACTACGCGGATCGGCCATTCGGGCCGCGCGCCCGACTTTCGTATTTGAGTTTTGGCAGATGTCTTGACCCCGGCGAACGAAGAAAAAAAGTCGCGGCTTCCCTCGAGGAAGTGAAGGCGAACGGGGTCGACCATCTGATCATCACCGGCGACTTGACGGAAGATGGCGACATGGCCCAGTTCGAGCTTCTCGCCGAGCTTCTCGCCGAGTCGAGGATACCGCCCGAGCGCATCACCCTCGTGCCTGGCAACCACGACGCGTATGCGACCGGGGGCGCCTACGGCGACGCGATGAACGGGCCGCTCAGGGCCTACGCGCGGACGAGCGCCATCGGCGTGCCGCTCCGGTTTCGAGACGTCACGATCGTTCCCGTGTCGACGGCCTTCCACCAATCGCCCCTGCGATCGGCCGGCGCGATCGCCGAGGACGAGCTCAAAACCCTCGCCGCGCTCGCAGAAGATTCGAGCCTCGCCCAGCGGCCTCTCGTTTTCGCCATGCATCATCCGCCGGGAAGGCACCTTTTGCCGCTGTTTCAGTGGATCGACGGCTTGCTCGAGCACACGGCTCTCTCGGCATTGTTCGACCGCTGTCCCCACCTGCACGTCATCCACGGCCACACGCATCACCAAGTGAACCGTAGCGTTCGCAAGGGAGAAGCGCCTCGCGTGTTCTCCGCGAAGGCCGTCGTCGACGGCGGATTTGCGCTTCGCCTCTACGACGCTTCGCCCGGCGGTCTGGCCCCTCTCGAGGTCGACTTGATCGACGGCCTCGGTGCGTTCGCACTTCCGGCGTAGTGCGGCAGCACCGAGGCGACGGACCGCGCGGACTGGACGAACCTGTATCCGACGTTGCGAATCGTTTCGATGACCGGTGCGCACGGTCCGAGCTTCTGCCGGAGGCGCTTGACGTTCGTGTCGACCGTACGCGTGTCGGCGTGAGACCTTATGCCCCACACGTCGCGCAAAAGCTGCTCGCGCGAGAGCACCCGATCCTTGCTGGCCATGAACGTCACGAGCAACCGAAACTCGAGCGCCGTGAGCGGCGCTTCGACGCCGTCGACCATCACGCGGTGGGCGACCGTGTCGACCCGTACGACGCCGGACTCGAACACCTCGGGGATGGCGCGGCCACCGCGCGGCCGGCTCAAGGTGGCAATCCGCTGGCAAAACCTGGGAAGGCTCACCGGCTCGGAAGCGTAGAGATCCGGCTCGATGACGAACCTCTGCCGAGCGTGGGACGCGAGCTTCGGCTGAAAGAGCACGAGAGGAAGATCCGCGACCTCTTGGTACTGGCTGATGGCGCGGCGCAGCTCGGTTCCGGTCATGTCGGGCAGCGTCACGTTCGCGACGATGACGTCGGACGACAGGGCGCTCGTCGCGCGGATCGCGTCGAGGCCCCGCTTGGCCATCGTGACGTCGAATCCCTTGGCGTTCAGGCCGGCGCGGATAAGTTGAGCCAACCTGTCGCTGGGCTCCACGAGCAGGACGAGCTGCCTGAGCTTCATGCCAAGACAAATTGTAGCTTGGAAATCGTGACATTCGGGTGACAGCGGGGCGAGCTATTCGTGACGGTTTCGTTGCGTAAAACCGGCGGTTGTCGTGGAAGGGCCATGACCCGGGCGCCTTCCCATTTCGGGGAACCAGGGCGAGCCCCGCCAAGGCGGAAGGCTCGTGGGGGCGTCAGGACGGGGCTGGGCGATCGCCGATGCCCGAAGAATGAGCCGAATCGCACGCGGGCGGCCCCTTACTTGACATGAGGCGTCTCGGCGGGAGGTGACCTGTGGTCGTGGATCTCAGTCGGGCGCGCCTGCAGTCATCGGCATCTGCCTTTTCGGTGATGCTCCTCGTTCTGGTCGCGTGCGGTGACACGAGCCCGACGCCACCACCTGCGGCCGCGGCCGATTGCGCGGTCGGTGCGAGCGCGCCGTGCGCATGCGCCGACGGACAGATGGGGGCGCGAACGTGTCTGGCCAACCGCACCTTCGGTCTATGCATGTGCACCGGAATGCCGCCGGTCCTGGACAGCGGCGGAATGGCGCCGGTTCCAGACAGCGGCGGCATGGCGCTCGATGGGTCCACGGGTGACGCCGCGGTCGGCGTCGCGAGCGATGCGACTTCGGGTGATGCCCTCGCGCCCGTCGCCGGCGTGCCCGATCCGCGCGACGCGGTCATCTACCAGGTGAACCTGCGCGCCTTCAGCGCCACGGGCTTCCAGGGCGTCATCGATCGCCTCGACCAGATCCAGGCCCTAGGAGTCAACGTCGTCTATTTGATGCCCGTCACTCCCGTCGGCATGGTCAAGAGCGTCAACTCGCCCTATTGCGTGCAGAACTACAAGGAAGTGAATCCCGAGCTCGGAACCCTTGACCAGCTGCGCACGCTGATCGCCGGAGCGCATCAACGCGGCATGGCGGTGATCCTCGATTGGGTGGCCAACCATACCGCCTGGGACAATCCCTGGATCACGGAGCATCCCGACTGGTACGACAGGGATGCGAACGGGGTCATCCGGCCTGCCACAGTGAACAACTTCGTCTATACCGACGTGGCCCATCTCAACTTCGCCAACCAGGACATGCGCCTGGGCATGATCGATGCGTTGCGGTACTGGATCTTCGCGGTGGACAGCGATGGCTTCCGCTTCGACCTTGCCGACGGGCCGCCCATCGATTTCTGGATCCAGGTCAATGCCAACCTGCGGTCCATCACCACCAAGAAGCTGATCCTCTACGCCGAGGGCGGGCGCCAGGACGAATGGCAGGCCTTCGACTACACCCACGCCTTCTCTTTTTACGACGCTCTGAAGCAGATGTTCGGCGGCACGCAGGCCCCGGCCACGCGCGTGGAAAGCGAGAACGCCCTCCGATACACCGGCGCCAGCGAATCCAACCGCCTGGTGCGCTACATCTCCAACCACGACGTGACCGACTGGGACGGCCCGCCCCAGAACATCTTAGGCGGCCAGGCCGGGGCGACCGCCGCCTTCGTGCTTGCGGCCTACAACCGTGGCGTTCCCATGATCTACAATGGCCAGGAGATCGCCCTCAACTACTCGCTGCCCTTCCCCTACCTCACCCCGAAGATCAACTGGGCCCCCAACAACGCCGTGACGGATGAATACATCAAGCTGATCAAGTTCTACAAGCAGAGCGAAGCCATCCGCCGGGGCACGCCAACCGCGTATAGCAACAATGACGTCAGCGCATTCGTGAAGACGAGCACGAACGACAAGGCGCTGGTGTTGGTGAATATCCGTAACCGCACGGTGACATTCAACCTCCCGACGGTTTTGGCGAATACCACCTGGTACAATGGCTTCGACAAGACCCAGGTCAAGCTGGGTACCAACATCAGTCTGGCGCCTTACCAGTACATGGCCATGACGGCGGTGCCCTAGAACCGGGATCGATTCGCAAGCAGCGCGGCGAGCCACAAGGTTCATCGCACCTTGGGCGTCCGCCTAACAGCACGCTGCCTCGATGGACTTCGTCGCGAGGCTTCGCTAAGGTGCGCCGCGAGAATCGTTGAACGTGGGTTCCGTCGGCGCAAGAACTGCTAAGTGCGGAGGGCTCGCGCTGTTGATTGGCGTGCTTTCTTCGTGTCTGCTGCCTCCGCTACCTCCTCCGCCGAACCCGTCGATTCCGACGTGCGCGACATCGATCGCGGTGGGGCCGGACGAGGACGTCTGGCTCACGGGATGCCAGCCCATGGACTACGGTCGTCTCGGCGCCAACTACGCCATTTTTCATCGGCGAAATGACGTCTGGACTCGCACGAAAGATCGCGCGGCCCAAATCGCGATGTCGCCTGAAGGCAAGCTCTGGCGGATTGACGGACATGGCGCCGTCTTCGAACGCAACGAAACGGGCGGCGGCTGGAGCCGTCACGAGGGAGTGTGCGCCACCGCGATCGGGGTCGGAGCGGAGCGACGCGCTTGGATCGTCGGCTGCCCTCGGTCTTTCGAAGTGTCGTACTTCGATGGATCGCGCTGGACTCCGGTACCGGGAGCCTCGGCGAATCAAATCGGAGTATCTGTCGAGGGAATGCCTTGGGTCATCGCGCAGGATCCCGCCCCCGTCATTCATCGATGGAATGGCACTGCCTTCGAGAAGGTACCGGGGTGCGGCACGCGGATCACCCTCGGATCGGCCGGTGACGCTTGGATGCTCGGCTGCAAGCTCGCAGGAGCACGAGGAAACGTCGTCCAACATTGGGTGGAGGATCGCTGGATGGAGGTTCCCGGCCTCATGGCGGTCGCGCTCGTCAAAGGGCCCGAAGGATCGCTCTGGCTGGTCGACTCCGCGGGAAAGATCTTGCAATACTCGACGGCCCACGAAGGCCCGCGCCCGACGGTCGTTCCGCGGTAATGCAATAGGTCGAAGAAGCCTCGGAGCCGGAACTCCGAGCCCATCGATCGTCCCCTCAGTTCGTGAAGCAGTTGCAGCTATAGCCGGCCAGACACTGGATGAGCGCGTTGGCGAGTCCAGCACCGAACATCGGATCTCGGAATTTCGCCTGAATTGCGGCAACGTCCGTCGTGTTGAAAGAGCACTGGTAGTCGCGATACAGCGGACCGGTCGGCGTCTCGGTTCCCGCGAGGCAAGCCTCGGCGTCGGTCGTCCCGCAAAGACAGGGCACCTGCTGCATCGTCTCGGCGCATTTCGACGTGAAGACGCCATCCAGAATCCTCAGGCACATCGCCTTCTCGCTGACCCCCTGACCGCACGCCGTCGCGTAACCGTGCGCTTCCTCGCACGCGCCCCCCTGCTTCTCGAGATCGAGGCAGCCATTTTGTTTGGCGCACGCAAGACAGTCCGATCCCCGGGCGGCCAGAACGCCTTCTGTCGTTTGAGACGCCTCCGGGACGACGCTTTCGAACCTCGGTACTGTGACGAACGCAACGGGTTCGGTTGGTTTGCGCGGAGCGGCGTTAGCGGCCGATGCTTCGCTCCTTTTCGTGGCCGGCGTCTGGAACGCTTGACGTACCAATAAGAAAATCCCCACGGCACCAGCAAGAACGAGAAAGAGCCATCGCCATCCGACGGGAGGTCCTTTTCGTTGAGTTGCCAAGGGGGGGGTGCTTCTACGGCGGCGCTGCCCAGGCATATGGACGCTCGGGTCGATGCTCGACGCCTTCAGTTTCTTGGCGGCGCCTGAAGACATGTTTCCGAGGTGTCCTATTTCAGCAGCGTCTTGAGGCTATTGGTTTTGTCATGGCGTGAAAGGCAGATCTTGTCGTGCTCGGTTGGAGCCATGGCGGGCTGCACGATGAACTCCTCGTCGCCGATGCCGACGATCCACTTGCCGGATCGCGCGACGACCCATTCGAGCTTGCCCCCCTCCTTGTCCTTCAAGACAACGCGGTAGGCGCCGTCCCCGATGCCTTTCTCCTCTCTCGCGCCGCGGACATTGCCGAACGTCTTCAATACTTCCTTGGCTTGATCGACGTCGTCTCGGGTGATCGAGAGGGCTCTGTAGCGCTTTTCGCCGCTCTTGTAGAACCCCGTCGCTCCGGGCCCCGCGCCTTCGATGCCGAGGACGTCCTTGGGTGCATAGAGGATGCCCATCGGCACGAGATTGTCCGTCGTGAGCCTTGCCGCCGCGGCCGGCAGGCGCGGCGCGCCGTGGAGACGCTTGCCGATCTCCTTGCTCATAGTCGCAAGCGGGTCGCTGCTCGACGCCTTCAATGGCTCCACAGTCTCCTTTACGTTCGCATATCGAAGTTCAGCCAAGTAAAACCCCTTCCATACGTACGCGCGATCGATCCCGATAGCGCCCGCGGCGCCCGCGTCGAGCTTGTGCAGCGCCGTTTCGAGCGGATCGCCGTCGGCGATCACGCGCTTCGTGAACGTTGCATAGGCGCCCTCTGACGAGAAGAACTGCGACAGATACACCTCCACCGAGCGGGACGAACCGGCGCTCTCGACGTACCGAAGCTGGACCACGCGTTTCAGCCCATTGCTCTTGTAGGCCCCGCATTCGCCGTTGAACGCTTCCGCGCAGATGTCGTCGATCGAGAGCTTGCTTCCGTCGCCGAACACCTTCGTCTCGCTGTTGGTGTCGAGACAGTACCCAGCGACCTCGCGCGGGAAAAAAGGCGCGCTCAGCGGATCGGTGACCTGTCCTCCGTCTCCCGCGCAAGCTCCCACTCTCGGCTCGACGGGTGAGGCCACGGCAGCCCTCGACGCGGACCCGTTGTCGTCTTTGCAACCCGCGAACGCGAGCCATGCGACAGTGATAGATAGGGTGACGTTGCGACGCATGGCCGCTCCGTACGGCAACGTCGGCCCGAGAGCAATCTGGATTACGCGGCGCAAGGGCACCACGCACACACGCGAACGCAATTCGTCGTAACAAAACCAAATCGTCACGCAGAAGTCGCAAAGGCCGATAACCCGCGTCGTCCGGGTTTACGTGAGTCCATACTTCTTCAGCTTTTCGTAAAGGGTGGAGACGGCGATGTCGAGCACCTCCGCGGCGCGGACCTTGTTTCCATTGACTTGCATCAAGGTCTGCTGAATGGCGATTCGTTCGAGGTCCCCAAGCGTCTGCCCCGCGAGAGAGAGTCGCTCGACCCGCGGCGTGGCGTCTGGGCGGGCCAAGAGGCGTAGGTGATGAAGCTCGAGTACGCCCGCTTCCACGAACGCCATGGAACATGCGATCGCGTTTTTGAGCTCCCGAATGTTGCCGGGCCAAGTATGATTTCGGAGCGCGACGAGGGTCTCGTCGGGGACGACGACGTCGGCGCGTCCAAGATCTTTGAGGAGGCTCTGCACGAGCAGAGGCAGGTCGTCCAGGCGCTTTCGCAACGGCGGAACCGGAACCACGGCGCCGGCGAGTCGGAAGTAGAGATCCTGGCGAAACCGGGCGGCCGACACGTCGGCTCTGAGATCGCGATGGGTCGCCGCCACGACTCGAACGTCGACGGCGCGATCCTGACCGCCTCCTACGCGTCTCACACATCGATTCTCCAGCACGCGCAACAGGCGCGGTTGAAGGTCGACGGGCAGCTCGCCGATCTCGTCCAGAAAAAGCGTTCCGCCGTCAGCCCGCTCGAACGCGCCGATGTGCGTGGCGGATGCGCCGGTGAAAGCTCCTCGCTCGTGCCCGAACAACTCACTCTCGGCGAGGTTCGGAGCCACACTCGCGCAATCGAACACCGCAAAGGGACCTCCTGATCGTCGGCTCTTATCGTGCAGAAGGTGTGCGAGAACGTCCTTGCCCGTTCCGGTTTCGCCGAGAAAGGTCACGGTGACTTCGGTAGGTGCAAACCGGTCGACGAGATCGAACACGTCGCACATGTCCGGATGCCGCGTGACCAACTTCGCCAAATGTCGGACGGGCGGTAGGTGACGGCCATGCCACCTGCGCGCCGGATCTCCAAACCTGTTTTCGATCACAGTCCTCTGATTGCCTCTTGCCGTCGGGTAGGCGTCCGCCTGCCAACCTTTGGTCGCCCCTCGCAAAATTCGCGGCCCCCGACGAGGCTTGGTCCCGGTATACCAGTGGACCGGCTCGCGTGTTGTTACGTTTCCGAGTCTCTCCTGCGTGTAAGGCGTTACGGCAGAGCGACGCGCCAGTTCTCTCGCGTCAAGAGGTCGACGACGTGGGCTCGAACCTCGTCTCGAATTTCCCGCACGCGCTCGACCGGTTTTCCCTTCGGATCTTCGACCGGCCAGTCGAGAAGGCGAACGCCAGGGACGACCGGACAGGTTTCGCCGCACCCCATCGTGACGAGAATCGACGGAGACTCGGCAAGCGCATCGGTCAACCCTCGGGGCGTGTGCCCATCGAGCTCGATGTCCACTTCGCGCATCGCGGCAACGACCTCTGGGTGCACACGAGTGCCCGGCTCGGTGCCGGCGGAGATCGCGCGAGCCTTGCTCGGGTCGGCGAGCGCGTTGAACCACGCCGCCGCCATCTGCGAACGACCGGCGTTATGAACGCAGGCGAAGAGCACGATGTTCATGCGACCTCTCTCTTGTCGTCTATCGAGTCCCGGGCCGTCGTCGCGCTACCTTGGGCAGTACCGGCGGCAGGCGGCAAAAGCCATCGAAAAAGAGCGGTTGCCGCGGCGGCGCCCGCGAGCTCGGCAACCACGAATCCGGGGACATCGATCGGTCGGATCCCGGCGAACGTGTCCGTTGCCGAACGCGCGAGCGTGACGGCCGGGTTGGCAAACGAAGTCGAGGCGGTAAACCAGTACGCTGCCGTGATGTACGCACCCACGGCGAAGGGCACCGCCGCGGGGCGCCGCCACGCACACCCCCAGATGACTGTCAAAAGGCCGAACGTCGCAACGAACTCGCTCAAGAGCTGAGGTCCTCCCGCGCGAACGTGTCGCGATGCAAAGAAGATGGGCTCGTCGAACATGGCGTCGGCGGTGGCAACGCCGACGAAGCCACCGGAGAACTGAGCAACGACGTAGAACGGTACGTCGCGCCACGAAAAGCCTCCTTGCGACGCCACCGCGAGTGTCACGGCCGGATTGAAGTGGGCGCCCGATATCGGGCCGAACGTCAGGATGAGGGCGACGAGACCCGCTCCTGTCGCGATGGTATTGGCGAGAAGGGCAATGGCCGTGTTTCCGCCCGACAGCCTCTCGCCCATGATGCCGGATCCGACGACGGTCGCGAGCAGGAGCGCGGTGCCGATCGCTTCGGCCAGCGTTCGGCGAGAAAGAGAGGGGCCGCCCATCACGCGAGCTTCGACGTCGCGCAGCAACCGGGATCGCAGCACGAAGCAGCCTTCGCGGGCTCGCTCTTTACGACGTCAACGTCCCCTTTGACGACGAAAACCTCCCACGAGTTGCCGTCGGGGTCCTCGATCCAGACCTTGTCCTGCAGCGCATAGCAACACGAGGTGTCCTCCTCGGCGAACGTCTTCAGCGACGCGGCCTCGAAGCGGGTTTTGGCCTCCATCACGTCCTCGCTGCTCGCGACCTGAATGCCGAAGTGGCTCGCGTTGACGCCCGTGCGCGGCGCTTCGACCATGCTCAGGTTGAGCAAAGGAGACGCGAGATCGAATTTCGCGTAACCGGGGCGCGTCTTGTACGCCTTCACGCCGAACGCTTTTTCGTAGAAGGCGACCGAGGCCTCGACGTTCGAGACGTTGAGCGACACGTGGGGTTTGAGAACGTTCATGGGACACTCCTTGGACAATTTTCGAAATGGCGGAGCCAAAAAAAGTCAGCAGCACCCCTTGCCGCGCTTGCAGCAGTCTTCCCAGAGGTAGGATGTCAGGGCGCGAAGCATGTCGTATTCGGCGCTGTAGTAGATGAAGGTTCCCTCGTTTCGTGACCGGAGCAGACCCGTGCTCGCCAGTCGTTTCAAATGGTGGCTGAGCGTGGAGGCGGGCAGATCGAGATGCGCCTGTATGTCTCCCGCCGGCGTCCCCTCCGAGCTGCCTTGAACGACGTAACGCAGGATTTCGAGCCGGGCGGGGTGGCCGAGGGCACTCAGCTGTTCGGCGTGTCGATCGAGTTTGCTAGTCACCTTTTAATTCTAATAAAGTCGAAATAGCTTGTCGAGGCTTATTTCGAAAAAATACGAAGCAATGGCCGGGATGCCGGCACCGGTCCCGTCGAAAGTCGATCCTCGGCGGCCCAGCCTAAAGATCGTACTTCCTGATCTTCTCGTAAAGCGTCGACACGGCAATCTCGAGAGCTCGCGCCGCCCGAGCTTTGTTGCCGTCCACCTTCAGCATCGTCTGTTGGATGGCCGCCCGCTCGATCGCCGCGAGCGAGAGACCACCGAGGGCGAGGCCATCGATGCTCGCCCCGCTCGGTTCCGAGCAGGAGAGAAGCCGCAGGTGGCGAAGCTCGAGCTCCGCGCCGTCGTCGACGAAGGCAATGGCGCACGCGAGGGCGTTCTTCAGCTCACGAACATTTCCCGGCCAAGGGTGGGCTCGCAACGCTGCCAGGACGGCGTCCGACACGCGGAGATTCGGACGACGGAGATCTTGAAGAAGCCCTCCAACGAGGAGGGGCAAGTCCTCGAGCCGATCGCGCACGGGCGGCACCGGCAGCATGGCGGCCGCCAAGCGGAAGTACAAATCTTGCCGGAATTTTCCGGCGCTGACTTCAGCGCGCAGGTCGCGGTTCGTCGCGGCCAAGATGCGCACGTCGGTCGTGCGCTCATGGGTGCCTCCGACGCGGCGCACTTTGCGGCTTTCGAGAGCCCGTAAAAGGCGGGGTTGTACATCGAGAGGAAGCTCTCCGACTTCATCGAGGAAGAGCGTTCCTCCCCGCGCGCGTTCGAAGGCGCCGGCGTGGCCGGACACGGCACCGGTGAACGCTCCTCGCTCATGGCCGAGAAGCTCACTCTCGGCGAGATTGGCCGCGACAGCGCCACAATCGAAAACGACGAACGGCCCCGCTCGGCGGCTGCTGTGCTGGTGGATCGCCTGCGCCAGCACGTCCTTGCCGGTCCCAGTTTCGCCGAGCAGCATGATCGTCACCTCGAGCGGCGCGAACCGATGCAGAGCGTCGAAGAGCTCGTGCATGACGGGCGAGCTCGCCATGATCCTGCCGAATTGGCGAACTGGGTGCAGGTGGCGCCCCAGCGGCGCAGCGGGCTCCGATACATACTTCGGCCACGACCCCCTCGGGTGAGCCCAACCCGCCGACGGGCGGGCGATCAGCGAGGCGCCCGCGAGCGCTTGACGGGTAGAGAGCTCGCCCTTGGCGGTGGTTGCGGCGTCCATGACAAATCACCTCCGAAATGGGCGAAAAAGCGGGAGAGAAAAAACGATTCCCCTATGTAGTCAGAAGGGCGGACTCGAACGTTAAGATTGTGAAACGACCTCGCTACCGAAGCGCAAAGGTCTGGTGACGATGGCCGCGGGCATCCGCTCGGAGCAGTTCATTGCATCTGCAGTGGCTCGATCGGATTTCGTCGGCGGGGTCGGCAAGCAACATCGCTGCAGCGAAATGCGTACCTCAGTCGAGGCTAAAGATTGCACTCGCAGCCAATGAAACCGAGGCAATTTACCAGCTCGTTCGCTTGACCGGCGCCCCGCATCTGGTTTCCGTAGTCGCCGACGATGCTGGTGATGCCGCCCGCACCCAAGTCGCACGTATAGAGGTCGACGCCGGGACCTGTCGGAGGCGCGTCGCCTGCCAAGCACATCTGTCGATCCGTGTCGCCGCAAAAACAGGGTTGTTGCTGGAGGTCGGCCGAGCAGTGCGAGCTGAAGATCATTTTGAGCGTCGCCAGGCAGACTTTCGTTTCGGTGACCGGCGATGTCGTCCCGAAAACAGGGCCGCACGCGGCCGGCGCGGTGCCGGGGGTATCCTCGCAGGCGCCGCCGTTTTGCGCGGGATCGAGGCACCCGTTCATCAGGGCGCACGAAGTGCAATTGGGCCCTTGGGCGCCGAGGATGCTTCTCGTCGTCTCGCCGTCACTGACGACGCGTATCAGCGGACCCGCATCGGCGGAGTCCGGCGTTTCCGCTCCGGCATCGAGGCCAGGCGCTGCGCCGCCGGAACCCCCAGCCCCCGAACCCACGGTCGAATCCCCGCCGCTCCCCTGCGAGCCGGTCTGGCTCGAGCCGGTCGCCGATCCAGGGCCTGCCGCGCCGGTCGTCGCGCCGCTCGTGTTTCCGCTGCCGCTTGCAGAAGGCACCGGCTGGCCAGCGTCCCCGCATCCAGCCAGTAAGGGGAGGAGCAAGTTGGCGACGAAGCAACGGTGGAGGAGCGTAGCGATCGGGGTTCGATTCATGTTTTTGACTCTCCGGAGAGCCGCCGCATCGATCATGTCAAAAGCAGTTGCAGGTGAACGCTGCCGCGCACTGAATGAGCGCGTTGGCTTGACCAGCGCCGAAAGACTGGATCGTGAAGTTCGCAGTGATCTCGGGAGCGGTCGTGCCGAGCTCGCACTGGTAGATGGGAAGGAGCGGCCCAGTTGGAGCTGCGCTGCCCGCCAGGCACATGCCCGCGTCCGTGTCTCCGCAAAGGCAGGGCGTCTCCTGCAGCGTCACGGCGCATTGCGATGTGAAGACGTCCTTCAGGGTCCTGAGGCACACCCGCGTCTCGGTCACGACCGACGTCTCACCGAGAGCCGTGCTGCAGGCCGCTGGTGCGTTTCCGACCGTGTCTTCGCACGACCCGCCTTGCTGCGCGGGATCGAGGCAGCCATTCAGCGTGATGCAGGTGCTGCATTTCGTGGCGTCCGGATCGCTCGGGACATCGCGCGATTGGATGCATGCGATCGTGTCGATGGTACAGGGGTCGGTGCCACCGTCGGCGCCAGAGTCCGGCGCGGTCGTCTCGGCGTTACCCGTGTCGGTCGTCGCCACATCCCGGGCATCGGCATTGGTGTTGTCCGGCGTGCCCGTGTCTCCTGTGCGCGCGTCGGATTCCGCGACGGCATCCCGAACTGAACTTTCGGAGCTCGCGTCGACACGACCCGAATCGGCCGCGTCATTTGCGGAGGCATCGTTGGCCATCGAGCCGCCGGCGCCCCCCTTGCCCCCGGCGCCCGCCGTGCCCGCTGTGCCCGCCGTGCCTGCTGCGCCCGACGTGCCTCCGGCTCCCCCCTTGCCGCCACTGCCCGTGGAACCACCGCCGCCGCCTTTGCTTCCTGCGGTCCCAGCAGTTCCGCCCGTGCCAGCAGAACCCCCGGCGCTGACGGAACCGCCCGACGCGCCTGTGCCTCCCGTGCCGGCCGTTCCTCCCGAACCGCTCGCGGTAGTGTCGTCCGAGCCGCACCCCGAAAGCGAGCTACCGAGCAAGGCGACCGAAAGTGAGGTGACCACGGCGGCAATTCGACATCGATTCATCTAGGGACTCCGCTGAAAAAGTCGCGACAGGTTCGTCAAAGGCGGGATGTCGCTACCATTGTTCCTGTGGCTGGCGTGCGAATTGTTCGAAACATCCGCGGGCGCACATCCCCTCATCGATGTCGTCCTCCGATTCCCGAACGCTTCTTCCGATTTTCGAACTCCGTTGTGGCACTCGCCGACTGGAACGCGCGAAATTTGGCGACATTTGGGAGGGACGGGGGTGGCATGAGTTGTGAACCGGACAAGGCCCAAGGTCGCGCAACGGAGACATCAAGAGATGAAGGTGGCGTTGCAACCGAACATCAGCGGAGTCGTGTCGCTCGGCGTCGCTCTCGTTGCCGGAGCGGCCTCGCTCGCATGCGGTACGCGCGCTGATGAGGTCACGTTCTTGAGTCTGAGCGAGGAAGCGCAACCGAACATCTCGATCAGCGGCACCATCGTGGACGCGAACGGCGCTCCGTTGCCTGGAATCACCGTGCGCCTGAGTCGCGCTGCGGCCGCGACGACCGCCACGGGATCCGACGGTCGCTACGCCTTCATGGCGCTCCACCGCGGAGCGTACACCGTCGAACCCGTAGCGAGCGGGTGCACGTTCGCGCCGAGCTCAGCCACGTTCCCAGGTATCACGAGCAGCACGACGGCCAACTTTGCAGCTTCTGGACCCAACTGCGGAGGCGCGGGGGGCACTGCCGACGCCGGCGCCCGCGACAGCGCGGCGATCGACGGCCAGGTGACAGATAGCGGTATAGCCGATATCGGCAAGATCGACGCCATCGATTCGTCGCCGGCCGATGGATGTCATGTCGACACGATTGCCTGCCTCCGGACACGTGACAGGGGAGGCGATGCGGCCAACGTTCGCTGCTCGCAATGCGCGATCGACAACGGCTGCCTGGATCCGGCGTTGCAGGGGGGGAAGTGCGAGGACACGATGGGGCTTGCGCCGGCGAGCTGCGCCGTGGTCGTGGGGACCTCGGCGCCCACAGAGACGCAAGTTTGCCTGAAGACATTGAGTGACATCTTTTCCACGCAATGTGCCGGAGCCCTTGGGCTCACCCCATGCCTTTGCGGCTCGACGGATCCAGAGCAATGCCTCGCGGGCGCCGCTGCTCCGAATGGGCCTCTTCTGCCCGAATATACGTGCGACTTCGGCACGACCAGCGTGGCGACGATGCAAGCCGAATTCGTTCTCCAAACGTTCGGTGCCGGGCAAGCCAACGCGCTCGTCCAGTGCTTGGGATCGTTTGGATGCGATTGCTTTTGATTGGCCCCTGCTCACCCTTTTCGATCTCGTTTCTTCTCGATGTGGCGCGGCGATTGCGGCCGTGTGACTTTTGCGATCAGGCGCTCCGAGGCATTGACGATTGCAATCAGAAGACGGTATGTCGCCGCACGAGGGTGCAGCTGCAGCGTTCGCGTTCGTGGCGGCGTTCACCTCGATCGACGGAGGAGTGGCAAATGATCTTGCGATCCCAGCTGAGCGCCTCGCGCGCTGTTTCACCTTGCTTGGCGCTGCTCGCGGCGAGCGCGGTGATCGGATGCGGTGCATCTGGTTCCGACGCCGATTCGCTCGGCGCGGTCGAGCAGGCAGCCGGGGCAATCTCCATCACCGGTTTCGTCGTCAACGCGCAGGGCAATCCTCTCTCGGGCGTAACGATGAGCCTGACCGGCGGCGCGACCGCCACGACGACGACGGACTTCAACGGTGCGTACGCCATCACCGGGCTCGCGAACGGAACGTACGACATCCAGCCCCTCTTGAGCGGGTGTACATTCGCGCCGGCGACCTCGAACCTCAAAAATTTGAAATCCAGTACGACCGTGAACTTCGGAGGATCGGGGTCGAGCTGCGGCGGCTCGATCGTCAACGTGGGAGCCACGTCGGGAACCGCGATGATCAACGGCAAGGTCACCGACTCGTCGGGAAACCCCGTGCCTGGCGTTCGAATCAACTTGAGTGGAGGGACGCTGGCGATTCGCACGACGACGGCCACGGGAACGTACAGCTTTCAAGTGAACAACGGCATCTTCACCCTTCGTCCCTCCGGCGCTTGCTCTTACACGCCGACCTTCATCAGCCTGGGTAGGGTCCAGGGAAACAAGAGCCAGAACTTCGTTCGCAACGCCTGTACCTGTCAGCCGACGACGACGTGTCCGAGCGGGCAGAACTGCGGCTCGGCGCCCAACGGGTGCGGCGGCACGGTCGCCTGCGGAACGTGCGCGGCTCCGCTGACGTGCGGCGGTGGCGGCGTTCCGAACCAGTGCGGATGCACGCCGGCCACGACGTGTCCCGCTGGACAGAACTGCGGCACGGCGCCCGACGGCTGCGGCGGGACGATCGACTGCGGAACGTGCGCGGCTCCGCTGACGTGCGGCGGCGGCGGCGTTCCGAACCAGTGCGGCTGCACGCCCGCGACGACATGCCCCGCCGGACAGAACTGCGGCACGGCGCCCGACGGCTGCGGCGGCACGATCCAATGCGGGACGTGCACGGCGCCGGAGACCTGCGGCGGCGGAGGGACGCCGAACCAGTGCGGCGATCCGTCTACGCCCCCCTGTGACTTGAGCACGAGCGCATGCCTCGCGTCGCGCGACAGGCCGACTGACCCCCCGACCACCCGCTGCTCGCAATGCGCCATCGCCAACGGATGCTTGGATCCTGCGCAGATGGGCGGCAAATGCGAGGACACGCTCGGGTCCGCCTCGGCGGCGTGCGCGTCGGTCATCGGTACGATGTCGACGCCGACCGAGACGCAGGTCTGCCTGAGCACCCTCAAGGGCATCTTCGCATCGCAGTGCGCCGCGACGTTCCAATTGGCGCCGTGCCTTTGCGGAAACATCGACGTCGGAGAGTGCCTCACGGGCATGACGCTTCCGAACGGCCCCCTCTACTCGACCTACGTTTGCGACTTCGGGACCACGAACATCGGCACCATCCAGTCCGATTTCACGAACCAGGCGTTTGGCGCAGGTCAGGCTAACGCCCTCGTACAGTGTTTGGGGGCCTTCGGCTGCGACTGTTTTTGAGGGCCCGCTCCGATAGCGGGAGTTTCCCGCCCGGCCCCATACTCGTACTCGTACTCGTACTCGTACTCGTGCACGTCCTCGTACTCGTGCACGTCCTCGTACTCGTGATCGGAAACTGACGATCCAGCCTGTCCGATAGGCGAGCATGCTGGACTACGAGCGCCTCGACGTCTACAAACGCAGCATCGAGTTCCTTGTCCTCGCGTTCGCTGTGGCCGAACGCGTCCCACGTGGGTACGCATCGCTCGCCGACCAGCTCAGGCGAGCGGCCATGTCGATCCCGCTCAACATTGCTGAAGGTTCTGCCAAACCCGATGGACCCGATCGGCGACGCTATCATGCCATCGCTCGAGGCTCCGCCATGGAATGCGCTGCCATCCTCGATGTCGCGTGCCTCCTGGACGACTCGCCCACTGCGGCACTTGCCGACGGCAAGGCTCTCCTGGTTCGCATCGTCGAAATGCTCAGCAGGATGTCTCGCTGATTCGAGCACGAGCACGAGCACGTGCACGAGCACGAGAACGTGCACGAG
>Ga0075425_100000727_pt1 | contig 31450 bp, 18 predicted proteins | sample SoiMethybrSBSTD4_FD_75300 | JGI IMG/M metagenome (GOLD analysis project Ga0075425, IMG submission 75300) | Bulk soil microbial communities from a Populus tree surrounding site in Tennessee, USA - Soil MetaG P. TD hybrid SBSTD4 | ecosystem: Environmental > Terrestrial > Soil > Tree plantation... | reverse complement strand
GTATCGGTAGTAATACGGTCTGCCGATCACAACCTGTCCGGCGAAGTGCGGGTCACCAAAGGTGAGCGCAACGCCGACGCGGGTCTGCGCGGCAGCGACGCCAGTAGTGAGCCCAATCAACAGTCCTGCAAGAATGAGAATGCGCTTCATCATGGCCTCCTGGATGCCGGGCTTCATAGGAAAGACCCGTGCCAGAGGCGGGCCGCCACTTAACTGGTTGTGCGGATGGTAGTTACGGACCTAATGGGTAACGCGGTGATGTCCAGATCCAGGTACACCCTGTCCAGCTAATCTCCGAAGCTGACGCCGAGGTCTCGCGCCGTCGCAATGCTGTCCGAATCGATCGGGACACGGCGAGGCTTCGCTAAGGCGTCTTCGATCGGCACCGGCACGATCCGCGGTGGCTGCAGCGCGACCATCATCCCGAACCTTTGCTCGGCCACGAGGCGGACCGCGGCGGCTCCGAACCGCAGCGCGAGCAGCCGGTCGAACGTCGTGGGGCCGCCGCCGCGTTGCAGATGTCCGAGTACCAAGGACCGTGTCTCTTTTCCCGTCATCTGCTCGATGGAATGCGCGACTTTGTCCGCGATGCCGCCGAGCCGCTCGTGCGCGGGGTCCACGAGTGACACGGTTCCGCCTTTCGGCATCGCGCCCTCCGCCACAACGACGATGCTGAAATGCCGGCCTTCCGCTTCACGGCGCCGAATCTTGTCGCAGACCTTGTCGATGTCGAAGGGAATTTCCGGAATGAGAATGACGTCTGCAGATCCGGCCAACCCTGAATTGAGGGCGATGAAGCCGGCGTAACGGCCCATCACTTCGACCACAATTACCCGCTCGTGACTCTCCGCCGTCGAATGCAGCTTGTCGATGGCATCCGTCGCCGTAGACACCGCGGTGTCGAATCCGAACGTGGCGACGGTTGCACCGACGTCATTGTCGATTGTTTTGGGCACACCGACGACGGGGAGTCCTTTCTTCCACAGCTGTAAGGCGATCCCGAGCGTGCCGTCGCCGCCGATCGCGATGAGCGCGTCCAGCCGGTTGTCGCGAAATGCGTCGAGCAGTTCTTGAGTACGGTCGCGCTCTTCCCAACTGCCGTCCGGCCGTTGCATCCGCCACTTGAGTGGATTGCCGCGGTTGGACGTCCCAAGGATGGTTCCGCCGAGGTGGGTAATGCCGCGCACTTCGTTGGGACCGAGAGGCATCAGCTCGCCTTCGCCGAGCAGGCTGCCGAATCCGCGCTTGATCCCGATACACTCCCAGCCGCGATGCACAGCGCTGAGGACGGCGGCCCGAATGACGGCGTTCAAGCCGGGCGCGTCGCCGCCGCCCGTAGAAATCGCGAGTCTCACTTTTTGCCGGTGGTCCCCTCGCGAATCAGGCGCACGACCTCTCCGGGGTCAGCGTGGCGCTTGCTGCTCTTCTTGGAGAAGATGCGGCGTCCATCGACGTCCACTTCAAAGACGCCACCGGACGACTGGATTAGGCGCACCTCTGCGTGCGGATAGGCATCACGGATTTCGGCCGCCAGACCGGTGGCCCGAGGTTCGTAGTTTCAGACGACGCAGTATTCGATCGTGACCGTCATGGCGTGAAGGATAGTCGCGCTTTACTTTGCGCGACAGCCCATGCGGCCCGCGTTGCTCGTTCGTCTCCTCATTGCTCTCGCCGCGCTCGTCAGTTTCGGCGCCGGATTGGCCGCCTACGCGACCGGCCGAATCCCAGCAACCCCGAATCTTCCGCTCGCCGGCGTACTCCTGGTCCTCGTCGCCGCCATCACGCGCCGCTACGGCATCGCACTCCCCGGCAACGGATTCTCCTCCTACGTCGTCGGTGTCATGCTGTTTGCGATGCTCGATCGCGGCTGGGCGTTCGCGGCGATCGTGGCGCCGTTTGCCATGCTGGTAGGAGACGTGCTGCTGCGGCGGCTGACCTTCCGCTCCGCGCTCGGCAATGCCGCGCACCTCACCGCCGGGACCACGTTCGTCGCATTGATGTATGCCCGCCTCGGCGGGGAGACCGGTGCCGCCGCGTTAGCGGTGGACAACGCGTGGGTCGTCGCGCTCACGATCGTGCTGTTGCCGGCAATCGTAAACGGCACGTTCTATCTCGAGCTCGCGCTCGGCCAGACGATCGCATGGGTGGACGCGCGCCTCACGCTTCGGTGGGAATCGATCGTCTACTTCGTCTCGGCAGCGCTCGCGCTGGGATGGCTCGGCGCCGTGCATGGGAGCATCCCCGTCGGCACACGTGCATTGCTGTTCGCCGCGCTCGCGCTCAGCACACTCGGGAGCCTCTACGTCCTGCGTCTCGGTGTGCGCGCCGACGAGCTGCAGCTTGTGCAACGGCTCGCGCAGGTGATCGCCGCAGAGCTCACCTTGAGTCACAGTTTCCAACGTGTGCAGGAGCTCACGCGTCAGCTGGTGCCGTGGGAACAGATGGGATTCGCTCGTTACGACGCGCGGGCGCGTCAGATGGAGCTCATCGCCGATACGGCCGCGCAGCCGGGCAGCACCTTTCGATTCGACGCGGAGGCGGGCCTCACCGGGGAGGCGCTGCGTCTACGTCGTCCCGTCGTGGCACACAGCCTGGTCAAAGACCAGGTTGTGGTCCCGGGTGGCGACGAGATACCTGGATCGGAGATGCTCGTCCCGCTGTACCACGCGGGCCAGCTAGTCGGGTTGTGGAGCGTACGGCATTCCGATCCCATGATGTACCGCCAATCCGACGGTGATTTGCTCGCGTTGCTCGCGCCGCAGCTCGCGCTCATGGTGGCGATCGATGGATCATTGCGACCGGTGACGGGCGCGTCAGACCAGACCATGCAGTACGTGCAGACGCTCACCGCCACGACCGAGGAGATCCACGCTTCGAGCCAGGAGGTCGCGGCGTCAGCTCAGCGCGCGAGTCACGGCGCGGCGCAAGCCGCGTCGCTCGTCGGCACCGCGTCGCGTGAAGCGGGGCAGCTGAAGGAGAGCGCCACCGAGTTGGCGACAGCCGGAGACCGCACGCGTGATGCGGGTGCGCAAATGGAAAAGACGGCGGAGCGCGTGCGGATCGCAACGCAGGGCGCGGTGCGGCAGCTGACCGATCTCGGCGCAACTACAGAAGAAAGCGCGACCGAGGTCGGGCGGCTGCGCGAGGTGGCGGCGCAGGTCGAGAAATTCTCCGAGACGATTGGATTCGTCGCGAACCAGACCAACCTGCTCGCGCTCAATGCCACGATCGAGGCTGCGCGCGCCGGCATTCACGGCCGCGGTTTTGCCGTTGTGGCCGACGAGGTCCACAAACTCGCCGAGGCCAGCGGCCGCGAGGCGCGCAACGTCGGAAAGGCCGTCCAAGACACGCGTCGCGCGCTGGACCGGGCCGCGCAGCTGATCGAGCGCATTCGCGGCGACTTGAGCCAAGTCGTGCAGAGCTCGGCCGCCTGGGTGCAGGATCTAGACCGGATCGGGGAAGCGGCGGCCGATACGGCGCGCGCCGGAAAACAGGTCGCCGAAATCAGTCGCCAGAGCGCCGAGCTGGCCATGCGCATGACCGACTCGCTCGCGCAAGCACGCACCGCCGCGCAGACCTCGACTCAGGAAGCGGAATCAGTTGCCGCCGCCGCCGCCGAGCAGTTGCGCGCCATCCAGGACCTCGCCCAGGGTGCCCACGAGTTGTCGGGTCTGGCTGAACAGCTCGCCCAGGCCCTGCGCTTCATCCGCGGCGGCAACGGGCACCCGTAGGTCTCCCAAAGCCAAATGGTGACGTGGGATACGGCGGCGCGAACCGCCGTGCAAGATCGTTCATCCCCCAAGGAAGTTTTGAGAAAAACAGGCTGATTATTAAAGTGTACCGCCGCCAACCCGAGGGAGACATGCGCGCGCGTCTCGTTCCGGTATTGCTCTGTCTCGCTGTCGTGCCTGCGATTTGCGACGCACAACATACGCATCAGTTCGAATTTGGAGCGTTTGGGTCCTTCACGCGCTACGATCAGGCCTTCGGCCTAGACAATCAGCTCGGCGGTGGTGGCCGGTTCGGGTACTTCTTCAGCCCGGCCATCGGCGTTGAAGTCGACGCCGGCTACCAGCAGCCATCGGCCACCGCGGGCGCTGCCACGACGGTCGACCTTGGGGCGGCCAGCCTCGTCGTGAACCTGGGCGGCGATAACAACCTCTTCTATATCATCGGCGGCTACTCGCGCCTCCGGTTCACTGACAATCCCAGCTACATGTTCACCGACAATGGCGTGCACGGCGGTATCGGTGACAGGATTTTCCTTGGCGAGCGCGTCGCGGTCCGGCTCGAGGCGCGGGCGATCTACTCGCCGAATACCGGACTCCCGGGCGGCACCTGGGCCGGCCACATCGTGGGCTCCGCCGGCCTCTCGGTCTTCACCGGCCCGAGTGGCCTGCATGATGCCGACGCGGACGGAATCGCGGACAAGAAGGACGGATGCCCCGGGACACCCACCGGCGCGATCGTAGATACGCGCGGTTGTCCCACCGACTCCGATCGTGACGGCGTCTATAACGGTCTCGACGCCTGCCCCAACACCATCGAACACGCCGAAGTCGACGGAAGCGGCTGCCCGAAGGACACTGACCACGACGGCGTCTACGACGGGCTCGACAAATGTCCGGGCTCGATGACGGGGGCGCGCGTCGATGCCCAGGGTTGTCCGATGGATGCGGATGTCGATGGGATCCCCGACGGCGTCGATCAGTGCCCCAACACACCGGCGGGCGCCACGGTCGACACCACGGGCTGTCCGGTAGACAGCGATCATGACCGCGTGCCCGACGGGCTTGACAAGTGTCCCAATACGCCCGCGGGCGTGGAAGTCGACACGGTCGGCTGCCAGCGCGCGATCGACAGCGACAATGACGGTATCGACGACACGAGGGACAAGTGCCCCGCTACGGCCGCGGGAACGCACGTCGACTCGGCCGGTTGTCCGATCCTGTTCACCGAAACGAGAAAAGAAGTCGTGCTGCGCGGCGTGACGTTCGAAACGGGCCGCTCGGCGCTGAAGCCCGATTCGTACACGATTCTCGACATCGTGGCGGCGTCACTCGTCGCGAATCCCGAGATCACAATCGAAATCGCCGGCCACACCGACAACACCGGCGCGGCGCCGACCAACACGCGTCTCTCACAGGCGCGTGCCGATGCCGTGCTGGCGTATCTGGCGAGCAAAGGCGTCGCGCCGGGGCGGATGGTCGCCAAGGGCTACGGCCCGTCTGACCCGATCGCGCCAAATACCACCGCCTCGGGCCGCGCGCTGAACCGGCGCGTCGAGCTGCGGCAGACGAACTGAGTACAGCAGGGAAGGGGGAGGGGGACGTAGTCTCATGAAAAAACTTGCGGCGGTGTTCGTGATACTCGCACTGGGCAGCAGCAGTCGCCTCGCGGCGCAGTACAATCGGCGCTACGAGGTCGGGCTGTTCGGGGCGTACACGAAATACGATCCGACATTCGGTCTCGCGAACAAGCCAGGTGGTGGCGCGCGATTCTCGTATGCTCTGAACCCGAAGGTCAGCCTCGAGGTCGAAGCGATCTTCCAATCGCCGCAAGACATTACGGCGACGTCGTCCACGATCGAGCCGATGATCGGCTCGGGCAGCGTGATTGTAAACGTGCTGAACCAGAAACGCGCCACGTTCTACGTACTCGGCGGTTACTCGCGACTCGATTTTGGCGGCACAGATCCATATCACTTCACCGACGGTGGGTGGCACGGCGGCGGCGGCGCGAAGCTGTATGTGAGCTCACGCCTGGCGCTGCGTCTCGACGCCCGCGCGATCTACACGCCGAGTTCCACGAGCGGCTTCACCGATAAAGCGACGCACTACGTTGGAACGGCCGGGTTGGCATTCTTCCAGGCCGGCGGCAGCGGCACGCCTTCAACGGATACGGACCGCGATGGCGTAGGCGACAAGAACGACACCTGCCCCGATACTCCGCTCGGCGCGACTGTCGATGGCAAGGGTTGTCCGAGCGATCAGGACGGCGACCTGGTCCTGAACGGAATCGATCACTGTCCTGATACGCCGAGCGGTGCGACCGTGGATGCGCGCGGCTGCCCGAGCGATCAGGATGGCGACAAGGTATTCGACGGCATCGATCAGTGTCCCAACACGCCGTCGGGCGTTGCGGTCGATGCAAAGGGTTGCCCGCCGGCTGTCGTGCCGATGGGTCCGGGTGACGAGGATGCCGATGGTGTGAACGATCTGCTCGACAAGTGCCCGGCCACACCGGCGGGCGTGACGGTTGACGCAAACGGCTGCCCGATTGACTCGGATCGCGACAACGTCTGGGACGGGCTCGACAAGTGTCCCGATACGCCGCTGGGCGCGACGGTCGACGCGACCGGCTGTCCATCGGACAGTGACGGCGACAAGGTCTTCGACGGCATCGACCGTTGCCCCGATACTCAGGCCGGCACGCCGGTGGACTCATTCGGTTGCCCGGCGGACAGCGACAAGGACGGTGTGGGCGACGGCTTCGACAAGTGCCCCAATACGCCTGCGGGAATCCAGGTGGACGCAACGGGATGCCCGTTGGCGCACGACACTGACGGCGACGGCGTCGTCGATCCGCAGGACCGCTGCCCGAACACCCCCAAGAACACGGGCCGAGCGATCGATCAGTACGGATGTCTCGTGCTGTTCGACAGTACGACCGTCGTGGCGGGGGCGCCGCGCCCGACAATCATCCTCAAGGGTGTCCAGTTCGAGAGCGGGCGCTCGGTGCTCACGGCATCGTCGTACGCCGTGCTGGATCAAGTCGCCGCATCGTTGAACGGGAATCCGGAAATCCGAATTGAGATCGCCGGTTACACGGACTCCACGGGTGCGCGGAGGATGAACCTCCAGCTCTCGATGGCCAGGGCCGCCGCGGTGCGCTTCTATCTCGTGCGCAAGGGCGTGAGCCCGTATCGCATGCGCGCGCAAGGGTACGGAGCATCGCACTACATGGCGCCGAATGCGACGCCTGAGGGCCGGGCGCAGAACAGACGCGTCGAGCTGCACAAGCTGGACTAGTCAAGTTCTCTAGTGTTTGGGCGGAGGGCCGGGACAAGCAAAGCGTCCCGGCCCTCTGTATTTTCATCCGCCCCCGACAATTCGAGCGACGTATGCGTCTGCAACAAGCCGTCTTCGGTGCTCTCCTCGTTCCACAACTTCTTCAGGGGCAGCAGCCCCGCGCTTGGCAATCAACCGATTACTATCGCCTGACCGCCGTCAGTAACCCGGCGCTGTCGCCCGATGGCAAGCGAGTCGCCTTTGTCGTCACCACCGTGGTGGAGGACAAAGACCGTCGCCACAACGAGATCTGGATGGCTGCCGCCGATGGCTCGTCGTCCCCCTTCCGGTTTACGAGTCCATCAACCGAGGCTTCCAATCCAAACTGGGCCCCCGACGGGTCGATGCTCGCGTTCTCGAGCAGGCGCGAGGGTTCGGACGATGACATCTGGTTCATTCGAACCACCGCTCCGGGTGGCGAAGCATTCCAGATCAAAGGTGTGCACGCGATGCCGATCTTCTCGCGCGATGGCCAATGGCTGGCGTACACCTGGCGCGGCGAGGACCCGGACAGCTTGAAAAAGGACGCGTGGCGTCAGCGCGTCTCACCAACTGCCATTACCCGCGGCCCAGACCCGAAGCGTTTCGATGGCCGGGTCTACACGTCGATCCCGATCGTCGCGGATGAGCGCGGATACCTGCCGCCACGCGAGCTCAGACGACCGAGCCATCTGTATCTCGTGCCGATCGCCGGCGGCAAGCCGCGCCAGCTCACCAGCGGGGATTTGAGCCAAACGTCGCCAGCCTGGTCGCCCAACGGGAAGATGGTCGTGTTCGAGCAGGATTCGACCGAGAACATGGAAGTGCGCGACGACAACTACCCGTCGCTGTTTCTCTTCACGCTCGCCGACTCCTCGACTCGTCCGATCCGCACGGGATTCCCGCAAAGCAGCTCGCCCGCCTGGTCACCGGACGGCAGTACGATCGCATTCGTGTGCTCTAAGGGCCGCGGCATGGAGAACGACATCTGCACGACGCCACTCGCTGGCGGAACTGCGCGGAATTTGACGGGGAGCTGGAGTCTCGACCCGGCCAATCCCAGCTGGTCTGCCGACGGAAAAACGATCTACTTCAACGCCGAGACCAACGGCAACGTGCATCTGTTCTCTGTGCCGGCGTCGGGCGGGACGGTGCTTCAGGTCACCACCGGCGAGCGGCAACTGCGCGGCTTCTCCATGAGCGCCGACAGCCGCACGATGGCGTACACCTCGAGCGACATCACGCACGGCACCGAGCTCTACGTCAATACGCGCCGGCTCACGTCCTTCAACGATTCCCTCTTCAAGCAGGTCTCGGCAGTTCCTGCCGACACATTCTGGTTCACGGGCGTCGGCGGCTTGAAGATCGAAGGCTGGCTGATGAAGCCCTACGGCTATCAGCCCGGCAAGAGCTACCCGTTGGTGCTCTCGATTCATGGCGGCCCGCATTCCAACTACGGCAACGTGCTGTTTCCGGAATTCCAGATGCTCGCGGGCCAGGGTTATTGGATGCTGTTCACCAACCCGCGCGGTTCGACGGGCTATGGACACGACTTCACCTACGCGACACGGGCACGCTGGGGCATGGAGGACTATCAGGATCTGATGCAAGCCGTGGATGTCGCGATCGCGCGCGCGAAAGGTGGCGTCGACACGACGCGCATGGCGGTGCTCGGCGGGTCGTACGGCGGGTTCATGACCAACTGGATCGTGGGCCATACGAACCGCTTCCGCGTCGCACAGACCGACCGCTCGATCTACAACTGGTACTCATGGTACGGCTCGTCCGACGCGCAGGGATTGACCGAATACGAGTTCAATGGCGCACCGTGGGAAAGCGATTCGCTGTACCGGGTGCTCTCACCGATGAAATACGCGAACAACATGCAGACACCGATGTTGATCGTGCACTCCGAGGACGACAAGCGCGTGCCCATTACGGACGCGGAGCAGTTATTCGTGTCCCTGCGCAAGCGCGGCATTCCCGCCGAGTTCGTGCGTTATCCCCGCTCGTTCCACGGGTTGTCGCGGACCGGGCCGCCCTGGCTGCTGGTTGATCGGCTCGAGCGCATTCGCACCTGGTTCGCGCATTGGATCGGAACCGGCGACACGGCGCCGGCCGCGACGACGACGAGCCAGCATTGATGGCTCAGCGGTCCGTTCTGCTGGCGCTGGCGGTCACGCTGCTGGCGGCACCGGGGTTCACACAGCAACGACGCCCACCCGCACGGCGACCTCCGGCGGCTTCCGCCGCTCCGGTTATCCCCACACCGCGGTCTATCCTGGGCTTCGAACCAGGTGACGACCGCAAGCTCGTCGAATGGCCGGTGCTCGTGCGCTATTTCGAAGCCCTGGCGAAGGCAAGCGACCGGGTGGATTACCGGGAGCTCGGCAAGACGACGCTGGGCGCGCCGTTTATCGCGTTGGTCATTTCGAGCCCGCAGAACCTGAAGAAGCTGGACTCGTACCGGCAAATCAATGCCAGCCTGGCCGATCCGAGAACACTTCGCACCAGCAAAGCGGCACGCGATGCGCTGCAGAACGGCAAAGCGGTCGTCCTCATCACCTCCAGCATCCATTCGACGGAAGTCGGGGGACATTTGTCGCCCGTCGTGCTGGCGTATCGCCTCGCGACCGACACAAGCGCGACGACACGCGCAATTCTGGACAATGTGATTCTGTGGCTGGTGCCGTCGCTCAACCCGGACGGGGTGACGATTGTCGCCAAGTGGTATAACCGCACGCTCGGCACGAGCGCCGAGGGAACGTCGCCGCCGGAGCTGTACCACCATTACGCGGGCCACGACAACAATCGCGACTGGTACGCGTTCACGCAGGTCGAAACGCAGCTGACGGTGGACTCGCTCTACAATGTCTGGCATCCGCAGATCGTCCACGACATCCATCAGATGGATGCGAACGGCGCACGGCTCTTTTTGCCGCCTTACCTCGATCCGGTCGAGCCCAACGTCGATCCGTTGCTCATCGACGGCGTGAACGCGCTCGGCAGTGCCATGGCGTGGGAGCTGGCCGGTCAAGGGAAGACTGGGATTTCGATCAATTCGACGTACGACGCGTGGACTCCTGCGCGCGCGTACCAACACTACCACGGCGGCGTGCGCATTCTGTCCGAGACCGCGAGCGCAGACCTCGCCACGCCGGTCGACATCCCGTTCGACCGGCTGCAGGCGCGCGAGCGCGGCTATAACCCGCGCGAGCGGTCGTGGAATTTCACGAATCCCTGGCGCGGGGGTCGCTGGTCGCTGCGCGATATCGTGTCATATCAGAGCGAGGGTGCGTACGCGTTGCTCACGCATGCCGCAAGGAACCGCGAGCGCTGGCTGACGAACTTCTTCACGGTGGAAACGCGCGCAGTCCGTGGATGGCGCGAGTGGCCGTACGCCTACGTGATTCCCGCGCGCCAGGACTCCGTGGCACTCAGCGCGCTGCTGGGCATTCTGCACCGCGGTGACGTCGAGATCCGCACCGCCACGCAGTCGTTTTCAGTTGGGGGCCAGCGGCACGCCGCGGGCACGTATGTCGTCGTCCTGCGCCAACCGTACGCCGCATTCGCCAAGACGCTGCTCGAGCCGCAACACTATCCTGACCGCCGCCAATATCCCGGCGGTCCGCCCGAACGGCCCTACGACGTCACAGCGCACACGCTTCCCATGCTCATGGGTGTGACGGCCACCCCCGTGAACGACTCGATCCGTGTGCCGCTGTCCGGTCCTATCGTGCCGCGTGTCGTGTCTCCGGTTCCGCCACTTGGCGAGGGAGACTTGCAACCGGCGGTGCGCATCGGCCTCTACAAATCCTACGACGCGACCATAGACGAGGGTTGGACGCGCTGGGTGCTCGACAACTGGAAGGTGCCATACGTCTCACTCGTCGATTCGGTGGTGCGCGCAGGCAAGCTGCACGATCGGTTCGACGTGATCATCCTCCCCGATCAGCGACCGAGTGAGATTCTCGACGGTCTGCCGCCGCGCTATCCTGCGCCGTACGCGGGCGGCATTGGCGCGGATGGCAGCGAGGCGCTCCGCCAGTTCGTCACCGACGGCGGCACGCTGATCGCGTTGAACGAAGCCAGCCGCTTCGCGATCCAGGCGCTGCTGCTCCCGGTGCGCAACGTGCTCGAAGCGGTGAGCGACGAAGATTTCTACGCGCCGGGCTCGATCTTCCGGCTCTCGCTCGACACCACGACGGCGGTCGCCCACGGAATGCCACGCGAGACGATCGGCTGGTTTCAGGGCGGGCCGGCCTTCGAGGTACTCGACTCGACGGTCACGCGGGTGATCGGCAGATGGCCAGAGGACCCCGATCGCCTGCTCCTGTCCGGGTGGGTGCTTCACCCCGATCGCATCGCCGGAAAGGCTGCGATTCTGGAGGTTCAGCAGGGCTCAGGACGTGTAATTCTGTTCGGCATCAGACCACAGTATCGGGGGCAGAGCATCGCGTCTTACCCATTGCTGTTCAACAGCTTACGCGGTAGGTGAGAGCTTAATCCTTGCCCGATCGAGGGTCAATTTCCTATGTTGTGGGCCCCTATGAAGTTGGCTCCGCAGGCAGCCGCTTTCTTGATTGGGGCCGCGACTTTGAGTCGCGGCCTTTTTGGCCAGCAGTTGCCGACGTCACCGGAGAATCTGCAAATGCGCGGCGTCGAGCTGCGCTACGTTCTTCCGGGATCTCTGTACGACAACGCACAGGAAGCGCAACCGATCAAGGCGCTGTACGTGAATGCCTGGGCGTTCGGCGGCAGCAAGCTGGCTTCACTCGTTCGGCTGGCCGATTCGACTGAGATCAATGCCTTCGTCGTCGACGTGAAAGACGACACGGGCTGCCTGCTCTATCCCTCTGACGTCCAAGTCGCGCAGGATATCGGTGCCACGAAGTGCGTGCGCACCAAGGACATCCGTTCGCGGCTCGACACCTTGCGCGCGCATGACATCTACGCCATCGCGCGTATCGTCGTCGCCAAGGATCCGCTTCTCGCCGAGCGCAAGCCGAAATGGTCGGTGCAGCGTCGTGACGGCACCGGCTTGTGGCGCGATCGAATCAACATCGCGTGGGTCGATGCCTACAACGACTCAGTCTGGATTTATGCTGCGCAGCTCGCCGAGGAGGCCGTGCGCTTCGGTTTCAATGAAGTGCAGTTTGACTACGTCCGTTTCCCGGATGAGCCGAAAGAAGCCATGGCCGAAGCGGTGTTTGCTTCGCGCAAACCGGGCGAGACGCAGCGCGAGGGCGTACAGGCGGGCATCGCCATCCTCACGCAGCGTCTGCAGCCACTGGGCATTCCCGTCACGTTCGACATCTTCGGGCTGACGTCGTCGGCCACCGGCGATCTCGGCATCGGACAGGTCTGGGAAGACTTCGTCAGCGTCGCAGATGTCGTGCTGCCGATGGTCTATCCCAGCCACTACTACAAGGGCAGCTATGGCCTCGCGTGGCCGAACGGCGAGCCGTATCGCGTCGTGCGCAACGCGCTCAGCGAAGCGCTCGAGCGCTCGCGGCCGCTTCCCAAGGCGGCGACCATCCGTCCCTACCTTCAGGCCTTCACACTCGGGCGTCGTAAGCCGCGCTATACGCCGCACGAGATCCGTGAGCAGATCCGCGCGGCTGAGGAGCTCGGCATCGACACGTGGGTGCTCTGGAATCCTCGCAGCGTGTACCAACGCGACTCTCTCCGTCCGTATCGGGATCAGGTTGCAACCGGTATAGGTGGCGGCGGCGAACGGTAGCGATATTTTCCGACCATGAAAAAATTGTTGCCTCTCCTGGCCTGCGCCGGGCTCATTGGCGCGTGCTCCGATGCCGGTAGTGTGAACCCCGATGCAATCCCGGCCGAGGAAATCGTGGCTGTGCGCATGGCGCTGGACTCGGCATTCCTCCACGACACCACGCTGGACGCGGCGTTTACAGGCGATTCCGGCCTTTATGCCCTCATGTCGGAGCTGGTCTTCCCGTTCATCGATCGCGCGACGCGAATCGTGCAAGGATCTGACACGGTGCGGGTCGTGGGGGTCGAGTTCGACATCGACGCGACGCAAGGCGGCACGCACGTCATCAGCAACTTGACTTCGCTGTTGGCCTGGAAGGGTTACAACTCGACGTCACGTACGATGGACTCGGTCTTTTTCGTGATCGCATCGGGGCGCGCACCGGTCACCGATACACTCTGGGAGCGCTTCACGCTCGACACGGCCGGGACGGGCACGGGCTTCGTCATCCATCAGGCATCCGATTCGACGGTGACGAAATGGCTGACGCGCGGCGGGCATCTGCGTACGACGTCGAGCAGCTACGGCTCCAGCCAGGGCAACTCGAGCTTCAGCGTGGCGCACGGAACGCTGAGTGGCGAATACACGATGACCGCAAAGCTCGTTCCTGATTCGACTACCACGGTCACAACCGCGCTCGATTTCGGAAGCGGAGCGCAGGCCATCAAGGAAAAGATTCGAGGAATCGTTCCCTAGCGAGCGGTCTCCAGCACCATCCCCGGTGTCCACGCGGTGATGTACCCGGTTATGGCAGAGGCGGCGACGGTGTAGGGATTGGCGAGATACAGCTGTCCCGGACCAGACCGTCCCGGGAAGTTGCGATTGATCGCGCTGATGGTGACTTCCTCCCGCGTCTTCGACACCCCCGGCCCCGCATTGATGCACGCGCCGCACGACGGCTCGAGAAACGTGGCGCCCACCTGCCGGAAAACGCTCAAGTAGCCCCGCTCTTCACAGTAGCGTTTCACGTCTTGTGAGCCGCATTGGATGAAGAAGCGCACCCAGGGGGCCACGCGTTCACCGCGCGCCGCGGCCTCGGCCAGCACGCGCGCGTACATGTCCATGTCTTCCTTTTTCCCTGCCGTACACGAGCCCGCATACGCGATGTCGACTTTGATCCGCTGCGCGACGTCGTCGATGTACATCCCGTTTCCGGGGTCGCCCGGCAGCGCGATCATCGGCCGGATTTCGCTCGCGTCGATCGCGATCACCTCGCAGTACTCGGCACCGTCATCGCTGAATAGTCCTTCGCACAGCCTCTCCGCCTCAGCGCGCGACATCTTGCGGTAGTCCATCAGGTACTCGACGGTCTTCTCGTCGGGGGCGACGTAGCCCGTAAACCCGCCGACTTCCGCGGTCATGTTGGTCATCGTCGCCCGTTCATCGACGGACAGCGACTCGACAGCCTCACCGCAGTACTCCACCAGCTTGCCGATGGCCTTCCCAGTCTTGACGTACGGATGCCGCAGGACCTCGAGCATGAAGTCCTTGGCCGTGACGTTCTCGGGCTTCGCGCCGGTGATCACCACTTTCACTGTTTCCGGCACCTGCAGACGGACGTCCTTGGTGATCCAGGAATTGAAAATGGCCGTCGTGCCGACCCCGAACGCGATGCATCCGACCGCACCGGCGTGCGGAGTGTGGGAGTCCGACCCGATGATCACGTGGCCTGGCAGCGCGTGGGCTTCGAGGATCTTCGAGTGACAGATCGCCTCAGAGCCGTGATGGCCAAGTCGCAGCTCGCCGTACAGCTTGATGCCCTGCGCGGTCGCGAACTCGCGCTGCTTCTTCTCGAGCTGGAGCGCGACGTCGAGCAATCCTTCTTTTATCCGTTCCTGCGTCATCGCCTCGGGAAGGAAGGTGAGGTGATCGCGGAACATGAGGATCGAGCCGGGATCGTTGACCTTCGCATCTTTCCCGACGAGCTGCTCGAAAAAGATCGCCGCCATCGGCGTGACGTATTCGTGGCTGAACCGAATGTCGGTGAGGACGAAGCCCTCGTCGCCCGGCTTCACGGCCGGCACACCGATCTTCCCTTTCGCCGGATCCACGACCCAGCGGCGCGCGAGAATCTTCTCGCCGAGCGTCATGGGGCGGCGTGGGGTCGCGGGCGGGTGCAGCACCACCTCGCCGCGCAGGCGCGCGGTGTTGTAGTTGAACAGTCCGCCGTGCTCGATGATGCCGCGGGTGATCTCGCCTTCTCCGGCGGTGAACGTGGACAGCGGAATCTCTTCGCCGCGTTTGACCCGTTCGAGAATCGAGAAGTCGGTCGTGGTGAGGACGCCGAGGTTTTGACAATTCTCGCGATAGATGCGCTCGATGCTTTCCGCGACCACCAGCTTGATGCCGGCGCACATCTCGGCGTAGGGGGACTGCTCGCGCGAGGAGCCCTTGCCGCGTCGTTTCCCGCTCACCGCGGCGACGAAGCCGCCCTGCTTGACTGAGCCTCGTGTGATGGGGAACTCGTCGCGGCACTTGAGGCCGAGGTACGGAAATTCACCGAGTGTTTCGTCGTAGTAGTAGCAGATGTAGGCGGGAGTGATTTCATCTGTCGAGATGTCGTCGCGCAGCTTGATCGCTGTGGACCACTCAGGATCCTCGCCCGCGAGCTGAGCTCGCACGAACGCCGGGTCCTCGGCAAGATAGAGAACCCGCCCCTGCAAGCGAACCTTCGCGTCGCGCATGCGCGAAGTATCTTCTTGGGGGCTCATGTTCGCAACCGCACTGCTCCTCTTGCAAGCGACGTTTGAAAGCCCGCGAGTCGTCGAAAGTTCCGGCGTCGCGGTCAGTCGCGCGTATCCGGATGTGCTGTGGACCCATAACGATTCCGGTGACGGGCCGTACCTCTACGCCACGGATCTCCATGGTAAGGATCGGGGCGCCGTGCAGGTATCGGGCGCTCAAGCGATCGACTGGGAGGACATCTCGCTGGGCCCCTGCCCGTTCGTGTTTCGAGCGCAGCCACGCGCGAGCTGCATCTACGTCGCTGACACGGGCGACAATCTTGAGCTCCGGACCTTTGTCACGGTCTATGTCGTTCCCGAGCCGCACCCACCGGAGCGCGCGAGCGATACCCTTGGGGTGACGAACGCCGCCGCAGTCCTGAACCTGCGCTATCCCGACGGCTCACACGACGTCGAGGCGGTGTACGTATCGCCGCGCGACACCGCGCTGTATTTCATCAGCAAAGGGACGCGTCACGGCGATGCGATCCGCCTGTACCGCGTCGATCGCAAAGCCTGGCGACCGCCGGCCGACACGGCGACAAGTACTGTCGTAGCGACACTGGTGCAGACACTCGATATCCGGCCCAATCCGGAAGAAGGCCGGTTGGTGACGGCCGCATCCGCGCGGCCCGACGGACGTCTCGTCGCGGTGCGGACGTATTCGGAGATCTACCTGTTCTATCCCGGAATCGGCGGGCGATTGCTCCCAGCCCGCGAGCGGCCGTGCTACATCGCGGGACTCGAGATCGGCGGAGAAGCCATCGACTTCCTGAACGACTCGACGTTCGTGTTGACGAGTGAAGCCGGCCGACGCCGGCCTGGCACTATCGACACCGTGAAATGCCACATCTGAGGGGATGATGACGAACAAGTGTTTGCTTGCTGTCGCTATGCTGCTCCTTGGGACAACCATCGCCGTCGCTCAACGTGGCGGTCCAATTCCTGTCGATACCGCGGCCATGGACGCTCACCTCCGATTCCTCGCCAGTGATTTACTGGAAGGACGCGCTCCTGCGACGCGTGGCGGCCAGCTTGCGACAGCGTACATCGCGGCCCAGTTCCAGACGCTTGGGCTCGAGCCGGCCGGCGCGAACGGGACGTATTTCCAGCCGGTCTCATTAGTCGGAATGACGCCGCAGCCCACGTTTGCTTGGGGCAAGAGCGGCAGCCCTCTCGAAACGCTCACCTACCGCGACGACTTTGTCGCATGGGCCGAGCGACCCGAGGCCGACATCTCGGCGACGGGCGACGTCGTGTTCGTCGGCTACGGGATTCGCGCATCCGAATGGCAGTGGGATGATTTCAAGGGGGCAGATCTGCGCGGAAAAATCCTGCTGATGCTGGTCAACGATCCCGGGCTTGTCGATTCGACGGTGTTTCTAGGCAAGATCCTGACGTACTACGGCCGCTGGACGTACAAGCTCGAGGAAGCCGCGCGGCAGGGCGCAGCGGGTGCGATCCTGATTCACACCACCGAGAGCGCGACGTATCCATGGGAAGTGGTTCGCGGTTCTTGGTCGGTGGAGCAGTTCAAGCTCGATCAGCCGCGCTCGCCTAGTCTCGCCGTTGCAGGATGGGTGCAGGAGGCCGTCGCGCGCGCAGCGCTCGCGAAGTCCGGCTTGAACCTCGATTCGCTGATGCGCGCCGCAGCACGCCGCGACTTCCGGCCGGCCAACACCGGCTTACAGGCGCAGGTGCACGTTCAGAGCGCGCTGCGGCATGTGGCATCGGAAAACGTCGCGGCGCGCTTACCCGGGAGCGACGCGCGTCTGGGCAGTCAGGTTGTGCTGATCACGGCGCACTGGGATCACAAAGGCATCGGCCCGGCAATTCGGGGCGACTCCATCTACAACGGCGCGGAGGATAACGCGTCGGGCGTCGCCGCGATTCTCGGCGTGGCGAAGACGCTGGCACAAATGCCACGCACCGCACGCTCGATTCTGTTCGTCTCAACTACCGCCGAAGAGAGCGGCTTGCTCGGGAGCGAGGCGTATGTGCAACATCCGCTCGTGCCGCTCGCCAATACCGCGGCGGTACTGAATCTCGACGTCACCAACGTGCGCGGCGCCACGCGAGACATCGGCGCACGCGGCGCTGAACGCTCCACGCTCGGTGCTGTGCTCCGAGCCGCAGCGCGCGCGGAATCGTTGACGGTAGAGTCGGAGCCCGATTTGCGTGGCACGTTCTTCAGATCGGACCACTTCCCACTCGCGCGCGCCGGTGTGCCGGGCCTCTCGATCTACGCCGGCGACGATTTCGTCGGACGTCCGAAAGGTTGGGGCGAGGAGCAAGAGAACATCTACAACCAGCAGCGCTATCACCAGCCCAGTGACGAGTACCAGCCGACGTTTCGCTATGCGGGGATGGCCCAAGAGGTGCGCGTGACGGTGCGCGCCGCGCGCGCGATCGCGAACGACCCGGCGATGCCAAGATGGTTGCCGTCCTCAGAATTCCAGCGACCGCCGGTACCATGAGGTGTGCAGAGAGTTGCACCCTGGGTGGATCATCGGAACATATTGGGAGATAATGGGTTAATCTGCGGCGATTGCCTATTGGCTGGGCCGCGGGTAAGTTTGCGCCCGTTTTTCAGCCCAGCGCCCGGCAGCACCAGCTGTTCCGACCTCTACGATTGGAGCGGCGGTTGGAGATTCCCTCCACGCATACAGTGCCTCTGTCGTGGCTGTACGAGGCTGCCAGTCTTCCCATTCAATATCGTGCTCTGACCGAAGTCGTGCCTGAACCGGCGCGCGACCTCGAGCGCGTCACCGCGCTGCGCGAAGAAATTCTCACTTACAAAGAAGCGCTCGCAATCGTCCGCAAGCAGAAAGACACCGGCCTGTGGGGTGGCAATCTGCTGGCGCCAGAGCCATCGAACGCGATGGGATGGAAAGAAGTCGGGACAATCTTCCAGTACCGGCGCTTGCTCGAGCTGGGCTGGCCGCCCGACGCGCGGGTCTTCCGGTTCGCCGATCGGTTTCTTTTTCGGTTGCTGTCGCGTGACGACGACCCGACGCTGCTCGTCGAATTCCAACGCGCCGCGAAGACCGATCCCGGCCTCGGACTCTGGGCTCGGGGGATGGGAATGCAGGGCGCGGCTGCGGCACTCGCCCGCGGCGCCCACCAGGACGATCCTCGGTTGCGCGGCGCTGCCCATCGCATCGCGAGCGACATCTCGATGTATTTGCGGAGCGAGCTGGCGCAGAAGCCGTTCAAAAAGGCGCAGGGCAAGACCGTTCTCGACCCGCTGACCTACCCGCCGACGGTGTTTTCCATCGAGATGCTCGCGTTTATGCCGGCTGTGCAGCGGGAACGGGCCGGGTTCCTGGAGCGCCTGGCTGCGTATTTCTCGATCGCGACGCCGCGACGCGAGTTCTCCATCCTTGCCGGCAAGAAGATCGTTCGGCCGCTCTTCGAGATCCTCGGCGATCCCCTGCACGCGGATGCCCAGGGTCGAGTCGACGACGTGCCGTTCGCGCTCTATTGGCTGGAACTGTTGACTCGGCTCGGTATTGTGCGGCAGGTGCCGAGCGCGTCGAAAGTCTTGGCCCGTCTATTCAGCGAGACCGACGAACAGGGGATCTGGGCGCCAGCGGGCCTTCGTGTCGTGCCCAAATCCGATAACCCTGTGGTATCTCATTACTTCCCGCTCGAAGGGCCTGGCAAGAGTCCGGCACAGCGGCAAACGGACGTGACTTTCCGTCTGGCTTTGATCGCCCGGCTGCTGGGGCTTCCAATCGCCGTTGTCTAGGATCGCGATCGCTCGTACCAAGTAGTAGTATTTGCTACTACAAATGACGATCGATTTAACGCCGTTCGGCTTCACGCCGACGGAATCCGTCGTCTACGCCACGCTCCTCAAACTGGGTCCGGCGACCGGCTACTCCGTCGCGCGGACTGCGCGCCTTGCTCGGGCAAATGCCTACAGCGCGCTCGAGGGCCTCGTCGGACGCGGTGCCGCCACACGAACGCCGCCTTCCGAGCGACCCGCTCGCTTCCGCCCGACCGATCCGCAGATGCTGCTCGCGCATCTCGCCACGCTCCAGGGCGAGGCGCTCGACCGGTTAGGGCGCGAGCTGCGCGGGGCGTCGCGTCCCAGCGAGCCTGTGACACGAGAAGTCGCGGGTAGCCGAGCGGTGGCGAACCTCGTGATGCAGTTGGTGGCGCGCGCGGAGCGGAGTGTACAAGGAGTGATGGCGCTCGAGCTGTGGCGACCGACGTTGCCGGCTTGGCGCCGCGCCGGGGAGCGTGCCACGTTGTCCGTCCGAATGCGCGGCGGTATGCCGGCGGACGCGCCAAGTTGGCTCGAACCCGCCGGCGCGAACGCACCTCATGCGACCGTCCTCTTGATCGACGATGTGCAGCTTCTCCTCATCTCGGGGGAAGGCGATGTACTGGCGGGACTGTGGTCGTCGCATCCGCTGATCCTCCTTCTCGCACAGCGCGCCATGCCCACGATCTTGTGACCGCACGAGCCACGGTGATCTGCGTCGTGTTATTCGGCTGGGCGTGCCGAGCAGCGCCGATTCCGGAGTCCCAGGTTTATCCCGCCGGTACTTCATTCCGCGCGCAGTACCGCGTCATCGACGGCACGAGAATCCGTTTGATCGACTCGGGCGCCACCAGCGCAACGGCGGTCGTATTCATCCATGGCATCGGCGCATCGCTGTACACGTGGCGCCACGAGTTACCCGTGGTCGCGGGCGCGGGGTATAGAGTCGTCGCATTCGACAATCGGGGCTTTGGATTCTCCGACAAGCCTGCGCACGGCTATACGACCGCGGCTTACGCGCATCTCCTCGTCACGCTACTCGACTCGCTCGGCATCTCGAGCGCCGTTCTGGTTGGGCACTCGATGGGTGGCGCGATCGCCGCAGACGTTGCCGCAGCGCACCCGGATCGCGTGCGCGGGATGGTGTTGATCGACGCCGCGGGTTACGGCATACGCTGGCCGGGTGTCCTCAAACTCGCGCGCTGGCCGTTCGTCGGTGCGATCGCCACCGCGTTTCGGGGGCGTTGGGTTACGGGCAGGATTCTGCGCTCGACCTTCGCCGATCCGAGCAAAGTCAGCGAGGCCGACGTCGATCAATACTACGCGCCCGTTCCCGGACCAGACTATGGCCGTGCCTTGCGAGGCGTACTCCGGGAGTTCAGGTTCGACACCCTCGGCAGCCAGGGGGGCCGGGGGGGCGTTGGGGGCCGCCTCGCCACCGTGCAAACACCAACGCTCGTGCTGTGGGGCGATGCTGACCGGTGGATACCGCTGCGCGTCGGCACGAGGTTTGGGAAGGAGCTGCCGCGCAGCGAATTCGTGATCGTCGAGCGCGCGGGGCATAACGCGCACGAAGAATCGCCCGATCAGGTGAATCGCCTGTTGCTGGATTTTCTCAAATCAGGTCTGTCCCGCATCCCGGAGAACGTCGCATGGTACACGCCGCCGCCGCCGTCCTTGCAGTTCTCGCGCTTCAGCAGCCGGTAGACTCCGCCTACACCGCCAAGATTCGTGAGCTGACGACGGAGCCGCGGTTCAACACCGAGCTCACCGATCATCTGCCCGCCGATCCAAAAGTGCCGACGCCGCTGAAGGTGCTCGGTTACGTGCCCGGGACAACCGGGCGGCTGTCCTACGTCGCCGACATCACGCGCTACTTCCGAGCGCTCGACGACGCATCGCCGCGCGTAAAAGTCTTCGATCTTGGCAAGAGTGATGAGGGCCGGCCGATGATCATCGCGGCGGTCGCCGATTCGGCTACGATCGCGCGGCTCGAGCAGTACCGCGACATTACCGCGGCACTCGCGGACCCGCGACGCGTGAGCTCTGATTCCGCGCAGCGCCTGATCGCCGCCGGAAAGCCGATCTACTACCTGACCGGCTCAATCCACTCGCCGGAGACCGGGTCGCCGGAGATGCTCATGGAGCTGGCGTATCGGCTGGCGGTCGAGGACACGCCATTCATGCGGCAGATTCGCGACAGCGTCATCACCCTCATAACGCCGGTGACGGAGGTGGACGGCCGGGACCGGATGGTGGACACGTATCGCTATCGCAAGGCCAACAAGAACATCGGCCCGGGGCTCATCTACTGGGGCAAGTACACCGCGCACGACAACAACCGCGACGGCATCGTCATGTCGCAGGTGCTGACCCGCACCATGATGAAGGCGTTTTTTGAGTGGCATCCGACGGTCTTACACGACCTGCACGAGTCGGTGCCTTTCCTTTATACGTCGACGGGTACGGGCCCCTACAACCGGGAGCTCGACCCGATCGTGATCAGCGAATGGAACGAGCTCGCTTTCCAGGAAATCACGGCGCTCACGAGTCGCGGCCTGCCCGGCGTGTGGACGCACGATTTCTACGACGGCTGGACCCCGAATTACATGTTTTGGGTAGCGAACGGGCACAACTCGATCGGCCGCTTTTATGAGACGTACACGTCGCGCGGCGCCGACTGTCATACCGTCAAGTTGCCCGAGCGGCAGACTTCGATCGAGTGGTTCCGTCCCAATCCGCCCATCAACGGCGTGCGCTGGTGCATCCGCAACAACATCAACTATCAGCAGTCCGCGCTACTCATCGCCATGAACTACATGGCGCGGAATGGTCATCGCTACCTCGACCAGTTCTATCGCAAGGGCGTGCGCGCGATCGAGCGGGGCAGCGCCAAGGATGGCCCGAACGCGTTTCACATTCCCGCGAACCAGCCCCGAGCGGTCGAGGCCGCAAATCTCGTAAACTTGCTTCGCTTCCATGGCATTGAGGTGCATCGCGCGACGGGAAGCTTCAAGGCGGGCGGCATGGACATCGCGGTCGGCGATTATATCGTGCCGCTCAACCAGCCCTATGGTCCGCTCGCGAAGAGCTATTTCAGCAAACAGGACTACGGCGCCAACGATCCGACACCCTACGACGACACGGGCTGGACGCTCCAGTACGTGCGCAACGTCGCGTTGCACCCCATCACCGATACGACCGTGCTGCACGCACCGATGGCGCTGATGAAGGAGGATGCGCGCGTCAGGGGTCAGGTGTCGGGGGTCAAGGGTGCCGCTGCGTATTTGATCGCGCCAACGACTGAGAGCGGTCTCATCCAGCTCCGGTTTGCACTGAAAGACGTCCGGATGTTCGCGAGTGAGGATTCGTTCTCGGTCGACAAGCAGAGCTGGGGGCGCGGGACCACGATCATTCCGAGCAGCGGAGCGGAGCGCCGGCTGACACAGGCGGCCGAATCGCTCGGTCTAAATGTCGTCGGGGTGGCGGCGGTCCCACAGGTCGCGCGGCACGAGCTGGATCTGCCGAAGATCGCACTCGTGCATTCGTGGCTGAATACGCAAAACGAAGGTTGGGTTCGCTACGCCTTCGACGTGCTGAAGATTCCATACAGCTACATGAGTGTGCAGCAGCTCAACCGCCGCGAGCTGCTCAAGCAATTCAATGTGATCGTATTGCCGTTCGTCTCGAACAATGCGCAACAAATTGTGAATGGACTTCCGATGAACGGCCCGCCGATTCCGTGGAAGCGCAGCGCGCTGACCCCGAACCTCGTTGGCGTAGACTCGACCGACGACGTGAGACCAGGCATCGGACTCGAGGGTATGGCGTCGCTCAATCAGTGGCTCTCCGCGGGTGGCGTGCTGATCACCGAAGGCGGCACCGCCGGCATCTTCACGGAATACGGCGTGACGCGAGGAGTCGACATCGCCGCGGCGCGCCAACTGCGGGCCACCGGCGGCATCTATCGCGCGGTCATGAAGGATCCGCGCAGCCCGATCGCCTACGGATACGCAGATACGCTTGCCGTCTACTTCAATCAGTCGCCGCTCTTTCAGGTCGACACGAGCACCGACATCCCTGAGGATCAGGACGCGGATCTCACGGCGCAGCAGGCGCGTACGCGACCGCGCGTTGTCATGAGCTTCACACCAAAGCGGGATTCGTTGCGGCTATCGGGTTTGCTGGTCAACGGCGAAGAGTTGGCGGGCCGGCCAGCGGTGATCGACGCGCCTGTCGGGCAGGGCCATGTGGTCATGTTTGCAATCCGCCCGTTCTGGCGCTGGGAGACGCAAGGCAGCTTTGCGCTCGCGTTCAATGCGATCCTCAACTGGAACGACCTGGGCGTCTCGTGGCCGGCATTCCCCAAGCCAACGACGCGAGCAGTGGCGGCGCCGGACGAAGGACCGTAAGTTTAGTCAACCAAACGGTTGACGGTAATGGCCAATGCCACCTAAGCTTAATAACGACAGAGCAATACGAATCGTGGCGGCCGCTCGAGAAGAGTTTGCCAAGCGTGGGTACGCGGGCGCGCGGGTCAACCAGATCGCGCAGCGCGCGGGCGTCAACAAACAGCTGCTGTTCTACTACTACCATTCCAAACGCGGGCTCTTCCAGGCCGTGCTCGCGGAAACCGCCGGCGAGATCGAGACCGCGCTCGCCGGCATCAGGCAACCCGCCGGCGGCCCACTCGAACGCCTCCGACTCACGCTGGCCGCCCAATTCGAATTCCTCGCTCAAAACCCACAGGTTGTCGCGCTGATCGCACAGGGGCAGCGGTCCGGAATGGCATTCCAACCGGCCATCAATCGCCTGGTCGTGCTGCTCGCTGAAGGCCAAGGCCTCGGCCAGGTACGGGACGATGTGGACCCCCACCTCACCGCGGCCCAGGCGCTGATTCTGATGGTCGGCTACCTCAACATGGAAGGCGTGGTCGCGACAAGTGCGCGGCCACTCACCGCGGACGAGCCATCGCTCAGAGAGCGATGGCGCGCCGCGGCTGTGGATCTAGTGGTGGCCGGCGTGAGCGCGCGCTAGGCTGATCGGCGCTTCCGTTTCGAAGATCAGATGGCCAGCTTCGAACCGCGCCCCGCGCAAGGCGAGACTGAGTACCTGGCCGAGATCTTCGACGAGGTGCACGTCGAGCGTCTTGCGCACCTCTTCCGGCAGATCCTCGAGATCGCGCTCGTTCTCCTTTGGCAGGATCACGGATGTGATGCCCGCCCGAACGGCACCCAGCACCTTTTCCTTGACGCCACCGATTGGGAGCACGCGACCCCGGAGCGTGATCTCACCCGTCATCGCGATATCGTGCCGCGCTGGCCGCCGTGACAACGCAGATACCAACGCCGTCGCCATCGTGATGCCGGCAGACGGCCCGTCCTTGGGGATCGCCCCAGCAGGGACGTGCACGTGGATATCGGTATCGATGAACGCACCGTCGGGGATGCCCAATAGGTCTGCGTGGGATTTGGCGTATGTCAGCGCAGCGCGCGCGGACTCTTTCATTACATCCCCCAGCTGCCCCGTGAGCACAAGATCGCCCTTCCCGTGCATCACACTCGCCTCGACGAACATGATGTCGCCGCCGACGGGCGTGTAATACATTCCCGTCGAGACGCCAACCTGATCTTCACCGGCCATGCGCTCGGGGTGGACCTTCGGCCGCCCGATGAGATCGGGAATGTCCTTCTCGGAGACGGTGACTTGCTGTGCCGCACCATCGGCGATCTTCCGCGCGACTTTGCGGCCGAGCTTGCCGATCTCACGCTCGAGCTGGCGGACGCCGGCTTCGCGCGTGTAGCTCGCGATGATCTCCTCCAGTGCATCGTCGCCGAGTGCAAGCTGATCGGTCCGCAGGCCGTTTTCGCGGAGCTGGCGCGGTACGAGATAGCGCTTGGCGATCTCGAGCTTCTCGCGCTCGGTGTATCCCGCGAAGTTGACGGTTTCGAGGCGGTCGAGCAGCGGTCCAGGAATGTTCTGGATGAAGTTCGCCGTCGCAATGAACAGCACCTCGGACAGATCGAACGGCACGCCGAGATAGTGATCGGTGAACGAATCGTTCTGCGCAGGATCCAGAACTTCGAGCAGCGCCGCAGCCGGATCTCCCTGGAATGAGATGCCCAGCTTATCGACTTCGTCGAGCAGGAAAATCGGGTTCTTGGCTCCCGCCTGCTTCATGCCCTGAATGATCCGTCCCGGCATGGCGCCGACGTAGGTCCGGCGGTGGCCGCGGATATCGGCCTCATCGCGGGCACCACCCAGCGAAATGCGGACATACGGCCGTCCCATCGCGCGCGCGATCGACTTCGCTATGGACGTCTTGCCGACTCCAGGCGGTCCCACGAACAGCAAGGTCGGGGCGCGCGCAGCGCGATCGTCTTCATTCCCGAGCTCCGCTTCACTCGCTTTCCCTTCCTCTGTGGCCTGTTGCTGCCGCAGCTGACGGACTGCCAGGAACTCGAGCACCTGGTCTTTGACGTCCTGCAGGCCGTAGTGATCCTCCTCGAGGATCTTCGCCGCTTCCTTGAGATCGAGCGACTCCTCAGCACGCGTGTTCCACGGCAGCTCCGCGATGGTCTCGAGATACGTGCGGATCACCTGCGCTTCCATCGATTCCCGGCCGGCGCGCTCCAGGCGCGCGAGCTCGCGATCGACTTCCTTGCGTGCGGCCTCAGGGAGCTCGAGTGCATCGAGCCGTTTCTTCAGATCATCGGCCTCGGCCGCCTCACTTTCCTCGCCAAGCTCCTTGCGAATCGCCTTCATCTGCTCCCGAAGCAGCATCTCGCGCTGGCGCTCGCCGAGCTCCTCCTGGACCTGGGACTTGATGTCCTCCTGCGCATCGAGCACCGCGATTTGGCGCTGCACGTGCACCAGCACCCGACGCAGCCGGTCTTCGACCGCGAGGGTTTCGAGCAGCTGCTGACGCTCGCTGGATTGAATGTCGAGGTGCCCGGCGACGAGGTCTGCAAGGGCGCCGGGGTCGGTGACCCCCTGCAGCACCTGCTGGACCACCTCGTTCGGCAGGCCCGACTTCTGGCCCAGCTCAGCCGCGCGCTCACGGACCTCCCGATGCAACGCTACGAAGGCTGGGTCTTTCTCATTGAGAGGAGCGAGGTCGGGTGCCTCCCGGACGGTGGCCTCGAGGTAGCCGTTGGTCTCGCTGTAATGGACTGCTGTTCCGCGACCCTCTCCGTGCAGGATCAACTGCACGCCGCCGAGATTGCGCTGGACCTGACTGATACGCGCGATCGTCCCGGTCGTATAGAGCACGCCGGGGGAAACCTGGTCGATGTTTTCTTTCTGGGCGACCGCGAAGACGGTGCGATCGGGGCTTTTCAGAGCGGCTTCTATGGCGCGCAATGTCGCGGGACGGCCTGCGCCGATCGGCGTCGCGACCCCGGGGAACAGCACGGCATCGCGGAGCGGCAGGACAGGCAAAATCATCCGGTCTGACATGGAATCTCCGATGTAGGTTTCGTGCTACTGAGCTAGAACGCGGAGTGCAGCGTCCGTGCCACCAAAAACGTCTCCTGCGGCAGGTCCGTTCCGGAAAGTGCCGCCAAAGCGGCGCTCGGCTGCCAACTCGACGCGGGAAGTGTGTTGCACCGTCGCAAACTTGCGGCTAAATCTTAGTGCTCGAATGGATTGCAAAACGGCATGAACGATCCGTTGGCGCAGCGGCTGAGCCAGGCCCTTGGATCTTCCTTCACACTCGAGGGGGAGATCGGCCGCGGCGGCATGGGCGTCGTCTATCACGCGCGCGACGAGCGGCTCAAGCGGAAGGTGGCGGTCAAGGTGCTGCCGCCAGAGCTCGCGTTTCGGGAGGAAATCCGCATGCGGTTCCTCCGCGAGGCGGAGACCGCGGCCCGGCTGTCGCATCCGCACATCGTGCCGATCCACTCTGTCGGAGAGGGTCCCGACGGCCTCGTCTATTTCGTCATGGCATACGTGGATGGTGAATCGCTCGCGGCGCGCCTGAAGCGCCGCGAGCGACTCCCACCTGAGGAAGCCCGTCGAATCATGATGGAAACGGCCGATGCTCTCGGCGCCGGACACGCACTCGGCATCATCCACCGCGATGTGAAACCCGACAACATCCTGCTCGAGGGCAGTCGCGGCCGAACCGTCCTGACGGACTTCGGTATCGCAAAGGCGCTGACATCCACAACCGGTCCTGGCACGCTCACGGCCACCGGTGTCGCGATCGGTACACCGCACTACATGAGTCCCGAGCAAGCCGCCGGCGACCGCGAGATCGACGGCCGTTCCGATATCTACAGTCTGGGTGTTGTCGGCTATCAGATGCTTGCGGGTGAGTTGCCGTTTTCCGCGCCCACGGTGCCGGGCATTCTGCTCAAGCAGATCACCGAACAGGCGCCGAATCTGCAAGACAAATCGCCGACCTGCCCGGACGATCTGTCGGCGTGCGTGATGCGCTCGCTCGAGAAGGAGCCCGAAGCGCGCTGGCCAACCGCCGACGCATTGCGGCGTGCACTCGAATCGCGCAGCGCGCCACCGTATCGGCCGTCGCGCCGCTCGAGTGTTGGCGGTGTCGGTCTCCGAGCCGGAGCCGACACGCGACTCGCGCCTCCCGCGCGGATCTCGGGCGGCGGCCGTCCGGAGCGCCGACGGGCATCGCGACCGGCGCCTCGGAAAGATCCCAAGAGCGATCTCACGCCGAGCGGGGAATCGCGCATGGTCGCGAAGTTCCGCGACAGCTTCGTTTCCTGGGCTTCGGTGTGTGGCGGTCTGATGTTCATCGACGCCCTCACGGGCGGCGGTCTGGGGTGGTCCCTGTTCCCAACCGCGATCTGGGGTGGCTTCGGTCTGCTGCCACAATACATGAAGCTCTGGCAAAACGGATACTCCTGGCGTGATGTCCTCAACCGGCCCGCTGCGCCTGACGCGCAGGACGCGCTGCTCGGCGCGCGCCGCGCGCTCCCCGCTCCGAAGTCTGATGAGTTCGGCCGGCACGTGGAGACGATCCGCATGGTCCGCAATGACCGCGAGGCGATCCTCAAGATCATGGAGCGCGTGCCGCCGTCCGAGCGGAAGTTGCTGCCGGACGTCGTCGTAACGGTGGACGCGCTCCTGAAGCGCGCCGAGGATCTCGCGCGGATGTTGCACGGCATGAGCGCGGATGTCGACGACGGCGCTCTCGCGCGCATCGAGGTGCGGATCGAGGCGGTGAGGCTCCATGAAGAGGGAACGGAGCGTGAGCGCCAGCTCAATCTGCTCGACCGGCAACGACAGGCGCTGAGCGATCTCTTGACGCGGCGGAAGCACGTGGAAGAACAGATTGACTCGTGCGTTCTGGCGATGCAGAACGTCCGGTTCGACTTGCTGCGGCTTCGCTCGGCGGGTGTGGCCGCGGTCCTCAGCGATCTGACGAACGCGACGCAGCAGGCGCGCGCGCTGTCACGCGATGTCGATCACGCGATTGCGGCCGCGGGCGAAATCCGCGACGTGCTCAGTGCCTCCCCGGCCCCTGCGTCGCCGCCCCCCGCGCCCCCCGCGTCCCCGGTGCCTCCTGGCCCCGGCCGGAGCCCCCGGTCCGCGCGCTAGAGTCCTGCGCGATCCAGCATTCACGAACGAGCGCGGGGCCATTGTCCCGTTGCAGCGCGAAGTCCAACAACTCGACGAAATGCGCGGCCGCCTCTTCGCAGTGTCCTGCCCGCAACGCCGCTACAGCCGCCAGCTCGCGGTACCGCGCCGAACCAGGCCGACGCTCCACGGCATAGCTGAGGAGGCTGTCGGCCAGGTCCGGTGGCGCGTCCAGCGCGATCTGCTCGAGCGCTTGCGTGAGAAACTCGCCGGGGAAGGGATGACGAAAGGTGCCTTGGGCCGACGCGAGCGCGCTGAACGCCTGGGTGGCGGCTTCGTCCCAGCGCGATCCGCGGACGGCGAGCAGTGACATCGCCGCGCGGATCTGCGCCGTGTCGGCGCCCCCGGCGAGCGCTTCGCGCAGAGCCATCGCCGCGAGCGGTCTCTTCCTCGCGGCCGCGAGCAGCCCGCGCATCTGAAGCGCGTCGGCGTTCCCGCCCCGCGCCATCACGATCGCCAAGAGAGAATCAGCCTGGGCAGTGTCCCCCATCGCCAGGCGAATGCCGGCGCTGCGCACGGCCCACTCGCCCACATCCGGTTGCGCGTGCCGCGCCGAATCGAGATAGGGCAGCATGTCGCTGTCGCTGCGCCGCGCGCCCAGGATGCGCAGCCGCGCATAGGGCGACGTGCCGGCATCGCGGTCGCCCATCTGCATCAGCGAATCGAATACCGCGTACGTCGAGCCGGTCGGATCGAGGAAGCGACGCGCGGCTACGAACTCGAGCCGCGGTCGATTATCGTCATGGTTGAAGGTCGCGCGCGCGACGAGCTTCGCCACTCCGGAATCGCCTAACAGCAGTCGGCCGAAGAACTCGTCCGGCGCATCGAGGCTCAGCCATTCCCGACTCACCGCGTGCATCGGACCGCCCGCACCGAGCAGCTCGTTCAGCCTGCGACGATCGTAGACGAGCGGCCGTGGAGACGCGAGCACGACGAGATCGGCGGTTCCACCAAACCAGACGTGCGCGTACGGAAACACCGACCGCAGGCTCCGCACAATGCCCGCGACGACAGGCAGCGGCAGCTGATAGAGCTGAATCCATTGGCAAAACACACCGTCATCGGCGAGCCTGCTTCGGGCGATGCGAAAGAATTCCGGCGTGTACAGCGTGGCGATGCCCGCCACCCACGGATTCGACGGTTCGGAGACGATCACGTCGTAGCGGCTCCGATCGAGCTGCAGCGCGCTCCGCGCGTCATCCAGATCGACGTGTACGCCGGGCTGTTCGAGGACGAGCGCATTGACGCCCGTGAAGAACTGGTCCATCGCGACCACGGCGGGCTCGATCTCGACGATTTTCAGCTGTCGCATGGCGGGCGCGAGCGCCAGGACGTGAGCGGTTGCGCCGGTGCCGTACCCAATGACCAGCGCGGACGAAGCGCCAGGCCGCGCCACGATCGGCGCCATGCCGAGCATGACCTGGGTATCCATATCGCCGCGATCCGAGCCGTCGACTTTCCCATTCACACGCAGCGACCGGCCCGTCTCTCCTTCCCAGACGCTGACAGTCGCGTTACGGCCCTCCGTAAACGCGAGCTGGCGGACGCCCCGATGTGCCAAAAATCGGGCCCGGGCGGCCTGGTCCATCGGCTGGCGGGCGTAGATCGTCGGTCCCAAATCGATCAGGCGCGTGCTCCAGCCCGGAGCGGCCGCAGCGGCGAGGAGCGCGAGCGTTCCAAATCCACCGGCCGTAAGGACGCGCAAACGAATGCGGCGGTCTTCCGCCGAGCCTTCGGCGATGCCCCGCGACGCAAGCAGGCCGAGCCCGAGGGCCGCGACGCCGTTGATGATCAGTCCAAAACGCAGCGTCGCTTGTGTTCCGAATGCCGCGATGAGCACGAATCCGGTGAGCACGGCGCCCAGAATGCTTCCGACGGTATTGAGTGCATACGCGCCACCGACGTCGGAACCGCGCGCCGCCTCGCGCCGTGCGGTGAGATCGGTGAGCAGCGGGAACGTCATCCCCATCCCGACGGCCGGAATGAGAACGACCGCGCCGACCGCCACACCCATCAAGAGCAGCCGCGACGCCGCGCTCATGCCGGCGACCTGGAAGACCGCGATGATGTACGAGGGCAAGAATCCAAAGAACACAAACAACAGCGCCGCCCCGATTCCCGTGATGCCTTGCGCGAGTGCGGCCGTCGCGGCGGTCTCGACCCGGGGCTCGCTGCGGCGGGCGACGATGATGCTGCCCAGACCGATGCCGAGCAGAAAGACGAGCAGGATCAGCGTAAATGCGTAGGTCGATCCGCCCACGATCATGACCAGAACGCGGGTCCAGGCGATTTCGTCGACCAGCGAGGCGAAGGCCGTGAGCGCCAGAAGGGCCAGGGCAAGGGTGTGGAGAACGGTAGAGGATGGTGGAGGTTGGTCGAGGTTCTCCTGGGATGGACTCGCCAACGATTCCTGTCTCCGCCCCATTCGGATTGCTGTAACGCCGATCGCGATGTTCAGAGCCGCTGTTGCCCACAGAGACGCGCGCACACCGACGAATTCGATCAAGAAAAATCCGGC
>Ga0075425_100000726_pt1 | contig 31466 bp, 29 predicted proteins | sample SoiMethybrSBSTD4_FD_75300 | JGI IMG/M metagenome (GOLD analysis project Ga0075425, IMG submission 75300) | Bulk soil microbial communities from a Populus tree surrounding site in Tennessee, USA - Soil MetaG P. TD hybrid SBSTD4 | ecosystem: Environmental > Terrestrial > Soil > Tree plantation... | reverse complement strand
CACGCCTTGCGCGCGACGCCGCCAGGCCGCGAACCAGGCCGCGAACCAGGCCGCGAACCTGGCCGCGAACCTGGCCGCGAACCTGGCCGCGATCGATCCGCCGTCTCCCTGGTGACGGCCACCCGCGCGAGTGCGTCATTGGTCATCGAAAGGCCTCAACCTTGCGCGCTTCCTCCTTGAGCGGGGTTGGCGGGTGGCCTGCGAGTGCATGCGGCCACCCGCGCCATTTCCAGTTCTGGATTTCTTGTTGCTTCCTCCCCGCAGGCGAGCCTTTGCTGCTGGCTGGGCAGGTTCGCCATTGGATGGACTGGCCTGGACCGCGCCTCCAAGCTCGTGCGAAATGCTCGCTGCACATTCCCGCAGATCTGGGAGGTGGCGACGCAACCGATCGAGCGGCAGGCTCGCAACGGGCGCCATGGCGGCCAAGCCCGCAACCACTTGTCGGGATCGGTTGTAGACCGGGACGGCAATGCAATTGACGCCGAGCAGCAGTTCCTCGTCGTCCTCGGAGTGGCCGCGTCGGCATATCTCCTCAAGCTCCCGCCGGAGCGAACGCGCAGTGGTAATGCTGTTCTTGGTGCAGGCAGGAAACGGCGCCGACCGCAGCACACTGTCGCGTAACTCGGTGGGCCCGAAGGCCAACAGGAGCTTGCCACTCGCTGTGCAGTGCACGGGCATCGCGGAGGCAGGATCGATGTCGACCCGCAGTGGGGTCATCGACTCGACCCATTCGACGAACAGCACGTTCGCCGATTTGAGCACCACGAGGTTGATACGCGCGCCCACCTTGCGCGCCAGCTCGCCGAGCAGCAGGCGGCGCCGACCGTGCCCCGCGCTGTGCCGCAGGGCGTTCAAGGCGACATCCTCGAACAGCGAGCCGATGACGTGGCGCCGCGTCAGCGGGTCGCGCCGCACGAAGCCGACGTACTCAAGCGCGCGCAGCAAGCGATAGGTCGTAGGTTTGGGCAAACCGATGGAGCGGCTCAGGTCCGCCAATGCGATCGGCTCTCTGCTGCCGGCCACGCATGCGAGCAGCTTGAGCGCCTTCGTGACCGGCGACTTGTCGGCGATGGGTGTCGTTTCATCCATTGGAACGGCATGTCTCGACGAGCGATACGACGCTAGTGGCCAAAGAATCCGCTTGTCAAGGGCGAAGAGCCGCTCGGAAAGCCCCCTGCGTTCTCACGGTTGGGGCGCGCCAACGCGCGACAACTCGCGGGCGCTCACCGCGCCCCGTGCGCAGCGATTGCAACCGCGGCGGATATCGCACGCAGCGATGGCGGGCCTAGGACGCAGCATCAACCAACGTTGCACCAATGCGGCGAAAGCCGCCGGTGAGCGCCGAACAACGGACAACGGCGCTTTCGTGTTGTGGCGGCTCCGGGTTCAGCGCACAATCGATCAACCGATCGCAAGACCGATACCAACACAGGGTGGAGCGTCATGGAAGAGTTGCATACGTCAGCCGAGGTCCCAGATCTCACGCGACGCAACGCCCTAAAGTTCGGCGTTGCTGCCGGCGCCGCGGCCACCCTCTGGACCGCTGTACCGGCCCTCGGGCAGCGCGCTCGCGCCTTCCGCTTCGGCCACATGCTTTCCGCCGACACGCTCTACCACAAGACCATTGAGCTCTTTGCTGAGGAAACGGCGAAACTGACCTCCGGAAAGATCAAGATCGAGGTCTATCCGGCCTCACAGCTGGGCACGATACCGGAGATGCTGTCGCAAACCCAGGTCGGCTCACTGACCATGACCATGGCGGTGCCCGCTTGGTATTCGAACTTCATGAAGCCTGTCGATGTATTCACCCTGCCCTTCCTCGTCTCCTCGGTCGAGAAACTGAAGGCTTCGCTCGATGGTCGGCTTGGCACGGAAGTGGCTCGCCTGGGCAATGGCGTCGGCTTTCAGGTCCTCGGCTATTGGCTGATCGGCAGCAGGCACATTGTCAACAAAACGCGAGCGGTGCATAAGCCGGATGACCTTCAGGGCCTAAAGCTGCGCGTCATCAATAGTCAGGTCTATATCCAGGCGTTTCGCGCACTCGGGGCCAGCACTGTCGCCATGGATCCCTCTGAGCTCTACGTTGCCCTCCAGCAGGGGATCGTCGATGGCTTCGAGTACCCATTGCCGGACCTCATCTCCGCCAAGCTTCATGAGGTCTCCAAGTTCCTGTCGCTCGATGCGCACACGACCGACTTCTTCATCGTCTCGATCAACAAGGGCGTCTGGGACGGGCTCTCAGCCGAGGAGCGAGGCGCGCTCACTCAGGCCATGAAGGCCGCCATGGACTTCCAGTGGCGTGAACAACCGCTGTCGATCGCGGCCGCCCGTGACAAGCTCAAAATGCTGCTCCAGGTGAATGAGATCTCCGAGCAGAACAAGCAGCTTTTTGTCGAGAAGACGCGGCCCCTCTTTCAACAGTTCGAGAACTCGATCGGCAAGGAATTCCTGGCGCTTGCCGTGAACGAGCTTGCCTAACCGGGAGTACCGAGCATGGCAGCGCCCTCGATCGAGGACTGGGTCGCGATCAACGATCTCTTCATCAGGTACGCCTGCAGCCTCGATCACGGGGACGTTGAAGCCGTCGTATCGTGCTTCACCCAAGACGGCGTCATTGAAAGCCCCGCCATGGGCAAGTTCACGGGCAAGGTCGGCATTCGCGAGTTCGCCGAGCGCAACGCGCGCTACCAGAAGAAGCCTGGCGTGCAGCTTCGGCATGTCGTTTCGAACGTGCGCATCGATGTCGAGCCCGATGCGACGCGTGCGCGCGCATTCTGCTATCTGCTCGATTTTCTGACCGAGAACGGCAAGACGCAGTTGCTTTCCCCCGGCGAGTACGATTGCCGGCTGGTGAAGATCGATGGCATCTGGAAATTCGCGCACCGTCTCGTGGTCATGGACAAGCAATTCAAGATCCAGGGTATGTGAGATGGCGGTAGCTGGCGACAGTGAAATCCGCGCGGCCGAGGCGGCACTCTACCAAGCGATGATCGCCAAGGATATGGCGGCTCTCGACACAATCCTTGCAGATGACCTCCACTACATTCACTCGCCGGGCTTTGTGGAGAATAAGGCAGAATATCTCGCGGGCGTTAAGAAGGGCCGCTACGACTATGCGGCCATCACAAGCCGCAATGTCACTGTCAAGGTGCTGGGCGACACCGCCATCATGCACGGCATCGTCGCGATGACGGTGAGCGAGACCGGCAGGCCAAGAGACCTGCTGCATCTCCTGTTCACGCTGGTGTGGGTCCGCGACGGGGCGTGGCGGCTCTTCCTGCGGCAAGCAACGCGCGTGCCTGGGCCCTGAGCCGTCCTCGCTCCGATCACTTCATCCCGAACTGGCGCGGCAGCCAGAGCGTGATGTCCGGCACGACAATGACGATGATGAGGCCCAAGAACAGAAAGACGTTATAGAATAAGGACGGTTTGATCGTCGCATTCACCGGCGCGCCGCCCACGGCGCATGAGATGTAGAAGCCGATGCCGATCGGCGGCATCATCACTCCGATACCGGTGGCCATGATCAACAGGATCCCGAACTGCAGCGAATTGATGCCGAGCCGCTCAGCGACTGGAAGGAAAATCGGCGCGGCGACGAGGATCGCCGGGAAACCCTCGAGCACGAAGCCCAGCACAATTAACACCGTTACGCTTACGAACAGAAACAAGGTCGGGTCCCTGATGGCCGTGAACGCCGCGGCAAGAGTGCGCCCGAGCCCATCGATGACGATTGCCTGCACGAAGAGGTTCGAGGTCGCCACCATCAAGAGCACCATGCCCGCGATGAGGGTCGCTTCGCGGAGGGCCTCAATGAACGAGCGAAGGCCGAGCGTGCGATAGACAAAGGCCGCGGCAGCAAAGCCGTAGATGACCGCAAACGAGGCCGACTCGGTTGGCGAGGCGATGCCGCCGACGAGCCCACCGATGACGAGCACGGGCACCCCTGCCGCCGGCAGGGCGGGAGGAATGCTGCGCAGCGCCGGCCACAGGGCGAATGGCGCCCCCTTGTGGTAATCGTTGACATGACTGCGGATCTTCACGCCGATCATGAGTGTCACGGCAAGCATCGCCGCGGGCAGAAAGCCCGCGATGAATAACGCTCCGACCGAGAGGCTCGTGACAGAGCCGAGAATAAGCATTGCCACGGACGGAGGGACGGTTTCGGCCATGGCCGCCGATGCTGCGAGCACGGCAACGAACTCGGTCGCGGGATAGCCCTGCCTCTTCATCGGTTCCTTCATGACCGTGCCAATGGTCGCGACATCGGCCGCCTTCGAACCGCTGACCCCGGAGAATAGGTAAGTGGCAAGCACCTCCGCCATCAGCAATCCACCGCGCCAGTGCCCGACCCAGGCCTGCACCATCTCGACCATTCGGCGCGCCATGCCGGTGATTTCCATCATCACGCCGGCGACCATGAAGAAGGGTACCGCGAGCAAGACGAAGCTGCTGATGCCGAATTGGATGGCAGAGGGGATCACGGTGATCGGCGCGGCGTCGGAAATGACGAAGTACATCGTACCGCCCAGCGCCAGAATGCCGGCGACCGGAGTGCCGGTGATGAAGGCGATCACGAGAGCCGGCACGATGGGGATGAACGGATCCACCTCCGTATAGCCCTGGTCATAGATCCATCGCAGAAGGAGCGTGGCGGCCGCTATAAGCGCTGACATTCCGATACCCGCAAGCGCGCCCTTGCGGCTCAGGGTGAGCAGCTTTTCGATCGTGTAGAGTGATAGCAGCACGAGCCCGATGCCGAGCCACACAGCAACAAACACCGAGCTCAATCCGATAACGGCAAGGCTCTGCGTCTTCTGCGCGGCAAAGAACCTCGGATAAGCAAGAAGAGCGACGCAGCAGACACCAAGGAAAATGGCAAGTCCGCAGGCTTGCAGCGCGTCGCGCCGCGTCCCCACCGCCTTTTCGACGAGCGCGTTGTAGGCCATTCCGCTGCTGCGCCGGAAATAAGATGGCGCCCCGAGAAAGGTGATGATCGACAGGATGATCGTCGAGATGTCCTGGTTCCAGGGCAGGTCCTGCGTGGTGGTGTAGCGCAGCAGCGTGTTGGAAAACGTCACGACGATATTGGCGATGATCGCCAGTATGACGAGGGTCTCCGCCAGCCACGCAACTGAGTCCAGCCGCCGCGGCAATTGAGGAGTGACATCCATGCTTCCCCCTACGGCCCCTTGTTGCGGGCTCGGCGATCCGTGAGGACCGCTGGCTGACACTATGGCATCCCACGGCACCCTCAGGTAGGCTCGTCGGCCGCCGACGGTGCGCAGCTTGATCGGATGGTTGCCACCTCACGCGTGCGCCAACGAACGATGCTGAGGGAATAAGGCTCACCGATCGGACAGCGGCGAGGGAACGCTCGGGAACAGCGGTTGCCGGTCGCCAACTTGCTGCGTTAGCTCAGCGCTACGTTGCCAATGCGTGCCGGTATGCCCATCTCTCTATGGCAAACCACAGCCAAGGCGGCGACGCCCTTGCGCAACGCCATTTCCGTCGGATTGGCAAAGCAGATGCGCAACCGTGGCCGACCCCATTGCTTGTCGATCGCCCATTCAGGGCCAGGATTGAAGGCGATGCCAGCCTTGAGCGCGGCTTGCGCCAGCTTCTGCGTATCGACGCAATCGGGCAGCTTGACCCACAGGAAGATCCCGCCCTTGGGGACCTCGAACTCGGCTGCTGTTCCAAAGTGCTCGCCGAGCGCCTCCACCAGCACATCGAGCTTGCGCTTGAGGACCTTGTTCAAGGCACCGACGTGGGCGTCAAAGTGTTTTTCGCAGAACTCTGCCAGCACCATCTGCTCAAGCGCTCCGGTACCGCCGTCGGTCTTGCAGGCGAGCATGCGGGAGAGGATCGACCAGTCGGCGACGACGTAACCGACCCGCAGGGCGGGTGCGATCGATTTGGAGAACGATCCGACAAAGATCACATTGCCTAAGGCCGTCATGGCCTTCATGGCCTTGGGACGCTCCAGCGTCCACAACAGGTCCGAGTAGCATTCATCCTCTACAATCGGGATGGCGTGGTTGGCTGCAATGGCCAGGATCTCCGCTCGGCGTTGCGGGCCCATGATGGCACCGGTCGGGTTCTGCACGGTCGGGATCGTGTAGATATATTTGGGTCGGACGCCGTTGGCCTTCAGGTTGGAGATGGCGGCGTCGAGCGCGTCGGGGCGCAGGCCTTCCTGGTCCAGGGCAACACCTGCGAGGGTGGCGCCGGCCCGCGTGAAACGGGAGATGGCGCCGCCATAACTTGCCTCTTCCATGAGTATGGTATCACCCGGTGCCACCAGGACCTGGTTGATCAGGTCTAGGCCTTGGTTTGAACCTGACGTGATCAAGATCTCGTCCGTACCGCACGTGATGCCCGCCTGCCGATGCAGCTTCTTGCAGAGGAATTGGCGCAGACCGATATAGCCGAGCGGGCCGCTGTTGAGGCCGTAGGTCGCGAGCGTCGCCCCCTCGCGCATCAGCACGGACGCGGTCGCGGCAATAAGCCCGTCGATGGGTGTGGTCGCAGCGTCATTGTGGCCGCCGACGAAATTGAACGGGGGAAAGCCGCTGTACCGCGCGGCGGCCGGCGGCAAGTTCGGGCGAAGAAGGGGGGCGAAGTCGAAGGCCGTACTTGACATGAGCGCTCACCGATGTGGGTTCTTGTAGTCCGGGCCAGATTGTCACCGCCCATCATTCAGTGGCCTTGCTTGGGAAGCAAGCCGAACGCATGCCGAGATAGGCCGACATCGCCAGAGGCCAGGTTTGAACATGATTGAGCCAGTGTCTACGGCGTCTGGCAACCAATATGTGTTGGGCTGGAAGGGCACAGCCGATCGGTCCCTTGGCCGAGGCAAACACCCGCGTCTGGACCACATAAAGCCCACATCGATCTGGCTGCCGCCGTTGTTATTGGACCGCCCTCCCGTGCCGCCACGTCGGCAAACCGGGACAAGCTCAGAGGCCAGCTTCAAACCGGTCACCTCGCGACCGGCAGGCGTGGCATGCCAAGCGGCGACCGATGATCCGTTAAAATGCCAATCAGTTTGGCATGCGCCGCACTGATTGATAGTCTCCCTTCTCAGAGTAGCGCTAAAAATTCAGCCGCGAAGCTCAGGGAGAGACCTCGATGGCAGTTGCACAAACTGGGGTCCGCAAGCCGATCCCCTTCGACGTCCGCCACCTCGACAGGCTTCTGGACGACGCCGGCATCGACGTCCTGGTGGCCACGTCCAAGCACAACGTGCAGTATCTGCTCGGTGACTACAAGTTCTTCTTCTTCGAGGCCATGGATGCGATCGGCGTCAACCGTTACCTGCCGGCGGTGATCTATCAGAAGGGCAAGCCCGAGACCGCGGCCTATGTCGGCAATAGCATGGAGGCCTACGAGAAGGAGCTCGGCAAGTTCTGGCCGCAAAGTCTCTATCTCTCCACGTGGTCCGGACCGCAGACGATGCAGCGTGTGGTCGAGCACATTGGCAAGCTGGGCCCCGGGGTGCGCCGCATCGGCATCGAAGCCGCGTTTCTCCCGGTCGATGCCGAAAAAGAACTGCGCGGCGGCCTGTCGAACGTCGACTTTGTCGATGCGTACTTTGCGCTCGAACGCCTGCGTGCGGTGAAGTCGCCCCAGGAGATCGAGTTCCTCAAGCTCGCCTCGGAGCGTGTGGTGGAGAGCATGAACGTTGCGTTCGGAGAGTGCGCGCCGGGTAAGACCAAGCAGGAGATCGCCGAAGCGCTGCGCGTGGAGGAGGTGAAGCGCGGACTTGCCTTCGACTATTGCCTGATCGCGGCCGGAGCCAGCCTCAATCGCGCACCCTCCGAGCAGAAGCTGGCCCACGGCGATGTCGTCTCGATCGACTCCGGCGGCAACTATCACGGCTACATCGGCGACCTAGCCCGCATGGGGGTTGTCGGCAACAAGCCGGACGCCGAGCTGGAGGACCTGCTCGTCTTTGTTGAGGAGGTGCAGATGGCCTCCCGCAAGCCTATCCGCCACGGCGCCATGGGCGGTTCCATCTGCGCAGTGGGCGACAAACTCATCGCTGCTTCCCCACACAAGGCCTACACCCACTTCATGGCGCACGGCATGGGCCTCGTCAGCCACGAGGCGCCGCGGCTCATGGATGGCGGTCCAGTACCCTATCCCGGTTACGATATGAACCGCCCCCTCGAGACCGGCATGGTGCTATCGATTGAAACCACGATGAACCACCCCAGGCGCGGCTTGGTGAAGATCGAGGACACCGTTCTTGTCACCGAAGGTGGCTGCCAGGGTCTCGGCGACGGGGTGCGCGGATGGCAGCACACGGCCGGCTGAGGCCTCAGGTGCCTGTCGCACGGCGCATTGCTATTGCGTGACGGCTCCTTGCCGGGAGCGCACTTGGCGCGGAGCTGCAAGAGCCGGTGAAGCGTCAAAGAACGTGGGCAGCCCTGGAGCTAAAACCGCCTTCTATCCAGCTTTCGACACCGCCAGCGCGTGGGCGAGCACGGTGGGTTGGTTTGGGGATCCGTCGAGCCGGAGCGCATGTTCTTCAAAGAGATCGACACCTGCAGGAAGGATAACGCCCCTCTGAGCCGAACGGACGAAGATATGGCGGTATCTCTTCTGGGCAAGATCGAACCAATTGGGATCATCGAACGTGCCACCGCATATCCCTAAGACGTCTGGAAAGCGCTCCAGGTCCAGGCAAAGCGTCGTAGCGCACCTGCCGCAGAAATTGAGGGTGACGCGTTTGCCGCTTGAGTCTGAGCGATGCTCGTAGGTCTTGGCGCGAGCGCCTTGGAAGGCGACATCCGCTTTGCGAAAGATGGGCTCGATCAGGTAAGAAGAGCCTGTGAACCGCTGGCAAAAGCGGCAATGGCAGACCGTGACGCGCAGCGGATCCCTGAGCGTCTTGTAGCGGACGTCGCCACACAGACATCGTCCCTCATGAACGACTGACATCTCCACCGCCAATCCAATCTTCTTTTCACCGCGTCCCGATTGCGGCACGCCCGCGTGAATTCCCGAGAGAGCCAAAGAGCCACTCCCGGAAACACTCCATCTCGTGCCGCGGGGGTCCCGCGCTCAACCTCACGAGAAAATAGCTAACTTTGAGTGGCAGCGCGATCTTGAAGGGACGGACCAGTCGACCTGCTGCTACGTCCCCCTCAGCCAGGACAACTCGCCCTAGCACAACGCCCCCGCCATCAATGGCCGCCTGCATCGCGAGCTCTGCCAATGAGAACCGGATGCCCCGTTGCGCAGACACGGTCTTGGCGCCCGCGAGCCTAAGCCACTCCTCCCAGGCATGGTGCTCGCCTCCACCGGGGATGGACGTGTCATGTATAAGCCGGTGTTTTCTGAGGTCGTCCGGCTTCTTGAGGGGGCCCTTGCGCTTCACGAGCTCGGGCGAGCAAAACGGCGTCAAAGCCTCGGTGAAGAGGGGCTCTGCATTAAGACCCGGATACCTGCCATGGCCCAGTCGGATGGCCAGGTCGACTTTGTCGCGGTTGAAATCTGCCAGCCCGACTGTCGCCGAAATCCTCAAATCGATATCTGGGTGCTGCTCATGGAACATCGGCAATCTCGGGACCAGCCATTTGGACGCAAAAGAGGGTGCAACGCTGATCGTCAATGTCCGGTCGCGGCTCGGCGACGCCTCGCTCGCCATTGCCTTTGCGAGCATCTCCAGCCCCGCCTGGATGTCCGGCAACATGCGCGCTGCCGCGTCGGTGAGGACAACAGATCGCCTCGTTCTGTCGAACAGCCGCGTGCCCAGGAGCTCCTCGAGTGAGCGAACCTGTTGGCTGACGGCGCCCGGGGTGACGCGGAGCTCCTCGGCGGCCTTGCTGAAACTCAGCTGGCGCGCGACGGCCTCGAAGGAACGCAGCGAGCTCAGCGGCGGCAAAGGTCTGACCATTTTCAGATGTTAGGCGCGCTAAACAATCTTGTAAAAAGATATCGCTTCGAACGGAGGCGGCGCCCAGGCCATGCTCGCAGTCAATGGAGCAAGCGCTCGACTTGTTCGCGAGCACCAAAGCTGCAAGGAGGCCTACATGGGCACCGAGCACGTGGAGACACTGATCATCGGCGGCGGACAGGCGGGGCTCACCATGAGCCATATGCTGAGCCGGCACGGGCGTCCGCATCTGGTACTCGAGCGTGGCAGAATTGCCGAACGCTGGCGGAGCGAGCGGTGGAATGAGCTTAGGTTTCAGTTTCCCAACTGGTCGGTGGAACTGCCGGATTTTCCGTTCCGCTGCGAGGGACCGCACGAGTTTGCGACGAGCGAGGAGATCATCGCCTATTTGGAGGCATATGCAGAGCTGATCCGACCGCCGATCCGCTGCGGGGTTGCAGTCACTGGGTTGCGGCGGCACGAGGGTGGCAAGTGGTTCCTCGCGCAAACGCCGTCGGGTTCAATTGTCGCTGGAAATGTGGTGATTGCCACTGGGCCGTACCAGCGACCGGTGATACCTCAATTGCTTGCCGGCGATCTCGATCTGTTTCAAGTGCATACCAACGCCTACAAAACGCCCGAGCAGCTCCCAAGTGGTGCCGTTTTGGTGGTGGGCTCGGGTGCATCAGGCGCTCAGATAGCAGAGGAACTTTTGTGCGCCGGCAGGAAGGTTTACCTGTCGGTAGGACGCCACAAGCGCATGCCGCGCCGTTACCGCGGCCACGATCTGATCTGGTGGCTACACGAGATGGGGCTCGATCGAACGCCGGTCGAGAAGCGTGGGCTTGATGCGACGCTACCCCTGATCACCGGCGCCTACGGCGGGCATACCATCGACTTTCGCGCGTTCGCCAAACACGGGATCATCCTTTTGGGCCGACTGCAGTCGACAGACGGGACGTCCCTGAAATTCGCCGACGATCTACGCCAAAGTATCGCCCATGGAGATGCTGCCTACTTTGCCTTCCTGGACTTGGTGGACACCTACGTGGAGAGGAATAAAATGTGGCTCCCGGCGGAGCCGGCTGCCCGCGCCAAGCTTGCCGATCCGCCCTGCATCACGGCCCCCGTTCTGCAACTCGACATCCATGATGCCGGCTTGGCCTCGCTGATCTGGGCCACGGGATACACTTTTGACTTCGGGTGGATCGACTTGCCGGTTCTGAACGCAAATGGAGAGGCGGTGCATGAGCATGGTGTCGCCCCTGTAGCGGGCGTCTACTTCTTGGGACTGCCGTGGTTATCCAAAATGCGCTCTTCGTTCTTGTCCGGCGTTGGGGATGACGCTGCTCGCATCGCCGAGCACATCCACCGCCGCGCGGCAGCTCCTCTCGGGCTTTGACAACCAATCATGCAACGAGGACCCGTGCCTGCCCGGACGAATGCGATACCTGGCCGGATTTTGATGCTGACGGCAGCGGCGATGCTTTGCTTTGCCGCCAATTCGCTGTTGTGCCGCTTGGCCTTGGCGCCTCGGCGTGTCGATGCGGCGACATACACGACCCTGCGTGTGGGGTCCGGGGCTGCAATCCTATGTTTCGTCGTCTGGCTGCAGCGGCGCAGGTTCCCTCAGTTCAATCGCGGCAATGTTCTTTCGGTTGCTTCTCTCTTCGCTTACTTCATTTTCTTCTCCTTTGCCTACTTGCGCCTCGATGCAGGCTTGGGAGCCCTCATCCTGATCGGCTCGGTGCAGCTCACCATGTTCAGCGTCGCGCTTTGCGAAGGCGAGCGGTTCTCGGCCTGGCAATGGACCGGAGTAGCCACGGCGCTGTTGGGCTTCGTTTATCTGGTCGGGCCCGGCGCCAGCGCCCCGGACCCTTTGGCCGCTGTGCTGATGGGCATCTGCGGTATCGCTTGGGGAAGCTTTTCGCTGCTTGCCCGTGGTACCAACGACCCGGTGGAGACAAACGCGTCCAACTTGATCGCTTGCGTATTGCCGGCGGCCGCTGTCAACCTGCTCGCTTACCATGACTTTCAGGCAACCGCAGCCGGTATCTTTCTCGCGATCGCATCCGGCGGCATTGCAACGGGGCTGGGATATGTCGTGTGGTATCTCGCCCTGCGCGGCCTGCCGGCGACCCATGCAGCGACCGTGCAGCTCTCCATGCCGGCCATCGTTGCGTTAGGTGGAGTGGGGCTCCTGTCCGAACCGCTCACCGGGCGGGTCGTTGTTGCGTCGGCCATGATGCTCGGCGGCATCGCGCTCGTCCTGCAACGAGTCGAGGGTTCGTCGTGAGGATCTCCGGTCGCCTGATGAACCTCAGCACGCACGTCGGCCTCGGGCGAACTAAAGCCAACCGCTGCAAGCGTGCCAGAGTGCCACGACAAATGGTGCGCCGCCGTTGGTAACGGCGCACTTGCGCATGCAGGCCGATGGCAACCTGTCTACTGCGTGCTCGTCGGTGGTTTGCTATCTACGATGTAAAGCCCATCACCGGAGCGGAAGATGATCGCGCCGTCCGCAACCTTCCTCGCCCCCAACTTCGCAATTTGCGCGGCCGGGTCGCCTTTCGCCACGCCTTTCATGATATTGAAGTCTTTCATGTCGACATAGATGCCTTCATTGCTTGCAAGCTGACCCATCACGTTGGATGAGCCTGAACTCCAATTGTCGGTAAACCCTCTCATCAGCGGTGAGTTCTGCCACTGAGCTGGTGCCAGCGTTGAACCAGCTACGAATCCGAGCGCGGTGCCGACCCCTATGACCCACCACTTGCGTCTGTAGACTGACATGTCATTCCTCCTGCTTGGCGATGATTGGCACTTGGATGCGATGGCGAGGTCCCCATCCAAGTTAAGTTAGGAAAAGCTAGCCCACGGCTCGAAGATATGGATCCGCAGTTACCCCGGTCCTGGTGGCTGTGATACCGGAGCGATCAGTTGCCGCACCGACCATTGATCTAGATCAATGTGCAGGGAGTGAAAGGATAGCCAACGCCCAATGCGCCGCGCACCTCATGAGCACCAATCGACTGCCAAAGGCGATCAGACGATGGGGCACAGGGGCGAGTGCCGACCAATATTAAACCGTCCCGATCGCTCTTGTGCCCTCATGGATTTCTTGAAGCCCGGGTGCCTGGTCCACGGCCTACAAAGCCGATTCCTGCGAGTGCTCTGTCGACTGCACGAACCGCAGCAATAGGATTTGATGCCGCCGCCGTTGCACGATCGTACATATTGAACGGGCATTCGATTAGGAGGCCTTTATTGCCGTCGCAATAGCTCAAACGAGATCGCCCCATCGTTGGTCGAGCTGGCTCGACTTCGGCAACACCATAGGCTGCTCCATGATCTTAAGGTAGACCGACGTTGCAGAGGCCCCCAAAGCGTGGTTGGCGCCACTTGCATTGCCGCGTGGATCGCCGCTTGCAAGCCACTCGCGATAATGCCGGATCGCAAAGGGCCCCGGCCGGCGGTCACAACCACGCGCGTTGCAGCAGGCCGGGGCCCATGGGCGCGAAAGAACATGGCCTGGGGAGAGATGAGCCCAGGCGCGCGCCACACCGAGAGCCTAGCTCGTAATTCCTTGCAGGAGCCTGACAGGAAAAAGCCCGGCAGCAGTGGCACGATGCTGCCGGGCTTCCCACACCGGAAATCGGGCCCGTGCGAACGGGGGGAGGAGAGACGCACCGGCCCATGGTGTAGACGCAGCCGGACGCGCGGCTCCGTCGTTCACGTGCGTGTGAGGCTCGCCCTAGCGCGCGATTGGTCCGCGCCGCCCGCACCGCTCTGCATAGCGAAAAACGGGTGCGGTGGCCGCGCTCGCCTCTTCCAAGGTCCAACGAGCATCCGTCGCTGTCGGGGTGAAGGAGTGCAGCAAAACGGCGGAGCGTACCCTGTGGCTTTATGGGGTGGGCGACCCGCGCAACGAGCGGCTTTCTTTATGGATGTCTCACGCTGGGAGCGGTTGTAGGCAAAAACCAGGCGAGGAGACCGAGCAAGGGCAAGAACGCGCACAGGCGGTATACGGTGGTAAGGCTCGTGAGATCGGCAAGCCCGCCCATCAATGCCGCGCTCAAGGCGCCGAGGCCGAACGACACCCCATAGAAGAGGCCGGCGATCATGCCGACTTTGCCTGGCAGCAACTCCAGCGCGTACACGAGGATGGCCGGGAACGCGCTCGCCATGATCATGCCGATGATGGTGGTGAGGACGACCGTCCAGAACAGGCTGGCGAACGGCAACGCCAGGGTAAAGGGCACGGCCCCGAGGATTGAGAACCAGATGATGGCGCGCCGACCGAACCGGTCGCCCAAGTGTCCACCAATCAGCGAACCTGCCGCCTGGGCGACAAGAAACAAAAACAGGAGCAGCTGCGAGACCTGCACGGAGACCGAAAACTTGTCGATCAGATAGAAGGTGTAATAGGAGCTGAGGCTTGCCGTATAAGCGTTCTTCGAAAACATCAATAGGACGAGGACAACGAGGGCCAAAGCCACGTTGGCCCGCGACGATCCCGCCCCGCCACCGGCCAAGCGCGCCTTCACGGGCGCGGGCGACTGGCGCTTGTACCATTGCCCCACCTGCAGCAGCATCAGCATCGCCACCAGGGCCACCAGAGAGAACCAGGAGATGCTGGCCTGACCGCGCGGGACGACGATGAACGCAGCCAGCAGCGGTCCCAGTGCCTGCCCGGTCTGCCCGCCGACCTGGAACAGCGATTGCGCGAAGCCGTGGCGGCCGCCCGAAGCCATCCGCGCCATTCGCGTCGACTCCGGGTGAAAAATGGAGGAACCGGTGCCGATCAGCGCCGCGCCGATCAGCAGCATCGGGTAGCTGCCGGCGCGTGCCAGCACGATGAGCCCGATCAACGTCGCGGCCATGCCGGCCACCAGCGAAAAGGGCTGCGGCCGCCGGTCCGTGAACATGCCAACGACCGGCTGGAGCAGCGAGGCGGTGAGCTGGAAGGCAAGCGTGATCAAACCGATTTGGCCGAAGTCGAGGCCGTAGGCCTCTTTGATGAGGGGATAGATGGCCGGCAGCAGCGACTGCATCATGTCGTTGAGCAGGTGCGCCAAGCTCAGCGTCAGGACGATGGAGAACGTGGCTTCGGGGACGCCGAGCGGCCTGGCAACGTCGGGAAGTGCTGACTTCTGCATCGTCCGTCCTGGCCGGTCCCTTTGCCTCGCGCCCGCACGCCTGCTGCCAGCACCAACCGGGCCGTCAGCTGCACGGCGGTAGCACCAACGATAGGGAGAAGCTTTACAGCGGAGGTGGCTTGCGGATCTCGGGCTCGATGAGGGCATGATAGCGCGACTCGTCCGCCCTTTCGATAGCGGCGATGTCCGGCGCGCCGCCCGTGCGCCAGCCGAGATAAGCATCGCTGGCGGCAAGCCCCATGGCCTCCGCAAGGAGGTGCACCCAATTGCGGACGGCGATGCCGCCCCGGCCCTCGAGCGCCGCCAACTCGCGGTGGCATGAGTGGAAAATCGTGCAAACCGTGTCGCAATCGGCCGCGCTCGCGCCGTCCCAGGTCTCCCGTGCCGCACGCCCGAGCGCGCCAGGCAGGGCTGCCAGTGCGCTGCACATGTGCCCTGGATGCGCCGGGCCCTGCCGCAGTTGCAGGCCAGGGATGCGCGAGAGCAGGCCCACCACGCGATCGTTGACCGCGACGTGCGTGGCAAAGCCCACGTGCCGATGCAAGAGCACGCTCCGCTGCACGGGCACTTGCAACAGCCCGGCCAGGCGATCGGCGCGCTCGGCAAGCAGCTCGGTGACGTGCGCGATTTCGAACGCCGTCACGTTGCTGGGCGACATGATGTCCGACATGTGCATATGGCAGGAGGGACACCACGTCACGACTGTGCCCCGCCCCTCCTTCTCGGCTGCCTCATTGAAGCGGCCCACGGTACGCGCGGCCATGTTGCTGGCAGCGCGCGGCTGATGATCGTGCGCCGTACCGCAGCAATAGCCCGGACCGCCGACGGTGCGCACGTCGTAGCCGGCGCGCTCGAGCAACATGATGGTGAGCCGGATCATCTCGGCGTGACGCAGCATGTTGCAGCCAAACCAGAATGTAACGCGATCAGAGCCTAAAGCCATGTATCGAGCTCCTCGTCGGTGAGCTGCAAGCGCGCGAAGATCTTGACGCGCGGGAACAAGGTTGGATCGTGCTTGGTGGGGATCTGCTGCGTATCATTGAGCGCGCGCTGCTTGGCGATACGCACCAGCAGCATAGCATCAAGCCCGGCATCCTTCTGCGGGCACGCCGCGACGCACAGCCCGCTCTTGGCGCAGGACTTGACCCAGGCGACCGTCGCGGCCGGCGCCATCTCACCTCGAGCAAGTCGTCGCAACCCCTCACCGATCGACTTAGGATCTGCGCCACGCAGACCGATGTGATCGGGCATCGGGCAGGCCTCGAAGCAGGCACCGCACGCCGTACACAACGCGGCAAGGTCGGGGCCCGCCTCGGAAAGAAAGGCTTGCATCGTCGCCGCGCGGGCTGGCTGGAGCTTGGTCACGCCGAAAGGGTGTGCCGCTTCGATCGATTGGTCAAGCTAGCGGGTACCCGCTAGGCTGCCCTATGATGCCGCATGTGTTGTTGCGGGGGGCATGCCCCCCAACTGCCGCCGCAGGGGAACTGGGTCATGACCGATGACAAGCGCACCGAGGATGGTTGGACCCCCCTCTACAAATCCGAGATCTTCAAAGACGGGCCACAGACCGCAGCCGGGCTAAACGCCGTCAGCACGCAACAGGGCCTCGAGGTCTTCGGCGGTGGGACGAACGCCAGACGCGAGCGGCCCAAGCTCACCTATCTTGAGCCTGCCCGCGAGCTCCCCGTGATCGCCGAGACCGATGTTCTGGTGGTAGGCGGCGGCCCGGCGGGAACCACGGCGGCCATAGCTGCGGCTCGCCTCGGCGCCGATGTGCTGCTGGTTGAGCGCTACAATCACCTGGGTGGGCTCTCGACCGGCGGCTTGGTTATCTGGATCGATCGAATGAGCGATTGGACGGGCCGACACATCATCCGCGGCATTGCCAACGAGTTGATGGAGCGATTGCCAAAGGAGGCGCTGCAAGGTCCCAGGCGGCTAGATTGGGGCAGCAAGGACGCCGCCACAGCTGCCTATTGGGCGCAGCGTACGGCCGCATTCCACGGCATTGTTACCTGGTCGCCCACCGTCGATCCCGAGGCCCTCAAGACGCTCTCCATGCAAATGGTCGTCGAGGCCAAGGTGCGCTTGCTACTGCACGCTTGGGCGACGGCGCCGATCCTGGAGGGCAACGCCGTGAAGGGTGCTATCTTCGAAAGCAAGGAGGGTCGTCATGCCGTTTTCGCCAAGGTGGTGATTGACACCACGGGCGATGCCGACTTGATCGCGCGCACGCACGCTTCGTTTGAATCTGACATCGACGAGGGCGACATCCATCATTGCGTCAACACGGCCTTCCTGTTGGGTGGGGTCGACATGGAGCGGTGGCTCGCCTTCCGCAGGGACGAGCCCGAGGGCTTCTCGCAATTCATGGCGCAGGGACGCAAGAAGCTTAGGTTCTTCGAGAAGCCGTTCGTCTCGTGGCGCAACGACATCGCGCTATTCATGGGGCCCCGGCTCGCCGGCTACAGCGCCGTCAATGTCGACGATCTGAGTGCGGTCGAGCTGCGCTCGCGCCAGCTCGCCGTCGGCCACTTGGAGATCTACCGGAACGCGGCGCCGGGGTTTGCCAACGCCTTCCTGATGCTGGGAGCCCCGCAAATCGGCGTGCGCCACAGCCGGCGTCTCAACGGCGTGCGCAAGGTCACGCGGCAACAGTGGGACACCGGCAAGGTCTGGAGCGACGAGATCGGGGTTTCGACCTCGCTGTCGCCGAAGTTCCCCAACATCTCCGTGCCGTACGGAGCACTCCTTCCCGCAGAACTCGACAATATTTTAGGCGCAGGCCGGCATGTCGCCTGCGATGCGAACTCCCACACCTTCCTGCGGGAGATACCGCAATGCTGGCTCACTGGACAAGCCGCGGGCATCGCCGCGGCGCTGGCGGCAGGCGCCGGCATCTCCCCGCGCGAGGTGGACGTGCGCGCCATTCAGCGGGAGCTGCTGGGGCAGGGCGCCTATCTGTCGCCGGCCGTCGCCGCAGCCCTCAGTCCTGCCTCAGCAGCCGAGTGATCGCCTGCGGCGCGGCATCGCCGGGCCGCGAGCTCGCGGCGTGCCGGCGCTCCTTGGCACAAAGGTTTTGCCGTTCCCGCGCGCCGCCAGGCGGGGAAACGCAAGTTGCGCGAGCGAACCCGATGGGGATGTTGGCCTTGGCTTGGAAGCTGCGCCTCGCATGGACGAGCCAATCGATGTGCGCGCGCACCCCAGCCCGGGTGACCCAAGGCCAGCGGCACCGCCATGAGCGGTTGCGGCGGCGCGCAAGCCCTGCATACTGCCCCGATTGCGGTGCGAGATCCCGCATTGGGTGCTGGCCACGGTCCGCGTGCCCAACGAGGGCGCGCCGGCGCTGCCATGGGGTCGACAGATGAGTTGGCAATCGGAACTCGATGAGCTCAGGGCGCGTGAGCGAATGGCACGCGAGATGGGCGGCCGCGACAAGGTGCAGCGCCAGCACGACGGCGGTCGGCTCACCGTGCGTGAGCGCATCGATCGCCTCATCGATGAGCGCAGCTTTCACGAAATTGGGGCGATCGCTGGCAAGGCCGACTATGATACCGACGGAAGGCTTAGCAGATTGACCCCGGCCAATTGCGTCATGGGGCGGGCGCGGATCGACGGCCGACCGGTGATCGTGCTGGGCGACGACTTCACGGTGCGCGGCGGATCGGCCGACGCTACCATCCCCATGAAACCGACGCTGGCCGAGCGCATGGCCAACGAACTGCGGCTACCCATCATCCGCATCATCGAGGGTTCGGGCGGCGGCGGTTCGGTCAAGACCATCGAGACCTCCGGCCGCACCAATTTGCCGGGGCAACTCGGCGTGTCCCAGATCCACTACCAGTTCCTCGTGAACAATTTGGGCACCGTCCCCGTGGTGGCGCTCGGGCTCGGCTCCGTGGCCGGCCTCGGCGCGGCACGTCTTGCGGCCAGCCACTACTCGATCATGACCAAGTCGACGTCGGCCATGTTCGTCGCCGGACCGCCGGTGGTCGCCGGCATCGGCCAGACCGTGGGTAAACAAGAACTGGGCGGCTGGGAGGTGCAGTGCAAGGCGGGTGCCGTCGACCATGCGGTGGAGACGGAGGAAGAAGCGTTCCGATGCGCCCGGCGGTTCCTGTCCTATCTGCCGTCATCGGTCTACAGCGTCCCGGTGCGGGGTCAGCGCCACGATCCCGTCGACCGCAGCGATGCGAAACTCCTCAGCATCGTCCCGCGCGACCGGCGCAAGGTCTACCGCATGCGCCAGATCATCGATGCGGTGTTCGACAAGGACAGCTTCTTTGAAATGGGCCAAATGTTCGGCCGACCGATCATCACCGGGCTTGCCCGGCTCGACGGGCTACCCGTGGCTGTGCTCGCCAGCGATCCCTACCACTACGGTGGCGCCTGGACGGCGGACGCCTGCGCCAAACTCGTGCGCTTCGTCGATATGGCAGAGACCTTCCATCTCCCGATCGTCTATCTGTGCGACTGCCCGGGCTTTCTCATCGGCTTGGAGGCGGAGAAGTCTGCCACCATCCGCCAGGGCGTGCGCGCCATGGCGGCAATCAACCAATCAAGCATGCCCTGGTGCACAGTGATCGTGCGCAATTCTTTCGGTGTCGCCGGCGCCTTGCACGTGCCAGCCGGCCGTCTGTCGATCCGCTATGCCTGGCTGTCGGGTTGGTGGGGATCCTTGCCCCTGGAGGGCGGGATCGAAGCCGCCTACCGGGCCGAGATCGACGCCGCCCCCGACCCCAAAGCCAAACTCGCCGAAATCGAAGCGCGGCTCAACGCGCTGCGCTCGCCCTTCCGCACGGCCGAACCCTTCTGGGTCGAGGAGATCATCGACCCGCGAGACACGCGCAAGTTGCTCTGCGAATTCGCCGCATTGGCCGAGCCGCTGCTCACACCCGGGCCCCGCACATTTGCCATGCGCCCCTGAGCGCCAGGGGCGCGCGCCCCCCGGGCGGAAAAATCAATTCGCGCGCGGCGGGGCGCAAAGGCCTGCCATGCCGAGCGGCGGACCACCACAGCACGTTCGTTCACCGTAACGGCGCATTCGCGGTCATCATTTGCTTATTTTCGGGGACATCTTGCCGGTTTGTAGAAAATAATTCTATCTAAGGCTCAGCGGCCGCCCGATCGACCCTCCTTCCATTGCGGGCTGCCGCGGGCGCTTTTTGGCTCCAGAGACGGGATCGGGCTCAACATGGTTACAGTCGTGCGGGCGGGCGCCTAACCCATGCGCTACTTTCCCCTCTTTGCCGACCTCGCCGAGGCTGACGTGCTGGTCGTCGGCGGCGGCGAAGCGGCCGCGCGCAAGGTGCGGCTGCTGCGCAAGGCCAGCGCCCGCATCACCGTGGTGGCCGCGACCGTCACCGAGGAGTTGCGTGGGCTCGCTGAGCGGGGTGCCATCGCTGTTCTACCCCGTGCCTTCCTGCCCCGCGATCTTCATGGCCAGCGTCTCGTCTATGCCGCGACCGGGGATGGCTTGTGCGATGGCGCCGTATCGCGAGCCGCCAAGGCGTGCGGCATCCCCGTCAACGTGATCGATGCGCCCGCGCTCTCCACCTTCATCACGCCCGCCATCGTCGATCGCGATCCCGTCACGGTCGCGATCGGCACCGAAGGCGCCGCACCGGTGCTGGCGCGCCAGATCAAGACACTCATCGAGACGCTGCTACCTGCCAATCTGGGAATGCTCGCCCGGCGCGCTCGCGATCTGCGCGAAAGCGTTGCCCGATCCATCGTCGATCCGCATCGGCGCCGCCGCTTCTGGGAGCGGCTCCTGAGCGGACCCTTTCGCCGCGCCGTCCTGTGCGGCGCGGAGGACGAGGCCCGCCGCATCCTCGCAAGCGAGCTTAAGGGCCAGCATCGGTCGAACCAAGCCACTCCCGCGGGCCGCGTGATGCTGATCGGTTGCGGCCCCGGGGATGCCGATCTCCTCACCCTCAGAGCCGTGCAGCGGCTACAAGAGGCCGACGTTCTCGTGGTCGATCGCCTGGTGGACGCGAAAATCTTGGAATACGCCCGCCGGGATGCGGAGCGCATCTTTGTCGGCAAGGCGCCGCACGGGCCTGCCACATCGCAGGCCGAGATCAATCGGCTCATCGTGCGCGAGGCGCGGGCCGGCAAGGCCGTGGCCCGCCTCAAGGGTGGCGATCCCTTCATCTTCGGCCGCGCGGCCGAGGAAATGGCCGCCTGCCAGGCCGCCGACATTCCGGTGGAGGTCGTTGCGGGAGTGACCGCCGCACACGCCTGCGCGGCCCGCGTTGGCCTGCCGCTAACATTGCGCGAGCGCATCCGCCAGTTCGCGGTCGTCACGGGCGCGAGCGCCGACGGGGAACCCGACCTCGACTGGCCGGCACTCGCCGCCAAGGATGCCGCCTTTGCCATCTATATGGGCATAGGCAACGTCCCGCTCCTGCGCCGGCAGCTTCTGGCCGCCGGCGCCGACGCTGACACGGCCGTGGTGATCGTGGAAAACGGCACGCGCGACTGCGAGCGGACGATCGCCACCACGCTCGCCGATCTTACCGATGCCGTTCTTCAGTACGCGATCGTCTCGCCCGCGGTGATGTTCGTGGGGCTCGACTGGACCGAGGCGGGGGTTCGTCGACCCGCGTCCGTGATCGTGCATCGCCGCGGCCGCCGGCCCGCTATCGAACTCTCCCTTGAGAAACGCGCTGCCAACGCAGAGGCCCTATCATGAACAAGGCGCCAACCGTTTGCGTGCTCACAGCCAATCGGCTGCGCGACGGCACCGTTGTGTTCCTGGACTTCGAGGGTGCCTGGAGCGAGACACTCCTCGAGGCCGTGGCCGCCCGCTCTCCCGACGAGGTGAGGGCGCTCAGGGACCGCGGCACCTACGATGCGATCCGCAACATCGTCGTTGAGCCCTATCTCATCGAGGTGCACGAGACCGCCAACGGCCTTCTGCCAATCCGCTATCGCGAACGCGTCCGTGCCGCTGGCCCCAGCGTGCTCGACGACGTGCCGGGCTATAGCCACCCTGACCCCGGCGCCACACACGACGCGCACGCCAAGGCCGCTTGAACCATGTATCGCTACGATGAGTTCGATAGAGAATTCGTGCGCCAACGCGTAGCGCAGTTCCGCGACCAGGTGGCCCGGCGCCTGGCGGGCGAGCTCACCGAGGACGAGTTCAAGCCGCTCAGGCTCATGAACGGCGTCTATCTGCAGCTGCACGCCTACATGCTGCGGATCGCCGTCCCTTACGGCACCTTGAACTCGCGCCAGATGCGCAAGCTCGCACACATTGCGCGTACCTACGACCGCGGCACCGGTCACTTCACCACGCGGCAAAATCTGCAGTTCAACTGGCCCAAACTCGCCGACATCCCGGACATCTTGGGGGAGCTGGCCAGCGTGGAAATGCACGCCATCCAGACCTCCGGCAACTGCATCCGCAACGTCACCGCAGATCACTTCGCAGGGGCCACCGCCGAGGAGGTGGCGGATCCCAGACCCTACGCTGAGATCATCCGCCAATGGTCATCGTTGCACCCCGAGTTCAGCTTTCTGCCGCGCAAGTTCAAGGTCGCCGTGACGGCGGCGAGCCGGGATCGGGCGGCGATACGCGTGCACGACATCGGTCTTGAGCTCAAGCGTCTTGCAACCGGAAGTCTCGGCTTTGCCGTTTTCGTCGGCGGCGGCCAGGGACGCACGCCCATCATCGCCAAGTGCATTCGCGACGAACTGCCCGAGGCCGATCTGCTGAGCTATCTCGAAGCGGTGCTGCGCATCTACAATCTGCACGGCCGCCGCGACAACAAGTTCAAGGCCCGCATTAAGATCCTTGTGCACGAAATCGGCGCGGCTGCCTTCAGCGCCCAAGTGGAAGAGGAGTGGCAGCGCATCCGCGACAGTGCGTTGCGGCTGCCCGAACATGAGATCGGGCGGATCCGCGCTTATTTCGCCCCGCCGCCGTTCGAGCACAGACCATCCAAGGCGTCGCTGCGGCCTCCCGAGCGCAACTTCGAGCGCTGGGTCACGCGCAACACGCATACTCACAAAGAGCCGGGGTATGCGATCGTCACCATTTCGCTCAAACCCATCGGTGGCGTTCCCGGCGATGCCAGTGCGGAGCAGATGGAGGCAATCGCCGATCTCGCCCAGCAATATTCTTTCGATGAAGTGCGCGTATCGCACGAGCAAAACCTGGTGCTGCCGCACGTGCGAATCGAAGATCTGCGCCGCGTTCATGCGCGACTACAAGCCGTGGGCCTGGGAGAGGCCAACGCGGGGCTCGTCACCGACATTATCGCCTGCCCGGGTCTTGATTACTGCGCGCTCGCCAACGCCCGTTCCATTCCCATCGCGCAGCGCATCTCCGCGCGCCTCGCCGCCCGCCAGGACGCGATCGGCGATCTCAAGATCAAGATCTCGGGCTGCATCAACGCGTGCGGGCATCACCACGTGGGCCACATCGGGATCCTGGGCGTGGAGAAGCGGGGCGAGGAGCACTACCAACTTCTGCTCGGCGGCTCTGGCGCCGAGGACGCGGCGCTCGCCACCATCGCCGGTCCTGGCTTTGGCCCCGATGGCATCGTTGACGCTGTAGCGAAGGTGGTCGACACCTACCTCCTGCTGCGCGCGAGCGCCAATGAGACCTTCCTCGCCGCCTATGGACGCCTGGGTCCGGCCCCGTTCAAGGAGGCGCTCTATGCTCGATGAAGGTTCCGCGCACAGGATCAACGGCAGCAGTGTTGGGCTCGCGCCCACTGGCGGCACGGTTGGTCCCGCGTTGCCCCTGCCCGGACAAGGCGCGCGCGATCCGGCCGGCACGATATGGCATGCAGGAGCCTTCCGGAGCGACCCGTGGGCCCACGCTGGGGAGCCCCTGCCCGATCGGCCGGTGATTGTATCCCGGCAGCGTTGGCTCGCCGAGCGTACGCTGCTGATGGCCCGCAAAGCGCCGCTCGGCCTGCGCCTCGAAGCCGGCGAGCGCGTCGACGATCTCGGCCCGGACCTGGCACGGTTCTCGCTCATCGCCCTCGCGTTTCCTACATTCGCCGACGGCCGGGCCTTCTCCACCGCGCGGTTACTGCGCGACAAGTATGCCTACAGGGGCGAGCTGCGCGCCGTCGGCAATGTGCTCTCCGACCTCATCGCGTTCATGCGGCGCGTCGGCTTCGACAGCTTCGAGGTCACCCATGGGCCCACGCGCCGCGCGCTGAGCGAAGGCCGCATCCCCGAGGTCACCCTTTGCTATCAGCCCAGCGACCGCGACGCTCCGCACTGGGTGAGGCGTCGCCGGCTGGCTGACACCAGTAGCTGACACTGCACGTCGGCAGGACCGCGTCGTCTTGTCGTCTTGGTGAGCCGCCCGACGTGCGCTGCCCATTCCGGCTTCGCGTTGGGCCACCAAGGGTCGGAGTGCTCCAGCGTCCTCGCAACGCACCTGAGCCCGCGCCAGCGTTCAGCGGACCCTAGATTGTGGGCCATCGCCCGCTCGCCCATACTGCGGTCATGGGCATCGATCCCACAGCGTCGAGGCGCCTTCCCCCAACCGACCTTGGGCGCGCGGGGGACCCAGGCGCGATGGGGCTATCGGCTGATGGACCCGCCCATTCCACGGGCTTCCACAAGGAGCCAGGCTTGCGCGGAGGGCGCGGCTGGTACACCACGTTCTTCGCCCTCGCACTCCTCCTCACTGTCACGGTCGGCTACTTCACCGGCCTTGACGCTGTCGCCGCCACCTCGCGCTTCCTGTGGAACGCGACGGCGCTCATCACCAACGGCACCATCCGCGCCGCGGGCGGACTTCTCCTATTGCTCGCCAGAGGCATCGGCTGGCGCCGGCTGGCGCGCCTTGCCACCGCCACGATGGGCGTGGGCCTCAGCTACAGTGGCGGCATTTTGCTGAGCGAGCGCCAATTGCGGCGGGCGAAAGGGTGGACCGGCACACTGAGCTTGCTGGTCGCCCAGACCCGCAACCACTGGCTTGGCCTTCACCTCGCATGGAAGATCGCTATTGTCGCCCTGCTGATTGCAAGCCAGGTCTACCTGCACTTTCTCTTCATCCTGTTCCCCCTCGCTTTTCTGGTGCCGGTTGTGCGGCGCATCTGGGTGCGGGCTGCCGACATGGCCCTGGGCAGCTGGTACTGGAGGGCCTTTGGCCGCACGCATCGCGCCGTCATCGCCCATCTGCGCATGATGCCCGGCGCGCGTGAGGTTGTCGGCGCGGTTCGGCTCGCGCGCATCCGCTACCTGCGCGCCTGGCGCCTGTGGAGATACGATCCGCGCTATCGGCACGCGGCAACCGGAAAGCAAAGCATCAGCTTCATCGAGCCGGTGCGGCTGTGGTGGCGCGGCGAACTCGATGACTACGTCGGGCGACCGCTGCTGTGCGGCCCCGTGCGCGGCTCGCGATCCGGGAGGGCGCCCCCGAGCCGGCCACCACCTGCGCGAACCGCATCAAGACCCTGACGGCTGGCGGAGGAGGACATCGACCAGGCGCAGGCGCCGCAACGCGGCGATCGGCCGCCAAAGGTCTTTGGCCCCGACCAGACCGCTCTTGGCAAACCAGCCCTCACGCCGCGCCGACACCGGCCGGCTCATCGTCAGTTTACCGTGCGCAAGAGCGACTTCTTGAGCATGATGTGCATGCCCTTCGAGCCGTTGACCGTCTGGGTGACACGGAGGTCGGCGGCCACGCTGCAGATGGCGCATTGGTCCAGATCCGGATCCATGCCCATGGTAACGAAGTGCGTGGGCGTTTCTGCCCGCGGATAGGTCATGGCGAGATCGTCGCGGATGATGAGTTCGAAAGTCCTCTGCAGGGCCGTCTCGATCGTGGTGATGCAGACTTCGCCATCGCCCTGGGCGCCATGACCGTCACCGCAGGAGAAGAGCCCACCTTCGACAAAAATGGGAAGGAACAGCCTTGCCCCGGCGGCGAGCTCCTTGTTGTCGAGGTTGCCGCCGTGCGCGCGGGGCACGATGGAGGTGATGCGGCCCCAGCGCTTGGGGGGAGCTGCGCCCATGATGTCGAAGAACGGCGCCAGCGGCAGCTCAAGGCCCCACGGCAGTCGTGCGACGTTGCGCTTCTCGTCAAGCGGGATGTGCATGAGGCGCGTCTCGTGGAAGTCATCTTGCAGCGTGCCGGCGAGCGGCCGAATGATGTTGTACCCCCAATCCTGTCGCAGCTTCACCTCGAGGATGCGAACCTCGATATTAGGACCGATAAGGATGTGCGGGCCACCCGCGAAACGTTCGGCACCGGCGTGGACTTCGGCCAATTCCGGGGGCACGTGAAAGCCAGACTTGGGAACGAATTCGGGCGCACCGCTCAGCGTGTCAATTGTGATCTGATCACCGCTATCGATCGTCAGGACGGGGTTGCGGGTCGCGTCGAAGAAACCCCAGTGGCAAGTCCGCGCACCGGCCTTCAGATGATGACGCCGCATTGGTTGCGCCATTGAAGGCGCAAATACGCCGACGCTTCAAGGTGCGACCTGCAGCTCAGCAACCGGACGCATGTTGCTCCAGCCTGAAGCCGCTTCGAAGGCGGCGCCGATGCGCAACACCGTCGGCTCATCAAAGGCGCGGCCAACGATCTGCAGGCCGAGCGGCAGCCCGCTCTTTGAGAGCTTCGTGGGCAATGCCAGCGTGGGATTGCCGGTGACATTGAACGGCATGGTTTGCAGCGTCATCTTGGGCGGAACGTCGGCGGGGAACGCATCAAAGCGCGGCGCGGGCTCCAGCCCGTTGGCGGTGATGATGGCGTCGTAGGTGCCGAGGATGCGCTGGTTGATGATCGACGACAGCTCCCGCCGCAGGCGAAAGGCTTGCGTCAGATCGGCGGCGGAAACGGTGGCTCCCACCATCATGCGCTGGTAGGTGTAGCGGGCGTAGTCGAGGGGACGCGTGAGCAGGTTCTTTTCGTGGATCGCGTAGGCTTCGGCGATCAGGATCACCCGCCCGCAGGCGTTGAAGAGCTCAAAATCGGGAAGCTCGATCTCTTCCACCTTCGCTCCAAGCTTGGCAAACTGTTGCGCGCTCGCATCGAGGGACGCGATCACCTCCGCAGTAATGTCTTCCTGCGTGGCGAAGAAGGATCGTGGGTAGGCCAGTGTGAGGCCCGCGAGATCCCGGCCGATTCCGCTCGTGAAATCGGGCACCGTGAGGTCGGCGCTGGCGGGATCGAGCGCGTCGTAGCCAGCGATGACCTGCATGGTGAGCGCCGCGTCCTCTACGCTCCAAGTCAAGGGACCGCAGTGATCGAGCGTGTAGGACAGCGGAAAGACGCCGCGCCGCGAGACGAGGCCGTAGGTGGGTTTGAGGCCAACGGTACCGCAGTAAAATGCCGGGCCGCGGATGGAGCCGCCGGTATCCGAGCCCATGGCAATGCGGACGAGCCCTGCTGCCACCGCGGCTCCCGACCCAGATGAGGATCCGCCGGTGAAGTGGTCGAGGTTCCAAGGGTTGCGCGCTGGGGGGAACGGCAGGTCGAAGCTCGGCCCGCCAATCGCAAATTCGTGCGTTGCAAGTTTGCCGAGCAGGATTGCACCAGCGCTCTTCAATTTCGCTTCGACGACGCAGTCCTCGGCCGGCACGTTGTCAAGCAGCAGTTTAGAGTGGCACGTGGTGGGAATGCCGGCCGTGGCGTAGATGTCCTTGAGGGCGTAGGGAATGCCGTGCATCGGTCCCCGATCAACGCCAGCTTTGAGCTCACGGTCGGCGCGATCGGCATCCGCCAGAGCCCGCTCCTTGGTGACGAGGATGAAAGCGTGCAGGCGCGGATCGAGTGCGGCAATTCGCGTCAGACAATGCTGCGTCAATGCCATTGGCGAGAGCGTACCAGCGCGCAGTCGGCGGCCGGCTTCGGCGATCGATAGCTCATGCAGAGCCTTGGGTTCGCTCATGACCGCTTGCTCCGGGCAAACCCGGTGAGGCTGAAGATATTGGACGGCTCGGCTGCCTCGCCGCGCGGCTGGCGCAGCAGCAAGGTCATGCGCTTCATGTCCTTGTAGCCGGCCAAAATCCCAGCCTTGCGATCGGCGGGCACCTTGGCACCGGCCTTCGCCATCAGCACGTCGAACTCGCGCTCGAGCGCCGCATCCTCTTGCGTACTCACGATGCCAGCTCCCCTGTGCCCAGCCCTGACAAATAGAACGATCTGTCGATCGACGGAGCCCACGCATGGCCCCGCAGCATTGCCGGGCAGCAAACTGTAGCTGCGCATCGCCATTGCGACAATCATGCCGAGATAAAAAGTGCTGCCTGTGGCACGCGCGATCGATTGATGAGGCGGCAGGAAGCCGGAAACGCAAGCGCTCAGGCTCACCGAGGTGCGCGGCTCCGCCGTGTCCATGATTTTGCAGGAGCCGATGACGGCCCTCGATCCCGTCTACACTCTTGGCGGCCAAATCGCAGAGACCGTCGTGCGCGATGAGGGTTGCTCGCATAGGGCCGCCATGGAGCGTGTTTTGGACCTTCTGCCCTCGTCAAAATCCCCTCACCCGACCGTCGCCCGAAGGAATATCCGCACGAGCTGTCTGGCGGCCTGCGCCAGCGGGCGATGACGGCGCTCGCCTTATCCTGCCGGCCAAGCCGCCTGCTGGCGGACGAGCCTATCACCGCACTCGATGCCACCGTGCAGATCCAGGTCCTGATCCTGCTGCGCCGGCCGCAAAAAGGGCTGGGCAGGGGCGTCGTCTTTGTCACCCACGACCTCGGCGTGGCGGTGCAGATCGCCGACAGGGTGGCCGTGAAGTATGCGGGGCGGATCGTGGAATTGGGCAGCGCACGCGACGTACAGTTGCCCAAGCCATCCCTATACGGTGGGCATGCTGGCGTCCACCATCCACGGCGGCCGCCCGCGCGCAGCTGAGATCGAAGCCATCCCCGGCAACCCACCCGATTTGCGGTAGCTGCCGCCAGGATGCAGCTTCGCCCCCGCTGCCGCCATGCCGAGGCCGAATGCACCCTGTCGGTGCCGCTGCCAGCGGACATCGGGCCGGGCCACACGTCGTGCTGCTTTAAGGCTAGTCAGCTGACGCGAACGAAGACTCCAAATATAATCGCCTAAATCCACAAGAAGGCTTGCGACCATGCACAAAATCGAGATCCCGCAGTGGGCAACCGAACTGGCGCTGGCGCGGCGCGGCAAGCTGCACGTGCACCAGAACCTTGATCCCGCCAAAACCGCGCTGATCGTTGTCGATCTGCAGAACGCCTTCATGATCGAGGAGGTCGCGGTCGCCTATGTGCCATTTGCTGTCGAGATCGTACCCAACGTGAACAAGCTGGCGGCCGCGGTTCGACGTACTGGCGGCAAGGTCTTCTGGATCAAGCAGACCGTGGATGCTGCGAGTTGCCTCGCCTGGTCCGAGTGGCTGAACATGATGCGGCCTGGGGTTCGCGACGATTTCGTGCGAAACCTTGCCCCAGGGTCACGCGGTCATGCGATTCATACCGAGCTCGAGGTCAAGCCCGAAGACGAGATCGTCGAGAAGAGGCGCTTCAGCGCGTTCGTGCAGGGCTCCTCCGATCTGCCCCACCGCCTGCGCGCGCAGGGGTACGACACCGTTCTCATCACCGGCACGGTCACCAATGTCTGCTGCGAATCCTCTGCGCGCGATGCCATGATGCTCAACTTCAAGACCATCATGGTAAGTGATGCCAATGCAGCCCGCACCGACGCAGAGCACAACGCCACCCTCGCCACGTTCTACGCCATCTTCGGCGACGTCATGGATGCGGCCTTTCTGATCGAGCGCCTCGAGGCCAACGCCGCGGCGCGCGCAGCGGCGGAGTAGGAGCAGGCGTTCCGGCGGGGTGCCGGTTCGTTCAATGGACCCTTGCGACTGGGCGGGGCGCTGCAATTGCCAGGTCTGGTCCGGAGGCGCCGGCGCTCATCGCCTTGCCACCTCAATCGTCGGGGGTCATGATCCCCCTGGCTTGCAGCGCCCGAGTAGGGCCGACGTTTTCGGTCGAGGACGCGATCTTGGGTAGCGTGTCGGCGCGGTTTTGTCGGCACTTTCTCGTAACGGACATATCGTGAGGCCCTTCCGAGAGACGTAGCAGGAGGCGGGCGCCAGGCACATGCAAAGCTGAAGGGAGATGATGATGGCGACAAACCAAGACCCCATCGGCGATCGGGCGAGCGCGCGCCCGGTAACGGATGGTCTGCGGCGCCAAGTGCGCGAGGAGCTCCCCGAGGTGGCGCAAATCGCCGATCAGATCCTGCAGGGCAGGACTGTCGAGGCCTGGGCCTACGCGCTGTCACGTTCGAGTTTCAGGTCCATTCGCGAAATTCCTCCTGCCGGCAATCCGGACATCAACGAGGCAAAGCGTGGCGATCAGACGGACCATTTGCGCGGCGTGACGCGGCTCGCCGTCGCGATCGCAAGGGAGATGGGTGCAGCTTATCCAGAGCTCTCAATCGACATGGACGTCATCGTTGCCGGCGGGCTGCTCCACGATGTGGGCAAAGCCTGGGAGTTTGATCCCGCCAATCGCAAGCGCTGGAGGGTCGAGCAGGAGCGGTTCGGCCGGCCCTCCATACGCCATCCCGCCTACGGCGCCCACATTTGTCTGTCGGTGGGTCTGCCAGAGGAGATTGCGCATATTGCTATGGCGCATTCCGGCGAGGGTGAGCTGCTCGTGCGCAGCCTCGCCTGCATGATCGTGCATCAAGCCGACTACACGTTCTGGAACACACTTTTGGCGGGCGGACAGCTGAAACCTGAAACGGTTGCGGTCGACAAACGGCGCTATGTGACGGATCGGTCGCTCTAGCAGACGGCGTGCCCAGCCGGCTTGGCGCTCACCACTTCGCACCCCCCAGTCCCTACCTCTGTGCCCCAGTCCGTGCCGAGCACGCGCCCCAGTCGATGAGCGTCACGGGGGCGTCAAATACGTCCAGCGGCGAGGCTCGGAGAGGATCGCGTTCGCCACGGCGAGCGCGTCAAGCTCGAAGCACTCAAGGGCGATCTTTTGCGCCAACAGCACGTCGCATATGGGCAGGCGCCCATGTGGGGCAAAGCACAAAAGGCGGGCGCGCTTGCCACCGGGCGAAAGTTCTTCGACGTTCATCTGGTAGGCCTGATGGATGCGATAGCGCGTTCCGGTGGTGCCGCCGATCACCTCAAAGAAACGATGCCCGTCGAACTGCTCGCGCTGTGAGGATGAAAGATTTTGCATGAGCAGCTCAAGCGCGCGGCTTTCGATCGGGCCATCGAAAACCAGCAGGCTCCCCGCATTGAGCAAGCCGTTCCACCATCGCCGGACACGCGCCAAGCGTTCGGGCGAAACAGAAGGCGCTGGTTGCGTGCCGCGCAAAGATTGATAGCGAGCGCGCATCGGCACGGACCGAGATAGTGTCTGTCGGTACTACCCAAACATAGGCGCCCACAGCCCGGAGATCAAATGGCGCTTGCGGAGGCGCGCGCCCCCTGTACTCCATC
>Ga0075425_100000725_pt1 | contig 31491 bp, 22 predicted proteins | sample SoiMethybrSBSTD4_FD_75300 | JGI IMG/M metagenome (GOLD analysis project Ga0075425, IMG submission 75300) | Bulk soil microbial communities from a Populus tree surrounding site in Tennessee, USA - Soil MetaG P. TD hybrid SBSTD4 | ecosystem: Environmental > Terrestrial > Soil > Tree plantation... | reverse complement strand
ATAATTCCGAGTTATCCGCAGCTTCAGTGCGTCTCAAGGCGTGTGATAATCCTCCCGTAATTCCATCGTTCATGCGCACCGCGGTCTTTTCCGTCATTTCGCCGAACTATCTTGGTTACGCGCGGGTGTTGATGTCCTCCGTGCGGCGGCATCATCCCGGATGGGAGCGATTCGTCCTGATCGTCGACCAGGCGGACGAAGTGTCAGGGGCGGAGGTGTTTACAGTCGTACCGCTGAATGCCCTCGCTCTGCCGAGTCCACGACAACTGTGCTTTCGATACGGCATCCTGGAGCTGAGCACAGCCGTGAAGCCGTGGATGTTCGAGCATCTATTCGGCCGCGGCTATGAGCGCGTCGTTTATCTCGATCCCGACATTTTCGTTTACAGCCCTCTCGCGGAGCTCGACACGGCTGCTGCCGGCACGTTCCTGACCCTGACACCGCATCTCAGCCGTCCGGTCGCTGGCGGCAACGAGCACCCGGGCGAGCGCACGATCTTGCAGTCGGGTGCATACAACCTCGGATTCCTCGCCGCTCGGCGCCATCCTGCGCTCGGCGGGTTTCTCGCGTGGTGGCAGGAGAAGCTCGAGCGCGAATGCGTCGTGGAGATCGAGCGCGGGCTGTTCGTCGATCAGAAGTGGATCGATCTCGTCCCGGGCCTGTTCCCCGACGTGACGATCCTTCGCCACGACGGCTACAACGTCGCCTACTGGAACCTCTGCCACCGCACGGTCGCTACAAACAGCGGCGCGCCGAATGTCAATGGTCAGCCACTCCGTTTCTTCCACTTCAGCGGGCTCGATCCCGAGAGGCCGGAGCTCGTCTCCACGCACGACGACACGCTGCGCATCGGTCAGATCGGCGAGGCCCGCGCACTGATCGAGGCGTACGTCGCCGAGTTGCGCGCAGCCGGCTACGAATCATCCAGACACGCGCCGTACGCGTTTGGAGTCTTCCGCGACGGCACGCCGGTGACGCCGGCGGTGAGAGGCGCGTACCGCAACTCTCGTGCTCTGCAGGCGGCATCTGGCGCGGATCCATTCGCGTATTCGGAGATCTTCGCCGTGCTACCCGGCGTGAACATCGTCGGCTACACCTCGCGCGATAGCGGTGTCGGCGAGTCGGCGCGGCTGTGCCGCAACGCCTGCAACGCGGCCGGCATCGCCAGTCAGCTCATCGACGTCGATGCAGCCGACGTGACGACGAGCGCGATCCATCGCGTGACCATCCACCACATCAATGCTGACGAGACGCCGAACGTCCGCGCCCAGATCCCTCTGGTCTTCGAGTCCAGCGCGTACAACATCGGCGCCTGGGCCTGGGAACTGCCCGAGTTCCCCGATCAGTGGATCCCGTCCGCGAAGCTACTGAACGAGATATGGGCGGCGACCTCGTTCATCCAGAGCGCCGTCGGCCGGAAGCTGACGATCCCGGTCGTGCACATGCCTCCTGGAATCGCGGTGACCGAGATCGAGCCATGCTCGCCGGAGGAGCTAGGCATCCCACCTGGAAGCTTCACCTTTCTGTGCATGTTCGATCTCGACAGCATCGTACAGCGCAAAAACCCGCTGGCGGCTATCGACGCCTTCCGCCGCGCATTCGGAGACGATTCGGCGGCGGCACTGCTGGTCAAGGCGGGGCGCGCGGCGTCGTACCCCTGCGATTACGCGGAGATCGAGGAGCACATCCGCGGGATGCGTAATGTCCGGCTGACCGCCCGCATGCTCTCCCGCGCGCGCGTCAACGGCCTCATCGCCGCATGCGACGCCGTCATCTCATTGCACCGTTCCGAGGGGTTCGGGCTGATCCTTGCGGAAGCGATGGACCTCGGCAAGCCGGTGATCGCGACGGCGTGGTCGGGAAACATGGACTTCATGAACAGCGCGAACTCCGCGCCGGTCAACTACAAGCTCGTCACGCTCGACCGCACCTACGGTCCTTATCGCGGCGGCGAGCAGTGGGCGCATCCCGACCTTGATCATGCCGCGTACCTCATGCAGCGCGTGTTCGAGGACGACGTGTGGAGAGCGCGGATCGGCCGATGCGCGCGCGAAACGATCCGCTTGAGCTTCAGCCCCGCGGCCGCCGGCCTGCGCTATCGTCGCCGTCTCGAGCTTCTCGGCCTCCTATGATCTCACCCCCCCAACACCTACAACGATAGGTGGGTGTGAGAGTCGATTCCGGAACAGTCGGCGTGCTGGTCACGAGGTTTGCGATGGCTCGGTGCGCTTGCGCTAACTGCCACTCGCAAAACCACTCGCATACTTGGCCACGGAGACGTCCCAACCCCGCATGTTTCCGTGGACACGTGAAAACGTCCGTGTCGCGCTAAGTACGTGGAATCAGAGAGATATGGCTATTCCAGACTGGCCCTCTCACGGCGGTAACACGGGTTCGAATCCCGTATGCGCTACCAAATCAAAGTCACTTTATTTTAGCGACGTACCTCGGGAATCGCGGTAGCCGTCGAAGCCGCTTGCATTCTTACGCAATTCGCGTAAATATTTACGCAAAATGCGTAGAAAATCGCTGATCGACGCCCTCATGCCTGCCGTGCGCCAACGGATCCTCGGCGTCACGTTAGGCAACCCAGAGCGCTGGTGGTATCTGAGCGAGATCGCTGATGCACTCGATACATCTCCGTCCAGCCTTCAGCGGGAGCTTGATTCGCTTGCAGCGGCGGCGATCCTCCTCATGCGCCGCGATGGCCGTCGCACGTATTACCGCGCGAACGAAAACAGCGCGATTTATCAGGAGCTCAGGGGAATCGTGCGCAAGACGATGGGGATCCCGCAGGAGATCCGCGCCTTGCTCGCTCCCATCGACCGCAAGATCTCGCTTGCGCTCCTCTACGGATCAGTAGCGCGGGGCGAGGAGCGCGCCGACAGCGATGTCGATCTCCTCATCGTGGCCGATGACCTCACACTCGAAGAGGTCTACCGCAGGCTCGCTCCCGCCGAAAAGAGGCTTCGCCGAAAAGTGAATCCGACGCTGTACACGCCCAGCGAATTTCGCCGAAGGAGAGCGTCGAAAAACCCTTTTCTCGAACATGTTCTATCGGGCGATCACATCATCCTGACCGGAGACATCGATGACGTTGGCGCCTCTTGAGAATTTGCTTCGAAGTGGCCTGAAACGACAGGTCCCGAACGATCAAGAGATCGCAAATCTGATTCGTTCTGGCGACCGGAGACTGAATGACGCCACGAACAATGACCTGGCGCTCGAAAGCCGCTTCGATCTCGCCTACAACGCCGCACATGCCCTGGCGCTCGCTGCGCTGCGTCACCATGGGTACCGCTCGGAGAATCGGTACCTCGTCTTCCAGACGCTCGTCCATACCGTGGCGCTTCCCGCAGAGCAGTGGCGCGTGCTCGATGCCGCGCACCGGAAGCGGAACGCGGTGGAATACGAAGGAATCGCCAACATCGACGAGGAAACGACAAACGCGATCATCCGAGTGGCAAGCGAGATCCGCGGCCGTCTCGTGGAATTGCGCCAACATCCGTAGATGCGTGACAAAGAGCTCCGAGGGCAGGGTCCGTAGCCGACCCCGGATACTGGTGGAACCCCACCTCTTGCCCAGCTCCTCGTCGTTTGCGAAGACGTCGACGTACGCGCACAAGGTGAGGCGCGTCCCGGAAACGAAGAGTGACCGTTCCAGCCTTCACGCCGGCAGACCTTGATCGTTCGTGTTCAACGTCTGCGTTTCGAATTTCACGAAAAAGCCCTCGAGGTGGGTATCGGTGTATTTCACGATCACGCCGCCGTCCTGCCAGATGGCATCGAGATGCTGGAAGGGGCCGGCCGGGTCTCCCTGATTGCAGTGCACGTCGTGCATGCCCTGCGGCGATCCCGCGTGGGGAACCGGATACGGCGCGCCGAAAAGATACACCTTGCTGACGGTGCCGGGGCTGGCGAACATGCTCTCCAGATGATCGAGCGCGGTTGTTCCAACGTTGTCGCTCCAGATGTCCTGATGGCCGCCGGTGATCCAATTGAAAAAAGCGAAAAAGAGCGCGCCGCACCCCAACGGCTCAGAAATCAACGGATTCCGCTTGTAGTCGAGTGCGCCCGAAGAAGCATTCCTGGCCAACTGATGGTAGCCGTCGGCCAACGCTGAAACGGGATTGAACCTTGCCGGGTCGAGCCTCGTCGGATGAAAGTATTGAACTCCGCCGTCAGGCTTGTTTACGTCGATGGCCGAGTCGATTGTTTGCCCGCCGGAAATGCGGATCGTGATGTGCCCGTGAAAATAGCGTCCGAAGTTGTCGGGGCTGTCGCGCGAAAAGCGCACGTAATCGCCGATCGCAACGCCGTATTCGTCGAGTGCCATGGCAGTGCCCTGCCTTTCCACTCAGGTAGTGACGAATGGTTCCGGATCGTTACAGAGTGGCACGCGTCGCGAAGATATGCGAAGCCGATCGTCGTCAGCCACGGCGTTCGACCGTACATCGTGTGCCTGGTCTCGCGAGCCCGGCTGGAGGGCGTTCTCACGCGGGACAGCAATGGCCGCTATTCCGGCGGCAGAGGGATCGGGAAGCCGTTAGGGCAACCGCTCGTGTGACGCTTTTTTCAGAATAGCGATCCCTGCGTCCGCAGCGTGGCCGGCTCCACCGGCGTCTGTCCGAGGAGGCGCTGCATCTCGCGGGCGTTGGCGGGGCTATGGCCGGCGAAGTGATTGTTGAAGAAGCCGAAGATCTCTTTCGTGTGCGCCACCTTCCGCAGGACCTCGGCCCAGGCCCGCATCTCTTCCGATCGGTCGAATTGGATCCGCGAGTAGTCGGTGATCTCGCGGTCCGGACCCATCCATCGCACGTACAGGAAATCGGCGGTCGGTTCCTCGGCCAGCTCGAGCACGGTCCGGCGCGGAATCCAGCGGCCGTCGCTGAGCGCGAGCGCGATGCCGTGCGCCTTCAGCAGCTCCAGCAGACGAGGCAGCACCGCGCCGCGCATCCATCGGCTCTGGCGCAGTTCGACGGCGAAGCGAAGGTCGCCGGGCAGTGCCGGGACGAACTGCTCGAGCATCGGAAGCTCCTCCGGTGCGAAGTCCGGCCCCATCTGCAGCAGGATCGGCCCCAGCTTCGGCCCGAGCTCGCGCGCGCGATCGAGGAACTGCTCCACGAGATCGGCCGCATCGCGCAGCCGGAGGTCGTGCGTCACCTCCCTCGGCATCTTCAGCGCGAAGCTGAACTCCGCGGGAGTCTTCTCCCTCCAGCCGCGCACGGCCTTGGCGTCCGGGACGGCGTAGAAGGTCGAATCGACCTCCACCACTCGGAACGCCCGCGCATACGCCGGCAGAAACTCGGCCGGCCGCGTGTCCGGCGGATAGAAGGGCCCGACCCACGCCGGGTAGTTCCAGCCCTGCGTGCCGATGCGAATGCTCATGTCACGGCCTCGCCCATCGTGCTAGCCTAACGCGTCCCACGGTTCAGCCCGCTCGCTCGAATCGAAGAATGTGAGGCGTCTATTTTGCGCAGTTTTCGTCGGTTCTTTGCAGTCATCAGTCCAGCGTTTCTTTCGAGTGCTGCTTTTGCCGGCGTCGTCGGGAGCGGCACTCCGAGCTCGTGCACCGAGGCGGCGCTGCAGTCGGAAGTCGCGCACGGCGGCGTCGTCACGTTCAACTGCGGAGCCGGGCCGCAGACGATCGCGTTCGGCACCACCCTCGTCTTCGTCTCGTCTTTCCCGAAGGTCACGATCGACGGCGGCGACACCATCACCCTCGACGGCACCGGCATCACCACCGGCATGATCGCCGTCTTCGGCGGCAACACCGCGCTGCCGGACGTGACGTTCAAACACATCACCATCGCCAACGGCAACATCAACACGGGACTGAACGCCGGCGGGGCCATCCAGAACTTCGGGACGCTGACGCTCGACACCGTCACGCTGAAAAACAATCAATCGAGCGGCGCCGGCGCGATTTTTCAGGAGCCGTGCACCGGCTGCCTGACCCCGTCGCTCAACGCCACGCATTGCCTTTTCCAGGACAACAGCACCGGCAGCGGCGCGATCAGCATCCAGGGCGGAAACGCCACCATCGCCGACTCCACCTTCAGCGGCAACACCGCCGCGAGCGCCGGCGCGATCGAGGTCTACGGCAACGCCAACTTCGCCGTCGACGTCACCGTCGAGCGCTGCACGTTCACCGGCAATGCCGCCACGGGCGGCGACGGCGGCGCCATCTCCGTCGAGCTGCTCAATCCCCACAGCGCCGTTCGGATCGCGAACGACACCTTCACCGGCAACACCGCCAAGCGCAAGGGCGCGGCCATCGCCGTGACCGCGGCGCCGGTGACGATCACGAACTGCACGATCGCCGGGAACAACGCCGATGCGACGGTCGGCGCGATCTATTTCGGCGCGAACACGACCGCGATGAACAACACGATCATCGCCGGCAACAGCGGCGGCAACTGTTCCTTCGCCGCGGGCAGCGTCTTCGGAGGTAGTCACAACCTCCAGTTCGGCGACTCGACGTGCAGCAGCGCCGCCGTGGCCGATCCCCTTCTCGGGCCGCTCGCCGACAACGGCGGACCAACGCGGACGATGGCTCTCGGCGCCGGCAGTCCGGCCATCGACGCCGCCGACACGAGCATCGCTCCGCCGACCGACCAGCGCGGCGCCTCGCGCGACGATGGCAACGGCGACGGCGTCGTGGCCGCCGACATCGGGGCCTTCGAAGCGCCGGGCGGGAGCGGGACGCCGCCGCCGGCGCGTCACCGGGCCGTCAAGCATTAACGGCCGACACAGTGGGCACGTGACGAGCGTCATACCGATTTGTGATTCCCCAAACCCGCCGGCGTTCGGACCGCCGCTTACGATCGCTGCGAAATTCGACGATCGAAGGAGTCATCGTGGCCTACGTCATCACCGACAACTGCATCAAAGACGAGCTGTGCGTTCAAGCCTGTCCGGTCGACTGCATCCACCCGCGCAACGATGAGTCCGCGTTCGACGCGGCCGCGCAGGTCTACGTCGATCCGGGCGAGTGCATCGACTGCGGCGCCTGCATCCCCGTCTGCCCCTCCGACGCCATCTTCCCGCTCGACGAGGTGCCGGCCGACAAGCGCCAGTTCATCGACGTCAACGCCAACTACTACACGGGCTGAGCGTTAACGCGCCGAGGACGCCGGCGCTCCCTGACGTGCTACGATCCGCCGGCGGCTCCCCGATGACTCGATGATCCTTCTGCCCCTGCAGACACTGCTGCTCGTTGCCGCCTGCTTTGGACTCTTTCGGCTCTGGCGCGCGGCCCAGCCGCCGGAGCGCTGGCTGCAGCTCGTCGTCGCCGCCGGATTCCTCGCCCGCGCCATTCTGGGGCAGGCGCTCTACTGGATCTCGTGGGGGCGCCTGCCGTTCGCGCGCTCGCTGCAGCTCGGCAACGGCTACTGGGTCTTCGCGCAGGACGCTCGGTTCTACGTCTGGAAAGCGAGCCTGGTGGCGGAGAAAGGGCTGCCGGCGATCGCGACGTTCGACCGCGCCGCGGCCTCGCCGACGTACGTGCAGATCCTGGCGGCCGCGGAGTGGCTCCTCGGCGACGCCGCCTGCGTGGCGCTGCTGCTCAACCTCTTCTGCTACCTCGGCGCGATCGCCATTCTCGTCCACTGGATGCGCGCCGACCCGCGCACGCGCACCGCGGGCGCCATCGCCATCGCTGCCGTCAGCCTCTCGCCGGCGTTCGTGCTCTGGTCGCTGCAGGCGCTCAAGGATCCGCTGTTCCAATTTCTCTTCATTGCCTTCGTGGCGGCGTGCGCGGCGTGGCAGCGGGCTTGGATGACGGGAGGGCCATGGAGGGTTCGCATCGGGACCTCCGTCCTGATGGCGATCCTGATTTACGCCCTGGCCGGCCTGCGCTGGTACTTCGCTTTCCTGCTGCTCGCCACCGCCTCCCTGTTCATGCTGCTCGTGGCCTTGCAGGCGGCGGGGCGGAGGGCGGCGGCGTTCGCGGCCGCGGCTGTCGTCATCGTCGTGCTCTCCCAGAGCTTCCGGGCCAGCGCGGAGGGGTACCTCCCAAAAACCCTGCGCGACGTGCTGAGACCGTCGACCGCGCTCGAGGCCGTCCCGAAAACGCCGCATTCCGTCCTCGCCACCGTCGAGCAGGCGCGCGAGGGTTTCCACAACAGCCCAGCGAACACGGCTATCCAATCGGGACAGATGAAGACGCCGCAACCGAAGCGCGCGGAGCCCGCGCCGGCTCCGGTCGCCGCCCCGCCAGCGCCGCCTCCGGTGGCCGCCACGCCGCCGCCGGTAGCCGCTACGCCGCCGCCGGCGCCGCCTGCCATGGCCTCGTCGAAGCCGCCGACACCGCCGGTGAAGGCTCCGGCGCCGGCGGTGCAACAAGCTCCGGCGCCGCCGCCAACCGCGGCGCCTCCGCCGCCGCCGTCATTCACTCCGGCGGACGAAGCGCAGATCCGCGCCGCGATCGATGCCCAGACGGCGGCGTGGAACCGGAACGATCTGGCGCGCTACATGGACGGCTACTGGAAGTCGCCGGCCCTCGTGCTCGACGACGGCGAGGCGGACGTCCACGGTTGGGACGACGCGGCCGACGCCGTCCGCCGCAAGGCCGTCCGCGAAGGAGGCACGCTCGGCACGCTGCGCATCGACGGCCTCCGCGTGGCCGGGCTCGGCGACGTGGCCACGGCGAGCGGCCACTGGCTGCTGAGGCAAAGCGACGGCAGCGTGCACGAGCGTCTCTTCACCTGCCAGCTGCGGCGCTTCCCCGCCGAGGGATGGAAAATCGTGCGCGCGGTCTACCGGCGTCCCGCGCCTCCGGCGCCCGTGCTGGCCGAGCGCTCGCGCGTGGCCTCGTTCCTCACCGGCGTCGCCGTGCTTGTCGTGCCGCACACCGTTGGCGAGCGGCTCGGCATCTTCCACGTCGGCGGCGGCCGGGGCATGCTGTGGTTCACCGACGTCGACACCGTCGTCTTCGACCTCATCCTCGCCGTGGCCATCTTCGCGCTGACGCTGCGTCCGGCGGTGCACTGGCGCAATCCGCTGACGTGGCTCGTCCTCCTGCTCACGCTGCTCATCGGCGGAGCGCTGGCCTACTCCATCACGAACTTCGGCACGCTTTTCCGTCTGCGCGAGATGCTGTTCCTCGGATTGCTTCTGACGCCGCTCGTCGTGGCCAGCTCTCACTCCACCCAACGCGGATCGCGCAGCGATCTGGCGGCGTGATCGACGCGCAGCAGGAACGCGCCCATCGTGCCGGTATGGCGGTTCGGGCCGAACGTGAGCGGCGGCGTGAGGCCGGTGCGGAAGCGGTAGAGCGACTCGATCGTGTCGATGAGCGACTCGCGGGTCACGTCGCGGCCGGCCCGGCGCAGCGCTTCCGCGAGCAGCTTGGCCGAGGCCAGGGCGGCGCTCTGCGTGCTGCGCGCGGCGTCGCCGCGCGGCGAGAGCGCCCGCAGCTCCGCCAGCGCCTCCGGCTCCACGTCGCTCGACCACGCCGGCGCGGCCACGATGATCTCCAGCGACGGCGGCGCGTCGAAGATCGCCGCGGACGCCAGCGCCACCGGGACGTAGACGCGCCCCGTGGTGCCGAGCTCTTTTCCGTCGAAGATGCGCGCGCCGGGGTCGTGGCGGCGGATGGCCTCGGCCACGTCGCCGAAGAGGGCGAAAGTGTAGTGAGCGTCGGGGACGACTGACGCCGCGAACGAGACGATCGCCGGCGTGCCGCTTTCCTCGACCACCGTTTCGATGGCGCTCTCCGCGCCGAGGAGCGAGGAGGCGGCGAGGGCGAAGGGCTGCTCGCGCGCGAGGAACGCCTGCACCGCCGCGGCGCGCGCCCCCGGGCCGGCCGGGAGGTCGAGGAAGCGCAGCTCCAGGCGGCGGCCGTAAATCTCCGGCAGCGCCGCCGCGTAGGCCTGCATCACCTCGCGCACCGCCGCCGCCTTCTCCCGGTCCGGCGAGAGGAGCACGCCGATGCGGATCGACGTCGCGGTGATGCCGGGATCGGCGGTCGTGCCCAGAGTCTCCAGGTAGGCGACGAGATCGTCCGCGTCGCGGATCGACATCTGGTAGCGCGGCATGGCCGGATCGAGAGCGTTGCCGGCGGGATCGAAGCCCATCGTGAAGGCCCGGCGCAGCAACGTCTTCGTGTACGGCCCGTGCGTGCGCGCGCCGGTCGCGTAAGCCTTCGTCAGCGCGCTCCGGCGCAGGTCCGACGGCGCCAGGCCGCCCTCGTTTTTGCCGCGGCCGTCGTAGCCGTGGCAATTCACGCACGGCGTGACCGTGGCCGGGATCGGCGTCGAGGCGTCGCCGCCGACCACGGCCTGGATCGGCGCGCTGCCGCTGCCGCGAAGGTAGATCTGCCGTCCGCGCTGCACGGGCGTCGTCGCCGCGGCGACCGCCAGCGCAGCGACCACCGCGGCGGCGCGGATCATCGGGCGCTCGTGCCGCGGGCGGCGGTGAACTTGCGCAGCTCGGCCGCGATGGCCGCGGGCGCGGCGAAGCCGTTGATGCGCTGCCACGTGGCCGTGCGGTCGTCGCCGACGACGATGATCGGCCCGTGATCGTTCTTGTCCGGCGTGAAAACGCCCAGCGCTTTCAGCAGCGCGTCGATGTCGTCGGGCGCGCCGGTGACGAGCGTCCATCCCGGCTTGGCGCCGACTTTCTTCCCCCACGCCGCCAGTCGCGCCGGCGTGTCGTTGCGCGGATCGATGGTCACGGAGATGAGGGCCACGTCGTCGCCCTTGCCGAGGAGACGCTGGACCTGCGCGAACGTCGCCCCCATCACCGGGCAGATCGTCGTGCAGCTCGTGAAGACGAAATTCATGGCCACGACGCGGCCCTTGACCAGGTCGGAGTAGAAGGCGTGGCTCTTGCCGCTCTGATCGACGACCTTGACGTCGGGGATGCGCATCGGCTCGGAAGCGAGCGCGGAGAGCGCGAACAGCGACAGCAGGAACGCGGAGCGCATGGGGATTTGATGGTACCCCACATTTCACGGCGCGCGGCGGAGCGGCGTCTTTCCGTCAGGGAAGATGCGCACGTTCGTGATCTCGACCATGGGCGCTGGCGGCTCGGCGCGCGCCGTGGCGAACCTGGCCAATCACTTCAGCGCGCGCGGCGACGGCGTCGAGATCATCACGCTGTACGGCGGCGGCGACGCGTATGGCGTCGACCCGCGCGTGCGCCGCCGCGACCTCGCAGTCGGACGCGAGGCCTCGCCGGCATCGGCGGAGTCGCGCAGCGCCGTCATCGCCTCGACCGCGCAGTTCCCGTGGTCGCCGCGGCTCGGCAGCGACGTCGACGCCATCGCCGCGCTGCGCGACGCGCTGGCCGGGGAGCCGCGCGAAGCGGTCATCGGCGTCGAGCACGTCACCGCGGCGCGGACAATCCTCGCCGCGCGCGGGCTCGGAACGCGCGTAATCGCCTGGGAGCACGCCGACCCGTTCGCCTACGCCACACCGTGGCGCGACGAGCGGCGCGCGCTCTATCCGCTGGCAGACGCCGTGGTCGTACAGGCGGCGGAGCACGCGGCGGCGTGGCCGGAGGCGCGGTGCGTGGCGATCGGGAATGGGGTGAAGGCGTACCGAGGGGACAGGGCGCAGGGGACGGGGGACAGGATCGTCGCGGTTGGGCGGTTGTCGTGGGAAAAAGGGTTTGACCTGCTGATCCATGCGTTCGCGCGCGTCCGCGAATGCACGCTGACGATTTACGGCGAAGGGCCGCAGCGGCCGGCGCTGGAGCGGCTCGTGCGCGAGCTGGGGCTCGACGGCCGCGTCTTCCTGCCCGGCTTCACGCGCGACGTTTCGGGCGGGCTCGCGGCGGCCGATCTCTTCGTCCTCTCCTCGTACGCCGAGGGATGGACGAACGCGCTGCTCGAGGCGATGGCGGCGGGCGTCGCGCCGCTCGTCGTTCCCTGCGGCGCCGTCGTCGCGGAGATCGTGCGCGACGGCGTCGACGGCCTGCGCGTGCCGCGCACCATCGGCGCGCTGGCCGAGGGGATGGAACGGCTGATGGGCGATCCGGCGTTGCGTGCCCGCCTCGGCGCACGCGCGATGGACGTCGTCGAGCGCTTCTCCATCGAGCGCGTCGCCGCGCAGTGGGACGCGCTCCTCGGCGGGTTCGATCGCGACGGCATCCTCTTCCCGATTCCCGTCCTCAGCCGCGACGAAGCCGCGCGCTGCGGCGAGCTCGCCGGCGATCCCGAGGCCGAGGCCAATCCGCACCTCCGCTTCGCCTGGGCGCGCGAGCTCGCCGCGCATCCCGTTGTCGTCCGCGCGGCCGAGGCCGTCCTCGGAGCGTGCGAGGTCCTCTCGACGCAGACCTTGTTCAAGCCGCCCCGCAGCCGCGCCTTCGTCTCCTGGCACCAGGACAGCGCCTACCGCGACTACGGCCCCGGCGACGTCGCCAGCGCCTGGATCGCCCTCACCGACGCCGCCGCCGACAACGGCTGCATGCAGGTCGTGCGCGGCTCGCACCGCGCGCGCGTCCCGCACCGCGACCAGCCCGAGCCCGACAACATGATCCGCCTCGGCAAGCACGCCGTGGTCGACGTCGATCCGCGCGGCGTCACCGACGTCGTCCTCCGCGCCGGCGAGATGTCGATTCATCACAACGATCTGCTTCACGGCTCGCGGCCGAATGATTCCGATCGGCCGCGCGCGGGGTTCGTCGTTCGATTCATCCGGAGGAGCCCATGCGCATCCTCCTGACCGGCGACCACACCTACCCGATGTCGGCGGCGCGCAGTGCCGGCCGCACCGTGACGAAGTTTCCCTCGGGCTCCGCGCAGCGCCTGCAGGACTGGACAGCGAAGGCGCTGGCCGAGCTCGGGCACGAAGTCGTCTACTGCATCGGCGGAGGCATCGCCGCGCCGCCGCCGCCGGGCGTCACCGTCATCGAGGAGCTCGACGTCCGCGGCGTCGACGTCGCCCACACCTTCGCCGCGGCCACGCAGCGCTTCCAGCAATTCTTCCGCGACGCCGGCGTCCCCTACATCAACGTCCTGCACATCCACCCCCAGGCCCGGCCGCAGGCCACGCCGCGCCTCGGCGGCAGCAGCGCCGACGTCTGCGTCTCGCGATGGCTGGCCGACGCCCTCGGCGCCACGCGCTTCGTGCACAACGGCGTCGATCCGACTGAATACCTCTTCTCCGCGGCCAAGGGCGACTACGTCCTCTTCATGACCTCGATGGACTGGGCCGAAGGCAAAGGCATCGCCACCGCCATCGCCGCGGCGCGGAGGGCGGGCATCCGCCTCGTCGTCGCCGGCGGCGCGCGGCAGGAGGAAGCCCTCGAGCGCGCCGCGCGCCTCTGCGAGCGCGAGGGCGCCGATTTCGTCGGCGACGTGCAGGGGATGGAGAAGCGCGAGCTCCTGGCCGGGGCGCGCGCGCTGCTCCACCCATCCACCTATCCGGAAGCATGTCCGCTGACCATCCTCGAGGCCATGGTCTCGGGGACGCCGGTCGTGGCCACGCCGTGGGGAGGGACGCCGGAGCTCGTCAGCGCCGACGCCGGTTTCCTCTGCGCGACGGAGGACGAATTCGTCGACGCCCTCGGCCGCCTCGGCGAGATCGATCCCCACGCCTGCCGCGCCCGCGCCGTGCGGGACTTCCATTACCACCGCATGACCCGCGACTACCTCCGCGAGTACGAGACCGCCATCGTTCACAACGCCTGCCGCGCAAACGTCGAATCAGTAAACGCTTTTAAATAAGGAAGAAGGCAAGATGAGCCGTCGACTGCATGCCGCTCTTTTGGTCGCTACCCTGCTCTTCGCCATCCCTCTTCTCGCCGAGAACCCCTGCAAGCCGGCGAACACCGTCCGGGCCGACGTGGTCGCGCTCGACGAGGCGTTCTTCAACAACCGCCTCGGCACGTTCCAGTCGGGGGGCATGATCTTCGCCCTGCGCCGCGACGTCGTCTCCAACGCCGGCGGCTACGAGCTCTACCCCGGCAAAGTCATGCTCCGCACCTCCAAGCGCCCCCGCCCGATGGTGCTGCGCATGAACGTCGGCGACTGCCTCCAGGTCGACTTCCAGAACCTCCTCGCCGATACCCAACAGGTCTACGCCACCGTCCCACCGCCGGTGTGGGACGGCGCGTCGAAGATGGTCACGGCCAATCCGAACGCGGACCCGCTCAAAGGCTACGGCGCGCAGTTCATCCAGCCGCCCACGCGCTGGGCCGGCGTGCACGTGATGGGATTGCAGGTCGTGGCCGCCTGGGACGGCAACGGCACCCAGCTCGATTCGATCTCCGGCGACGGCTCGTGGGCCGGCGCCAACGACATCACCGCGAACATCGCCACGGCCATGCGCGCCAGCGGCATGGTGCGCCCCGGCGCGAAGATCAGATACCTTCTCTACGCGCCGCCGCAGAGTGAAGGCTCGTACCTCCTCTACAGCACCGGGGCCACGAACGGCTTCCAGCCGACGTACGGCGGGCAGCTGATGCAGGGCCTCTTCGGTTCCGTGACCGTGCAGCCGAAGGAAGGGGAGTACTACCGCAGCCAGGTCACGCGCAACGAGCTGTGGGCGGCCACGCAGAAGTCGGCAGGCAAGACGCTCACGCCGACCGCGAAGACCGTCAAGGTCCACGGCCAGACGGCGAAGGTCTTCCAGTGGAACGGGCTCGAGGTCATCGTCCTCGACGAGAACGGCGACCCGGCCGCGAGCGGCGGCCTGCACACGACCGAGGCGCAGCCGCTGATCGATTACCAGGCGACCTTCCCCGACGGCACGCCCGTCCTGCACATGACCAAGGGAAGCGCGCCGCGCGAGCTCGTCTACAGCGACCTCACCGCCATCATCACCGGCAAGGACGCCGGCTGCGTGCGCTACTCGCCGTTCGCCGACGTGCCGCAGATGTCGAAGGAGGAGCGCGCGGCCAGCAGCCGCGGCAACAACTCCGTCTGCATCTCGCCGCACGATCCCGTGGCCCCGACGCCGAACGCGCACCAGCCGTGGCGCGAGTTCGCCATCCACTACCACGACGACTTCGCCGCCACCCAGCCCTTCCCGGCCTTCCTCAACGGCAATCTCTCCGGCGTCCTCACCGCCGGGCAGGACCTCTTCGCCATCAACTACGGCATGGGCGGCATCGGCGCGGAGATCTACGCGAACCGCATCGGCGTCGGCCCGCAGCACCAGTGCGCCAGCTGCATGTACGAGGAGTTCTTCCTCAGCTCCTGGGCCGTCGGCGACCCGGCCATGGTCGTCGACAAGCCGGCCGACTTCAGCCCCCCTCCCGGCCCGAAGGCCACGAAGGCGCTCTTCCCCGACGATCCCTCGAACGTCTACCACAGCTACGTCGGCGACCACGTGATCTTCCAGATCCTCCACGCCGGCACGAACGTCACTCACGTCCATCACATGCACGCCCAGCAGTGGCTGCACTCGCCGCGCAATCCCAACGGCGCCTACCGCGACAGCCAGATGATCAGCCCGGGCGCGTCGTTCACGCTGAACCACGTCTACAACGGCAGCGGCAACGTCAACAAGACCATCGGCGACTCCATCTTCCACTGTCACTTCTACCCGCACTTCGCGCAGGGGATGTGGTCGATGTGGCGCGTCCACGACATGTTCGAGCAGGGCACGATCGTGAGCCGCGACGGCACCGTGCCGGGCGGCTGGAACCGCGCCCTCCCCGACGGCGAGATCCCCTACGGCACGCCGACGCCGGCGCTCGTCCCCCTGCCGAAGCTGGCCATGCCCCTGATCCCGGCCCGCGTCCGCCTGATCCCGGTCAAGGTGGCCGACAACGGAAACAACGCCGTCGGCTTTGTGACGGAAGTCCATCCTGATGACCAGAGGGCAGGGAAGAACCCCGGCTATCCGTTCTTCGTTCCAGGCGTGGCCGGCCAGCGCGCGCCGCATCCGCCGCTCGACTTCGCCTGGGAAGAGGACGCCAACGGCAAGCCGAAGATGGACGGCGGCAAGAAGGTCCTCCTCGACGGCGGTCTGCCGCGGCACCTGACGTTGTGGGACACGCAGATCTTCGAGGTCCACAACAGGTGGGACTTCACCAAGCTGAACCACCACCTCACCACGGTGGAGCTGCCGGAAGAGGGCACCGCGGTCGAGAAGATCGCCATGGCCTTCAACGGCCACCGCACCGGCACGAAGCCGTTCTGGCCGTCGTTCCTCCCCACCGGCCAGCCGTGCAACCCCGGCCAGCCGATCTGCACCGGCTTCGAAGTCAACGGCCTGCCCTCGAAGAACGGCGCGCCGTACGCGAACCCGAACCGCAAGCTCAACGGCGGCCAGCAGTGCCACGAAGAGCCGGAGGACATGGTGCCGCCCGTGCTCGACCCCGAGAAGGGCGACCAGCCCTGCCTGATCCGCTACAAGGCCGCCGACATCCAGATCGACGCGGTCTTCAACAAGGCCGGCTGGCACTTCCCGCAGACGCGCCTCCTCTCGCTGTGGGGCGACGTCAAGGCCACGGAAGAGAGCAAGCGCATGCCCGAGCCGTTCTTCTTCCGCGCCAACAGCAAGCAGATCATCGAGTACTGGCACACCAACCTCGTGCCGCAGTTCTACGAGCTCGACGACTTCCAGGTGCGCACGCCCACCGACGTGATCGGGCAGCACATCCACCTTGTCAAGTTCGACGTGACCTCGTCCGACGGCGCCGGCAACGGCTACAACTACGAGGACGGCACGTTCGCCGCCGAGTTCGTGCGCGAGGAGATCGACGCCACGAACCAGTGCCCGAACGGCGACTGCAACCAGAGCTGCGCCGGCATCTTCCCCATGCTCACGATCTCCGGCAACGTCGCCAGACCGACCGGAAAGCAGCGCTGCCTGACGGCGAAGCCGATCCCCTACTTCGGCCCCGGAGCCGGCGGCGCGTGGATCGGCGCGCAGACGACGATCCAGCGCTGGTCGGCCGACCCGGTCATCGGCACGACGAACAACGTGCCCTACGGCGCCGATCCGAAGCGCCGCATCGACCGCACCCTGCGCACGGTCTTCACGCACGATCACTTCGGCCCGTCCACGCACCAGCAGGCCGGCCTCTACGCCGGTCTCCTCGTCGAGCCGTTCCGTTCGTACTGGATCGACGGCCAGACGGGCGTGCATTACGGCTCGAACCAGAACCGTCCCCTCGGCGCCGACGGCCGCCCGCCCCACGACGGCGGTCCCACCGGCTGGCAGGCCAACATCGTCGACCGCGACTACGCCAGGAACAGCTACCGCGAGTTCGCCCTCGAGTTCGCCGACTCGCAGCTCGCCTACACCGCCGACTCCAAGGGATATCTCTCGCCGTACGACGACGGCAAGAACCCGAACTACACCGGCTGGGCCGATCCGGCCCACGCCATCGGCGCGCCCGGCAGTCCGCTCGGCCCGCGCTCCTGCAACGCCCCCGCGAATCCGTCGCCGCCGATCCCCGAGCTGATCACGAACATCGTCCCCACCGGAACGTACTCGGTGAACTACCGCAACGAGCCGATCTCGCTGCGCGTCTTCAGCGGCGCTCCGACCGGAACGCTGCACACCGACGCGACCGATCTGTCGTTCGCCTACGCCTCCATCACCCGCCACGCCGTCCCCAACTCCTCCACCGCGAACCTGAACGAGCAGCCGGCCCTCGGCACGCCGATCTCGACGGTGAACGACTTCAAGTACCCGGGCGGCTTCACCGGCGCGCACAAGACCGATCCCTACACGCCGCTCCTCCGCGCCTACGACGGCGACAGCATCCAGGTCCGCACCCTCGTCGGCGCCCACCTCTCGCCCCACTTCTTCAACTTCCACGGCGTGAACTGGCTCTTCGAGCCGCAGGAAGAGGACTCCGGCTACCGCTCCGCGCAGGGCATGGGCATCTCCGAGCACTACGAGATGATCTTCCGCACGCCGAAGAGCTACGGCGAGCATGCCGACTACCTCTACGAGACGACCTCCGACACGCTCGGCCGCAAGAACGGCAACTGGGGCATCCTCCGCTCCTACAGCGGGGACCAGAAGGACCTCGTGCGCCTGCCGAAGGAAGCGACCGCGGGCGGCCCGCCGGCCGGCTGTCCGAGTGATGCTACGCGCCGCCGATACAAGGTGCGCGCCGCGCGCATCCAGGACGTGACGCACGACGACGCGCTCTACTACAACACCCGCGGCCAGGCCGGAAAGAACGGCCTCCAGAAGCTCGCCGATCCGTACGCCATCGTCTACGTCGACGAGGCCGACCTCGAATCGGACGGCAAGCTGAAGGCCGGCCGTGTCGTCGAGCCGCTCATCCTCCGCGCCGCCGCCGGCGAGTGCGTCGAGATCTCGCTGTACAACGCCCTGCCGCTGATGACCGTCGGCAGCGCCAACCTCACGCCGACGTTCACCACCTCGTTCAGCGTCAAGGGCGCCGACGCCACCGAGGTCCAGGACTGGCTGAAATTCCTCCAACCCATCGTGGTAGGCGCGGCGGCGTCGTATCCGACCAGCTTCCAGCTCGCGTTCAACAACCAGAACGCGTTCGGCTACGCGCTGCCCGACTCGCGCGACTCCACCTCGATCACCTACAACTGCGTGCCGGGAGGCTGCCCCGACGGCGTGCCGACGATGCCCACGAACCAGTGCACGACCACGATCGTCATCACCGGCACCTCGGCCGGCAAGCCGCAGGAGACCTTCGTCGTCTCGCGCGACTTCAAGGACCCGACGAAGCTGACCGTCGCGGCCATGGAGCAGGTCTCGGCCGAGACGTCGACGCAGGCCGGCCTGCACGCCGCGCTCCTGCAGTACGACGTGCGCCACAGCGACGGCATCAACGTCGGCCTCAACCCGACGCAGACGGCGAAGCCGGGCCAGACGGTCAAGTACGAGTGGTACGCCGGCCGCTACGAGCACGACGCCAGGACCGGCAAGTTCGATCACTTCCCCATCGAGTACGGCTCGGTGAATCTCAATCCTTCCGATCCGCTCCTGCAGCATCCCAAGGGGCTCATCGGCGCGCTCATCGTCGAGCCCATCAAGGCCAAGTGGACGACGGACGCGAACTCGAAGGCCTCGGCCAACGTGAGCTACACGTCGGGCGGCAGGAAACGCTACTTCCGCGAGTTCGTCGCCGTCATCCAGGACGACGTCTCCCTCTCCCAGACCACCGGCGACCCGAAGACCCCCTTCACGCTGGCCAACCAGCAGTGGAGCCGCGCCTTCAACTACAAGATCGAGCCGATGGGCTACCGCTACATCAGTCCGAACTTCCTCACCAACAACGCCGCGAACGCGCCCAGCGGCATCATCCGCGCCCAGTCCGACCAGCTCACGCTCAGCGATCCGCAGACGCCGGTCTTCGTCGCCGCTGCCGGCGAGGCCATCCGCATCCGCATGCTCCATCCCGCCGGCATCGACGAGCAGGTGCTCACGCTCCACGGCCACAGCTGGGAAGAGGAGCCGTACCTGGTCGGCAAGGGCGGCCCCTTCGCCGCGCAGCCGAACGGCGTGGCCTCGGCGATCATCGGCCACAACCGCCTGTCGCAGCGGCTCGGCTCGCGCGACTCCTTCGGCCCGAACGTGTCGTGGGACCTGATCATCGGCGAGTACGAGAAGGACAAGGAAGGGAAGCTGCGCGTCGTCGACGGCGCCGGCGGCGTGGCCAAGACCAAGGGCGACTACATGTTCCGCACCTTCATCGGCACCGACTTCCTCGACGGCCTTTGGGGCCTCCTCCGCGTCGGCGACATCGGCAAGGACGTCGTCACGGTGACGTACTACACGAACGGCTCCGACTCGCGCTTCGCCGCCGGCGTCAAGGGCACGGTCACCGCGAACACGACCAGCGGCAAGGTAGCCAGCAAGGTCGAGATCTGGCGCGGCACCTCCGCCACGACCGGCAATCTCGTCGAGATCGTGAACGTCAACCAGAACACCGGCGCCTGGTCGTCGACGGCGAACGTCAATCCGCCGATCTTCGTCCGCTCGGCCTGCACCGCGAACTGCACGCCGATCGGGCCGTGGGACTCGATCACGATGAACGCGTTCATCCCCACGACGGGCGATCCGAAGCAGGAGACCGCGGCGACGGCCACGGCCGCGCCCGCGTCGACGGAAGAGCAGACCGGGACGCACGGCATCGTCAGCCAGTTCCGCAAGGATGCGCCGCAGCCGCCGCCTCCGCCGCCGCAGCCACCGCAACCGCAACCGTGATGCGCACGTTCTCGATCCTTCTCTTCGCCATCGTCGCCGCGAGCCCAACCGCTCGCGGCGACGATGCCCTTCCGCTCGTCCACCGCGCCACGCACGACGGCATCACCGTGACCACGACGGTCGACCGCGTCGGCGGCGCGCGCGGCGAGACCGCGCTGCGCGAGCGCGAGGACGTGCTCGTGCGCGTGGAGATGACCGACGTGGCCACGCACGCCCCGATCCGCGGCGTCAAGCCCGCCGTCTGGCTCGACAACGAGGCCAAAGGCCCGCGCGGCAGCTCCTGCCGCGACCGCATCAACGCCTACGCCGGCGGCGGCTTCCTCGGCCGCGCCGACGTCGACCTCAACACCTTCCGCGTCGTCTCCATGAACGACGACGCCACCCTCTCCGTCGTCGATCCTCTCTTCGGCTTCGGCGGCACGAAGCTCCTGGCCATGGTTTCCCTCCCCTCGCCCGCCGACGACTGGACGCTCAGCGACGATCAGACCTCGATCTTCGCCACCGCTCCCGCGGCCAAGCAGGTCGTACGCATCGAGACCGCCGGCTGGACGGTGGCTAAGTCGGCGAAGCTGCCGTCATCCCCGCACCGCATCCTCCTGCAGCCCGACGAGGGCTATCTCTGGACCGCCACCGACAACGCCCTCGTGGCCCTGCGCCCGCGCGATCTCTCCGTGGCCGCGTCGCTGCCGCTCGATGCCGGACGGCATGACCTCGCCGTCAGCCACGACAACCGCACCGTGTTCGTCACGACGTCCGAGGGAGTCGTCATCGTCGACGTCGCCAAGCTCGCCGTCGTCAAAAAAGTGGCCGTGCCCGCGCCGGCGGCGGTGACGTGGTCGCCGAAGAGCGCGAACGCCTACGTCGCCAGCGAGGCCGGCTCGATCGTGGCCATCGACCGCGACGGCAACACCAAGTCGATGAAAGCCGCGCCCGGCGTCACGCGCGTGCGCGTGTCGCCGGACGGCCGCTTTGTCATGGCTCTCAATCCCTCGGAGAAGGAAATCGACATCATCGACGTCGTGGCCAACGCCATCGTGCAGAACGGCGAGCTCGCCGGAACGCCCGACGACGTCGGCTTCTCCTCGTCGATGGCCTACATCACCCTGCGCGATTCCGAGCAGGTGCAGACGATCGTCCTGGCCGCGCTGGGCGGGAAGGGCGCGCCCGTCTCCGTGGCCGAGGTGCCGGGCGGGCAGCGGGGCTTCGGCGCCGGGGAGGCCCTGGCGCCGCGCGTCGTGCAGGTGGCCAGCGAGGAGGCCGTGCTCTTCGCCAACAGCGCCGACAAGGTCATCTACTACTACAAGGAAGGGATGGCCGCGCCGATGGGCAACTTCACGAACTACGGCCGGCAACCGCGCGCGGCCATGGTGGTCGACCGCAGCATGCGCGAGCGCCGCCCCGGCGTGTACGAGAGCGCCGCGCGCCTGGCCGGCCCCGGCCGCTACGACGTGGCCCTCGTCGTCGACGCCCCGAGAATCGTGCAGTGCTTCGCCGTCAACGTCGCCCCCGACCCGCACCGCGAAGTGAACGTGCTGCCTACCGTGCAGCCGTCGCTGATCCCCGCCGCCGCGCCGCTCCGGGCCGGCGAGAAAACCTCGCTCCGCTTCCGCATCGCCTCGTCGAACGGCGCCCCCACGCCGCCCCTCGGCAACGCCCTCGTGCTGATCTTCGCTCCCGGCGTCTGGCAAGGCCGCGAGCAGCCCCGCCCCTCACCCGACGGCAGCTACACCGTCGACTTCACGCCTCCCGCGGCCGGCGCGTACTCCGCGTACGTGCTCGCGCCGTCGGTGGGGCTGGACTATGCGCTGGCGGGGACGGTGCAGGTGAAGTAGCGTCCTCGAACAAGAACCCGAACCACGGCAGCAGCAGCGCGAAGTCGACCACCAGCTGCACGATCGAGGCGCGGCTTTTCGCGCCGTGGCCGCGGGCGCGCAGCAGGCGGGCGGCGGAGCGGCGCCAGTTGGCCAGCGGCACGTTCCTGCGGCGGGCGGCGAGGAAGTGGCGGACCACGTCGTCCAAGGCGCGCATGTGCGGGGGGAACTCCTTGCGGAAGAGCGAGCGCAGGGCGTCGTTCTTCTCGATGGCATCCTGCCCCGCCTCGTAGCGCGCGCGGAAGGCCGTCTTCAGCGCGCGCAGCGCCTCGGCCGCGGCGGCCGGACCGACGCGGTAGATCGCTTTCAGCGCGCCGGCGCAGCCGGGGACGTACCCGCGCACCGTGCCGCCGAGCATGTGCGTGAGGTCGTGGAAGGTGCGGTCGAGAAAGTCCTCGGCGTCGCAATACGTGTAGTCGCGGCCAGCGATCACGATGGCGTCGTGGTCCATGAAAATCGTCTGCACGCGCCACGCCCCGTCGCGGAAAACGCGGCGAAGGCCGACGTTGCGGGCCACGAACGACTCGCCGCGGCTTCCGGCGCGGACGGCGCAGAAGAACCCGTAGTAGTCGCCGAACTGGCGAAGCACGTCGACGTAGGCTTCGTCGGCGGCGCGGCGGTTCTCCGGCACGGCGAAGGCGGCGTCGAGATAGTCCGCCCACGTCCGATAGTCGACTCGCGGCGGCGCATACGCCGGCAGCACCTCGGAGAGGAGCATGTCGGCGAAGCGGCGCGCGTCGTCCGGCGGGAGATCGAAGTACGCGCCGAGGCCGTCGGCGGCGAGGTACGCGGCCAGGCGGTCGATGCGGAACGACGACGTGTTCACCACCACGGCCTGCTCCGGGGCCGTGACGGAAATCCACTTCCCCGTCAGTCCGAAGCCGCCGATGTCGGGGCCGGGCGGCATCGGCAGCCGCACCTCCTGCAGGCACGGCACCGCGCGGGCCATGGCCTCGCGCATCTCGGCGTAGCCGTCGCCGTAGCACTCGGCGCGGCCGAAGTACGACACCAGCGACATGTCGCCGCGCGGGCCGGGCACGTCGATCACGCGCGTCACGTGCACGATCCGCGACATCGGCGCCTCCGCCCCATACGCGCCGCGGTAGAAGCGCGCCAGCGCCGAGCCCTGGGCCAGCTCCCACCGCAGCAGCCGCGCGTACGAGCCGCCGTAGTAGTGGTGGAACGGCGTCAGCGGCGCGGCTGCGCCGGGCTTCCGGTAGATGCAGTCGACCGTGCGCGCGCCGCGCGTGCCGGCGCGCTTGATCTCGATCTCCGCGTCGCTGCCCGGCGGCTTGATCACCAGCGCCACCGTGCCGAGGGGATATTCGACGAGGGCGTTGATCTCCGAGGGCGTCGACTCCGCGACCCAATAGACCACCGGCTCGCGCATGAGCCGCTCGACGATCTCCCGCTCGTAACGCGGGAGCATGGCCAGCCCGCGGCGACCCTCGTCGCGGCTGAACGGGTTGACCGCCGGCATCCAGGGCATGCCGCGCGTCCGCTTCACGCGCGCCACGATCTCCCGCACCACCTCGGCCGGCCGGAAGCAATGGCGCGCGAACGTCAGCAGGCACTCGTGGCGGGCGTGCTCGAGAAAATCGGCCGTCGCGCGCTCATCGCGGCGCGAGAGCCCGTCGTGAATCCAGGAGAAGCGCGACGCCCGCGCGCGCAGCTCCGCGGCGAACGCGCCGATCTCCGTCGAGCTGTAGCCCTCCTCGAGCACGCGGCGCTTCAGGCGCGTTCCGCGGGGCGTGAGCAGCCCGAGCTGGCGGAGAAACGAAGCGAGGTCGTCCGCGTCGTCGATGCGGAGAAACTCGCACTCCAGTGCCAGGCAGGCCACGCGGCGCAGCGCCCACGGCGCGCGCGCGCCGCGCGCCAGGGCGAGCATCTCCGCCGCGAAGGCACCGTCGTACTCCGCCTCGCCCATGAGGCGGCCGGCGATCGCCGCCGCGCGCGCGGCCTCGTCTCCGCCGGACGTGCGGCGGAGCGCGCCGGCGAGCGGCGGCGATTGGGGAATCGACGACATGGGTGCGCGTCAGCGCGTCAACTGCGTCCGCGCAACCCTTTGCTGGCGCCTTTTTTCCCCTTGCCTTTGCCTTTTCCTTTGCCCTTCCCTTTGCCTTTTCCGCCGCCGCTCTTGCCTTTGCCTTTGCCCTTGCCCTTCTTCTTCTTGCCGGGTCCGGACGTGAGCGCGTTGGCGATGGCAATGTACAGCTCTTCCGCGCAGCTGCGGGAGATCGTGATCGTCACCGGCTTGGGTTTACCGCCCTTCGATGTTGCCACGACTCCTCCTTTCTTCCGTTAACGAATAGATGTTTTGGGATGGCGCGATGTGAATCGGCGCGTAGGGGCGCTTGGCACGGATGCGCGCCGCCGTGGCCCGCATCTCCTCGGCCATGACCCGCCCGACGTTGTGCGGGTTGGCGCGGTTGTAGCGCATCAGCACCTCGGCGATGTGCCGGGCTCGCCGCGTCGTGGCCATCTCCAGCATCGGGATCATGCAGGCCTGGTCCTCCACGATGCGGTAGTAGGCGCCGTCGTCGTCGCGCAGGTCGTCGTCGTCGACGAGGTTCCACAACCATCGCTTGAACGTGCGCACGGCCGTGCCCAGCCAGAAGCCGCTCCGGAAGTCCGTCGTTCCCTCCGGGTAGGCCGGCCAGCGGCCGTAGCCGAACGGCTCGACCTCGCCGAAGTCGATGGGATCGGCCACCCACGAGCCGTACGTGAGCCAGCAGTCGTGCCGCACGTAGGCGTCGCCGATGACGGCCAGGGCCTCGGCGGTGGCAAAGCAGTCGTCGCCGTCCAGGACGACGATGACGTCCTCGGCGTCACTGCCGCTGCGGGCGATGCCGTGCACGAGGTTGTGCATCGCGTACATGCGCCGCTCGTTGGCGACGATGTCGAAGCGCCCGTCGCCCCCGGCCGCCTCGACCGCGCGCGCAAACGTGGCGTCGCCACAAGGGTCGATGGTGATGTGCGCGGTGAAGTCGCCCACGCTCTGCTCGCGAATCGAGACAATGCAGCGCGCGATGTACGCCTCGGCCGGCCCGCAGTTGGTGATGATGCGGAACATGGCAATCAGATCCTTCTCCCCGCCGCGCGGGGAGAAGGTGCCGCGGAGCGGCGGATGAGGGGCGCCATCCTCCCGACTCCCCGCAGCCGAGGCATCACTTCCCCGCCGAAGATGCGCATCTCCTCGAGCTTCGGCGATCCGGAGAGGATGAACTGCGTCACGCCCGCGGCGCGGTATTCGCGCAGCGCGCCGGCGACTTCGTCGTACGAGCCGACGATCGCCACCATCATCGCGCCGTACGCACGCACGGCCCCGGTCCAGAGCCACGGCAGCGGCCACTCCTCGGCCGCGCGCGCGTAGGCGACGCGGAGCATCTCGGAGTCGCTGCGACCGACGTGGCCCGCCTGCCGTGCCGGGCCGTCGGCCGGCGCCGACGCCCGCATGCGCTCCGCCGCCTCGACGGCCTCGGCCCGCGTGCGCCGGGCGATGACCATGCAGCGCACCCCAGCCTCCCTCCCCGCCCGCAGCATCGGCGCGATCTGCGCGGCCACGCGGGCCGGGACGTCGGCCGGGACCAGCCGGCAGTCGGCGTGTTTCAGCGCCACCGCCGCGGCGGCGTCGGAGCAACCGCCGACGTAGATCTCCGGCCTCGGCCCGCGCGTGCGCACCCAGGCCCGGGCGACGCGGTACCAGCGGCCGTCGAAGTTCGTCTCGCCGCCGTTCCAGATGGCCCGGGCGATGGAGAGGAACTCGTCAGTGCGCTGCCAGCGGTCGTCGTGTTCGGCCCAGTCGCCGTAGCGGCGCTGCTCCTCCGGCGTCGAGCCGGCGACGATGTTCAGGGCGACGCGGTTGCCGATCAGCGCCGAAAGCGTGTTGAGCTGCTGGACGAACGAGGTCGGGACGATGAGGCCGGAGCGGTAGGCCACGATGAACCGCAGCTTCGTCGTGGCCACGCCGAGGGCCGTGGCCAGGACGATGGAGTCGGCCTTCTCGATGCCGAAGTCGATCAGCACGGAGTCGATGCCGAGGGCCTCGGCCTCGCGGCAAAACGGGACTTGCGTCTGCGGCTCCGGCATCGCGCAGTCGTTGCTCACGCCGTGCTCGCCGCCGTACGGCAGGCGCCAGTGGATGCGCATCTGTCGGCTAGACGCGGCGCCCGCGGGCGATGTGAACGTCAGAAGCCGCGGTAGATGAACGTCGAGTTGAAGGACGCGAACAGCAGCAGGGCCACGACGGCCAGCGCCAGCGCCAGCGAGATCACGACGTCGAGAAGAAACGCTTTCATCGAGCCACTCCGAACATCAACGCCAGCATCTTCGCCGCCAGCATGGCAGTGGCCCGAACCATCCTGCCCAGCTTCCTTGCTGAAGCGGCTCCCCACTGTGTGTTCGGTCGTCGCTCATTCGTTGTGATGCCAGCTATCATCCTGCATTCGCTTTCTTCTGCTAGTAGACGCCGAGAGCCTGCGCGGTGTAAATTTGCCGGCCTCGCCGTGTGCCTGCAGTCACGCAGCCTGCGGTCGGCACGCCGGCGAGAGAAGGAACGGGTATACCTCTCACGTTCCGGCGGCTCGTCTGCTAACATGAACGCGAGAATGCCGAAGGCTAGCTGGAGCCGCCGCTACGATCGAGCACCGCGGCGACCGCTTTCCGCATCACGGATTACTACCCAGTTGCCCGGACTTCCAACCATCATCAGTCTATTTTCTGGCGCTGGCGGATTGGACTTGGGATTCAAAGACGCCGGGTTCAGCATCGCTGTTGCGCTCGACTCATCTGAAGCGGCAATACGAACGCATAAACGGAACTTCCCAGACACAAACAGTGCGGTCGCGGACCTCGAATTCCTTAAGGCGGCCGGAGTCGTTTCGTATGTCGAAAAACACGTGCCAAGAGAAACGCCGATCGGAGTGATCGGTGGGCCGCCATGTCAAGGATTTTCACGCGCGAATACTCAGTCGGCTGCAGATGATCCACGCAATGCCTATCCAGCGTTGTACATCGAAATCATACGGCGATTACAGCGGGCCTATGCCGTAGAGTTTATCGTCTTTGAAAATGTGCTCGGTATACGCGACAAGAAGCACGCTTCGACGTATCAAATGCTAGTCACGCGCCTTGATGAAACCGGTTTTGACGTTACTGAAGACGAGCTTTGTGCCCTTGACTTTGGCGTTCCGCAGAACCGGCGCCGTATCGTAATACGCGGCCTACGAAAGGGGTGCGGCTATGAATCGTTTCCACCTAGAAAGCGCCAAGGCAAACAAACCGTCGGAGAGGCTATCGGCATATTGAAACCGCCTGTGTTCTTCGCACGGAACCTTGATCCTGATTCCTTTCCAGAACATCCCAATCATTGGACAATGCAACCCAAATCGCCACGCTTTGTCACACCTGACGAAGCCACCGAGGACGGACGCAGTTTTAAGCGCCTCCAATGGGACGAAGCGAGCCCCACAATTGCGTTCGGACATCGTGAGATCCACGTGCATCCTAGCGGCAGACGTCGCCTCAGTATCTTCGAAGCGATGCGCCTCCAAGGATTTCCAGACAGGTTCGTTCTAGAGGGAAATTTGTCAGAGCAGGTGGAACAGGTATCGAACGCTGTGCCTCCGCCTCTCGCGCGCAGCATTGCACGCGCAATAAGGCGTGCCTTGGGTGCAAAGTGAGCGACAGCGCCGAACCGACCGCTGGCAGCTCGCTGGAAGAAAAGGCGCTCGTTGCCGAGATCAAGGCCAGCAAGGGAGTCGACGACGTAGTCGAAACGACACTACGGACCGACGAACGTGTCATTGCACGTGTTACGGATGGTATCTACCGTCAGCCCGCGTCGGCACTCCGGGAGCTCATTTCGAACGCGTACGATGCCGACGCCAAGCACGTCACAATCAGCACGGACCGGCCACGTTTTGATCGGATTTCGATCCAAGATGATGGCCACGGGATGTCACCCGAGGCGTTAGCTCATCTCCTTCTGCATATCGGCGGAAGCGCAAAGCGCAGTACTACCGGTTCGGAACTCGGTATCACGTCGCCGACGGATCCGAATCTGAGCCCTGGCGGACGCAGGCTCATCGGAAAGATTGGCATCGGACTCTTTTCGGTCTCTCAGCTCACGCATTCGTTTCAGATTATAACGAAGGTGCGTGGTGACAAGTTCAGAACGATCGCCACTGTAGCTCTACGTCAATACTCTGACGACTTGGCATCGAACCCGCCCGACAGCGACGACAAGTTCGAATCTGGAAGAGTCAACATCTGGCGCGAGCGCGCGGCCGACGTTGATGTCCACGGCACGACGATTGTACTTACAGCAATACGTCCGCAGGCTCGCGATATGCTGCGCAGCCGCGACATCTGGTCCGCGATCGAGCATAACGAGACAGCGCCGAAGGGTGACGAGAAGCAAATAATACAACCGCCCCGATATCATATTGGCCGCGTAGATACCTCCGGCAAGCTTCTCAGGAAGTCGGAGGGCGTCTTTTCTGCTCTACCGTGGGAGCTCTCCGATGCACCTGCGGACGCCTTTGCGAAGCTCGTCGACAGCGTGTGGGCTGCCGTTGACGAGGGCATTCCCAATCCTAAGCTCGACATGCTGTTCGACTATTACCTTCGCATGGTATGGCAATTGAGCCTTGCCGTTCCGCTTCCATACGTCGAGGGGCATCTCTTCGACATGGACCTCGATGACTGGGCAATTCCTTTTGAGCTGTCCAACGACCCAAAAGGTACTGCCAAGCTGATCGAGCTTCGGACGCCGGGTCCGATTCGCAACAAGCTCAGCCTCCTCGATCCGGTTGACGCATCGAACGAATTCGATGTTCTTTTTGACGACCTGAAGCTCCTTCGCCCTATCAGATTCCAGCACCTTCCGGCAACAAATCACGCTCTAAAACGCCCACTCGTATTCTTAGGCAAATGCCGAGAAGAATTTAAGAAAGTGCCGCGCGAATTGAGTGGGGGGCCGCTGGCGTTCGAAGCATATCTATTTTGGACTCCCAAAGTTGCTCCTACCGAGCATCAGGGATCGCTAATCAGGATACATGGCTCAAGCGGAACGCTGTTCGATCCAACCTTCATGCGCTACCAAGTATCAGAACAGACAAGACTCCGGCAGACTGTTTGCGAGATCTTTGTGACCGAAGGTCTGGAAAGCGCGCTCAATATCGATCGCGAATCATTCAACAACGCACACCCTCACACAATCTTCATTACAAAATGGCTCCATAGCGCGTTGCGCCAGCTCGCGAGCGCACAGAAGAATATAGCGAGCAAGGTTCGGCAGCAAACGCGCGGCCAGCGCAAGGAGCAGGCAGTTTCAGGAATTCAGAAAATCGCGGTCTCTGTCTGGAGAGGGCAGGCCGACGATTCCGCCGCCCGTCCACCAGATGTCGAGTTCGTCCAGCCTGGCGAGAAAGTATCGCGAAGACGCGATGCATATGTTTACAACAAAGCTGCAGTCGTCCCCGATGCGGGACGGCGGCAAACCACGGCTGAGCGGTCGCGAGACGCCGTACAGGAGGAGAAGTTAAAAGCGATTGCGCAAGTGCTTGCCGCTTTTGGGCTCCTCGACCGCCTGACAATAACACGACAGGAGAAGCTTCTTCGCGCCATATTCCGAATAATGAGTTCTCCAGGCGAATGACCGATCAAAACAACGACAGCACAAACCTTGCGGATGACATATTCGGCTTCGCAGCGTATGAAGCTCCACGGCCGATGCGCAAGGTATTTTTGCCATGGCATCGCCCGCGAAAGCAGTTCGTGAGGCAGCGTCAGTGGCTCGAGCAAATATCGCGCATGCTAGATGAGTCATCTCCAGCAGAACAGACGCTGAAATATCTTGGCTTGCCGGGCGTCGACCTACTGGATCTGCGATTCTTTCATGAGAATTTGTGCGTTCAGCGCGGACTAAAACTGCGTTTTCTGGGTTTCAACACGGCCGCCAACCCCGCAAACGAGGCGCAGACTGAACTGAATATTTCTCTGGATGAGGTTCGCCGGTTGGCCGGCGTCGATCCGCAATCGAATGTTATTGGCGACGATGTGCGCGCGATTGCTAATCAGTCTTCAATCGCATGGAAGCGCACTTTCGACCTCGGTCCCTATGATGTGGTGAATCTCGACCTATGCGATGGCTTTGGCGTTGACGACCCGGGCGACACGGCATCGCCGACGTACTTCGATGCGCTCAATGCGTTAGTCTCACTTCAGGCACGCTCAAAGACTCCTTGGTTGTTGCTATTGACGACGCGCTCCGGAAACCAGCAGGTCCACGCTGACGTATTTAGAAGGTTCGTCGACAAATACTCAGCTAACTTGGCAGATTGCCCTCCGTTTAAGACAGCCTCCCGCGAGTTGTTTCAGTTCGACCAGATTCCGGCAGGCGGAGAGGTGGTTGCGCACTTTCTGCCACTATTCTTGTGCGGCTTGTGCAAGTGGATGCTGAACCTAGCGACTGGGCTGAAGCCGCCGTCGAGTGTTGCCATCAAGAGTATCGTGGGATATCGCATCGATCAGTCCGCCCCGCACGAAGACCTGGTATCGGTGGCAGCGAAATTTGAGCCGCTGTTCACGCCGGTCGCGGATAGCATGGGCCTCGCCCGAATGGAATCCGGTCCCGGTGTAGACGAATGCGATTTTGCGGCCAAGGTGATCAAGCGGGTAGCGAAGCTGGCGAATGCCGATGACATTTTGCGCAATGATGCGCAGCTTCACAAGGAGATGGTCGAGGCGACTGCTAGTTCTGTCGGTCGCGCGCTACGATCCGGACGCCTACCGTCAATGGGTCAGCGAGTATTACGCCTCGACATGAAGCGCCGAAGACGTTCCTTGATGAGATGTCCTGCGCGGATATCGCATTCCCATAGCTCTAGAATCTGCCAACCAGCACGCCTTAGCGCTGCGATATTCCGGCGGTCGCGATTCCGGTTCGTCGCGATTTTGGCGCTCCAATAGCTGCGGTTTGATTTTGGTTTAGACGCAAGTTGGCATGTATGGCCATGCCAGAAGCATCCCTGGACTAGCACGATCTTCCTGTGCCGCGGGAGGACGATATCCGGTCTGCCGGGAAGGTCCTTCCGATGAAGGCGAAACCGGTAACCCATGATATGTAGAAGTGATCTAACGGCACGTTCGGGCTGAGTGTCCTCGCTGCGTATCCGCCCCATCAGCAGAGACCGCCGTTCTCGTGAAATAGTATCCATGGTCCGACGCGCCGATTAACAAGAATTGCGAGCGTAGCATTCTGCCCTGATCGAGGCGACTGCTCAGGAGATGAAAGTCGCGGTTGATCGGCATGTAGATTCTTCTTTGCTCAGCGATTGCCCGTTCCACACGCCGGCTATCCTTCCATCGGACTGAAGACGAGTAATCCACAGTGCCTGACGATCGAGGTGCGCTGATCAGAACCCGCGATAGATGAACGTCGAGTTGAACGACGCGAACAGCAGCAGGGCCACGACGGCCAGCGCCAGCGCCAGCGAGATCACGACGTCGAG
>Ga0075425_100000722_pt1 | contig 31541 bp, 26 predicted proteins | sample SoiMethybrSBSTD4_FD_75300 | JGI IMG/M metagenome (GOLD analysis project Ga0075425, IMG submission 75300) | Bulk soil microbial communities from a Populus tree surrounding site in Tennessee, USA - Soil MetaG P. TD hybrid SBSTD4 | ecosystem: Environmental > Terrestrial > Soil > Tree plantation... | reverse complement strand
TTTTTCCTGTAGCGGCGCTCTATGAGCGCCTTGGCGGTCATAGACCGCCCCTACAGTTGAAGTGGTAGACGCTCTCGCGGCGTTGGGCGTAACCGATTTGACTGCGGCCCGGATCGCCTTGATATGCTGCGGTGTCGTTCCGCAACAGCCACCCACCAGCCTTACGCCATACCTGACGAACTTCTTCGCGTAAGAGGCCATGTACTCCGGCGAACAAAGGTAGATATTCCTTCCTTCAATGTTCTTCGGTTTGCCTGCATTGGGTTGAACAGACAATTTCTTCGAGGTGATGTGCGCGATCCTCTCGATGATATCGAGCATCGTCTGCGGACCCACGCTGCAGTTCAGTCCGATGACATCCGCGCCCCATTGCTCAATCCGTTTGACGAAAGTTTCCGGTGGCGTTCCCTCCAGGCTGTTGCCGTCTTCTTCGATCGTCATCTGCGCGACGATGGGCTTGTTGCTGACGTCTTTTACTCCGTTGATGGCGGCCTGTATTTCATTCAGATCGGAAAACGTCTCCAGGATGAAAAGATCCACGCCTCCCGCCAGCAAACCTTCAGCTTGGTCTCGAAAAATTGCTCGAGCTTCATCGATAGACGTTTTTCCCCACGGCTCGATCCGAATACCAAGGGGACCAATGGCACCTCCAACGAAGACGTCGTTTCCTGCAGCTTCGCGTGCGATGGCTGCGCCGCGGACGTTGATTTCGCGAATCTGATCGGCAAGCCCATGCGACATCAGCTTCATTCGATTTCCACCGAAGGTATTCGTCTCGATGACATCGACGCCGGCCTTGATGTAATCCATATGAACTTCGCGGACCAGGTCCGGGTTGGACACGTTCAGTTCGTCGAAACATCGGCTGATGAATACGCCCTTGCTGTAGAGCATCGTGCCCATTGCGCCGTCGCAGACCAGAACCCGATCCTGCAGTGCGGACAGGAACTCTTTCATAGGCGGAAAGTCTAACATGCCCCCATTCGCGAGCCCGGCGGCTATAATTTTCCTTATGAAGGATATTGTCATCGTTGCAGGTAAGCGCACGCCCATGGGCGAATACGGCGGCGCTCTCAAGGATTTCACGGCTCTGGAGTTGGGCGCGTTTGCCGCGAAAGCTGCTATTGACCAATCGAAGTTCGACGCGGCCGACTTCGACCACTGCATATTCGGGAATGCTCTTCAAACAAGCGGCGACGCTCTCTACGGCGCTCGACACGTCGGGCTTCGCGCGGGACTTCCGATTGAAGTTCCTGCGTTGACGGTCAATCGCTTGTGCGGTTCCGGAATCCAATCGATTATTTCCGCGGCTCAATTGATCGAGCTCGGCGAGGCATCCGTGGTTCTCGCCGGCGGTATGGAATCTATGAGCCAGGCCCCGCACGTCATTCGTGGCGCGCGATGGGGCCTGCGATTGGGCCAGGGTAAGCTCGAAGACTCGTTAATGGTCGCTCTGCTCGATACGTACTGCGGTTGTTACATGGCCGCTACGGCCGAAAATCTTGCCCACAAGTACGGCATCACCCGCGAGGCACAGGATGAATTCGCGCTACGAAGTCAGAAACTTGCCGTGACTGCGTGGAATAGTGGAAAGTTCAGCGATGAAGTGGTGCCGGTTGACAAGTTCGAACGAGACGATCATATGCGGCCCGACACCACGCTTGAAGGCCTGGCCAAACTGAAGACAGCTTTTGCCAAGGATGGCTTCGTCACTGCAGGTAACGCGAGCGGCATTGTCGATGGAGGCGCCGCTGTGGTTGTCACGACAGCGGATCGTGCTAAGACCCCGCCGCTTGGCCGGATCGTGAGCTGGGGCATTGCGGGAGTGCAGCCGGAGATCATGGGCATCGGGCCAGTGCCGGCAGCGAGAATTGCTATGGAGAAGGCTGGACTGAAACTCGGCGATATCGATCTTGTCGAAATCAACGAAGCATTCGCCGCGCAATACCTCGCCGTTGAGAAGGCGCTGGAGCTCGATCGTGATCGAGTCAACGTCAATGGTGGTGCGATCGCTCTGGGTCATCCGTTGGGCGCATCAGGCACGCGTCTAACGATGACCGTCCTTTATGAGTTGAAGCGCAGAAAGAAACGATTAGGCCTCGCGGCTGCGTGTATCGGCGGAGGTCAGGGTATCGCAATTATTGTGGAAGCGACGAAATGAGGGACGGAGGCCGAATGCCTATTCAGAAGGTTGGTGTGCTGGGTTGCGGATTAATGGGCTCAGGAATTGCGCAGGTGTCGGCGGTCGCGGGGTATTCAACGGTGGTGAAAGAAGTGTCCGACGAATTTCTGAAAAAAGGATTGGCGAGTATCGACAAATCACTCTCGCGTCTGGCGGAAAAGGGCACCATTACCGCCGAAAAGCGTGTGGAGTCGCTGGCACGCCTCAAGGGCACAACAAAGTTCGAAGATCTTGCGGATTGCGACATCATCATTGAAGCGGTCACAGAGAACCTTCAGGTCAAGCAGGACACATACTCGACGGTGGATAAGATTGCAAAACCCGAAGCCATCTTTGCCAGCAATACGTCTTCGCTGATCATCACGGAAATGATGACCGCTACAAAGCGCGTTGATCGGTTCATCGGTTTGCACTTCTTCAATCCGGTTCCACTGATGAAGCTTGTTGAGGTTGTCGGCACCATCACAACATCTCCTGCCGTTCTTGATGGGGCAATGAAGTTTGTGGAGAGCCTCGGCAAAGTTCCGATCCGAACGTCGGATCGCACAGGTTTCATCGTGAACCGGCTGCTCGTCCCTTATCTGCTGGACGCGATACGTGCTCTCGACGAAGGAATCGGCAAGGTCGAAGACATCGACAAAGCCATGAAACTCGGCTGCGGATATCCAATGGGGCCATTTACGCTGTTGGATTTTGTCGGTCTTGATACGACGTACTACATTGCCAACATCATGTTCGACGAATTCCGTGAGACGAGATTCGCTCCGCCGCCGTTGCTGAAGCGCCTGGTGCTCGCCGGTCATCACGGGAAGAAAACAGGCCGCGGCTTTTACGATCACTCCGATCCTGCCAACCCGAAACCTTTGTTTTAGTGGATGGTAACCATGCTTGAAAACCTGCTGTACGAGAAAAAGAACGGTATCGCTTACGTCACCGTCAATCGATCCGCGGTGCGAAACGCGCTGAACGCTCAAACAGTGCGGGAATTGAAAACTGCGTTTGAAATGGCGAAAGACGATGAAGAAGTTCGCGTGGTGATCTTGACCGGCAGCGGCGACAAGGCCTTTGTTGCCGGAGCGGACATCAACGAACTCGCCACGCAAATGCCGGTAGGCGGCCGCGACTATGGTCTGGCCGGCCAGGCCGTATTTAACTACATTGAGCAGCTCGGCAAACCGGTGATTGCCGCGATTAATGGCTATGCGTTGGGGGGTGGCTGTGAGCTCGCCATGGCGTGCACGTTTCGAATCGCCTCCGAGAATGCGATGCTTGGGCAGCCGGAAGTGAAGCTTGGCATCATTCCGGGGTATGGCGGGACTCAACGTTTACCGCGGTTGATCGGGAAAGGCATCGCCCTGCAAATTCTTTTGACGGGAGAAATGATTTCGGCATCGGAAGCTCTGCGAATCGGCCTCGTGAATCAAGTTGTGCCGGTGGCAGAACTCATGTCCACGGCGGAGTCGATCGCAGGGAAGATTATGGGCAATGGTCCCCTGGCAGTAAGATTGTGCCTCGAGGCTGTGAATCGTGGTCTCGAATCAACGCAAGAAGAGGGACTCTTCCTCGAGGCCACGTTGTTTGGTTTGACCTGCGCTACTGAAGACATGAAGGAAGGCCTGCGGGCATTCCTCGAAAAGCGTGCGCCTAACTTCAAAGGGAAGTGATGCCCTATAAGGTCGCCATTGTTGCCAGCGAATATAACTCTGTCGTCATGGACCGGCTGATTGCCGGCGCGAAGCGCGCTTTAAAGGACAACGAACATGTGACGATTCGCGTCCCCGGTTCCTTCGAGCTTCCGTTGGCAACCAAGCGTGCGGCACTCTCAAAGAAGTACGATGCTGTCGTGGCCCTTGGATGCGTTTTGCGTGGCGAAACGCCGCACTTCGAGTACATCAGCGGCGCCGTAAGCTACGGACTGGAGCAGGTGGCACTCGAAACCGGCATTCCGATCGGTTTCGGCGTACTGACCGTGAACACAGTACAACAGGCGATGGATCGCTGCGGTGAGTCCGGAAACAAAGGTTTCGAGGCGGCAGCAACCGCCTTAGAGATGATTGATGTCCTTCGGCAAATCTGAAAGTGCATTAAGGAAATGGGACCTAGAAGAAAAGCGCGAGAATATGCTCTGCAGATGCTGTTCCAGTGGGACATCACGCGGGACACGATCGATCAGATCGCTGCGAATTTCTTCGTGAATTACGACGAGCCTCAGGCGGTCGTCCAGTTTGCGACCCTCCTTGTGAACCGCACCGTCGAGCACGTTGAGGAAATCGATGCGGTGATTCAGCGCCATGCCGAGCATTGGCGGTTGGATCGAATGGCCATCGTCGATCGCAACCTTCTTCGCCTCGCAACTCAGGAATTCATTTACGATAAGGAGACGCCGAAGACCGTCGTTATCAACGAGGCGATCGAAATTGCGCGGCGCTTCAGCAGCCAGGAATCCCCGCAGTTCATTAACGGCATACTGGACAGCATCAAGAAGGAACTGGAAAGTTAATGGAAACACTCGAAGCCATTCGTATTCAAAAACTCAAGCAGATCCGTGATCTCGGCTGCGACGCGTATCCGACTTTCTATCGATACACGCACTCGCTTGCGCAAGTTTCGAAAGAGTTCGGTTCAAAGACAAGTGAAGAGCTCGAACAATCGAAGCAGAAAGTTCGAGTTGCGGGCCGGATTCTGACAAACCGGCCCTTTGGCAAAGCAGGATTCATTACGCTGTCCGACGGCGAGGGCCAGTTGCAGGCCTACGCGAAAATGGATCAGCTTCCGGAGCGCGACTTCCAGCTTTACAAGCTGCTGGATATTGGCGATTTCATCGGTGTGGAAGGAACGTTGTTCCGGACACGTACGGGCGAACTCACCGTGCTTGCAAAAGAACTTACGTTTCTCGCGAAGAGCTTTCTTCCGCTGCCGGAGAAATGGCACGGCTTAACCGATGTCGAGATTCGCTACCGTCGCCGCTATGTGGACCTCGTTGTCAACCGTGAGGTTCGCGATGTTTTCGTGAAGCGGAGCCTGATCGTTCGTGAACTGCGACACTTCCTCGACGAGCGAGGCTATCTTGAAGTCGAAACGCCGATCCTCCATCCGATTGCCGGTGGTGCGTTGGCGAAGCCGTTCAAGACGCACCATAACGCACTCGATATGACGCTGTACCTGCGAATCGCCCCGGAGCTGTACCTGAAACGTCTGATCGTGGGCGGCCTCAATCGCGTTTACGACATGAATCGGATCTTCAGGAATGAAGGCATTTCGACGCGGCACAATCCGGAATTTACAATGCTAGAGTTCTATCAGGCCTATAGCAACTACACCGACCTGATGGATCTGACCGAGACCATGCTCACCAGCATTACAGAGAAAGTTTGCGGTTCGCGCGTGACGACCTATGACGAACAGCAGATCGACTTCGGGAAATGGTCGCGGCTTCGGATGAAAGAAGCGATTGTCAAATTCTGTCCGGAAAAAATTAGCGAAGAGGATCTGAAGGATCGAGCGACAGTTGAACGCCTGCTGAAACAACTTCATGCGGATTTCGATCCGCGCATGACGCTGGGAAACCTGATCGGAGTTTTGTTCGAGACAGTTGCCGAAGAGCACCTCGTGCAGCCGACGTTCATCTACGACTACCCGATCGAGTTGTCGCCGCTCTCCAAGCAAAAGGCTGACGATCCCACCCTGGTCGAGCGTTTTGAGCTTTACGTCGGCGGGATGGAGATCGCGAACGGATATTCGGAGTTGAATGATCCGATCGACCAGCGCGAGCGCTTCCTTTCGCAATTGCAGGCGCGCGATCGCGGGGACGAAGAAGCGCACGAGATGGATGACGATTACCTCCGTGCACTGAGTTACGGCATGCCGCCGACGGCCGGGGAGGGCATCGGCGTAGATCGTTTGACGATGTTGTTGACTAACTCGACATCAATCCGTGACGTGATCTTGTTTCCCCATTTGAGAGCGGAGTAGGCCGCGAATTACGCCAATTAATTAGCGTAATTGGCGTAATTCGCGGCCGAATCAATATGAAATTCGAATTCCTCGTCGCCGTTCGTTACCTCAAGGCCAAGCGCAAGCAAGCCGTGATTTCCCTGATTACCGTGATTTCGATCGTCGGCGTTGCCGCGGGAGTTGCCTCCCTCATTATTGCCCTCGCAATCAACGCGGGATTTCGTGAGGATCTGCAGAAAAAACTTCTCGGCACGCAGGCGCACATTTCACTTTTACCGAAGGGACACGAGGGAATTCCAAACTACATTCAAGTTGCCAAGGAAGTCGACAATGTACCCGGTGTTGTTGTTGCCGCGCCGGCGGTATTTCAAACGGTACTTCTTTCGAGCGGTATTCAAAATCAGGGTGTGTTCCTGAAAGGCATTGTCCCTGAGATGGAGAGCAAGATTTCAGCGTTGTCGGACAACATCGTCGAAGGAAGCATCAAAGATTTCGATGACGATTCGATCATCATCGGAAAAGAACTCGCCGCGTCGCTCGGAACATACAAAGGCGATCACGTTAAGGTTCTCAGTGCTGCGACACGGCTGACGCCGCTCGGTGGGGTACCGCGAAGCCGCACATTCGAAGTGAAAGCGCTGTTCTCATCCGGTCTGTACGATTATGACAAGATGTGGGTGTATGTCTCGATCGGTGCCGCGCAGCGATTGATGGGTGTCGGCGATGTCGCTTCGTTGATCGAGGTAAAAATCGATGACCTCTACCAGTCCAAAGCCATCGGTCAGAAAATCATAAATACCGTCGGTGGCAACACGCTCGAGTTCACGGATTGGATGACGATGAACCAAGCGATCTTTCAGGCACTCAGTCTCGAACGGCACGTGATGTTCATCACCATCGGCCTCATTGTCCTTGTTGCGGCACTGAATATCGTCGCCACGCTCATCATGATGGTGCTCGAGAAGACACGTGACATCGCAATTCTCATGTCCATGGGCGCAACACGCGAAAATGTGCGGCGAATTTTTGTTCTTCAGGGTGTGGTCATCGGTATCGTTGGCACGATCTTCGGCGTGATCATTGGCCAGACGGTGTGCTATTTCGCGGACAAATATCACCTCATCAGCCTGGCGCCCGACGTTTACACGATCGCTTACGTTCCTTTCAAGGCTGCCCCCCTCGACTCCGCAATTGTTGCCGTGTCGGCGATTTTGATCAGCTTCCTCGCTACGCTTTATCCTTCAGCTGCGGCGTCGAAACTTCAGCCGGTTGAAGCACTGCGATACGAGTGAGCGACTCGACGCCATGATCCAAGCCCAAAATCTGACCAAGATTTACAAGGCACCCGCCTCGGAGATTGTCGTCTTCGACAATGTGAATCTCGATGTGCCGAAGGGCAGATTGCTCGCGATAATTGGTCCGTCGGGTGCTGGAAAGAGTACGTTGTTGCATTTACTGGGGGGACTGGACACGCCAACGCGCGGCCAGGTGTTCTTTAAAAGTCGGAATATTTTTGAGTGGAATCCAGCCGAGCTCGCGAAATTCAGGAACCGGCACGTCGGTTTTGTCTTTCAGTTCCATCACCTTCTACCGGAATTCACGGCGCTGGAAAACGCGATGATGCCGCGGCTGATTGGCGGTGGGAATCGGGCGGAAATCGAGTCCAACGCGCGGCAGATGCTCGAACGGGTGCAGCTAAGCACGCGGCTTGACCATAAAGTTGGGGAGATGTCGGGAGGGGAACAACAGCGCGTAGCGATTGCCAGGGCGTTGGTTTCGGGGCCGGAACTACTGCTTGCGGATGAACCTACAGGGAATCTCGACCACCGGACAGGCGAAACAATCTTCCAAATGATTCGCGAACTTCATAGTGAGAAGGACCTGACTTCGGTCATTGTGACCCATAATGAACGAATCGCGGTCCAATGTGATGAGGTATGGGAACTGGACGCGGGGACGTTTCGGCATATAGAAAAGTAAGTTATTGTTCGGGTTTGGCGCTTCGATTACAATCGAATAAGCCGTAAAAGCTGAGCATAGACGGATATAGCAGAGTTTGTGGAACGGGAGTTCCAGCCAGGGGACAGCTCAGACCCGGGCTTTTTGAGAGAATCAAGACTATGTTCGAAAGATACACTGAAAGAGCACGGCGGGTTATCTTCTTTGCCCGCTATGAAGCCAGCCAGTTCGGAAGCACCACCATCGAAACTGAGCACCTGCTCCTCGGGTTGATTCGTGAGGATAAGAACTTAACGAATCGTTTCCTCCGCAACCATTCCTCGATTGAGAGCATCCGCAAGGAAATCGAAGGCCGAACGACGATCCGGGAAAAGGTTTCGACGTCGATCGATCTTCCTCTTTCGAACGAGTGCAAACGGATTCTTGCTTATGCTGCCGAAGAAGCCGAACGTCTGAATCATCGGCATATCGGTACCGAACATCTTCTGCTTGGAATCCTCCGCGAAGAAAAGTGTGTCGCCGCGGAAATCCTGCATGAGCGCGGGCTGCGTCTTAACGCCATCCGCGAAGAGCTTGCGCGTTCCGTCGTCGACCGCCAGACCTTGATCAAGCCGAAGGAAACGCCGCTGCTCAGCGAGTTCTCGAGAGACCTTACTCAGGCTGCGATGGACGGGATTCTCGATCCGCTCGTCGGCCGCGACGCTGAGATCGACCGGGTGATCCAGATTCTCTGCCGCCGGACCAAGAACAATCCGGTTTTGATCGGCGATCCTGGCGTCGGAAAGACGGCAATTGTTGAAGGCCTCGCACAGCGTATCGTGGATGGCGAAGTCCCGTCATTCCTCGCCGACAAGCGAATCCTCGTGCTCGACCTTTCCCTGATTGTCGCCGGTACCAAATACCGTGGTCAGTTCGAAGAACGATTGAAGACGATCATGAAAGAGCTCGTCGACAATCCGAACACGGTTGTTTTCATCGATGAGCTTCACACACTCGTCGGTGCGGGATCGGCGGAGGGGTCGCTCGATGCGGCGAACATCCTGAAGCCGGCGTTGTCACGCGGCGAAATCCAGTGCATTGGGGCGACAACACCTGCCGAATATCGCAAGTCCATTGAGAAAGACCGTTCGCTGGAACGCCGTTTCCAGTCTGTGAAAGTTGGAGCGCCGAGCGAGAACGAAGCCGTGCGCATTCTCCAGGGCGTCAAGGCGCGCTACGAGAAGTTCCACATGGTGAACTACACGGATGAGGCCATCGAGTCTGCCGTGTACCTCTCCAACCGGTATATTCCCGATCGGTTCCTTCCAGACAAGGCGATCGATCTCCTCGATGAGGCTGGCGCGCGCGTGAAGCTGCGCCAGGCCACGCTTCCTTCGGAGATGACGGACATCCAGCGCCGGATCAAGTTCATCGTGGCGCGGATGGAAAGCGCCATCTCGAGTAAAGATTTCGAAAAGGCCGAACACTACAAAAACCAGGAACAACTCGAACGTGAGAATCTCCGCAACGTTCGCGAGAAGTTCAATATCAGTGAGACGACGAGCATGGGTGTCGTGACGAAGGCTGACATCGAAGACGTCGTGTCACGTTGGACGGGCGTTCCGGTCAATTCGATCAAAGAAGAGGAAATGCAGCGGCTCTCCCGCATCGAGGAAGAGCTGCACCGGCGGATTGTCAGCCAGGACACTGCGATCAACGCGCTGGCTCGCGCCATTCGCCGCTCACGGGCCGGTCTGAAATCTCCGAATCGCCCTGCGGGTTCGTTCCTGTTCCTCGGACCAACGGGCGTCGGAAAGACGGAAATGGCGAGATCACTCGCCGCGTTCCTGTTTGGCAGTGAGAAATCGCTAATCCGGTTTGATATGTCCGAGTTCATGGAAAAGCATTCGGTGTCGAAGCTCATCGGGTCACCTCCGGGATACGTCGGCTACGAAGAGGGAGGCCAGCTGACGGAGCGTGTAAAGCGGAATCCATACTCGGTCATCCTGCTCGATGAAATCGAGAAAGCGCATCCTGACGTTTACAACATCCTGTTACAGGTATTTGAAGACGGGCATTTGACGGATGGTCTCGGCAATACTATCGATTTCAAGAACACGATCATCATCATGACCTCAAACATCGGGGCCCGCTTCCTCAGCAAGCACACGAGTCTCGGGTTCCAGGGGCCGAGCGAGGAAGCGACAGCGCAGAAAATGGAAGATGCCGTGATGCAAGAGGTGAAACGGCTCTTCAACCCGGAATTCATCAACCGGTTGGACGAAATCATCATATTCAACTCGCTGACGAATGAAGATCTGGGACGGATCGTCGACATGATGATCGGCCAGTTGAACGAAAACCTTGCCCACAAGAGGCTCGAGGTCACCATCACCGAGGATGCAAAGCAATGGATCCTCGACAAGGCGTGTCGGGATAAGAACTACGGGGCTCGACCGCTTCGCCGTGCGATTCAGCGGTACATCGAGGATCCCTTGTCCGAAGCCTTGATCCAGGGCAATCTCAAGGAGCTGTCCAAGGTAGAGGTCTACATGGACGGCGGACAACTCTGGTATCGGCCTCTCGATCGGGACAGGGAAGAAGTCGGCGTACCCCTCAGTATGTAAGTAGCCGCGGATGGCGCGGATTACACGGGTCTTCAACCGTGTAATCCGCGCCATCCGCGGCTTAACTAAACCGTCTTAGGCCAGTCTAAAAGCACCCATCTATAGTAGAATTTCGAAGCTTGGAGGGTGAATGACGGTCGTTTCAATCCTGCTGATGCTTTCAATGGCTGTGGTTCAGCCGCAGAATCCGCCGACACTCCAAATACCGGATCCGAATAGAATCGAAGCTGTCCGTATCGACAATAATCGGCGTATTCCTTCCGATACCATCCGGTACAACCTGCAGACGAAAGCCGGTGACAAGTTCAATCCGGAGGTCATCCGCCGGGATATTAAAACTCTGTACGGGTTGCAGTTTTTCGATGACATCAAAGTGTCGGAGGAGGAAGGCAAGACGGGCAAGATCGTCGTCTTCTGGGTCAAGGAGAAGCCTCTCGTACGTAGCATCACCTACAAGGGCAACAAGTCCATTACAAATTCCGAAATTCTGGAAAAGTTGCGCGAGAAAAAAGTGGGACTGAGCCAGGAGTCACCATACGACCCCACACGTATAAAGAAGGCCGAAGGCGTAATCAAGCTGATGCTTGCCGAGAAGGGCCGGCAGGATGCAACCGTTGAAGCCACGACAGAACTCATTCCACCCAACGCCATCGGAGTGACCTTCAACATCGACGAGGGTCCTAAGATTAAGATTGAGAAGATAGACATCCAGGGCAACACCGTCTTCTCGGACGGCAAGGTTAAGCGGTCCATGAAGCTTATCAAGGAAGCCAGCCCCATAACCGCATTCACCAGTAAAGATACCTACTACGATTTGAAACTGGCCGACGACATCACCCGCATTCGCATGCTGTATGCGGAAAATGGCTACGTGCGTGCAAATGTTTTGGATCCGAAGGTCGAAACAAAGACAAAAAAGACATATCGAACGCTGCCATTTATCAAACCGCCATTTCCGTTCGGCATTCCGATTCCATTTTGGAGGAAGACGGTCGACCGCTTTTACATCACGATCAAGATCGAAGAAAACGACCAGTACCGGGTCGGTGATGTCCGCGTGACGGGTTCCAAGGAATTCAGCGAGGACGTCATTAAGGCCGTCCTAGGGTTGCAGCAGGGAGCGGTTTTCAACGAGACGCTCCTCAGAAAAGGTTTCGAGAATCTGAAGAAGCTTTACGGAAGCCGCGGGTACATCAACTTCACCCCGGTTCCGCAGCAGGATTTCGACGAGGGCAAGAAGCTCGTGAATTTGGTTATCAACGTGGATGAGGATCGGCAGTTCTACGTGAACCGTATCGCCTTCAGCGGCAACACGACCACGCGCGATAAAGTCATCCGCCGCGAAGTCATGGTCGAAGAAGGCAACGTCTTCAACTCGGCCCTGTGGGATGTGAGCCTGCAAAGGTTGAACCAACTCGGGTACTTCGAAGAGTTGAAGCCGGAAGATGCGGAAGTCAAGCCGCAGCCGGTCGAGCCGAAAGTCGACATCAATCTTAAGGTGAAAGAAAAGAACCGCAATTCGATCAGCTTCAACGGCGGCGTCAGTGGCATCGGCGGTAGCTTCCTCGGCCTCGGTTACGAGACAAACAATTTTTTGGGATTCGGCGAGACGTTCGGAGTCCAACTCCAGGGTGGCACGCGCCAGTCGCAGTATCAGTTCAATTTCACCGAACCCTACCTGTTCGATCGCCCCATTACGTCAGGCTTCACCGTCTTTTCAACGAACTTCAGATATGACCAGGCGCGCGAATTCTTCGGTCTCAATCCGAATCAGTTGCCGAGCGGGCTTGGCTTTGAAAACCGCTTGAATTTCGAGCAAAAGCGTGCGGGCTTCAACGTGTTCACGAGTTATCCCTTCAAGATTTGGAGCCGCGTCGGTCTGAACTACGGATGGGATAACTCGGAGACGAGCGCGATCAACCCTGCGACTGAGGAATACTTCAACGCTGTCCGGACGCAGGAGAATCAGTCCTTCATCAGCGGTACCGGCGGCAGTTTTTCAAGATTCCACGCGCGCAAGCTGATACCGAGCTATTCGTTCAATGGCACAAGAGGCTCGGCATTGAATCCGTCCGGAGGCATGAGCCTGTCTTCGACGTTCGAGTTCACGGGCGGTCCGATGGGGGGCAACGTCAATTATTTCCGGCCGACTGTGGACTTCCGCTATTTCCATCCGATGAATAAGGGAAGGAACACGCTGGCCCTCAGAATCCTGACTTCGCATGTGCAGGGATTCCACAATACGGCGGTGCCGTTCTACGAAAGGTTCTTTCTGGGCGGCGATTTCGATATTCGGGGCTTCGATTTCCGTGCGGTTAGCCCGATCGCTTCGGTCGTGCGAAACATTGCAACAGTGGATCCTGAAACGGGGAATACGATCAACCGGCCGTTTGACGACATTGTGTATGTGGGCGGTGATACTCAGGGTGTCGCGAACCTGGAGTATCGAATTCCACTCGTTGGGAACATCGTTATCATGGCCCCGTTTCTCGATGTCGGGAATGCGTGGGTTCTTAAGAAAGATCAATTGCGACGTGAATTCATAAACAGTGAAGGTGTCTTGCAGACAGAGGGCGTTAAGTTCCTGCCTGGAACGAACTCCGGTATACGGACGAGCACGGGAGTCGAGTTTCAGGTTATGATGCCCGTTATTAATGCACCGTTCCGCTTGATATTTGCTTTTAATCCAAATCGAATCGATCGGACGTATCTGGGAACGGCTACCGGCTTGCCTTTCCATATCTTTGAAAAAGGCCGGGAATTCAAATTCACCGTCGGAAGGACATTCTAGGGATGAGACAAGTAACCTCACTTGTAGTGATTTCGTTACTGCTGCCGGCAGCATTGCTTGCCCAGGCACCGGCTGCGCCCGCCGCAAAGGTGGCGATTATTGATTTTCAAGCCGCCCTGGCCGGAAACACGCTTGGCAAGAAAGCCCAGGACCAGCTTGCCGCCGAGGTCACCAAGAGACAGGCGGACATGGAAAAGACTCAGAAATCTCTGGAGGATGCGCAAACCAAGCTGAGGACGCAGGCGAATGCGCTGAGCGATGACGCGAAGGCAAATCTTAGTCGTGACATCGACCGCATGACGACCGACCTTCAGCGGAAGCAAGATGATGCGCAAAAGGAACTGCAGGAATTGCAGCAGACGTTGTTGAGACCGATTGCCGAGCGGCTGCAGAAAGTCCTCGATGCGTATGCGAACGAGATGGGGTATTCCGCGGTGCTCGATGCAATGACAGTCGTTTGGGCTGCGCCTGCTGCGGACATCACAACCGAGATCATCCGACGCATCGACGCGGACATTGCTGCAACGCCTGCGCCGGCTGCCGCGCCGAAGGCAGCTGCGCCTGCGCCTCCTGCTGCTGCGGCTCCCAAGCCAGCTGCGCCCGCCGCCGCACCTAAGCCAGCTGCGCCTGCCACGAAGTAAAGTTTTGGGATGGAGCTGCGAATTGCAGAGATCATGCGGATTCTTCCGCATCGGTATCCATTCCTTCTGGTCGACCGGGTAATCGAGGTCGATCCGGACAAACGGATCGTTGCGTTGAAGAATGTCACGATCAACGAACCGTTTTTTGCAGGTCACTTTCCAGGCGCGCCTGTGATGCCGGGCGTTCTAACAATTGAAGCCATGGCGCAAGCAGGCGCGATCCTCGGTCTACTCGAAAAGAACGCGGATCTCTCCAAGACCCTCGTTTACTTCATGGGAATCGACGAAGCCAAATTCCGCCGACCGATCGTTCCGGGCGACCAGATGCGCATCGTCGTCGAAGTGATCCGGCGCAAGGCCGTCGTCTGGAAGATGAAGGGGCAGGTCTACGTTGGATCGGAGCTCGCGGCTGAAGCCACTTTGCTCTCATCCATAGGCCAGCAGCCGTGATTCACCCCACGGCAATCGTCAGCCCCGAAGCCAAGATCGGCGCCGACGTATTCATCGGCCCGTACTGTCGCATCGGCGATCGCGTGACAATCGGAAACCGCTGCCGGTTCGAGTCTCACGTGATCGTGGAGGGGCCGACGACAATTGGCGAAAACAATCATTTCTTTCCATTCGGTACCATTGGACTCCAGCCGCAGGATCTTAAGTTCAAGGGCGAGGACACGCGTCTGACGATCGGCTCCGACAACGTCTTCCGCGAATACGTGAATATTCATCGCGGTACCCAGGGCGGCGGTGGCCACACGGTGATTGGGAATCACAATTTCCTTATGGTCTATGCGCATGTGGCCCACGACTGCCGGCTCGGCTGCCACATCATCATGGCAAACGCGGCGACCCTCGCCGGCCATGTAACGATCGAGGACCACGCGACGATCGGAGCTTTTTCAGGCGTTCACCAGTTTTGTCGGATAGGCAAGCATGGGTACGTCGGCGGCTACAGCGTCATCACGAAGGATGTGCTGCCGTACTCCAAGACAGTCAGCGAGCGCAACACGCAGGCATTTGGTGTGAACACGATCGGACTGGAGAGGAAAGGTTTCACGTCGGAACAAATTCAAAAGATAAAAACCGCTTTCAGGTTGCTGCTCCAGTCGAAACTGAACACGACTCAGGCGCTCGAGGCCATTCAGGCGCAGATCGAATCGCCCGAAGTTCAGGTGCTTGTAGATTTCATCAAGACATCCAGCCGTGGCGTCATCAAGTAGGTACGGGCTTATCGCAGGCAACGGGAAATTTCCCTTTCTCGTGCTCGAAGCGGCACGAACTCAGGGAATCGACATGGTCGTTGCCGCGATCAAGGAAGAGACTTTCCCGGAGATTGAACAGCACGCGAAGACAGTTCACTGGATGTCGCTCGGCCAGTTGGGAAAGCTCATCAAAACATTCAAATCGGAAGGCGTCAATCGTGCGGTGATGGCTGGCCAGGTGAGGCACAAGCAGATCTTTAGCTCGATCGTACCGGACCTGAAAATGATTCAGTTGCTGGCGAGCCTGGCGGTGAAGAACACCGACTCCCTTATCGGGGCAGTTGCGCGAGTGCTCGAGGGCGAAGGCATTCAGCTCATGGATTCGACCTTGTTTCTCAAGCCTTTACTGCCGCAGCCGGGCGTTTTGACCCGGCGGGCCCCCACGGACGAAGAGGAGCGGGACCTGGATTATGGCTACAGACTGGCCCGCGAACTGGGACGGCTGGACGTCGGGCAAAGTGTCGCTGTAACCGACGGTGCCTGCGTGGCCGTAGAAGCCATGGAGGGAACAGACGTCGTGATGGAGCGAGCGGCGTTTCTGGTCAATGGCCGGCCGCTGCGCGTCGTAAAGCTCGCAAAGCCGAACCAGGACCTGCGGTTCGATGTCCCTGTTATCGGGCTGGCAACCATTCGCTTGATGGCGCGTCTTAAGGTGTCGGCGTTGGCGATCGAAGCTCGAAAGACATTGATGATCGATCGAGAAGAACTTATTCGCGAAGCGGATAACCAGGGCATTGCAATCGTTGCTGTGGAATGATCCTGAATATTTATGACGAAAGTTGCAGTCATCGGCGTCGGACACCTGGGAAAACAGCATGCCAGGCTGTACTCGGAACTTGAAGACGTCCAGTTGACCGGTGTCGTCGATATTCTCGAGCCCCGTGCCAGGGAGATCGCAGGCCTTAATAAGACCGCTGCCTTCATTGACTACCGCGACGTTTTCGGCAAAGTCGACGCGGTCAGTCTGGCGGTTCCCACAGTAGAACACGCCCGCATTGGCCTTGACCTGCTCGAGCACGGCATTGATGTACTCGTTGAAAAACCGATCGGATCCACGGCTGAAGAAGCGCGGAAGATGATTGATGTGGCGGCCAGGAATAATCGCATTTTGCAGGTTGGTCACGTCGAACGATTTAACCCAGTCGTGGCGCTTGCCCGCGAAGCTGCTACACGGCCGCAGTTCTTTGAAATCCACCGGCTGGCTGCATTTTCGCCGAGAAGTCTGGATATTGATGTCGTCCTCGATTTGATGATCCACGACATCGACATCGTGCTCAGCATGGTCCGCGCTCCTGTGAAGGAGGTCCGTGCCGTCGGGATTCCCGTACTCTCGCCACGGGCGGATATTGCGAACGCGCGTGTGGAATTCGAAGATGGCTGTGTCGCAAATTTTACGGCGAGCCGGGTGAGCTTCGAAAAGGTGCGAAAGCTCCGATTTTTCCAGCCCCACGATTATATTTCCGTGGATTCTGCGAGCCAGACGGGGACGATGGTTTCGTTGCGAATGGGAGGTGTCATCGAGCGTAAACTGGAGCCTCCACATCAGGAACCTTTGAAGGTCGAACTGGCCGCATTCGTGGAATGCGTCAGGACACGTAAACCGCCTGCGGTATCGGGTGAAGATGGCCTTCGAGCACTTGAGCTCGCAACGCGCATAAACACTGCGATTGCCGAGAGACTTATGCTACGGTGACGGAAAACAATGCTGTTCGATAAAGACGAAGGGCTCGGGATAGACCCTTACAAGACGAAGACTCTATTGATCTCCGTAGGTATCCACCTGCTGTTGGTCCTGGTCATCGTCTGGAATCCCGACATTCTCTCATCGAATCCCAAACGCATTATTCGAATCAATGGCCAGGACTACGATGTCAAACAGCTAACCGAACTTGTCGCGCCGCCGGAGTCTCGACCGACACCGCCGCCGAACAATCGCCCGCTCGTTCAGCCGCCGCCTCAGCCCACGCAGCCGGATGTTCAGCCTCCTCCGCCACCACCGCCTCAGCAACAGCCGCCATCACCTCCGCCACCTGTGATTGGCCCGGATGATGTGATTGCGGAGGGCGCTCGGCCCGATGCGCAGCCGAAGGCGTCGCATGGGGACACCACTGAACAAGCGCGTGCCGGCTCGGGAGCGCAGGAACCTCCGAAGCCGTCGGCTGCACCGAAACAAACGGAGAACCAACCGCCGCAGGTCGCGCAGAATACAAATCCGAACGCTCTAAAGTTGCCGAACTTCAGAGACAGCGCCGGGAAGCTGGTCCAGGAAGCCGCTGACGACGCGCGGAAAAACTTCCGCCAGGGTCCTCGAACGGGACTTCCAGGACAAGTCCAGGAAGATCCAAATTTTTCGACGGAAGAGCCAACGATTCTTTCTGACACCAAGGGATATGACTTCGGGCCTTTTATGAATCAGGTCGTGAATCGTGTACGCGTTAACTGGTACACGCTGATCCCGGAAATCGCGCGCTTGGGAAAGAAGGGCCGCGTCGTTATTATTTTCACAATTACGGAGAACGGGACGATCCAGGATATCCGGCTGGTTGCGAACTCGGGCACCGAACCGCTCGATCGTGCCGCGATGGGAGCAATTACTGCGTCAAATCCTTTCGCAAAACTGCCATCGAATTTTGATGGCGATCACATCGTACTCCAATTTACGTTTTTGTATAACATTAGATAATGCGAAAGCTCCTCGCCGGGGTCCTGCTTATCGTCGCGGGCTTCATTCCTCGCGGTGCATCGTCGCAAACAGAACCCATCGTTCGAATCGGACTCAATCAGAACGCAACATCGGTCACGCTGCGTTCCTCAGGGTCATTCAAGGTTCAACAACAGAACACGCGATCGGCAAAATTCACGGCTGTTCTCAGCATCGACCCATCCGCTTTGAACCGCGTGGTCAAGAAAGAAGATCTGCGTTACCGGATGGTCGTGGAACTCGACAATGGCAGTCTAGCGATTCTCCCTTTGTCGGACAAAGTTCGCATCGAATCGTCCTCCGGCCCGATAGAGTTTGAAGGCAAGAGCTACCGCGGCATCTTTGAAGTGTTTGGAAACTCGCGGAACACCTTCACCGTTGTCGATGAACTGCCGCTCGAGCAATACCTGCAGGGCGTCGTTCCCAACGAACTCAATCCGTCGACCTTCAACGAATTGGAAGCACTTAAAGCGCAGGCCGTCGCGGCGCGAACGTACATCGTGCGCAACATGGGCCAGTACAAGAATGAGAATTACGATATCTGCGCAACCGATGCGTGTCAGGTGTACATGGGTTCGGGAACGGAGCAGGCGCTCGCCACGCAGGCGGTAATGGAAACGCGCGGTGCAGTTGCCACATATGACGGCAAACCGATCAACGCGCTCTATAGTTCTACCTGCGGTGGACGCACCGAAGATGCGGAGAACATCTTCGATGAAAAAATTCCTTACCTTGTTTCTACGATCTGCGAGTACAAGCATCCGGAACCCCTGAAGTTTTCTACCACCCGTTCAATCGCCGATTGGAAGACCGGCATGCTTACAGTTGCGGGTGTTTCTAATTACACAGAGGCACGCCGGTTCCTGGGGATAGCAGGGCAGGGCGAACCCCAATCGTCCGAACCCGCGGTTCTCGGCGCTTTCATTCGCGAGAATTTTTATCCCACGGTCCAGACAACATCTGATGTGACATTTCTGATGGAACAGAGCATCTTGCCGGCCTCGGGCACATTGCCGACCGATGAGATTTTGTTCCGGCTCATCGATAAGAAGGGTGCGTTTGAATGGCAGCAGGGCGTGCTGACTTCCTGGGACGGCACGACGATGCACCTGCTCGTTAACGGCCAGCCGAAGGAATTCAAAGTCCGTCCGGACGCACTGATCTATCAGCGCATCGGTAGCGAACACCTCGCGATGAGGGAAGGCGCCTGGATCGGCGGCGAGTTGATCGACTTTCGCGGGGTGAACGGCACGATCGAAATGTTGGACTATCGGATCAACTTCGCCAACCCCGCTGCCGATCGTTACTCCCGGCTGGCGCTGTGGCAGACGCACAAGACACGGCAGGAACTCGATGCTGCATTCAAGTCACTAAACATCGGCGAGTTGCAAAATGTGCGCGTGCTTGAACGCGGTCAGTCTGAACGGCCGATCAATACGGAGATCATCGGCTCAACGGGCCGGCGGACCGTTCGGGCACTCCGGCTTCGATCGTTGCTGGGTTTACGAGACAGTTTGTTTTACTTCGACATCGAACGGAATTCCTCCGGCAATATTCTCGGGATGACGTTTTATGGCCGCGGATGGGGACACGGCGTCGGCATGTGCCAGGTCGGAGCCTTTGGAATGGCGCACGACGGCGCGACCTATGAGGAAATCCTCAAGAAGTATTACACAGGTATCGAAATCAAAAAGCTGTACTAAGCCCTTTGAACTATCCACTCGTTGCGATCGTCGGACCTACGGCCAGCGGCAAGTCCCAAATCGGCCTCGACCTTGCTGAACGTTTTTCCGGCGAAATCGTCAATTACGACTCCGTACAGATTTTTCGTCACATGAATATCGGCACGGCCAAACCGTCGCCCGAAGAACGGCTACGCGTTCCGCATCACATGGTTGATATCCGTGAACCGTTCGAGATTTTCACTGCCGGTGACTATCAGCGCGAGGCTCGGGCAGTGCTTGCCGAAATTTGTGAACGGCGAAATTTGCCAATTCTGGTCGGAGGCACGGGGCTGTATCTGCGCGCTCTTACCGACGGGCTGTTCAATGGCCCGGCCCGATCGATTTACTGGCGAAACCGGCTCGAAATGATTGCAGAACGAAAGGGGATCACGCATCTCCACCGGCTGCTGGCACGGCTCGACGCAATTGCTGCGGCAAGAATTGCGCAACGTGATCGGCCAAAGATCATACGCGCATTGGAGGTCCGGCTTGAGACGGGAAAGGCACTTAGCGAGCATCTCGCGCTTGAACCCCGCCAGCCGTTGACTGGTTTTAAAACGATTTACGTAGGACTGAACCCGTCACGCACTGAGCTTTATCGCCGGATCGATGATCGCGTACATCACATGTTTGCCTCGGGGTTGGTGGAGGAAGTACGACAGCTGCTAGCAAATGGAATTCCGCGCAGCGCGAAGGCGTTCGAGGCGATTGGATATCGCCACGTGTTGGCAGATTTCGATTCCTGTATCGACATGGAAGGAACCATTCGTATAATTCAGCGAGACACAAGACGCTACGCGAAACGTCAAATGACTTGGTTTCGGAATCAGCCGAATATTACTTGGTTCAATGGACCTGGAGACGACGAAGAGATTAAGAACAAGGTCCGTCAGTTTGTTCAACCGTTTCTCAAATTTTAGGGAGTTCCCATGGAAAACAAAGCACCTTCCCAAAACATTCAAGATGTTTATCTCAACACTGTTCGCAAAGAAAAGGTCCCGGTCACCGTGTTCCTTATTAGCGGTGTAAAATTGATCGGTAAGATCAAAGGGTTCGATAAGTACTCGGTCGTTTTGGAAGCCAATAACCAGGAACAGCTGATTTTCAAACACGCGATTTCGACAGTCACGACGGTCAAGATGGCTTCGGTTTCGGCGCCGCCACCCCCTTTGCCTCAACCGCAGACAGCTTCGACTGAGCGTTCGCAGTAGCGGACTTGATGGAAAATTCCATATTAGTCGGTACCGATTCGCTGGATGAATTACGCGAGCTGGCGACATCCGCCGGCGCGCGTGTGATCGACGAAGTCATCCAGCATCGGGACCGGCCCGATCCCGCCACGTACATTGGAAAAGGGAAAGTCGAAGAGCTGCGTGAGCAGATCCTCATCGAGGGTGTCGACGTTGTTATCTTCGATGATGAGCTTTCTCCAAGTCAGGCAAAAAACCTTGAAGAAGCACTCGACACCAAGATCGTCGACAGGACCGGACTGATCCTTGATCTTTTCGGCCGACGAGCGCGAACAAAAGAAGGCAAGCTCCAGGTCGAACTCGCGCAGCTCACGTATCGTCTTACGCGACTGGCGGGACATAGAGAATACCTCTCGCGGCTTGGCGGTGGTATTGGAACGCGCGGTCCCGGTGAAACAAAACTCGAAATGGATCGCCGGCAGATCCGGCATCGCATCAGCACGCTGAAGCGGGAAATCGAAAACATCCGAAAGCATCGTCAGCTCCACCGTGAGAGAAGACGGCGCGATCAACTTCCGCTGGTGTCACTGGTTGGGTATACCAATGCCGGGAAATCAACACTGTTCCGCGCGCTGTCTCGAGAAGATACGCTGGTTTCCAGCCGATTATTTTCGACACTCGATACTTTGATTCGGCGCATACAATTGGGCAGGCACTTTCCGGTACTTGTTTCCGATACGGTAGGGTTTATAAAGAAGCTGCCGCACCAGCTCGTGTCCGCGTTTCGCGCGACTCTCGAAGAGGTTGTCCAAGCCGATCTCATATTGCATGTGATCGATGTTTCGGATCCCCAACGCGAAGCCAAGCGGCAGGTGGTTCTGGATGTGCTGAAGGAAATCGGTGCTAACGGGCACCCCATGATCACGGTCTACAATAAGGCTGATCTTGCATCGGAAGTGCTGCCGCCGTTTGATGGATTCCTTGTTTCGGCCGTGACTGGTGAGGGTCTGGACCGACTCGTGCAAGAAATCGTGCACCGGGTGAGCCCGGTAACGGTATGAACTTCGTCCTGACAATTCTGTTGCTGCAGTCTTTGCTGCTCCCGCCACGCAGTGCCATGCAAAATCCTGCCTTGGTGTCGGCTGTACCTCAGAAAGTTAAAAAGGACTATGACAGGTTGTGGACCCGGTTTCTCGTCGGCAAGGACGACGCCAAGCTTGTTAAGGACCTCGATACCTTGATCAGGAAGCAGAAGGATTTCCCTGCTGCGCTCACCATCGAAGCTTATCTGGCCCTGTACAAAGGCGACGCCGCGGCAGCGGCTTCGAGATTCAGACAGGTTACGGCTCTAAATCCGAACAATACAATTGCCCTCTACTACCTGGCGGAGCTGGCGTTTGCGTCACAGGACTATGCGGCAGCCAACGATTTTTATTCGGGTCTTTTGACCGCGGACAAGTCACGGACGGATGTTGAAGCCAAGAGACAAAAGGCTCTGCTGCTTGCCACCGATAAACTCGTTCGCGATGCCGCCCAGGCCGAACAAGACAATCGGCTCGGGGATGCCGAACTGGGGTACCGCCGTGCCCTGACGATGGCGCCGCGGGAACCCAGTCTGAACAGGCGGTTAGCGGACCTCCTCGGCAAAGAAAAGAAGTGGGAAGAAGCTTTGGCGCAATACCGAACGCAACTGGAAATTGCCGGCCGAAGCAGTGATACCGAACGCCACATTGCCGAAGCCCTGATGAATCTTGGCCGCACGGAAGAAGCGCGCGATATCCTCGAGCACCTTCGCAATGAGGGTACGCTCGATGAAAATCTGGAATCCAAGGTTAATGAACTGGAAGATCTCGGCCGTTGGGGCAATGAAATCGATTTCTTCCGAACGATAAAAGCCGCCGATTCGCTGACTCGCGAGCAGCTGGCGGCGCTTGTCGTCAGGTATTTTCCCCAAGTGGCGGAGTTCCCGCAAACCCCAGAGATCATTACGGATACCCAGGACTCCTGGGCGCGCTCCGAGATTCAGGTCAGCGTTGGAACCGGCCTGGTTGATTCGTTTCCGAACCACACGTTTCAGCCTTCGGCAAAGATTACGCGAGGGCTCTTTGCTCTGTCGATGTCGCGTCTGATCCGCTTGCTTGACCTGAATCCGACGACGGCGCCGGTCATTCCCTTGCAGGACGTCGCTTCCAGTGACGCACTCTACGGGGACATACAAGTAGTCGTGAGTTCAGACCTGATCTCTCTCGAAGATTCAGGCTCCTTCGATGTGAACGGCAAAGTTTCGGGTGAAGAGGCTATCCGCGCGATCGAACGGTTGCTGCGATTGTCCCACGGCAAGACCGGCTGAGGGCCACCACCAAAGAGCATTTTTCAACAGGCCTTCCACTGACCGAAAACGGTGCAAAGTGCTATAAGCCATCATTTTCTGGAAGCTTATGTGGTCCTTCATCACCTTTTCCACAGAGTTATTCACAGTTCGTTGTGGAATCTGACTTCCACCCTTAAGCCCTCTTTGCCTTCAGGCCTGCCATGATTTTCTCCCGAGTAATTGGATGCTCCCGGATTCGCACGCCGCACGCGTTATAGATGGCATTTGCCACCGCCGCCGGCACACACCCGATGCTCGTCTCGCTGAAGCTTTTGATTCCGTAGTACCAGCGAGGTTCCAGGCTGTCGACAAACACTTGCGTTTGTTGGGGAACATCCATGATGGTGGGCAACCGATACGACAGATAACCAACGCTGTAGTGACGTGTACCTGGAAATTCTCTGTCCCAGGGCAGCGGATCGGTCGCGATCTGGAGACTTTCCACGAGAGAGCCGTGCATGTCTGCCTCGGAAACCAGTGGATTGATGACCAGGCCGGTGTCGTGGCAATAGACAGCTTTGATGAAGCGCCAGTCCCCCGTCCAGGTATCGACTTCGACCTCAGCGAAGCAACCGCCAAAGCCTTTCACCATGGCTCTTCCGCCGGAGCTTGCGATGCCCCGACCCTGCTGGCGAATTCCGCCTTTATTCAGTTTCACGAGTTCGGCGAACGTCGTTCTCTTTTTCGGGTCCTCGGTTGATGAGATGACACCGTCCACGATCTTCAGTTGTGCAGAATCGACCTTCAGGAGATTCGCTGCGCGTTGCAGCAAATCCTTTCGAAGTTTATCCGCAGAATTGAAAACGGCGGCGCCTTGCAGGGTAATCGTCCTGCCACCGAACCATTCCGCGCTGGAAGGAGCGAGGTCGGAATCGCCCCACACAACCTTGATATGGTTTCGTGTCGTGAAGCCGAGCATTTCCGACACGACGGCTGCGAGGCCGGTATCGTGATTGGAGCCGCTTTCAGGAAGAGCGCTCTTCATGATGATATTGCCGTCAGGGGCAACTTCGAGTTCAGCGCCGTATACTCCGCCGCCCGCGAATGCGCCGCCACCGCGCGAGTCGCTCAGACGTTTCTCAAAACCTTCTTCACCTTCGTGGTATCCCATCTGGCCCGCGTGATGCTGGGAAATACCGACCCCCAGGCCTCTCTTGAATCGTCCCGGTGCTCCACCGGCAACCGGATTTCTGTTCGCCCATCCCGCAGCTTTCGCGCCCTCTTCGAGGACCTCGACGGATGCGAACGAGTCGTACGTGATCGCTCCATCCGTAACTTCGTATCTCCTTCCAAGGTCGCTCGCGTCCCAGTCTCTTACAGGCGAAAGCATCGTCCCGGGTTTTGAAACGTGCATAAGTCTGAAGGCGACAGGATCCATTCCAACGGCCTCAGCCATTTCATCGATGACGGTTTCCCAGGACCATTTCATTTCTTGTTGCGTGTAGCTTCGAGATGCTCCGATACGGATAGAGTTTGTTTTGTATGTGCGCCAGGTGGATTTCCAATGCGGAACCGTCGACGTGTAAAGTTCCGTCTGATTTTTCGCAACTTCGGTTGTAGCGTGACCCGCCGCATCCGAATCGCCGCCGTTGAGATAGACCTCGTGCTGCAGCGCAACGATGTGTCCATCTTTCGTTGCCCCGATTTTGAATTTCACGATGTTCTCGGGCTTCACCTGGATCTGTGCCAGTTCCTGGTCTTTGGGCAACATCATCTTGACCGGCCTGCCGGTCACCTTCGCCAGATGCGCAATGAGTGGGTAGAACGTCTGCGATCCGGCTCTTGCCGCTCCGAACGTGCAGCCGTTGTATTTGTTGATGAACCGCACGTTTTTCGCATCGATGCCGAGCCCTCGCGCAACGGCATCGCGTTGCGGATAGATTCCCTGCCCCATGCCCCACAACGTCAGTTTGTCGCCTTCCCATTTGGCAACGCTCCCGCAGGGTTGCATGGGAACCGAAACGCCGCCGCCAAAGTAGTAAGAGAATTCTTTGATGATGGCGGCTTCTGCGAATCCTTTCTCGATGTCACCATGTTTAGCGGCCCATGTTGCATCAGCGGAGTAATGTGGATCGTTCTCGGACAAGCGAATGAGATTGCCTCGGCCTTTGCGAAGATCGGGCGCATTGGGCGACATCGACTGTTCAACTGTTGAGGCGAACGGCAGAACGCTGTACTCGACATCGATTCCTTCAAGTGCATCCTCAGCCTGATCCTCTGTATCAGCTACGACGATCGCAACCATTTCACCCTGGAAATTCAGTTCCTGCGGCATGCGATAAGTCATCGGAGCGTTTTTGTACGTGAGAACGTAAGCGACGCCGGAGATCTTTTCTGCCCTGGCGGTATCGATGTTTTTGATCGTCGCGTGTGGATGCGGTGACGTGAGCATTTTGGCGTAGAGCAGATTCGGAAACCAAACTCGTGTCGTGTATTCGGCTTTGCCTGTGAATCTGGGAATCGCAACTTCCGGTATCGGAGGCATCGACTGTCCGACAACCTTCAGGTTCTCGGGCGCGTAAGTTTGCCATTTCTTTGTTACGAGCTTTCCGTCGCCTTCGACTATCGTGTCCTCCGGGCCATGCCCGCCGCCGGTCGAGAAGTTTCGGACCATTGGCTGCCTTATCACAATCGAGGACTCCGGCTTCGCTTCAAGCTTCGTCCTTGGCTTCTGCATACTCCATCTCCGTTCGCGGTTTATCGAACTGGACCAGGTCGCAGCCTGCCACATCAATAGTTCCACTTCAAGGCGAATTACGTTATCGTGTGTGGCAAAAGGACTCCCCCAATGCCGAGAGGAGGCAAACATGAAGCGGATGGTGTCAGGCGTATTTTCCATATTTTTGATTTCGATGCTCACATGTGGAAGCGTTTGGGCGCAGGCCACAGCCCAGATCAGCGGAACAGCACGCGATCAAAGTGGCGCCGTATTACCGGGCGTCGAAGTTACAGCGACGCAGTTAGACACGGGCATTGCGCGAAGCACCGTGACCAACGAGACAGGATCGTATGTTTTGTCCAACATGCCGCTGGGACCTTATCGCGTGGAGGCAGGGCTGCCGGGCTTCAGGACATTTGTGCAAACCGGAGTCGTGCTGCAGGTGAATAGTAGTCCGGTGATTAATCCGGTTCTCGAGGTAGGTCAGGTTTCCGAGCAGGTCGAGGTGCAGGCCAACGCGGCACTCGTCGAGACGCGGAACCAGGGCGTCGGCCAGGTTATTGAGAACCAGCGCATTCTGGAATTGCCATTGAACGGCAGGCAGGTAACCGACCTGATTACGTTGGCAGGCGCAGCAGTCCAGACGCAAACCAGTAGGAACAATCTGGGCGGGCAACCCTTCTTCTCAATTGGCGGAGGCATTCCGTTTGGCGTCGACTACACTCTCGATGGAGCCAATCACATCAACTTCCTCACAGGCGTGACCATGCCGTTGCCGTTTCCGGATGCGACACAGGAATTCAAAGTCGAGACCAGCGGGCTTGGCGCGACACACGGTTCAGGCTCCGCAATGAGTGCCGTGACGAAGTCCGGAACGAACGATCTGCATGGCGACTTGTTCGAATTCGTGCGTAACGACTTGTTCAATGCCCGCCAATATTTCGCTACAAAGAACAGCACGCTGAAGCGTAACCAGTTTGGCGGAACGATCGGTGGACCGATTGCGAAGAACAAAGTCTTCTTCTTTGGGGGCTACCAGGGAACGATCATCAGGCAGGATCCGGCGAACAACCTATCGTTTCTTCCGACGCCGGCAATGCTGGCGGGCGACTGGACCGCATTCACCTCTCCGCTATGCAATGCGGGACGTCAGATTGCGTTGAGAGCGCCGTTTGTGAATAACCGCATTGATCCGGGACAGTACAGCAAGGTCGCGACGTTCATAACGGCCAAAGTTCTCGCGACGCAACTTGCACCGCCAGACGACTGCGGCCTCGTAACGTGGGGGCGACCCGGCCAGGAAAACGATCATCAGTTCATTGGCAAGATCGATTACCAGAAGAGCGACAAACACTCGATATTTGGCCGCTTCCTGTACAGCACACTCCGAATACCCAACAGCCTGTCGTTGACGAAGAACCTGTTGGCGTCAGGAACCGTTGGCGTTGGCAATCACGATCACTCTTACACGATTGGTGACACGTACTTGATCAATGCCAACACTGTCCACGCGTTTCGTCTGGCGGTGAACCGGCTCGCGAGCTCGCAGGTTCAGAACGATTTCTTCTCGTGGTGCGATGCCGGCGTCGTGAACTACAACTGCAGCTTCAATCCGACATACATGGGTATTCTGAGCATCACTGGCGGCTACCAAATAGGAGCCCAGTTCTCGAGTGATGATCATTGGACGCCGACCGAATTCTTGCTGAACGATGATCTGAGTGTTGTTCATGGCGCACACCAGATTGCTTTCGGAATCGGCCTGACGCATGGACGCATGTACCAGGGGAATCATTGGGCTGCCCCCGGCAACATGAATTTCAATGGAGCGACGACAGGCCTTGGGATGGCAGACTTCCTGACGGGTAAAGTGAACACGCTGTTCCAGGGACAGACCAATACCCACGTCATTCGTCAGAATTTCATCAACCTCTACATGTCTGATTCATGGAAGGCGAACTCGCGGCTTACCTTGAATTACGGCGTCCGGTGGGAACCATACCTTCCGCAAACTGTGGCGAATGGGTCCGTTTATAACTTCGATCATACGCGCTTCATTCAGGGGGTGAAGAGCGGCGTGTTCGTGAATGCACCTGCGGGTTTCTACTACAACGGCGATCCGGGTTTTCCCGATGGAACTGGTATTAAGAAACAGTGGTGGCATTTCACGCCCCGTGTCGGTTTTGCATGGGACGTGAATGGCGACGGCAAAACTTCTGTACGGGCTTCGTACTCGTACGGCTACGCTTTCAACTCGGGGATCTGGCGTGAAGACACTTCGGGCTCGAATCCGTGGGGAGGCCGGACGACGATCACTAATCCTCCAGGCGGGCTCGACGGTCCATGGAATGGGTTCCCTGGTGGAAATCCATTCCCGTACGTCGTCGACAAGAACGCGAAGTTCACTCCATATGGTCAGTTCCTGACGACGAGATACGACCTGAAGACCCCGAACGTGTATTCCTGGAATCTCAGCCTTCAGCGGCAGATTGCCGGCCAGTGGCTTGCCTCCGCAAGCTACATCGGCGCACGCACGACTCACATCTGGACGTTGAATCCGATCAATCCGGCGATTTTCCTTGGGCTCGGTCCGTGCACGCTTGGCGGGATTGCATACGCAACGTGTTCCGCGACAACGAACACGGACCAGCGCCGCCTGCTCAGCCAGGAGCGGCCGCAAGATGGACAGTTCATCGGCGCGATGGGTGAGTTTGACGACGGCGGCATACAGGTCTACCACGGCATGTTGCTTTCTCTCGAGCGCCGCGCCAGGGGCGTGACCTTCATCGGCAACTACACCCTGTCCCACTGCATCGGCACGCAGGCTGATATCAACTCGAACGGTCCGCCGGCCGATGAGACTTACACAAAACCCAACCAGCGGGATTTCGACCGAGGAAATTGCGATTCCGATCGGCGGCAACTCTTCAATATGACTGCGGTCGCCCAGACACCGCAGTTTTCTAATGCAAAAATGCGAACTCTCGCGTCGGGTTGGAGGCTTTCGGGCATTTATCGCATTGCAAGCGGATCACCGCTAAGCCTGCTTGCCGGCACCGATCGGGCTCTATCTGGCGTGACACGGCAGCGGCCCGACCAGATCCTGGGCAGTGTTTATGGCGACAAGTCGGCGGGCCCCAGTAGCGCTTACTTCAATTCGGCCGCGGTTGCGCCACAGGCTCTTGGCACGCTTGGAAATATGGGCTGGAACAGCGTCGTTGGACCGAAGACGTGGGCATTTGATATGGCTCTATCGCGAACATTCAGCGTGCGCGAAATGACGAAGCTTGAAGTCCGCGCGGAAGCATTCAACGTCACGAACGGCTTCCGTCCCAGCAATCCGAACACGACGATCAACAACAACACATTCGGGCAAATCCGTACGGCTTTGGATCCCCGAATCCTGCAATTCGCGATGAAGTACATCTTCTAATAAACGCGGGCTGAAGGCCGCGACTACGAGTTTGCTTGCACGTAGTCGCGGGCTTTAGCCGCGTTATATTCCCTTGAGCCAGAGTTTCGCCTCCTGGTAGTGCGGGAAACTCCGTTCTTCACTCTTGAATTCAGGCGTATGAACGATGACGCGCGAATCGCGTACGCGCGACTGGTGCTTCACGTGAAGCATTTCGTGAAACATCACGTACTCGATGACATACGGGGGGATCGATGGGGCATCGAATAGCCTGCTCAGGAAGATGGTACGATGCGTCGCGTCATACCGTCCCAGAACGAATCGCGATTTTCTCGCCGACCAGGACAGCCGCGGCTTATCGAGGGCGCCCGCGAAGTAGTGTGCATTCAGTTTGTCGAACAATTCCTCCAGATCAACGTGCCGGCCACGCGACCCACGCCCGGTCGTGACACGGCACCGCTCGGTTCGAATCGCGCGAGCGCGTTCTTGAATGTCACTCTGAAGAATAAAAGAGCGATACGTGTTCTGATGTGCGGTGTCGATCTTTTTTCGATAGAGCTTCGCGAGCAATATCAAAGCGAGCGCGTGGTAGACCTCTGTTGGAGCGTCCGTAAAAATATCGCTCACGCGGATTGTCAGCCGGCCCTCGTTCAAGCGGGCGGTGTGATTCAAACCAGCAAAGGGAAAAAATTCGACTTTGATTTCAGGGATTGGAGTCCGCGGACGCAGTTCCCGATGGGCCGTACTAAAAATGGACTCGAGGCTTTCCAACGTCAGGGTTTCCGTTTCTTCTCCGTTTTCGGAACGACACTCATGGCCTCCTTGGCGCCATTGTTCGCTTCCTTCGCCTTATCGACTGCCTCTGAGAGCGCGATCTGTTCGCTGTTGTTTTTGGGTTCAAACTTCGCAAGAGCGGCCGTCGTTTCGCGCGTGAACTTTTCCAGGTCTTCAAGCGAATTACGCACCTCGAGCCGTCGGTTATAAGCCTCGTCGATGTTGCTCATGACCTCGTCGAGTGCTTCGGTATAACCTCGGAGCAACTCGGATCGCGTGAAGTCGGCCAGATATGTCATATCCTCGAGAGCCGTATTTTTCGCGTTTGCCTTCGTCTCCCCCGGTTTGGACGTTCGCTTTGCGTCCTTTTGAGCCTTCTCTTTGGCCTTAAGCTCTTTTTGCTTTTCCTGCTCACTCTTCTCGATCAATCCCAAAAATGCCAGCCGCTTTTCCGCGAGCTTCAGGTAGATCGGAACGCGCTCGGAGAGTTCCTGGGCGTCGCGGATCAGATCGATCTCCTCTTCGGTGAGATACTCGGTTTTAGCTGCGGCGAAACGCGGCACAACGAGCAGGGTTGCAAGGACCAATGCAAAACTAGCTTTTGCGAGATGGCGCATTCTGTTCTCCGAAGAAAGCTTTCAGCAGATCATCCCGGATGTCAATGGCTTCCTCTTTAGCCTTCTCCAGCGGTTCGCGCTCATCATAGGTCAGAGACTTTCCAATGTCTGTAAGCTGCCGTACGTGACGCCGTAATGCAATCTCCAGATCCTTGAAACCCCCGGGTTTGCGGTGCGCGTCGCGTCCGGTTTTCATCATCGTCTGATGCGCGTCTTGGATTGTGGCGACGTATTCATCGATGTACTTTTGCATCGACTCCATATCCCCGGCCTGGACGGCATCACTGACAAGGCTCAGCAAAACTTCGGAAATTTTGATTTGCGTTTTTGTTCGGCCAACCGGATCGGTCTGTCTTGCGAGATTAGCTTTTTCTTTCTGGAGCCGTTCCAGTTGCTTATTCGACTGAACGGCACGCGAACCGAGACTTAAAACCAGCAGTAATGTAAGGGATCGAATTAATAAACCCATTGCGTGCGCGGCCTCACTTCTTGAGACGTCGCTCGAGTGTCTTCACGCGCTGGCGCGTCTGGAAAGATCTGGGATCGTTGGAACCATCGTCGTATTCCAGAAATTTATTATAGTGTACGAGCGCTTCCTTCAAGTTTCCCAATTTGTCAAAACACGCGCCCAGCGCAAAGTGTGCGATGGCGTCGGTCGGCTTGAATTCGACAAAGCGGCCGAGCATCTGCGCGGCCCGCGC
>Ga0075425_100000720_pt1 | contig 31554 bp, 37 predicted proteins | sample SoiMethybrSBSTD4_FD_75300 | JGI IMG/M metagenome (GOLD analysis project Ga0075425, IMG submission 75300) | Bulk soil microbial communities from a Populus tree surrounding site in Tennessee, USA - Soil MetaG P. TD hybrid SBSTD4 | ecosystem: Environmental > Terrestrial > Soil > Tree plantation... | reverse complement strand
AGCGTTCCAGAAGTCGTGTTGCCAGCAATGTCGCCCGCGGTGTATTGTCGGCCGCGCGCATACCAGATGCGATTGCCGTAGTAAACCATCGCCGTCGCCGATGGGAGTTCGCTGGTAGCAGGCACACCGGTAAGCCCTGCAGATCGTCGAAATAGCTCTGGCGTAGTCGAGGTTGCGCTGGCGTAGAAGATCGGCAACGTCACCCCGTCGCCGGCCTGGATTACCAGGAACCCTTCCCCTTCGCAGAAGAAGCTCTGCGTCGTAGTGGCTGGGTTGAAAATGTGGTAGAAGGCGGAAAGATCGGTGACTGTGAACGGGGCTTCCAGGAGGACGCGAATGATGTGGCCGGAGACGCTAATGATGAGGTAGGGATCGGAGTTGCCGTCGATCGGCTCATACATGATTCCGCCTTGGTAAAGCCCGCCAGCGGCGGCTGCGTCATTGTTCTTTTTCCAGCCGGTTCGCTGAAGAATACCTCCGCCTCGAACGGTGGCGTTGTTGAGCCAGGAGAGCTGATCTCGGCGTAACCCATGGGGCACCAGGGAGCTTTGAACCGTCTTGAGGGCCTGGGAATCGACGCCGCCAGCGAAGTCGAAAGCACCATCGGCAACCAGAGTTTGGTTTTCAGTCCCGGGCATATCATTAGATTAGCAAGTCGCCGTAGAACCTGGGCTTCTCCTGCTTCACCGCGATCAAGTGTGCCGAGATGTAAGGCAGATCATCCCACATGCGAATATCCCGTAGCTTGAGCACTTGGTAGCGGCCTTTGAAATCCGGCACGAACTTCTTGTAGGCCCCCTCGGTGTAATAACGAAAGGATCGGTAATTCCAAAAGCTCACGTGCCCTGGATCGCAGAAACCTCCCTGCCCGTCGCTGCTCGGAACAAGTATGTCAAAAAGTCCGCCATGCGCCAGCACCCGGTACGCCTCGTTCATCGTGTGAACGTGGCTTCGCAAGTGTTCGATGGCGTCGTGCGCGCGAATAACTCCGACGCTGTTATCATCAAACGGCCAGCGTTCATCGAGATTCGCTGTCACATCGGCGTTGGCGATATCCACCGATTCGTAACCATCAGTAGGGTTGACGCCACCACAGATGTCGATACAGCGCAGGCCGCGGTCCTTCGCCCACTTCAGCATCATCGGTTCGATATACTTGTCGTGGCACTCCCACATCGTCCTAGTGATGTCGTCCTGGTTCTTGAGCCAAGTGTTCCCACCATGGACGCGATAGAGGTAGAGCGGCTGATCGACGTGGACCATGTTGGCCGTGAGATACGTGCGGCACATGAGGTCGTGGTCGTCGGTGATCTTCATCGTGGCATTGTGACCGCCGACTTTCCAATAGGTGTCTGTGCGCCACGCGCGGAAATGGTTGGGTGCAAACCAAATTCTGGAGATGCTTTGAGGGAAAGGCTCGGCTGAAACAGCTTCAACATAGTCACCGCCTTCGTGCTGGAACTTTCGATACGTCCAGCCATAGCGCGAATCCCAGGAAATAGGCGTATTATTCCGGATGTCGTGGTTGACTGTATTAGAGTAGGCAAACCCTGTGGACGGATCCTGAAATGCTTTTGAGCATTGATCAAGGGCTCCAGGTAACAGAATATCATCGTGGTCTTGCTCCATTAGAATATCGCCGTGACTAAGTTCGCAGGCAACTCGCTTTAGGTATCCCACGTTTGGGATGCCTCTCGTGTCTCGCAACACCTGCACCCTTGGATCCGGGTTCTCGTAGTTTGACGCGCCATTATTCAGAAGCACAGTCCACTCGAAATCGGAGTGAGATTGGCTCTTGATCGAGTCCCACACCTGCGGCAGGAACGACGTGTCATGACTGGGAGTAAAGAGTGAGATCTTCAATGGTTTAGCCCTGTGGACCACAGGCACCATCTGGGCCGCAGTCAAAGCATTCTCGTATTGACTTACAGATTTGATTTACTTCGTCCGCCGTCATTGGAGGTTCCTCTGGTCCGACAAACTCTATCGTCAGGCATTGGCCACGGATTTCGAGTTCGACTTTGTGGGTGCAGTATGTGGTGGGTGTTTCTTTTTTCATAAATCACGATATTCTAGTCAGCTTCATAAAGGAGTTGGCTTTCGCAAACCACCGTTGCACTGCTTGCACCCCCTTTGCTTGTACGCCGATAGTACAGTTCGAGTTTGGCGCAATCATTACCCCATCCAACACCACGCACTGAGCCCCTGCTGTTCTTTGTGTCGGCAGAACTCCGACACCTTGAGCGGTCTGGTAGTAAGATGAGTCTGACACGCCGGCTGTCTGAGGTCCGATAACTCTTCCAGCCACGGTAGATCCAACCACCGAACATTGCACGCCAACTTGAACACCTTGCACTCCAGCCGTTGGCTGGAGCGCAACGACTGCGTGGTATTCGTAAACTCCATTCGCCGCTAATGAAAGCAGATTCGAGAAAACGTCGCTCACAGTCGTTACCCCGAGATCGACTTGATTTCCTGCCCTGGTGTAGATCGTCCCCACATCTCCCTGTGGCCCCTGACCGCCTACAATTCCCTGCGTTCCTTGGACTCCTTGTGTGCCTTGAAAACCTTGCGTCCCTTGGTTGCCTTGATTGCCTTGCGTCCCTTGTGTGCCTTGGAAACCTTGCGTCCCTTGGAATCCTTGCGATCCCTGATTCCCCTGATTGCCCTGCGTGCCCTGTGTCCCTTGCGCCCCCTGTGTGCCCTGAAATCCTTGGCTACCCTGGTTTCCCTGGTTTCCTTGCGTGCCCTGGAATCCCTGATCGCCCTGATTTCCTTGAGGCCCACCGAACGCTCCCTGGTTTCCCTGGTTCCCTTGTGGGCCTGAGGCGCCACTTGATAAGGCTATGATATTGAAATTCGCATTCCGAATGGTGATCGTGGTTCCCGCTGCGTCCGTGCATTGTGCTCGAACCTCAACCGCGTCATTGATAGCTAGCGAGAAAAGAACATCAACGACTATTTCGGTAAGATCAGTTCCGGGGATAGTGATCTCCATGACATCATTTGCCAAGAGATTGTTGTTCCTAAAAAACGCGAATTTGTAGCTGTGGCCGCTCGTCTGAGGCTGAATCGCGGCTGAGAATATTAACCGGAACTCCGCGGAGACGTTTGCCGTCATTTTCCCGGTTACAGTATTCAGAGTCACCCCACTGCTGTCTCCGGCCACCCATGCTCCACCGAATGAGAAATACGCCGCTTGAAGTGTGAGCGTCAGGTTGCCCGTAAAACGCATTTCACCATAGGCTCCTTTCAGAGCACCACCTGAAATCCCAGAGGATGCAAACTCGTGAATCATGTTACCGCCCCCAAAATCGTGAAGGTCAGATTCCCATTTGAGGCGAGGACTCGGATCACGTCCTCTGCTCTGATGGTGACTCCCAATTCACTGGCGAAAGTCTCGTTGGCCGGCAACTGCATATCAAAGTACAGGAAATCCTTGGTCTGAGTTGCGCCTCCAAGAATCGAGATCGAGAACCGGAAAGTGGCCGTAACCGCTCCACGGTTGCACACGGCGAGTTCCTGAATCAGCGCATTGTTCGACGGATCCGGGCTATAAAGAAGCGTCTCGACCCCGGCCGCCGGGACGAGCTGGGCGAGAACACTGATGATGGGCATAACGACTCCCGTTGATTATTAACCTTTAGACTGCGGCACATCGATGCCCAACTGGCGCAGCGTCGTTATCACCGAATCGGCCGCGACTTTGGCATCCGGGTTACTCACTTCACTGGCTAGGATCTGAGTGACCTGAGCCAGCACACCAGCTTCATTCTGATGCTGAGTCATAAATTGAGTGAGGGCTGAATCGTACGCTGTTCCGTTGGGAAGGCTCTTGATGAATTGACGAAGGGTCTCTACGAGTTGAGCTGTATTAGCCGCCGTCGCATAGTTCTTCGAGGATCTCAGATAACCCCACAGAGCCAGTAATCCGCTGACCGCAGTTGTTGCCACGCCTCCCGCCCCGAACAACGTCCCGATGGTTCCGGCCACGCCTTTGATGTCCTGGGCGCCTTGTCCAGTCGCCGAGTACTGATACTGCGGGATGATGTTGGTCACGTAAACCGGGACTCCGTTAGTCACGTACTGCGTCACCACTGGGGCATAGTTGGTCGTGACGTTGAAGATCCCGGATTCGAGTGCCGTGGGAGGACGCGGGTTCTTGCCGACGACTGAGCAGCCGCAAATGGCCAGGAAAGCCAGTAGTGAGAAAGCGATTCGTTTCATAGGTTATTTAAGAGTATTTTTGTTCACGTAAAAGTTGAGTAAGTATCCAACAACCACACCGGCCAAAAAGGTCACGATCAGCATGATCATCTTTGCCTAGGCCTTTCGTTTAAGCGGTTGAAAATTTCTTTGAAGGTTTCCCTGAACTCCTGCCGATCCTGGCCAAGCTGCCTGTACACCGATTCCCGATCCTTTTTTGCTTCCGCCTGGCCGGCTTCTATCTTCTTCATCCAACCCCGAATGTACCATGTCAGGGCTAACACGACTCCGCCAACCGAGCAAACGGTTCGGATGTCCACCTTCCAGTCGCCCGTGATCTGCGGGGCCGACTGAGCGAACAAAGTCGAGACCATCGCCATTAACGTAGTCGGAATCATAAGCCCTAAATCCATGTTTGGTTGTTGCTGGTGCATTGATCATGGCCATCCACCGCCAACCGCAGTTCTAAAGGTTGTAAATCTCGCTTGGAGCAACGCCGATTCCGCCTGAGTCAATCCCTTGCAGAACGCCACCAGAGAGCAGGTGTCCGGACTGTTTATGGCAACTCCACCAGCGATGTTTCGCTCTCCGACGGCGTAACAAGTGGCGTTTTGACGTGTGCCACCAGTCGTGGCCAGCGTGGCGCCGATCTGAGCGTGAGCGTTAGCACTGGCCGCATGGAACATTCTCAAGTCAGTTGCCGACAATCGGCTACCGCAGTAATAACCTTCAGTCAGCCAAGCTCCATGAGCCACCTGCAATTGACCGTTTGCGTTGTCCCAGGTGCGGATATAGTGCGATGTGGTGACTCCGATGTAAGGGAACAAATCCCAGTCCTGAGTTTGGGTTGCCGGATCATTCGTGTACCCGGCCATGGCAAAAATCCCTCCCGTAGTCGTAAAAGCGCACACAACCATCGCCGCGTCGGTATCGTTTGCGAACGCCGTAAACGGATTGAACCCAGTATCAAACGCACTTCCGGCGTTGTTGAACAGCAGGCCATTGTTGCTGATCCCCCAGCCTGCTCCACCCACGAACGTCCAAATCGAGAATCCCTGATCGTGGATGATCGGGCACCGAGCCGCCGTGAGGTCGGTGGAGTCAATAAAGTTCAGGTGAAGGATCTTCGATCGAATCCCATCGGCCACGACACCGAGATAGAACACGTCAGCGTCCTTGATCCTCTGCTTCGACGGCGCCGCACCTCCGTTGGCAATCGCCGTTGCCGCCCATGCCGCCGTCGTGACATCTGGAATATTCAGAACACCCGTAAATGCCCCAGCCGGAGGAGCCCCGGTCGGAGCTACGAACCGGATCTTGGCGTAGAGAACGGCTCCTGACGCCGGGCTGGTGACGCTGACGCTTGTGCCAGGTGCCGCAACCGTAGCCGCCAGAGCAAACGTCACGTTGTCGGTGCTGGTCCAGAGTTCGGTCTGAGTGACGAAGCCAGGGACCGTTCCCCAGGCAGCATCCCCGGTAAGTCCGTTTGCGCTTAGAGACCAGGTGAAGTTTGATGGAACTGGTGTCTTACTCGATGGCGTCACCCGCGATGTGATCACGGCCCCGCCGCTGCACGTGAACACCATCTGAGTACACGCCCCAGTAAAAACAGTCGTCACCGTCCCCTGACCCGTGCTCGGATAAACCGCGCCGCAGATGTTTACCTGAGTCTCGACACCCCAAGTGATGTCGTACGTTGTGTTCGCCTTGACGTTGAGCGTGAACGTGCCACCGGAGCAGACGGATCCACCAGGGATCAGATTTCCAAGCCCGCCGTTAGCGACTTGGCAAAGAAGGTAAGCTCGGACGTGCCGGCGTTCAGACTTCGGAATGCACGAGAAGCATTTGGCCGCCGCGATCAGGCTGGAAGGAGAACAAGAGAGTGCCATGGCGTTTCATGTTCCACCGGCCAGGAGGCATAGAAGATATAGCCTCACCCATTCACGCTCATCCGTCGTCAGGCATTTGAAGCACTTGGCCGCGGCAACCAGTGTCGCTGGGTCAGTGCTGCCCCCAGACGCCGTAGCCAACAGGTAGAGTTCCACTGGCACTTGCATTTCTCGCGGCACGCACTCCATGCAGCGTGCGGCTGCCACCAAACTCGCTGGGTCGCAAGAAATTGCCACGGCTTAAGGGAAGGCGTTGAGCTGGCATCGAAGGAGGATCTCAATAGTCCTGAGATCGTCCAAACTCATGTTCGCAAAGGCATTTATCGCCGCGCGAATCTGAGCAATCGTTTGCGTGCTCGATCCAGACACCCCGGCCGCAATCGCCCCGGCTTGGGCCACCGCCGCGTCGTTCGCATCGGCCACAGGATCGATGGGGATACAGGTCATGCACGCAGATTGCGTGCGGAGTTGGTTTGGAGTTTGGGGTGTTTGCCCGGCAAGTTGCGCGCGCCGTTGTTCCAGGAAATACACGATCGCCGCTTGGTTCTCCTTCTCCGAAAAACACGAGAAGCACTTTGCGGATTGGATCAGGTTGTTAAGAGTGCAAGTCACTGTTGCCATACGTCAAATTTGCCTTTCTGTTGGTTAGTATCCCATGCCGCCCGGGTTCCCGCCAGCTTTGTCCATGGCGTCAATCTCCTTGCCGTAGTCCTCCTCGCCACCTCCTCCGATTTCACTCGGCTTCGTGTTCGAGTATGAGAACTCGGCTTGATCGCCGTAAACCTTGACGATCTTCACGACCACTTCGTCGCCTTCCTTCAGCGGTTCGCCGCCTTTCCCCTGCAAGACCTTCACCGGCGCGACCGCCGTGTTACTGTCATCCATCTCCTCGTCCACAGACTTGGGCGGGGACTTTCCTTCGTCGTTGCCTTCGTGTTCGTCCGAACCGTACAGCGACGACATTTCATCTTCGTGATCTTGCATTTTCATAGAAATAAAGTTGCCTCCCCGCCACCACACGGGGAGGCCACCAACCACCGAAGTCTCTTAGTCAACCGTCCAGGGTATGTTGACACTCTGGCAAACGGCGCCTGTGAGGGTAATGTTCGATCCAGAGACGGCCCAAGTTCCCATCGCCGCAAGGACCGTGTTCATTTGGGCGACCAGCGCGGTCAGTGTGCTCGTGCCGGTCAAAGGATCGTTGAGGATGTTCAAGCCGTTGCACAGGATCGAGTCACGAGGCACTTCGTACGTCCCAGTCGCCGCGTTGAGCACTGGCAAGAACGTGAGGACCACGGTTGAACTCGGGCACAGCGCATTGGCTGAGTTGTAGTTCTGGGCCGGGTATCCTGGGTCATTCGCGCAGTTCGGCACGTCCACGATGCAGGCAGGCTCGCGCAGGTGGAAGAACACCTCGGCGAGTTCGGGATACTGCGCCTGGGTGGCGTAGCTGAAGTCGGCGATGAACTTGCCCTTGTTGCGCCGGGCGTTGTCCACGGCGATCGGGTTGCCGTTTACATCAAGGCCGCACGTGAGGTTGTCCATGACGAACTGCCACTTGCCGGCGAAGTCGCGCATGGCAAACGGCATTTCCGGGTTGATCGCTGTCGTGTCGCGCACGAGCGAAGTCATCGCCATGCGGTGCCAGATGAAGTCCGCCTGCACCTGGGCGTTGTCGTAGTCGGTGTTGACGATTTCCTTGATGCCCTCGGTCGCAGCGACGTTCGTGTAAGGGTAAACGATCTGCAGCACAGTGCCGGCGGCAGAAGTGGACACCTTGTTGAACCGCAGCGCAGTCCAATCGGCGCGCAGGCCGTAGTTGCCCAGTTTCCCAACCCAGCCGTACTTGTGGTACTTCTCGGCATCCACGAAATCGGTAAACCGCCAGTGGTCGGTCAACTCGGGGTTGCCCTCGACCATGTTCCACACTTCATCCATGTCGGTGACGAACTCAAGCATGGGTTGCGTGGATCGATTGATGTCCTCGGAGAGCGCGCCTTCGCGGATCTGCGGCTGCACCCGGCGTTGCAGGTGCCGCGCCGTGATCTTCGACGTGGGCATCGTCGAGATCGTCAAAAACGTCATCGTCGAATCCCACACCGCTGTAATCGGCACCAGCGAGTTGTTCGCCGTCGCCCATTTGTACTTGGCGATCCGGATCGCTTCGGTGCGCATCCGATGCGACGTGATCAACGTCGAAGCCCGGCGATTAACGCGAATGACGTGCGCGAACTGTTGCTTGGCGCGGTCCGCCGAAAGGATCTGGTCGAAGCAGAACAGATCAGTCTCGTAGGCCTTGCGTTGCAGCTTGTAGCTGTCGCGCGTGAAGCCCAAGCCGATCTTGGTGCTCGACGGATCGCAGGGTTGACCGACGCAGGATGCGGCGGTTACATCTTCCCAGGCGCCTCGGAGGTCTGGAAACACATTTTCAAAGCGGTCGAAAGTATGTTCGACGCCATCTTGCGCGGCGAATCTTCCAATCGAAACGTGGCCGATCCACGTGTCGATGGGGTGCATCGCACGGATGATTTCATCATCTAAGTGCTCGGATCGGCGGCTTAAAAAATCTGTGAACGAACGGCATGTAAGGGCCATTTCTAAAAACTTTCTCTTATGGAATTGGCAGGGGATCGATTGAGGGGGCACACGCCAGCCAGCAATTCTCCTGCTGTGTATCTGCGCGTGTCTCGAACGCTGCGCGTGGTCCTCCAGACCTACGAACCGAATTGTGACGGGCTTCGGGAACCGGAGTTGCTTTTAGCTGGAGACTCAGGAACCAGGGGTTCGGGTGGCGGCCTTTCGGCCCGAACAAATTCACGCCACTGTCAGCTATCTACGAGCGATTCTTTTTCGGTTCAACTTTCTTTTTACCGCAAGTTGCGTGACGATGATAAGAGGTTGCCCACTTTTCCACCAACCCAAGAACCATGTTTACTTGTTCCTCATGGTCAATTTGCATAGTGGGATTGGTTTCTGGAATTGGTGTGCCGTTGGTCATCTGTATAAGCAGCCGTTTTTGATAATCCTCGATAACTTTGGCCTGTTCTTTATACTCAGCCTTCAACGACAAGTACGCGTCCCGCAAACTCTTTACCGTTGTGAGTTTGTCGGATGCCTCCTGAATATCTGGGTAATTCTTAAACAGAGGTTGTTTGTCCTGCCGCCACGCGAGAATGGCATTCCTTAGCTTGATCCACTGAGTCCTCCCCTTTTCTTCATCGTCAGTCTTACACTCAGGCAGCATTGCGTGAACAAACTCGTGGCACCCCCTACAGAGGACCACTAGGTGCTTCTCGGTAGTCTCCCAAATCGATTCAGGATACCAGACATGATGAGCGTCATTAGAAATCGACTCGTCTCCACAAATCTGGCACTTAGCCTTCTCTCTTACCAAGGCTTCCAATCGGACACCCTTCCACTTTTCTGATTTTAGATACCCAAACCGATATGCGTGCTTGCTCTCGATGCTCATTTAACTTTACACTACGCAAGTTGCGAGTATAGTTCAAGTATGAAATTCAAAACTGAATTGAAAAAGTGGAGAAGATCGAAACGTTTTCTTCAAAAGCAGGCCGCAGAGTTCTTAGAGGTGAATATCCGCACTTACGAAGGATGGGAGACCGGCCACAGTGTGCCGCACGCATTATCCATTTCCGAAATCAAGAGGCGCATGGCGCAATAAAAGAAAGAACAACACATGAAAACCAGTCCTAAAAAGTCACCAATCAAATGTCCTATATGCGGTCGAAAGTTCGTAGACCAAAAGAAATTTGGAGAGCACGTAGATCGCCACATCATGAAGGAGCTTTTCGCCCACGTGGATGCATTTCCCGACGAAGCAAAAGGTTTCCCCGCCTAACTCATCCGCCCAAATAAAAAACCCCGCCGGACTCGTAACCGGCGGGGACCAATCCTAAACTTCTACGAAGTGATCTGAGTATCGCTGAAAAGTTCAGGAAATCAACTTGCCTTCCATTCTGATTAAGGTCAATATGGCACCAGTCCGTTGTAGCCGGATGAAGTTAAACCAAACATTTTGCACTCGTTCGTTGTCGGCAACGCCTCCCGGCGTTGGCTACACCGCGGCGGGCGGGTGCTTGCCCAAATCACGGCGAGCTTCGAAGCGGCAGGATCGGCTTTGCTTAGGCGCGGCGTGCTGGGGCGTGGAAAGGTCACAATGAAGGCAGTATCAAGACAGACGGAAATTGGAGGGGAATCGCCAACTAATGGAGCTAAAGAACTGGTAGAAATGGAGATACCGTACATAGCAGAGGTTACGATCGAAGGAAGTGCGGATCTCCTGTTTCATCGGTGGAATTGCGAGGCGGTAGAAGAAAAGAGCAAGGCCAAGAAGGGCAGTGCTGCGAAAAAGTCCGACGACATCGAGAGCTACGTTTACCGTAACGAGAAAGGTGAATTGGCCATCCCGGGAGAGTACCTACGCATGAGCCTGATCGCCGCCGCGAAGTTTCGTCAGGATCCGCGCAGTCCTAGAAAATCGGCGGCCGACTTGTTCAAAGCTGCCGTGGTGTCGATCACTAACTTGGCATCACTTGGAGTTAAAAAATGGGACTACGAGGACAAACGCAGGGTGTGCATCCAGCGTAATGCCATCACAAGAACTCGGCCAGCGGTCAAAGCTGGCTGGACGGCGACAATCCAGCTTCAAGTGAACTTGCCGGAGTACGTCTCTCCCACACTGTTAAACGAGGTCATCGGGCAGGCTGGTAAGCTGATTGGCGTTGGTGATTTTCGTCCAACGTTTGGAAGATTTCAGGTCGTGAAGTTTGAAATTCTCGATCTGTAACATGGCCTGGCTCGTAAAGCCAGGGTACTCTGTGGCATGGAGGGTTCAGGTGTGCTCGGTCTTGGTAGGACGCTGTGCGGCGGGTAGAGTCTTGGTTCGCTAAGCTCCGGTCCGGTTATGTGGGGCGCGGTGCGGTATGGTTCGGGCCGAAAGGCCGGTTAGGCAGTCTATGATTGGGAAAGGCAGGCTCGGGCAAGGAGTAGTCGGGTGCGCAATGTTGTGCTTGGGTACTCTCAGGCACGGTTTGGTCAGGTCTGGTTGTGAAGGGTTAGGATAGGCACGGTCTGCTCGGGTTAGTTTCGGAAAGGTTCGCTAAGGCGTGGTCGGGTAGGGTTAGGTCCGGACTAATTGAGTTCGCCTTGGTGGTCTAGGGTTCGGTCGGTAACGGTAGGGCACGTTTGGGACCGCTGTGGTTTTGGCGGTGATTGAGTTAACTCTCGATCACCGCCAAAATGCTTTCTACATCCACGAGGCGCAATCGATCTCCGAGTCTATCCTCCAACCTGACACCTCCGTAAACGGTAGCGATCACCTCGTCTCCTACTTTTATATGAGGCATAACCGAATGCCCACTTTTCACCGTTCTCCAAGGACCGATCTCTTTTACGAGACCTCGAATCGGTTTGACCTTTTCTCCACGGGGTGTGTCATTGGCAACGTCAGGAATCCATAATCCTGAATCGGTTTTATCAGATGGCGGAAGCTGTTGGATTAAGGCTTTTCCCTTCAACGGTTTGATTCGCATGTTTCGCCCTTCGATACCATTTGAACGTGTTTTCTGGGTAGAGAACTATGGGGATCCTGACTTTGCCGTCCGGATAGCGCACGGCCCACCATTTGTTTTGTAGATCATTATTGATAGCTTCTCCCCCTATCTCCTCGCCAGTTTCGATAGGCCGAGTGATCATAAAGTAGCTCTCGCCGTCAGATACAATCAGCCCAGGAAACTCCTCCTTAGACTTCGGAGATTTTACCTGCACCAGATCACCAACCTTCGGTATCAGCCCAGCCCGGCGTAGCTTCGCCTTGGGGATGCAGGACTTCTTCGGCCCGCTCTCAATGCGTCGCGCCCATTCCTGGGCGGCCGGCCTCGGGTCGCGCTTGTGGAATTTCCTAAGAATCTTCAGGAGTTGATTGGCGCTGAGACTTCGGAGGTTCATGTTCCCTTTCGGTCGAGGGCATCAAGTTCGGCGTTGGCGTCCTCAAGGAACCCTCCAGTACCGCCGCCGCTAGGTCCGCCACCCAGGCCGCCGTTGGGATCCGATTTCTCGTACTCGTCGAGCGCGGCTCGGAGTTCAGCAATCGTGGCGAGGTCTCTTTTGTGCCACAGAGCAAGGCGATCGTGGTTGGCAACCTTCTGGCGGATCATCGCGTGTAGGCGCAAGGCCTCCGCCTCGTTCTTAGGCTGCGTGTCCGGTGTCGGGGAGAACAGTCGGTCAGCTAAGGCTAGGCCCTTCTCGAGTAGCGCGTTGCCATCCGGGTCATCGTCTATCTTACCGAACATCTTAGGCCATTTCTCGACGATCGCGGTGTTGGCCGCTGTCCAGTCCTTGGCGACGCGCTCGGCGTTGGCTTTGGCTTGGACGGGATCCAGCTTGGTTTTCTCCATCGCCCGCTTCGTGGCCTCCGCAACAGCTTCGTCCTGCTTATCAACGAGATCTAGGATTCTCTCGCGGTGGCGCATCATGGCATCGGCAAGGTCTCCAAACTTCTTATTGGCCTCAAGCTGTGCCCTGCCGAGTGGAAGGTTGAGAAGTTCAACAAGATCCTGATCGTTGGCGACACGAGACTCGCCGTTCGGAAGCTCGACGGAGATTTCCGCTAGGTCTTTGCGAGCGCGCGCCCACTGTTGCAGGTAAGGCTTTTGATGCTTCTCAAGGAACTCAGAAGTCTGCCGGTAGTCGAACAGAGCCACCTTTTCCTCAAGCTCATTCCGCCTCGACTCGGCCGCCGTCAGCTTTTCCTGAAGGATCTTCACTTCCGGCGGATTGGCGCCTTCGAGTTCTTTGATGCGGGCTTCGAGCGTGGCAACTTGCTGCAGCTTAGGCTCGTACTCAGTTTGGACCTTTTTCTTTAGTTCGCGGTAGGTGGTGCGGAGATCGTTGATCTTCACCGGCTCGTCAGGGTCAGCGGCCGGCGGGGTAGCCTCAGCGGGCTTATCGCCGGGTTTGGCAACCGAGGCAGGTTTCGGAGGTTCCTCTCCAGGCTTAGCTGTCGCCTTGGGTTTGGCTGCTGGCTTAGGTGGTGGTTCGTCAGCGGCTAGCGCGTCCAGCTCAGCGGCGGCGTCACCCATGTAATCCTCGGGTGGTTTTTCCTTGGGGACGACTACTGGACGCGGTGTTGGTGCTGGCTTCGGCGCTGGCGCCGGTGCGGAAGGAGTAGGGGCTATAGCGGCGGGTTTGGCTGGTGCTGGTGGTGGTGCTGTAGGCATAGGCTATGAAGGAGGCTTGAGCGTTGGTGGTTTGAAACGAGGCGGAGGTTCAACGGGAATGTGAAGCACGCGGAGAATTTCCAAGACTCGGCGCGCGCCCATGACCTTGGCGTGTTGGGTCCAAGCACCATTCGGGTCCGAATCTGTGTTCGGAAGTTCTTCGATGTAGGCCAGAAGCGCGTACTCGGCCGCCGCGTCGAACGCCTTGTTGTCGGCCAACGTTGCGAATTGCGCCTTGTCTGGGTGGACAAGAAAGGCTTCTCGGGCGGTGCGTAGTGGCATAGATTAATGGAATCTCACCCCGTATTTGAGAAAATCACTCCAATAAACACCATGGGACAGCCTTTCGGGTCCGAGCTGACCGCCGATGTTGTTTGATATTGTAATCCCACGCTTTGAGATCATTATTTCAACTTGGGTAAACCTCGAAGATGGCCACCGCACGCTGAAGAATCCAGCCAACCTGTACCGCTCAAAGGCTATCCACGTTTTTCTAAACCGAATTATCATACTCAGTAAAATCGAACTTCTCGCGGATCTCGCTTGCGAGTCCGAGGCCGTCCGGGTGGACGTTTGTACTGCATCGGGCGAAATCGCGTGCCCTTGTTGGCAGGCCTGTCAACTCCTGGTTTACTGAAAGCATCGGCTTTTTTTATCGATCTCGTCACGGCATCCTCCTCAATTTTCTTTGGAATCTGAGGGTAATTTAACTTTTCAAGTTCAGAGTTCATTGCTATGATTTTAAGCAGTGGCTAACAAAGTTCCGGTGAGGTGCAGTTTGCAGCGGCAAGCTCCGGTGGGCCACGGCATGGTTTGGTTTTTATTTATTCAACCACCTCCGCTGGTGTGGGCATTTTCTGTTCTGTCATCACGATCCCTTCCTCTTTCGCGGACTCGATTTCCTTGAGGATGTCCACGAGTGATTCGGTCGCGGCTGTCACGCCGCTGGGTAACTCTTTGGCGTAACCCAGGATCTTTTTGATGGTCTCGCGGGGAGAGTCTCCAATCGCGACTAGCCATCCGATTTCCTGCGCGTGCGAGTCATCCGGCGGGAAGCACAGGCGCCCGTCCACTTTGCAAGCGCCGCCGAGTTTCATCCAGCGTTCGAGCGGCTTGGGAACTTCCAGGCTTCCCCAGAGTTCCTTGTCGCCCTTCATGGTCAGGATGCACTCAGCCGAAAAGAACGCGGCGGGATCAGGATCCACAAGTTCTCCGTGCGAGCCGGCGAGGATAATCTCAGGAAGGTTGCCGTATAGTTCCATCTGGGATCCGGTGCCCGGCAACGGCCCCCTTGGCGTGCTATCTATGAAATACGCCTTGTCTCCAGTCACACGGATCTCCATCGACCAAAAATTTTTCATCCCCAACTTTCCCAGGACCGGACCAAAGGCATCCATCACCGTCTGAGTCTGTTCTGGCATGTCCCGCATTTCCTTGAAGGCCCCGATGTAACCCTTGTCCTTGGCCTCAGTACCATCACACATCACGTTCGGCCACTGCCCAAGAATGTTGTAGGTGTCACCACCGATTTCAATGTCGGTTGGAATCTCGTCGAACACTAGGAACGGAATCTTGTCAGCCACGCCACCAAATCGCACGGACCACAGGTCGAGCACGTTGGAATCGTCGGCCCATGATCTCCAGTGGAATGTTTCCAGGGAGCCACGGAACTTGGAGATTTTGATGTACTTCTCTTGCTTGTCGCGCACATGTTCGCGTAGGCCGGAAATTCCTTTCACGCGCTCGAAGGTTGGGACTTCCAGCCCAACGTCTTTGAGTATTTTGTGGAAGTACTCCCGGGAGAGTTCCAATTTCTCAGCCTCGAAGGATCCCCACACTGGAAAGCCTTGGGTGGACAGTTCTCTCTGAAGTTCTCCACCTTGGCTATCTGGAAAGATGAACAGGTCGATCTCCTTTTTGTGCGGCCAAAAGCTGTTGACCCGCTCGATGGTCTCGAATCCGTCGCCGATCACGGCTTGGTTGACCTTGGGAAACGCGACCTCGCACGGATCGACGTAGAGCAGGCGTTTGTACGACTCGCCTAATTTCAAGGCGAGCGGAAGATACAAACCGCCGTGATCCACGAACGCCGCAGTTACTTGGGAAACCTCTTTCATTTTTTCAGTGGCTGCCACCCTCTGGACGTGGTGTAGTACTCTAAGGCTGCACACTTAACACACTTTCTTCTGGTGTGGCCTCGTGGGTGAGTTCTAGCAATGGTATGCCATTTATGAAGATGCCCCGTCACAATTCCAATCCATCCATCATCTTTCCATTTTAGCCAAGGAATGTTCACGGAAGCGCGCAAAGTTCTTCCTCGTAATCCTTCCAATTTACTCGAAGTTCGGCGGCTAGGATCCTTTCGACCCCAGTGGCGATGCAGTGCTGCCGCACGTACGGCGCATTAGGATCATCCCCAGGCTCGGACTCGTCTCCAGGTTTCCTCTCTTTCTCGTAGTTGGTGTCGAACTCGTCAACCGCCTCTTGGGTCACGCCATCGTTTTTGCACACCAGCACCTCGACCAGTTCGTGAACGGCCACCAATGCCTCGCGGCGCCAGTCGGAAAGCCCACTCACTTTAATGTGGAGGGTGCCGTCAGGATCATAAGTCCAGTCGCCCACGGTCGGATAGCGTTGTTGGTCGTGAGGGATAGTTTCGATGATAATTTTCACGGTGGTTATTCAGTCGGTTCGTTAAAGGCTTTGAGGTTCCCGCGCACAAGCTCATGAGCGGCCTTGGCGTTCTCCAGCCGGATCTCGGCGTTGGTGCGCCGCTCATCCTGCTGTAACTTCTGTTCAAACTGCACTTGCTTCTGAGCTGTACGCTGCGCGTGACTGGTTTCCATGTTCCTAGCCTTCACGGCATCCAGAGCCATCTTGCCCTGCACTTGGGCGGCAATCTTCGGATCCGGTGCAGCCTGCCCGTTCTGTTTCTGCTGCTTCTCCGCCATCTGCATAAACCGTTGCTCAAACGCCTTCACCAAGTTGCCCACCACCTTTAGCCGATCGGCGTAGGCTTTGACCTTCTGTTTGTCCTCATCGTTCCCGGCCATGATTTTGAGGAAGCTCTTGGTCTGCTCGATCATGGTGTTCCAGCCACGGATGTCGGACGGAGAAGCCATGCCACCGGTTTGCTCGGTCTGGTTGACCATCAGTTCCAGGTCAGCGATCCAGACCTTCACGTAATCTTCGTACACCATTTCATCGCGCGGAGCCAACGGTAGTCCACGCATGAGACGTTCGGTGGATAGTTGTGCGTCGTGCATCGAGTTGCTGGCCGTCTTTTGACCATCGACCGGGGCGAGTTCCTCAGCCAAAGCCGGATCGTCGAGGGCGGTCTCGATCGAGATGTGATCGATCTTGCGCTGTTGCGACGGACCCAGGTTCTTCCTCACTCCCTGCAAGAATTGCACCTGACCCATGGCGAGTTGCTTGTTTCCGGCGCCGATGACGCGCTCGGTCTGGACGATCCAACGATCTATGTCGAGCATCTGTTCTGGCACGCCCTTTTTCAAGATCGCCCTGATCGACTCTTTAGCGATGGTGTCCGGGTTGTTCTTGATCAGGATCCTCCGGCACTGTTCCTGGTGCTTGAAATCCTCGTAATCGTAGGCCTGTGTGAGAAACCCGCCGATCAGAGCGTTCGAGGCGTTGACAATCGCCATGGTCTCGGTCGCCGTCATTTCCTTGCCCTGATTCTGGCGCGTGAAATCCTGGGAATAAGCTGTCGAGCTTTCGTTCATCAGTCCGCGGTTGCGTGTGAAGGCGTACTCCACCAGCGGCAAAGGCGGGGCATAGCGGTCTTGCGCCTTCACCCACTCAATACCAGGAGGGATGACACCCATGTGCGCGAAGTTGGCCATCTTAAGCCGTGTGAACTGTTCGTTGCTAGGCACCCGGAAGAACCACATGAGTTGTTGGAACACCGCTTCGTTAAACTTGCAGTGAAGCCGGTTTTGAAGATCGCACACGCCCCAGAGCAGCCAGCCGTAGGAACGCACCGAATGCACCTTTTGAGGGAACACCGCCGAGCAGTCCGCCCATTGGCATTGAATGATCTCGTTGATCGAGTTGGCGTACTTCCGGTTCTTCGACGTGTAGAGGAATTTCCCGTCGGCGTCCTTGTTGGAGTGATCGGGTTTGCTCTTGAATGTTCGGGCTACGCTGTCCGTCACACCCCAGTCGAGAATAGTTCGGCGATACCAGCCTTTCCCATCCTCCTCTGCCTCCCGGAAGAAGAAATCCCACACGTCAACGGTAGGAACAGCGTCACTGCCCCAGAATCCCATGTCCTGCTTAATCAACTCCTCGATGCGCTCTGGCATGTACTGAAAAGCCGTGGCGTTCGGCTGCTTGGTCACTTGCTCGGCCACATACCGAAGCTGACTCATCACCAATTCCATATCCCAACCCGGATCCACCTTTGGGCCATGGGTCATAGTGTAAAGCTGGCTCGGTGTCCACTCTCGGAAAATGGAGAAGTAAGCGAGGTTCTCGAAGTCCAGATCGGTCTCACTTGGGATGAGCACGCTCGGCATTCCCAATGGAACCGGAATCACCGATCGCCGGGTGTTCCAGGTCGAGGCACCGCGACCGTGCAACAGCGTTGTGCCTCCAGTCGCACGTTTCTCCTCAAGTTGGCGACGAGTTTTCTTTAGCCGACGATTGATCTCTCGCGTGATGATATGCCCCCACTCCCGGCGTTTGGCCGGTGGTCCGGAGTCCAGAGTGACGGTGAAAAAATTCTCTGCCCCCAACATCGCCTGGTTCCACTGGCGACGGGCGTTGCTCATCAGGATCGGACCTTCCAAGTCATTGCGATTGATCTCTACGTTATTTTCCTCTGCCAAAGCCTCGTCTAGCGGCGGATCTCCGTTAAAGAGCTGATTAATGATCGTCCGGTTCTCGTCGCGAGGAAGATCCGCGAGGCGCATGTTCCACACGCATTCTTCCACTTTGCTGGCATTGTCAAAACGCATGACCCGCTTTACTCCCTTCCTCAGCCACTAGCAATGACAAAGGTTTTCACGCCGTTATCATCTCCAGCTTTGGCACAGGAACAATCCACGAAAATCCTCCGTGGTTGAACCCCTTTTCGCGTTCCATGATTTCCCTGGCGTAGTTCCACGCAAATAGGACCACGTAATCAAAGCAGCCGGTGAAGTGGTCCCCCTCGTTGGTCACTGGGATGTCTGTCCCCGGGATGGTGCAACCCACCTTTTGCGCCGTCGAATCGCACACGATGCCGATCTGCTTGCGAGTGAACTCGCAGGCGGAGATCCACACAGTCGCCTTCGCCGATGCGCCGTAACCGCATATCCTCCTGCCTTTAAAGGCTAACTCCTCCACCATTTCACGAAGGTTCGCGATCTGTTTATGGGCATTACCGGCGAAGTCCAGCCAGCGTTTCTCGCTGCAGTCCTCCTTTTCCAAGTATTGCTCGACCGATGGGTGCGGCGGTTCTTTGGCGTCGTTGCGCCGGATCATAATGACGATGGCTCCGCCGTGAACCGGGTAATGGCAGATCCGGTGCAGGTGAAACACTGTGTCGTTCAGCAACGCCTTCATCGCCTTGATGCTCAGGTACGACAGGTGTTCGTGGTAAACCTGGTCGAAGCTGCCGGCGGCAAGCTGGTCAACAGCATAGGGCACCTCCAGGCATATTAGGGTGTTCTTGCCGGCCATCGCATTGAGATTGTTCACGAACCCGTGCCAGTCGTGGACGTGGCAGAACACATGGCGCGCGATGATCAGTGAAGGCTCTCCGCATGACGTGCGCGCCGCCTCGGCTGAGTCCGGGTTGAAGAAGTCGTTGATCGTCGTGATCCCGAGTTTGTTGGCTCGTTCGGCGAGGTTCTTCGCCGGGTCGATGCCGACCAAGTTTCCGAAACCCAGATCAGAGAGATAGGCCAGGAACAATCCGTCGTTGCTGCCGATCTCGATAGCTGGCCCGGCGGTGATCTCGGTTAGGATGTCTCGGGTGAGGGTGCCGAAGTGATCGCGCATCGTGCGGCTGTTGCTCGTGACATAGGCGTAGTTCGAGTACAGGACTTCTGGGCGCACTACCACTGAGAGTTGAGCCAGCGAGCACCGAGGGCAGTAGAGGACTTTGAGCGGGGCGTACCCGGATTTCTCCTGGCCGGTTTGGCGGAAGTCGTTGGCTAGTGGTTGGACTCCGAGATCGAGCACAGGAACGAGCTTCTCGGGAGACTCTCCGGCTTTGCCTTGGCGATCCCAGGATCCAAAATCGCAGGCTCGGCATTTCGTTACGTCGTGATACATGGCTTTTTGCGCAATATGACCAACTCCCTAGCAAAGTAAACAGAATCAATGTCGCCCAATCCCTGGTTCACCGCCTCCATTTGCACGCGCAGCCAATCCAAGTGCGACGGGTATCCAGGGCTAGTGAAGCCGCACCCGAGATCCTCGATGGCGTAATACCCGCCCGGTTTCACGGCTGGCCACAGGCACTCGAAGGCCGTGATGATTCCTTTGGGTTCGTGCGAGCCGTCGTCGATGATGATGTCGAAGTCCTTCCCGCAGTCAGCCAGGAAGCACGCCCACATGGTTTTGTCGGTCTGGTCGCCTTGAAGGAACGTATAACGCGAGTGAGCACCTCGACCGGGCGTGTTCCAAGGATTAGTTTTCTCGACTAGATCAACTCCGAACACCGCAGCGTATGGAAGGTAGTCTAGCCACATTTGCACCGATTCTCCACCGCCGACACCTATTTCCAGGAGCTTAATGCAGTCGTCTCTTAGCGGATCGAAACACCTCGCGTAGTGAAGCGTGTAAGCCTTGGGCTTGGCGTACGTACGAGTGAACACCGTAGCTTTGTCAGTTTCATACAACCTTCCGATGGTGTCCAAGTCTCTCATTCCCATTTGTCCCGATCGACAAGGTTGTAGTAGAGGTTGTTCCGGTAGTGAAGGCACTTCTTGCAAATCGAATGTCCGGTGCGCTTCTCGATCATTTGATCCGGAGTCAGATCCAAGTAGTTGCCGAGCGTGATCCGGCGGTCAGCCGTGCAAGCACACATCTGCACCAGTCCGTCGTGCCTGATGAACGTGAAAAGCATCCCGGCTCCAACAGGGCACACTTCGCGCATAGGATGATGCTTGTACATCTCGCGCGCCTCGGTGGGTGGGATCTTCAGCCGCTTCATCGTGTCGATATACGTCTGCGACACCGGCGGGAAAATCTTGTTCCAGTCTGGTTGCCCTTCCTGCACCTCGAACGGCGTGGCGTCTGGATCCAAGTGCCGCTCGTACTGAATGGTGCTTTCCATTGAAATCGCCCTGGCGAGCGAGGTAAAGAACCCAAGACCCAAGCTGGCAGCGTACTCACGCATCGGTTCGATCTCGTGGCTATTGTCCGTGTACACGTGAAAATTAACCCTGATGTCGATGCGCTTGTCGGCGGGACGTTGGTTATTTGCCTCGGCCAAAATCCGCATGTTGGCCTTGACCTTTTCGATGTTACCGCCTGCGTGCCCCTTCTCATAAACCTCCTGTGTCCATCCCGAAAGGCTGATGATGAGTAGGTCAGGACCGGCCTCCAACGTCTCAGGCACCCGCTGCATGTAATTGAGGTTGCTGGACAACTGCGGAGATAGTCCTCGGCGTTTGATCGAGGCGATGCACTCAGGGAGTTTGGGATGCAGCCATGGTTCACTATTGCCGTAGCAGAAGATCAAAGCCTTGGGGTTCTCGGACTGGATCTTGTCGAGAATTCGTTCCATCAATGACTCGTCCATGATCCCGGTCTGGTGCTCGTACTTGAGTCCGTTGACGGCTGGCTGGTTCCCTTTGGTGCAAGTCGGACAGCGAAGGTTGCAGGCAGAGCAGATTTCCAAAAACACCCGCCAGTTCCTCAGACGAGTAACATCTTCCGTGATCGCGCCTCCGCCCTCATAGAACGGCCGAGCGGCGTCACGGTAGGCGGCTTCGAGTTCCGGTGTCATGGGGCATTCAACCTAGCGAAGCTTCCAAAAATTTTCCTTGCTGCATTATCGTAAGCTCTCGCAGCTAACTCCTCCTCAACAAAGGAACCTAAATAATAACTTGTCCATTTGTGCCGCAACCTGGCAACCCAGTGGCCTCTATCTTTTCTCCAATAAACCCCTTTGAATTTGCTTCGGCATCCAGATTCTTTGCGCCTGTTTCCGTTTTGCTGTGTGTACGAAGCTTTTCTAATGTTAAACCTTTGATTGTTTAATCCGTTCCCATCTGCATGGTCATTGCCTTTAGCAGAACGAAAACCCATGCGAATCGATATTGCTTGGTGCATATACAAATTCGGCCATCGTTTTGCGTACCAAGTTGGGGAGGTTCCAGCGTGTGATACTTTGACTGCGTACCACTTCCGTTGACTGAGCCAATGATAATCCTCGTCATCGACCATCGCGTGCTTCCCTTGAGTCAGTTTTATTTTCTTCATCAATGGGCTATTCCGCCTGGGTGGTAATCGCGAATGATCGGCAATCTTGGACCATTGCCAATCCATACTTCGGCTTCATACTTACTCTCTGATGACCCAATACCAGACACTTTAATTCTCTCCCGCTGGAATATACTTGGTAAGGTACGCAGAAAAGAAGCACGACTCCAGAAAAATGTTCCTGCAAAGTAATGTTGGCTCCTATCATGCCCTTGATTCTGAAGCCAGTGACACCCCACCGCTTCAAACCCAGAAAGGTCGGAAACGCACCTTCTCCAATTATCGACGCAGTTGGCCTGCATACACTCTCTCCACATTCCATCGAACTTGCCGTACTCCGTAGCTGGATCGTGACTGGATCCTTTGGCATGGTGGTACAACACGTACGCCTCCTCCGGGTTCGCCTTGAGCCAGTTTTCGAGCAACACCAGCGTCGGGTTCTCGCACTTCGACTGCAGGCCATGACCGACCAGCTTTGCCTTGCGCGGCACGACAAGCCGTGCCACGTCAAGACTTTCATCGCCGCCGTTGATCCCCACGATGATCTCCGAAGCCGCGTCAGCCAGGCCGCTCGCGCAGAGCCGGTGCATCTGGTGCTGTACGACGGCGAAGGCGTGCGGGAGGAGATCGGGTGGAGAGCCGGAGAACAGGTACGCGTGGTAGAATACGACGATCTTCATGCGAGTGCCAACCCTGGCGTTACGTTACAGCGACCTTTGATCATCTGAACATACTTCGGGTTGAGTTCGATTAGCACAGCCTTGCGCCCGAGTTCGAGCGCGACTTGGCCAGAGGTTCCGCTGCCGCCGAATGGATCAAGGACGGTATCTCCTGGGCGAGTGCCAGCCAAGATGCACGGCTTGATCAGGTCAGGCGGGAACGTGGCGAAGTGCGCCTCTTTGTATGGCGACGTTGCCACGGTCCAGACGGTGCGCTTGTTGCGGTCTGGAACTAAATCACAAACAGCCGCATGAAAGCTCTCGTTAGCCTTAATTCCCGAACCGGCTGCCGCAGATTTGGGTGTGACACCAGGAACGTGGGAACGCGAAGGGTTCGGTTTGCTGTGCTCTTTACCCGCAGCGCGTTCCACGACCATTCGAGAATTGCGGCCGTTCGCTTTCGGATGAATTACCTTGCCGTCTTGGAATCGGTGGTCTGTCGGGCTGCCGCGAAACTGGCTGGCGAATGCGTGCGAGTTGGGGCTGGACGGCTCCTTAATCGCCTCCGCGTCGTAGTAATACCTCTCCTGTTTCGTGAGCAGAAAAATATATTCGTGCGACTTCGTTGGCCGGTCGGTGACGCTCTCGGGCATCGGGTTGGGCTTGTGCCAGATGATGTCCGAGCGCAGATACCAGCCGTCAGCCTGAAGCGCGAAGGCTACCCGCCATGGAATGCCAACTAAGTCTTTCGGTTTGAGTCCTGTGGGTGCCTGTCTCGATTTTTCAATGCTGCCGCGATTTGTGGATTGCTTATTATCCCAATCTGCGGGATCAAAACTTCCGCCTTGAGAAGCGTAGCTATCCCCAAGATTCAGCCAAAGTGTTGCATCGTCGCGCAGCACCCGGCGCACTTCGCGGAATCCTTCGACTAGCTTGGCAACGTAATCCTCGGGAGTTTTCTCAAGTCCAATCTGGCCAGCAACGCCGTAGTCTCGAAGGCCCCAATACGGCGGCGACGTTACGCATGTTTCCACGCATCTGTCCTGTAATGTGCGCAACTGATCGATCCAGTCGCCTTGGAGAATGGTGATCATGGATCGCACCCGTATGGAACCCGCGTGAGCCTATCTCCCACGATCAGAGAACTCTGGTCGCCTTGATGGAACCCGTTCGGTATCGCATCCCAGTGCGGAAACTCCACCTCGGCATCCCATGTCACCATGTAGACGCCGTAACCTTGGTTGCGACACCATTGCGTGAACCCAAGGACTCCATGCTCGAAAGGGTATCTCTGGCTAGGATCCGTCACTCGGTTGGGGTACATGTTCATCAGCGCAGGCGAGCACCAAAATCCTGTCGTGCGTATGTGCGGCGTGACGTTCACGCGCGCGTCACCCTGGTTCGCCGTCGAGCCGTAGAGACATTGATGGCCGCGAGTCTTGAACGCATCCTCCATGCGCTTGAGCCAGTGCGGTCCGCGCAGATACGCCGTCGTGCCGAAGAAAACCATCATCTCGGCCGGGTAGTTACGGGCTGCGGCCTGCATGGCTCCTATATCCCAGCCCGTGTTGTCGTGAACGAACACCTCATAGGGATGGTTGAGTTGTTCGAGCAGGCAACGCATCTCGAATGTGGGTTGGCCGCCGTTGGACACGATGATCAGCCGGTGATCGGCGCCGGCTGGACGCAGGTTGTACGACGCCACGAACCTCACCGCGTCCTCGTAATGGCGGCCGTCAGCGACGGGAAAGACGTAGGTGCAGATCGTGTTCATCGCGCTTCGGATAATTCCATCTTAGGTCGATAAACGCTCGCAATCCAAGACGCGAGCGCGAACGGAATCCGCGCAATCTCTGCGGAGGCGGCTTTGCGGGATTTGCTTTTGCTGCTCAACGCGCTTGGTCCTTTTTGACCATTCGCATCGCGCGGCGTTCCATCGAACCAAGCATCGCCGCTTTGGGAAAACTTTGTTCCGTGCTCGGCTTGATTCGTCAGGTGCCGCGTGTGGCGGTGGCCGTTGCGAGGGAGTTTTAATCCCTCGGCTTGCCGACCAGCAATCCGCGTGAAATCCTGGCCGTGCTTGGTTCGGTCTGACCAGTTCATCCCTTGCGACTTAAACCGCATTGTAATAGGCATCAACGCCGGCACGTCGCCCCAAAGGTAGTAGCTGCCAAAGTTCCACTTGGAGCGACCAACCCAAGGCTGAGCACCGCGGACGTTCTCCACAACAATCGGAATGTGATGGCCAGCCGCTTCAATGGCCTCGCGTTGGATGCGGAAGCAGGCGTCGAAAAGCGCGGTGAGCTTCTTCGCGTCACGCTGGCCGCTGCGGTATTCGGCGGCGATGGCTTTAGCCCGGCTCCACGGCATGGCCATATAGGAAAACTCCTGGCACGGTGGACTGGCCACGATGAGCGCGGCGTCTTTGAGCTCGCTGCCGTGAATAGTCAGCACGTCGCGAATTACTAGCTTCGCAGGGTAGCGTTTGCCGTCGCCGTAATCGTGCGCCTCGATGTCGAAGCCGGTAACGTCGTAGCCTTCGGCGAGCAACCCTTCAGTCCAGCCGCCGAGTCCGCAGAAAAGGTCGATGGCCAATGGTTTGTTCATCGATACGGAGCATCAGCCGCCCTAGCCCACTTGGCCTTGGTTTTAGTATCCGCCGCGTTGTAGCGGTCCGTGTGCGTGCAGTACGCCAGCGTGTTCGTCTGCGATCCTCGCCAGAGGATGTCCCTCGGCGTGCGCCACTGCATTGGCTGCCACACGCCATCCCAAGTGACCAGCATCGTCGGCTTGCCTCGGAACTGCAGGGTGCGCCACCAGGAGTTCTGGCCGTGCTCTGCTTCGTACCTTTCCTTGCGGTTTGTCGGCGGCATGAAGGTTTTCAGATCATTTGGGTCGCACACAAAAGCGGTGGTGTTGAGATGGGGTCTCACGAGATTACTGGCCCAGAAACCGTATAAGCCTGGTCCGTATTTCTCCCAGGCTTGCACCATGCGCCTGAGCCACCTAGGACGATGGAAGTAAACCGACTCACCCAGGCACACGAGCATGTCGCACGGGATTTTGTGCGCCACGTCTAGGTACGCGCTCAGATCCCAACCGCCATCGTTCACGCGCGGCAGGTAGGCTGGTGCAAGCGGGTCGAACAGCAGGGACAACTCCCGGCGTAGAGGCCCGCCGTTGCACACGATCACCGTCTTGTGCTCAGCCTCCGGAGGGCACGCGAGATAGCTCCCCACGAACCGAGCAGCGAAGTCCGCACTGATGACGCCTTCGGTGACGCAGATGTAGGCTAGGACGATCCGCACTAGATCAGCAAGCGTTGGCCTTGCGTAACGAATTTTCCAACTGGTGTCGCGCATTTTGTGTGGTTGCAGGACGGACACGCTTTGCAAATATTATCGACTGAGTGTTTCCCGCCTATGGCTATCGGAGTCACATGGTCAACGTGAAGATGTTTTCTGGAAAAGCTTTTACGGCAATAGAAGCACGTGAATGTTTTTTGGGATCTCCACAACCTAATGACCCTTCCGACATGCGGGCAGCCAACAATCGCTCCCCTTCGTTTAGCATCGTTCTTGGCCCTGATATGTGGGTTTCTGACAGCATAATTTCTCTGGTATTCCAAAAGGCGTTCTTTGTGCTCTTGGTAGTATTGTTTATTATATTTCCTTTTTATTTCCCTCCGTTTTTTGTTAAGTTTCCTATCTCTTTCACGCCTTTTTGGGCCGTTTTTCTCACGATATTTATAATAACTGTCTAGGGCCTGTTTTCTACATTTCTCAATGTGTTTGTAGTAGTGCCGCTTTCTGATTTCCACTAGCTTGGCCTTGTTTCGTTTTTGCCAGTCTCGACGTACTTGAATCTGGTGTTTTGATTTTAGGTCTGCCTCCAAGTTTCGCATTTCTTCTAACTGCAGCGGTTTTGGATGGAGACCTAGCTCTACCTCCACGTTTTCCGATGCTAGAGAAATATTTCCTGATTGAAGCATTCATAGAGATAAACCTAACCCGCTTTGCTTTTCAACCTTTTTCTTCAGAAAGAATCCAACAACGAGAATCTAAATCGTTTCGTTGTTCGGCCTTCAATCTCTTTAAAATCAAAGATAGCGGCGCGTGAACCTTCAACCGTAGCGGGCAAAGGCAGGCAGAACAAACTTTCAACTTGTCATCGTGCGAAGTTTTCAAGCTCAGCCCTTCCAGCCGTTCGTAGCGACGCCTGATCGCCTCAGATGCCGGGATGGTGAAAATCTCGCTGAGCGTCTTACCTTGTTCGTTCTTCGGGCATGTCGAGCATATTCCCGCCCGCCTCTCTGACTCCTCTGGCGCAACAGCCGTCATGCCGCTCTCCTCCCACTCAAGGAGCAATGCCGCCCCTGCTGCGAGTTTCTTAACCGCCGCAACAGCCGCTTGCACGGGCCCCGACATCTGAGGTATTGACGCCGGGGCCGTCGATTTTGGGAGGTCTGCCCCCATGGCGCCCATGCCCAGGCGCGCCCGGGTATAGTTCTCCAACTCGTTGCCGACGTTGAAGGCGTCGGTAGCGAGTTTATGTTTTACGATCATTGCTGGGTTAGCGAGGCGGTGTTTTATGATGTTGACGACCTGTTGATCGAAGGTGTTGCCCTTGGGATTAGGGGCTTCCCAGCCAGTGGCGGCTTGAAGGAATTGCCACCCACCGTTGGGAAACTCGGAACGTGAGAAGTTGATCATAGTTTAATTTTTAACGTGTGCCTGAGAGTCTCTAAATCTTCTAACATATCTTCACGAGCATCCGCCTGAATCGCCTGAATCACTTCAACAAGTTTCTTTGCCTGCATCTCGATCCAGTCCTCGGGCTGATACTCCTCTCCATAAGCATGAAGGCCTGACACCCATTCTTCGGCGGTTTTCATCGATAGCTAAGCTCGCTCTTTTTAACAAACGCCCGGTACTTCAGCAACTCGCGCTCCAACCATTGATCGTCCTTTTGTTCCGGGTTCTGATACTTCTTGGGGTTTCGGATCTGAAACCCGAGTCGGCGCGCGCCCTCGACGGCGATCGCAATCACGTCGGCTTTGTTCGGGCTTTCCTGATTGCGCGCCTTGTATTCGGGCTTGGTTTCGAGTTCGTAACGCTGGCCAAGTGGGCCGGGCACCCAACGCCAGTCTCGCAAGGCAAACTCCTCGGCGGCGGGCTTGGGAAGTTCACGGGCCTGACCTGCCTCGACCAGTTCACGCACGGAGTACCAAAGCTCCGTAACGAACTTCGAGTACTGCTCCGAACACTTCATCAACCGCTTCTCTTTGGTCTTTGGGTCGATCGTGAACGTATCCTCGTTGACGGGTCGATCAGTCGCCGGCCCGCCGAAGTTCACGGCATTGACCTGGGCGGAGATGATGCGAGACATCGAGATCGGAAGCGTGGCCCTCATGCCGGCGTCGAAGAAAATGTTCTCGTCAGGCACACCCAGGCGCGTGCATTCGCTTTTGACGTAGAGGGCGATCTGATCCTCGGCCGAAACATCCGCGCTGATGCGTATAGGGATGGTGCGCGTTGGCGAGAACTTGATCACCATGACGCCGTTGTGATCCTCGCCGAACTCGATGTCCACGACTTCGCACGGGTCGCCACCGAATCCGGCGTCAATGGCGTATATCTTGGTGGTCTCACCGCCAGCCCAGGTAACGGTGTTGAATGCGCCCTCGCGCTCGCACATTTCGATCGTGAGCACGCGGTAGAGATCTGCTCCGATCTTCCGGACGCCCATGATCAGGGTCCAGAACTGGGGAGAGTCCTTGCCGTTACGGCTGGCTACGCGATCAACGTCGTCCTGGTCGGGGAGATAGTTGTAATACTTCGGACGATCTGGATCGAAGTTAGGCGAATCGGTGCCCACGAGGTTGATCGTGATGCCGCCGTACTTATTTCTCCAAGTGGTGGTCTTGGTGATCTCTCCAAGGCTCGACCACCCGGCTTTCGGCTCGGCAAGTTTATCCAAGGCCTTGCCATTGCCTCCAATTGGGTTGCCCAAAAACCCTCCCTTAAAGTCGCCCTTGTCGAACGCATCTAGCACGTTGACATAAACCGAGTGGACAAACTGGCACTCATCACCCCACAGGCGCCGACGCGTCTGCTTCAGCCCTACGAAACGCTCCAGCCCAATCCATTCCCCCTCACCGCCGAGGCAGGGAATACAGATTAGGCCGCGTCGCCAATCCCTCACGTTTCCTTTTTCGTCGAGGGAATCGGTGAAGATACCGTGCGCAGCGTGGTTCACGTTCCCCGCTAGATGTGGGTATCTCGAGCGAGCCTGCTGGAATAGATCCTTGATGTCACCCCAGATTCTAAGTTCCAGCTCCCGGATTCCTGTCGAGGTGCAAAGGCTAAGGGTGTTCTCTGGATCCAACCAGTAGTCCATTAACGCGTACTTAGAAATCATATGCGTTTTTCCGGTATCCTTGGCGCCTTGCACTACGGTTATGCGCTCCTCGCATAGAGAGTGGAGCATCAGGTCCGACCACTTGTGATGATCCTCATCCGGCCAAAGCAGTGTTAACGCGGTTTTGGAATGTGAGAAAAGGCCTTCACCGTAGCGTTTTCCGTCGAACACGACGTAGCCGCCCTGCCGCATCATGTAGAACTCGATTTCTAGCGTGTCGTGGAACTCGGCTCGGTCCCAATCCAGGCCATAAGCCAGAATGGGAGGCTTTTCTCGGCGTGCAACAGCTTCGGCCACGGCGAGACTCTGGGGCACGGAATCGTTTTCGTCAACTTCGATGTTGCAGAATGTTGCAATGGCTGGCACAGTGAGGCATGGCAAAGAGAAAACTGGTTGAAGTCGATCCATCCCACCACCGGCAGTTTGCGGCGATCCAGAACGAATTGAAGCGGCGCAACGAGATGGTGCCGACGATCCCTTATATCCTGCGCGTGGCCGTCGAGCACGGCATGAAGGCGACGGTGGAACGGTTCCTGTCCCGAAATCTGTCCAACAAGTAAACCATGATCACTTTGCCCCAACCTGCACAGGCGATCTTTCACTTCACGTCTCAACGTTTCGGATCGGTGCTGGCCGTGTGGCTGGCACTTGGGGCAATCCTTTGCGGCTGCTCTACGGCGACTCGGCCGCCGGCTGTGGCGCCGCCAAAGTTACCAGCTCTCGCCGCGGCTAAGGCTAAGCCGGTTCCGGTGGCGATCTCCACCAATATCACCTGGGCGTGGTTCGACACTAACAACGTACCTCCCACGGGAAGCTACCGGCTTTACTGGGGACCGGCGCAGGGGAACTACACGAACTTTGTGGCAAGCCCGACCACCAATGCCAGCGTGACCATCACCAGTGGAACCTACTTATTTGCTGCAACCGCGCTGAGTCCCACCGGAAAGGAATCCACCAAGAGCTCGGGGGTGCTCTACAATCTCCCTTTTCAACCGTCCAAACCTGGACACTCACCGCACTGATGGCTACGAACTTGGCTGGTCCGTGGTTCCCGGTGCCTGGGTTTGTTACTCTGACGGTGACGAACTCTGGTGGTGAATCCTTCTTCCAACTAAGGATCGATTAACCCAAGCCGTATCGCCATCCGGCAGATGTCCAGATGGGTTCGGCAGCCCGTCTTGCGATAAATACTGTCACGATGTTTTTCGACCGCGCTCCGTGAAATAGAGCACGTGGAGGCAGTTTCCTTGGTGCTCAAACCCCCGGCTAGTGATTTGAAAATTCTCTGCTGATGAGGAGTCAGCATCCACCAACGTCCCTTGTCGGTGACGCGGATCATCCCTTTGCCTTTCGCTTAGTCCGCCGACAACGGCCCCACGATTTTAGGATCTTACACCAGGGAATTTTGGTTATCGAAGCGTGTCGAGCATTATTTGAATCGACCCATTGGATGACCGAGATCCCGCTAAACCCTTCATAATACCAAGCGTTCTTGCTGAGGTTCTGTGGCTTCAAGGATGGTCTGAATTTCATTTCACCGGCAAACGCCGCGGTTGATGTCGTGAAGGCGTGGCTTCATTCCGCCTTTACCTCCTGCTCGTAAATCGGTGGCTCAGTCGCCCCTCCGCACCCGCATCCCCCCCACTGGTCGGTTGGAAATTTCTCGCCGGATTCGATTCGTGCGCGGAGTTCTCGTAGAGGAAGCGGTCGCGTCGTCCCGTTGCGACGATCCTTTAGGATAGTGAAGTGAGCACTAAAAATTCCACGGCGGAGGAACTCCGCTTGCACATTGGTTTCGTCGGTCTCCCACGTCCCAAACGTAATCGGCTGAGTGTGGTAAAGCATCACCCATTGTGTGATACCCGCTCTGACACAGGCTCCTCCGCAGTTGTTATGGGGGAAACCAAGTTCGTAAAGGGTTTGCGCTTTGAATCCAAGATCCAAGCACCGCGCAATCATCTCGCACTTGTCCCAAAGGGGAGCCTCGCACATTGGAGCTTCCAAAGTCCAAGTGGGATGCTCGGCTTGAAAGTCGGAAACACGGCCCCATTCAGTCCAATCGAAACCAAGAACGACCGAGGCGTGTTCCTTCAAAAAGTTCTCCTGATTGCCGTCCAATTCGTAGTGCGCCCCCATCCATTCATTGAGTGGTTCGCGCTTGAGCCGCACGGAGCAGATTGGAAATCGCGCGTTGCCGATAAGACCTTCCTTCGCGAAAAGTTGCATCGGCGTGAGTTCGCGAGACACGCGAATTAGTTTGATTCCCAAGACTTCCTCGGTGTGCCGGTTGAACTCGTAAAGGTCAGCGTGTTCAACGAGAACATCGGCGAATATACCCACCGTGTTTTCCTTGCCGTGAGCCTCAATCGTTCGATGGATAGCCCAGAACGAACATGCGCCACCTGACACGTTGCAGATATGCTTCATTTAGGAATCATACTTTTGCAGTGGCGGCCATCCGAGCAGACGGTTGCGCCGCTCTAACCATTCGCGGTTATCGTCGATGCGCATTACCATGGACTTGGTGTCGCGCAGGAGTTCTTTTGCTTCGTCGAGCTTAACCGCGAGTTCCCGGTCTTTCATGGCCTGCTCCAGTTCGGCCAGGACGGCGTTGACCAAGTTAGTAAGACGGCTGGCCATATGCTGTTGATCAATGTCAGCAGCAAGTGCCTTCAACTCCTCAGTGGCTTTGCTCATGGCTTT
>Ga0075425_100000719_pt1 | contig 31591 bp, 25 predicted proteins | sample SoiMethybrSBSTD4_FD_75300 | JGI IMG/M metagenome (GOLD analysis project Ga0075425, IMG submission 75300) | Bulk soil microbial communities from a Populus tree surrounding site in Tennessee, USA - Soil MetaG P. TD hybrid SBSTD4 | ecosystem: Environmental > Terrestrial > Soil > Tree plantation... | reverse complement strand
TGCGCGCCGTGCTCCAGGGCTTCGACGCCGTCTCGGCGGCGAGTTCGGCGCAGCGGCTGGTCACGATCAGATCGACCTCGATGATCTTCTCGATGCCGACCAGCCACGGCGAAGCGATCCGCAGCACGCCGGGCGTGCAGGACATCACGTGGGCCAACTGGTTCGGCGGCATCTACAAGGATCCGAAAAATTTCTTCGGGCAGTTCGCCGTCGACGCCGAGAGCTACCTGCGCATGTATCCGGAGATCCTGCTGTCGGCCGACGAAAAGCAGGCGTTCCTCGCCGATCGCACCGGGTGCATCGTCGGCGACGGCCTGGCGAAAAAATACGGCTTCACCGTCGGCGATCGCATCGTGCTGCAGCCCGGCATCCCGACCTACGGCTCGCAGGACTATCCGTTCACGATTCGCGGCATCTATCGCGCCGGCAGCAGCGCCGTCGACAACCAGTCGATGATGTTCCACTGGAAGTACACCGACGAGCGCAGCATCGTCAAAGGCGAAGTCGGCTGGTACGTCACCCGCGTCGCCGATCCGGATCGCGCCGTGCAGGTCGCGAACACGATTGATCAGAAATTCGCGAACTCGCCGTACGAGACGAAGACCGACACCGAGCAGGCGTTCTCCGCGCAGTTCGCGTCGATGCTCGGCAACCTCAACGTGCTGCTCGGCAGCGTCGCGCTCGCCGTCGTGTTGACGACGCTGTTTGTCGCCGGCAACACGATGGCGATGTCGGTGCGCGAGCGGACGACCGAGATTGCGGTGATGCGCACGCTGGGCTTTCCGGCGGCGACGATCTTCATGCTCGTTGTCGGCGAAGGCGTGCTCGTCGCGGTGGTCGGCGGCGTCATCGGCGGCGCGCTGGCGCGGCTGCTGGTCAACGCCGAAGCGCTCGGCCTGGCGGGCGGATTCATTCCGGCGTTCGGCGTCAGCAATGCGAACGTCGTGGTTGGCCTCGGGTTGAGCCTCGTCATCGGCCTGCTCGCGGCAGTGATCCCGGCGACGATGGCGTCGCGGTTGAAGATTGTCGACGCGCTGCGGCGCGTCGCGTGAGGGGGCGAGGGGCTCGGGGGCTTGCTGCCGCAGCGCGAAGGCTTCAGCCGAGCGTCAGCCAGCCCCCAGCCCCCAGCCCCCAGCCCCGTCTGTGTGTAGCGTATGGGTTTAATCGCCAACTACAACCTCCGCTCGATGATCGTCCGCAAGGGAACGGCGGCGATGACGGCGATGGGGATCGCAATGGTCGTCGCGGTCTTCATCATGACGATGGCGATCGCGCAGGGGTTCCGCGGCGCGCTGGTCGCGAGCGGGTCGAACGAGAACGCGATTCTGCTGCGCAAGGGCGCGACGTCGGAAACGGTCAGCGCCGTGCTCAAGCCCCAACTGCCGCTAATCGAGTCGATGCCGCAGATCGCGCGCACCGCCGACGGCCACGCGCTCGCCTCCCCCGAGCTGGTCGTGATCATCTCGCTGCCGCGCGCCTCCGACGATCAGCCGGCCAACGTGCCGCTGCGCGGCGTCGGTCCACGCGCCTTCGAGGTGCGCAATACGCTGCAGTTCGTCGAGGGCCGCCGCTTCGCGCCCGGGATGCGCGAGATCAACGTCGGCAAGCAGGCCGCGGCGCGCTTCAAGGGCCTGACGCTCGGCAGCGACGTCAAGTTCGGCGGCGTCTCCTGGAAGGTGGTCGGGATCTTCACCGCCGACGATGCCTCGTTCGAATCGGAAGTGTGGGGCGACGTCGATCTGATGATGCCCGCGTTCCAGCGCAACGGCTACCAGTCGGTGACCGTGAAGCTGGTCGATCCGTCGGCGTTCGACTCGTTCCAGGCGGCGGTCGGCAACGATCCGCGACTCGACCTGAAACCGAATCGCGAGCGCGACTACTACGAGGGCCAGTCGGAGACGACCGGCACGCTGATCCGCGTCTTTGCGATCTTCGTCACCGCGATCCTGTCGATCGGCGCGGTGTTCGGCGCCGTCAACACGATGTATGCGGCCGTCGCCTACCGGACGCGCGAGATCGGCACGCTGCGCGCTCTCGGTTTCTCGCGGTTGCGCATCGTGACGGCGTTTCTCGCCGAGTCGGTGGCGCTGGCGCTGGTCGGCGGCGTCGTCGGCTGCATCATTGCATTGCCGGTCCACGGCTTGTCGACTGGCGCCATGAACATGACCAGTTTCAGCGAGCTCGCGTTCAAGTTTCGTATCACGCCGGCGCTTCTCGCCGGTGGTCTGCTCTTTTCCGCGGTGATGGGAGCCGTCGGCGGCCTGCTCCCTGCTCTTCGCGCGGCTCGTATTCCAGTCGCCCGTGCGCTTCGAGAGATTTGATTCGTGCTTCCAAACCTGCTGCAGATTTCGATTTTCTGGCTCGTTCAGACGTCGGCGCTTCTCGTCTTCTTCGTGACGTTCCGGTGGGAATACCTCGCGCTGTGGGCGGTGTCGCATTTCCTGCGCGCCATCGGCCTGACGCTCTGCTTTCACCGCTACCTCGCGCACCGCGCCTTCAAGATGAACCGCGCAGCGCAGTTCGCGTGGGCGTTCATCGGGACCGCGGCGATGCAGAAGGGGCCGCTGTGGTGGGCCGGCCATCACGTCAACCATCACAAGTACGCCGATCGCGACGGTGATCCGCACAGCCCGATGGTGAGCGGCGTCTACTACGCGCACATCGGCTGGTTCCTCAACGACACCAGGCACGACAAGCTCGAGAAAAACAACCCGGTGATCCGCGACTTCGGCAAGGTGCCGGAACTCGCGTGGCTGGAGCGCTACTTCTTCGTGCCGCCGGCGCTCCTCGCCGCGGCGCTATTTCTCGGCGGCGGCTTTCCGTGGCTGGTCTACGGCTTCTGCCTGCCGACGATGACGCTCGCGCACGCGACCTTCTGCATCAACACCGTCAACCACATGTTCGGAACGCGCCGGTTCGAAACCGTCGACGAATCGCGCAACAACGCGTTCACGGCCTTCTTCGCCGTCGGCGAGGGCTGGCACAACAACCACCATCGCTTCCAGCGCGCGGCGCGCAACGGCTTCTACTGGTGGGAGTTCGATCCGACGTGGTACGTGATCCGGGCGATGGCGGCGCTCGGCATCGCATGGGATCTCCAACCGGTGCCGAAGCGCATCTACGAAGAAGCGCGCACCGTCAAAGCCAAGCGCGCAGCCCAGAAAGTTCCGAGCGTCCTGCTCGAGCCCGGCCCGATCGGCCTGGAACTGATCGAAGAAGCCGAATAGAGCTAGGCAGGAAGGCAGAAGAGCGGGAAGGCAGGAATTCCTGCCTGCCTTTCTGCTTGCCGCTCACCCTATTCGAATATCGGCGACGAGCGGCAAGTGATCCGAGGCGACCAGCGACAGCCGCGTTCGCGGCAGCTCGATGTGGACGATCTCCACTTTTCCGGCGTAATAAATGTGGTCGAGGTGGAGGATTGGGAAAAGTCCTGGATAGGTCCGCTTCCGCCGCAGGTAGTTGCGTAAATCGACGCTGTTCAGTTTCTCGCTGAGCAGGTTTGTCGCCAGGCCGCGCATCCACTCGTTGAAATCGCCGACCACCAGCTTCGGTCCGGGCACGTGCCGGTCGCAGACGATCGAGGCGAGCTTCTGCGCCTGGTGGCGTCGCTCGAGGATGGCGGTGCCGAGGTGGACATTGTAGAGATGCAGCGTCTGGCCGTCGGCGGCGATGTCGACGCGCTGCATGCGCCGCGCCTCGCAGGTTTTCCACGATAGATCGTGTTCGAGGTGCTGCGCGATTGGAAAGCGGCTGAGCACCGCGTTGCCGAACGAATGGCCGCGCAGCTGCCGCGCCGGTGCCATCACCCAGCCCATGCCGAGCATCGCGCCGAGCTCCTCGGCGTGGCCGCCGCCGTGCGGTCCGGCGCCGACCACTTCCTGCAGCGCGACGACATCGGCGTCGATGGCGCTGATAACCGCGGCGATCCGATCGGGACGAGTCCGGCCGTCGAGCCCGCGGCAGCGATGAACGTTGTAGGTGGCGATGCGCAGCGTCGGCCTGGGGCCGTGAGTCACTACGTTATGATAGTCGCAGAGCTCGCAGAGATGACCAGGGTCGCGGACGCGCCGAGCGCACACACACGGCGAAGCACACGGCGCAGGCGCGGCGCGCTGGCGATTGCGGCGTTCATCCTGTCGAGCGGCTGTCGGACGATCGAGCCCGAAGCGATCACGCTCGAGCGCAACATGCTCACCGTCGACAACCGTTCGTCAGAGGATTGGCATCACGTCGAGATCTGGCTGAACACCTACTATCGCGTCACGAAGGAGGCGGTGCCGGCGAAGAGCCGCTTTCAGGCGCCGCTCGACACCTTCGTCGCCGGCTACGGACAGCGGTTCGACTGGCGCCGCGCGCCGATTCGCGTCGTGCGGCTCACCGCGACGCGTGCCGACGGCAAGCCGCTCGAGTTGACGAAGCAGTTCGACAGCGCGGCCGGGCTCGCCGGCGCGCTGGGAGGGAAACGCTGATGGCGCGGCTGAAATCGGAAATCGAAGTGGCGTGCCCCTGCTGCCAGACGACGCTCGTGATCGATCTGAATCTGGGGCGCGTCGTGTCGCACAAGGAACCCGATCGCGGCAACAAGCCGGAGTTGAGCGACGCCCAGCGCATCCTCGCCGAGGAAGCGGCGCGCCGCGAAGCGATCTTCCAGCAGTCGGTCGACTCGGAGAAGGGACGGGGTGACGCGTTGTCGAAGCGGTTCGAGGAAGCGCTGCGGCAGGCGAAGCAGGAACCGGTCACCAAGCCGATGCGGGATTTTGATCTCGATTGATCACGGTCACTCTTCGTCCTTCTGGCGCCAGCGGCGGCGCCACTCGTTCTCGCGCCACCAGCGGACGATGAAATCGACTGCGAAGATGCCGGCGATCAGGATGGCGATGAAGAAGGCCGCGGTCACGGAAGAAGCGTCAGCCTAACGAACCGGTCCGCTACTATCAACCCTCGTTGAAATTCTCTGCGCAGCCTGCTGCAGCTGAGACCTCTCTGCGGGCTCTTGCCGGCCGAAACTCCGCCGGCAACGGCATCCAGCGGTCGCGGCGGCGGTAGAAGAGCGGTTTCCGGCCGTGCACGGCGCGGTACGCGCGATAGCGCTGCCGCAGCGCGTGAACGCGCGCGTCGGACGACCGGATGTGCCGATGCGGGTAGTCGAGCAGGACACGCTCCACTTTCCACACGTTTCCCGACGACAGCCGCCAGTCGTAGGTTCCCATCACCCGCGCGAGATCGACGACGGCATATCCGGTCAACCGGCCGGTGAAATCGATGTACGGATCGAAGTAGCTGAGCGCGAGCGCACGCGGCGTGGCGAACACCGCACGGCGGCCGTGCAGCCCCGGGTCGCGCGAGCGCGCGATCGATCCCCAGCGGCCTCGCCGCCGATACAGAAAAATCACGTGATCGAGCTGGTCGATCGATTCGAAGCTCAGGACCAGTGCCGGATACCCGTGCTGCTCGAGCACGACCGCCGCGAACAGCGCCGCTTCGAGGCAGTGCGCGCAGCCGGCGCGCACCACGCCGCGAAAGGTGCGCAGCGTCGCTCGTCCGCCCGGTTCCTGGTTGTAAGGGAACTCGTTCAAGTACTGCTGCACCGCCGCGGGAGTGCGGAGCCGCGCGATGATCTGACGTTCGCGCGGCGTGAACTGCGCGCGGCGGGGGATTGGGGATTGGGGATTGGGGATTGGGGGGACCGGTGATTGGTGCCGATCAGTCACCGTTCACCCAATCCCCAACCACCCCAATCCCTAACCACCAATCACCCCAATCCCTAATCCCCAATCCCTAATCCCCGCTCGCGAGCGCGCGGAGATCCGCGAGCACGCCCTCGGGCGACCAGTCGTTGCCGGTGTAGACCTTCGCCAGCGTCCCGTCCGGGTTGACGATCACGGTGCGGAGATTGTGCGTGATGTCGCGCGGGTCGTTCAGTGCCCGCGCCACCGAGACGCCGAAGCGTGCCGCGAATTGATCGATGTCGTCGCGGTCGCCGGTGAGGAACGTCCACCTCGTGAGATCGGCGTTCAGTTCCTTCGCGTGCTTCTTCAGGACCGGCGGCGTATCGACGGTCGGGTCGAAGCTGACCGTCACGAGGTGTACGGCCTTGAGCGCCGGTTCGCTCTTCAACGTCTTCTGCATGGTCGCGAAGTGGCGATCCATCAGCGGACAGAAAGTCGGCAGCGGACATTTCGTGTAGATGAACGTCATCACCACCGGCGAGCCCTTGAAGCTGCTGAAGGTGCGCTTCTTGCCATCCTGATCGACGAAGGACGCATCCGGGACCGGCGCTCCGGGCTTGATCAGCTCGAACCCCGATGACGCGCTCGGCGCCGGCGCCTCAGGCGGCGGCGCATCGAGCGGCGCCGTGCCGACCTTCTTGAAGTTGGTGAGGTGCGCGCCGTTCGAAAAGACGACGAGCGTCGAATCGACGACGTCGCCCGGCGTCAGCGTCGTCAGGACGTTCGGATCCGCCACTTGGTACGGCATCGTCATCGCCGGCATGAAACCTTTGATCTCGTCGTGTTTGAGCGTGACCAGCTTGCGCGGCGCATCGATCGATTGCACCTGGCCGTGCACCGGATAGCTATGCTGATCGGATGGCGGACGGTTGCAGGCGGTCGCGGCGATGGCGATCCACAGGGAGAAAACAATATGAGAGCGCATGTCTTAGTTTACAGTTATCGGAATGATCTGGGTTGGCACCTCCGGCTACAACTATCCGGAGTGGAAAGGCAGTTTCTATCCGAGCGATCTCCCGGCGGCGAAGATGCTTCCGTACTACGCCGCGCGGTTTCCGACGGTCGAGATCAACTACACGTTTTACCGGATGCCGAACGAGAAGCTCGTCGCCGGCTGGGCGGCGCAGACGCCGTCGCCCTACAAGCTCACGCTGAAGGCGCCGCGCCGCATCACGCACGACAACCGGCTGAAGCAGGTCGGCGAACTGGTCGCCGGGTTCTGCCAGGTTGCCGGCACGCTGGGCGACAAGCTCGGCGCGCTGCTCTTTCAACTGCCGCCGAATCTCAAGAAGGATCTCGCGCTTCTCGATGCCTTTCTGGCGGATCTGCCGCCGAAGGCGTGCGTGGCGTTCGAGTTTCGGCATCCGTCGTGGCTCGACGCCGACGTCTATTCGAGGCTGGCCGCCAGGAACCTCGCGCTGTGCGTCGCCGATAGCGAAAAGCTGTCGACACCGGTGCAGGTGACCGCCGACTACGCGTACTTCCGGCTGCGGGACGAGGGCTACACGCCCGACGACATCAAGCGATGGGCGGCGACGATCGCCGCCGAGACGGCGAAGTGCCGCGACACCTACGTGTATTTCAAGCACGAGGAAGAAGGCAAAGGCCCTGAGTTCGCGAAGCTGCTGATGCAGCATCTTGGCATCCCCGCCGTCGGATGAACGCAAAGACTGCCCTCTTTGCCCTCTGTGCGGTCTCTGCCCTCTCTGCGGTCTTTGCGCGAGCCGCAGGCGCCCAGAACTGGGATTTCGACGCGAGAACGATCGGGCTCGGCGGCGTCAGCGGCAGCGGCACGATCGCGTCGGGGATGATCGAGCACGGCGCGGGCTACCGCTCGATCGTGCTGCCGTTCGGCCTGCTGCAGGTCCTGCCCGATCTCGAGATCTACGATCCCGACTCGACCAGGTTCGATCCGGTGCGCGCGGTCGAGCACGCCGCCAGCCCGATCCACTTCATCGTCGGGCGCGACGACGATCTCGGCGACGGCGCCTTTGCGACGACGATTGCGACGGCGCGCTTCTACGCAGACCCTGCGAATGGCGGCGCGTCGCTCGGGACGCGGCTCGACCTGGGCGGGATCGTCGCGCCCAGCTGGGGCACCACGATCCCGCTGGCGGGCGCGCGCGGCGAACGCTTCCATGGCATTTACATTGGCGCCGGCCCATATGTGACGGTGCGCGGCAGTGCCGATCTCGATTCCCGGGTGCTCGCGTTCATTGGCGGCACGCCAGTCGATTTTCCGTCCGGTCCGCTCACCATCATCAGCACGCGATCCGAGGAGCAGGGAGCCCTGGCAATCACCGGCGGATATCGCGGCCATTTGAGCTGGACTGCGGACGCGGCCGCGAGCCGGGACGGTCTCTACCTGGCGGTCAACTACAGCTACCTGATCGGACTGGGATATCTGGACGACAATCTAGCGGTTCGCATCGGCCCCGCCGACGTCGTCATCGACCGCGTGTCGTCGAGCAGCGGGCGTGGCATGTCGGTCGACGTCGGCGCAGGCGCCGTGGTCGGACACTGGGAGGTTGGCGGCGGTATGAACGGGATTGCCAATCGGATCGGCTGGACCGCCGTGACCCAGCGGGCGATCGGGACTGGCACGCTGCTCACCGGTGGCCCGCTCGGAGGTCCCGGCGTCGCGTTTCGGCATGCGGACGTCGAGGTCTCGCTGCCGATCGACGTCCGCGGCACTCTCGCGTATCGTGCCGACGAGTGGATGGCGGTCGGCGAAGTCGGCCATGGCATCTCCGGCATCCTCGCGCACGCCGGCATCGAACGGGCGGTGCTGCCGCACGTCGATGTGCGCGGCGGGCTGAGTTACTCGTTCGGCGCCTGGAATCCAACCGGCGGCGTCGGCGTCGCCGTCAACCGTCGCGTCGCCATCGACGTCGCCGCGTTCGCCACGAATGCAAACTTCGAGCGCCAGCGCCAACTGGCGCTCGCCGCGTCGATTCGGCTGATGCGCTGAGTCGCGCGGCCACGTTTTCCGAGTCGTGATCCTATGAGCAAACCTTTTCCGATTGCGAAAACATCGAGCGGCGACGAGGTGCTGTTCCGGCCGGCGCTCGCCAACCGACACGGATTGATAACCGGCGCCACGGGTACGGGCAAGACCGTGTCGCTCCAGATGTTGACCGATCACTTCTCGAGTATCGGCGTCCCGGTGTTCGTGGCGGACGTCAAGGGCGACCTGTCCGGCGTGGCCGCGGCTGGATCGCCGTCGCCGAAAATGATGGAGCGGCTGCAGCGCACCGGCCTCGCCGCGCCGGCATGGTCGGCGAATCCTGTGGTGTTCTGGGACGTCTTCGGCAAGCGCGGCTTCCCGCTGCGCGCGACGATTTCCGACATGGGGCCGCTCTTGCTCGGACGCCTTTTCAACCTGAACCCGACGCAGCAGGGCGTGCTCGCGCTCGTGTTCAAGATCGCCGACGACCAGGGTCTCCCGCTGCTCGACCTCAAAGACCTGCGCGCGATGCTGCAGTATGTCGGCAACAACGCGAAGCAGTACCGCACCTCCTACGGCAACATCTCGGCGGCGTCAATCGGCGCGATTCAGCGATCGCTGCTCGAGGTGGAGCAGCAAGGCGGCGATGCCTTCTTCGGCGAGCCGATGCTCAATGTCGACGACCTGCTGCAGACTGATGCCAAAGGCCACGGCATGGTGCATGTGCTCACCGCTGACGAGCTGATTCGCGCGCCGAAGGTCTACGCGACGTTCCTGCTCTGGCTGCTGTCGGAGCTGTTCGAACAGCTTCCCGAGATTGGCGATCCCGACCAGCCGACGCTGGTGTTCTTCTTCGACGAAGCGCACCTGCTGTTCGACGATGCGCCGGACGCGCTGGTGGAGAAGATCGAGCAGGTCGTGCGGCTGATTCGTTCAAAGGGTGTCGGTGTCTACTTCGTCACCCAGAATCCGGCGGACGTGCCGGAGACGGTGCTCGGTCAGCTCGGCAACCGTATCCAGCACGCGCTGCGCGCCTTCACGCCGCTGGATCAGAAGGCGGTGAAGGTCGCCGCCGAGACGCTGCGGCCGAACCCGGCGATCGACACGGCGCGCGCCATCAGCGAGCTTGCGGTCGGCGAGGCGCTGGTCTCGGTCCTCGACGAGCACGGCAGCCCGACGATCACCGAGCGCGCGTGGATTTTTCCGCCGGCCTCGCGCATCGGGCCGATCACCGACGCCGAGCGGAGAGCGACGCACGAGATCAACAAGCCCTTCTACGGCGAATACGAACATGCGGTCGATCGGGAGTCGGCCTACGAGCGGCTCACGAATCGCACCGCGACGCGGACCGCTGAGGCTGGCGCGCCGCCGGCGCCGACCCCGCCGGCGCCGACCGACGCCGCCGCAGCCGAACCGACGCCGCTGCCGGGCCCGCGCAAGCAGAAGGCGGAGCCTCGCGTCGGCGCGTCACCGTCGCGACAGTCGGAGCCGTGGACCGAGCCGCAGCCGCAGCAGCCGCCGTCGGGAGCGTCGGGCGGCGACTCGGGCTTGACGGGCGCGCTGTCGGATTTTCTGTTCGGCCACACGGGCCCGCGCGGCGGCCATTACCAGGGCGCGATCGAGGCGGCAGGAAAGAGCGCCGCGAGATCAGTCGGATCCGGTATCGGCCGTGCGATTCTTCGTGGGACGCTTGGATCAATACTGAGAGGCCGGTAGTTGCGACAATCGCGAGTCGCAAGTCGCGAGTCGCAAGGCAGTCGCAAGTCGCAGACCACAAGTCAGTCGAAAGTCCCAAGTCGCAAGTCAGTCACAACCTAGTCGCAAATCGACTTGATGACTAGCGACAGACTGACTTGAGACTCGCGACTGACTCGCGACTACCGACTTGCGACTGACTCGCGACTAGCGACCTGTGACTGACTTGCGACTGCCGACTCGTGACTTGCGACTGCGGCTTCGCGCGCGACGAAGTCGACGATCTGCTTCTCCGCCCAGTACCCGTCGTCGATCGCGGAGCGAGGACCAACGAAGCCGCAATGTCCGCCGTGTTCGCAGAGCCGCAGGTCGACGTGTGGGTTGCCGGTCAGCTTTGAGTCGCGGAATGGCTGCGACGGGACGAACGGGTCGTCTTCGGCGGTGATGATGAGCGCCGGCACGGTGATCCGATCGATCACGCGCATGGCGCTGGCGCGATGGTAGTAGTCCTCGGCGTCGCGAAAGCCGAAGTACGGCGCCGTGTAGACCTCGTCGAACTGCCGCACGGTCTTGATCGCGGCGAGACCCTTCAGATCGAAGCCGCCGGGGCGGCACTGCTCCTTCCGGCGCATCCGGCGTTTCAGGTCGCGGACGAAGTTCCACTCGTAGAGCCAGTTCTCGTTCCGCTCGAGCGCGCGGGTGCATTCGCCGATCTCGATGATCGGCGAGACCGCGGCGACCGCGACCAGTGACGCCGGCGGATTCGGCCCGTACTCGCCGGCGAGCTTGAGCGCGAGGTTGCCGCCGAGCGAGTAGCCGCACACGGCGATCGCGCCGAGTCGGTCGACCGTCGTCAGCTCGTGAACGACGTGCGCGGCGTCGGCGGTCAGGCCCGAGTGGAACAGCCCCTCCGACAGGTGCTCGGTGTTGCCGCAATTCCGCTGATTGAGGCGGACGACGTTCATGCCTCGCGCGAAGGCTTTGGCGGCGATGCCGCGCATGTAGTGCGCGTCGCTCGAGCCGTTCAGGCCGTGGAGGGCGATGAGCGTCGTGTGGCCCCACCGGTCAGGCTGCCAGTGACAATCGGCGACAACACGCGCGCCGCGGGCCACGTCGAAGTAGCGCCGCGACGGCGCCGGCAGCTGCGGAAAATACCGCGGGTTGCCCCAGCTGTACAGCGTCATGCGATGGCCGCCGCGCAGCGTCGCGCGCGGTTGGAAACTGTCCATACCGTCGATGATAGCTGTCGCGCGTCGCCCCTGGGGGCTTGGGGCTGGCTGCCATCGCACGTAGAATGTGCCGGTATTCAGCTAGAACCGAGCCCCGAGCCCCGGCTGATTTTCGTGGAGGTCTTCATGCGTATGTCTCGGCTGTCGCTGATCGCGCTGCTCGCGGCGATCACCGTGTCGTTGACGGCTCAATCACAACCGGCGTCGCAGGCCGCTGCGCCACAAGCGCCTCCCAATCCCAAGCTCGATCAGATGAAGCGCGACGTCGGCCTCGAGGTCGACGGCATGCAGGAAAACATACAGAAGATGAACGACACCGTGTTCAGCTTCGCTGAGCCGGGGTTCCAGGAAGTCGAGACGTCGAAGTATCTGTCCGGCATCCTCCGCCAGAACGGTTTCACCGTGCAGGAAGGCGTGGCCGGGATTCCGACCGCGTTCACCGCGCGCTGGGGATCGGGCAAACCGGTGATCGCGCTCGGCTCCGATATCGACGACATCCCGCAGGCCTCGCAGAAGCCCGGCGTCGCGTGGCACGAACCGATCATCGAGGGCGCGCCGGGACACGGCGAGGGCCACAACTCGGGCATGCCGCTGCAGATCACGGCGGCGCTCGCCGTCAAGAAAATCATGGAGCAGCAGCATCTCCAGGGCACGCTGATGCTGTGGCCGGGCGTGGCCGAGGAACTGCTCGGGACCAAGGCGTATTACGTGCGCGCCGGTCTTTTCAAGGACGTCGACATCTGCATCTTCGCCCACGTCGGCGCGCAGATGAACGTTGGCTGGGGCGACACCGGCGGCAACGGCATGGTCTCGGTGGAATACAACTTCAAGGGCGAGAGCGCGCATGCCGCCGGCGCGCCGTGGCGCGGCCGCTCCGCGCTCGACGCCGTCGAGCTGATGGACATCGGCTGGAACTTCCGCCGCGAGCACCTGCGCCTCTCGCAGCGCTCGCACTACGTGATCCCGAACGGCGGCGATCAGCCGAACGTCGTGCCGCCGAACGCGACCGTCTGGTACTACTTCCGCGAGACCAGCTACGAAGAGATCAAGAAGCTCTGGGACATCGGCAACAACATGGCGAAAGCCGCCGCGATGATGACCGACACGGAGATGTCGTCGATGCGCGTGCTCGGCTCGGCATGGCCCGGCCACTTCAACAAGACCGTGGCCGAGACGATGTACGCGAACATCGAAAAGGTGGGGCTGCCGCAGTGGAGCGAGGCCGACCAGGCGCTGGCCAAGGCCGTGCAGCGCGAGATGAAAGTGCCGGAAACGGGGCTGGTGACCAAGCTGCAGCCGATGCGCGGACGCGAGACGATCCCGGACGAGGAGAAGCGCGGCGGCGGCTCCGACGACATCGGCGACATCTCGTGGAACGTGCCGACGGTGACGCTCAACTACCCGTCGAATATCCAGGCCGGTCCGGGACACAACTGGGCGAACGCGATCTCGATGGCGACGCCGATCGCGCACAAGGGCATTCAGTACGGCGCGAAAGTGATGGCGCTTACCGTTCTCGACCTGATGACGCGGCCCGAACTGGTCACGCAGGCCTGGGACTACTTCCGCAACGTTCAGACCAAGACCACGAAGTACGTGCCGCTCATCCGTCCGCAAGATCAGCCGGCAATCTGGTTGAACAAGGAGCGGATGGAGAAGTACCGGCCGGAGATGCGGAAGTACTACTACGACCCGACCAAGTACAAGAACTATCTCGAGCAGCTCGGAATCAAGTACCCGACGACGGAGAAACCCGCGAAGCCGTCGGCGCAGTAGGTCGGCGGAGGGAGCGCGAAAGCTTCAGCTGAGCGTCACCGGGTGACGCTCGCGACGGCCGCTCGGCTGAAGCCCTGGCGCTCCGTCTTGCAATTAGAGGACAGCATGCGAACCAAGCGAATGGCGTGGATCGTCGTCGCGCTGATGGCGACCTCGACCCTCGGCGCGCAGCGGCGTCAGCCGGCGCCGGAGCCGACGAGCACCGGACCGGTCGCCACCGGGGCGACGACCCCCGAGGCGATGCAGAACAAGCAGAACGTCGGCCTCGAGGTCGACGCGATGCAGGAGAACATCCAGAAATGGAACGATTCGGTCTTCAGCTTCGGCGAGCTCGGCTTCCAGGAGTACGAGACGACGAAGTTTCTGACCGCGATCCTGCGGCAGAACGGCTTCACGGTGCAGGAGGGCGTCGCCGGCATTCCCACGGCGTGGACCGCGCGCTGGGGCAACGGCAAGCCGGTGATCGCGCTCGGGTCCGACGTCGACTGCATCCCGCAGGCGTCACAGAAGCCGGGCGTCGCCTACCACGATCCGATCATTGAAGGCGCGCCAGGCCACGGCGAGGGGCACAACTCCGGGATGCCGCTGCAGATCGCGGCCGCGCTCGCCGTGAAGAAAGTGATGGAGCAGCAGCATCTGCAGGGCACGTTGATGCTGTGGCCCGGCATCGCCGAGGAACTCGTCGGCACCAAGGCGTACTACGTGCGCGCCGGGTTGTTCAAGGACGTCGACATTTCGATCTTCGCGCACGTTGGCGACAACCTTGGCGTCAGCTGGGGCGATTCCGGCAATCAGAACGGCCTGGTGTCCGTGGAGTACAGCTTCAAGGGTGAAAGCGCGCACGCGGCGAGCGCGCCGTGGCGGGGCCGTTCGGCGCTCGACGCGGTGGAGCTGATGGACGTCGGCTGGAATTTCCGCCGCGAGCATCTTCGCACGCAGCAGCGGTCGCACTCGGTGATCACCAACGGCGGCGATCAGCCGAACGTGGTGCCGCCGAATGCGACGGTCTGGTACTACTTCCGCGAGACCGACTACACGCACATCAAGGAACTGTGGGAGATCGGCGACAAGATGGCCAAGGCGGCGACCTTGATGACCGACACCGAAATGTCGACGCGCGTCCTCGGGTCGGCGTGGCCGGGACATTTCAACAAGACGATCGCCGAAGTGATGCACGCCAACATCGAGAAGGTCGGGTTGCCGCAGTGGAGCGAGGCGGACCAGACGCTCGCCAAATCGCTGCAACACGAGCTCAAGGTGCCCGAGGTCGGCATGGCGACCAAGCTGCAGCCGCTCCGCGGCCGCGAAGTGATCCCGGACGAGGAGAAGCGCGGCGGCGGCTCCGACGACATCGGCGACATCTCGTGGAACGTGCCGACCGTCACCATCCGCTACCCGTCGAACATGGCCGCCGGTCCCGGCCACAACTGGGCCAACGCGATCTCGATGGCGACGCCGATCGCGCACAAAGGCATCCAGGCCGGCGCGAAAGTAGTCGCCCTCACCGTCATCGATTTCCTGATGAAGCCGGAGCTGGTGACCGAGGCGTGGGACTACTTCCGCAACGTCCAGACGAAGAACACGAAGTACATCCCGCTCATCCGGCCCGAGGACAAGCCGGCGATCTGGCTGAACGAGCAGACCATGGCGAAATACCGGCCCGAGATGAAGAAGTACTACTACGACGCGACCAAGTACAAGAATTACCTGGAGCAGCTCGGGATCAAGTACCCGACGGTCAGATAGGTCGGGCAGGTCTGGCAGGTCGGGCGGGTCAAGCAGGTCGAAAACCGGCTGATCCGCGAGGGGCGGATTACCCCCGAGGGGTTAACCCAAACTACGGGGAAAAGTGGCCGTCCGACCCACCAGACCCGCCCGACCTGCCTGACCTGCCCGAGCTGCTCGGCCTCTGCTACACTGAACACTCCAGCTCAAGGAGAGTTCATGCGCGCAGCGACGATTTCCGCCGTTCTTGCCGCGGTCAGTGTGTTCGCGGCCACCTCGGCGCGCGCCGCCGACGGGACCCCGACGTTCGCCAAAGACGTAGCGCCGATCTTCTACAAGGCCTGCGTCGAGTGCCACCGGCCGACGATGTTCGCGCCGATGTCGCTGATGACCTACGACGATGCGCGTCCCTGGGCGCGGTCGATCAAGCAACGCGTCGTTGCGCGCGCGATGCCGCCGTGGGGCAGCGATGCGCCGCACGGGCTGTTCAAGAATGACCCGACGCTGACCGAGGCCGAGATTGACACGATCACGGCGTGGGTCGACGGCGGCGCGCCGCGCGGCGACGACAAGGATCTGCCGGCGAAGCCCGAGTTCGCCGACGGCTGGACGATCGGCAAGCCCGACGCCGTGTTCGCGATGGAAGAGGATTTCACGATCCCCGCGACCGGCGCGATCGAGTATCAGTACATTCGCGTCCCCACGCACCTCACCGAGGACAAGTGGATCCAGGCGATCGAGATTCGTCCCGGCGCGTCCGCGCAGGTGCATCATGTGATCGCGTTTACGCAGCCGGCCGGCAACCCGCTTGGCCCCGGCGGCGTACTCGGGCCGACCAACATTGGCGGCACCACGCCGAACAAGCCGGGCATCCGTTATCCGGAAGGCGTCGCGCGTCTGCTGCGCGGCAACCACGACATCGTGCTGCAGATGCACTACACGACCAACGGCAAGGAGGCGAGCGATCGGACGCGCGTCGGCATCATCTACGCGAAGGACGCGCCGAAGAAGCTGGCAGCAGGCGGCATGGTGCTGCAGCCGCGCTTCGTCATCCCGGCCTACGATGGCAACGCCGAAGTGAAAGGCGTGACCAAGATTCAGCGCGACACCGTGGTCACGACCTACACGCCGCACATGCACGTCCGCGGCAAGGACATGAAATACATCGCGCACTATCCCGACGGCAGCACCGAGACGCTGCTGAACGTGCCGAAGTACGACTTCAACTGGCAGATCACCTACGAGCTCGCCACGCCCAAGGTGCTGCCCAAGGGCACCGAAGTCGAAGTGATCGCGCACTACGACAATTCGCCGACCAACAAGTTCAACCCGGATCCGTCGAAAGATGTGCGGTGGGGCGATCAGACGTGGGAAGAGATGATGATCGGTTTCTTCTCGACCGTCGTGGATCCACCCGCTGCGACCGCTTCGCAACCGCAGCGCTGAACTGAGAGGGGGCTGGAGGCTCGGGGCTGGGGGCTAGCCGTCTTCGGAGAACAGCCTAGCCCGAGCCCCTAGCCCCTAGCCCCGAGCCCCTAGCCCCTAGCCCCCAGCCCCGGCACGCGACAGCCCGTGTGCTAGCATCCGCGGCATGCGAAAAACCGCCGCCTGTGCTGTTGTCGCTGCCGTAATCGCCCTCGCCCGCGTCATCGGCGCCGCGCCTGGCGCCGACGCCAGACCGCTCACCGTCGATGGCCTGCGAGAACCGGTCGATGTCCTGCGCGATCGATGGGGTGTCCATCACATCTACGCGAAAAACGAACACGATCTGTTCTTCACGCAGGGCTATTCCGCTGCCCGCGATCGGCTGTTCCAGTTCGAACTGTGGCGCCGCCAGGCGACCGGCACCGTCGCGGAGATTCTGGGCCGCAAGGAACTGAAGCGCGACATCGGCACGCGGCTGCACATGTTCCGCGGCGATCTGAAGGCGGAGTTGAACTGGTATCACCCGCACGGCGAGGCGATCATCACCGCCTACGTCGACGGCGTGAACGCCTACATCGCCGAGGCGCGGCGCAATCCATCGACCTTGCCGGTCGAATTCCAGATTCTCGGCATCACGCCGGCGCCGTGGACGCCGGAGGTGGTGATCTCGCGCCATAACGGCCTGCTCTCCAACATCGGCGAGGAGTTGAACCTGGCGCAGGCGGTCCGGCTGCTCGGCGCCGCGAAGGTCAAGGACCTCGAGTACTTCCAGGGCGGCGATCCGAACATCACGCTCGATCCGGCAATCGATGGGTCGCTGCTGAATTCGTCGATTCTCGATCTCTACAACGCCTTCCGCCGCCCGATCGTGTTCGGCAGCGCGCCGCAGGATCAGGGGCCGACGGCGCTCGAATTGAGCGAGCGCGTGCAGGACATCGGCAGCAACAACTGGGTGGTGAGCGGCAAGCTGACGCAGAGCGGCTACCCGATGATGATGAACGACCCGCACCGTACCCAGGGCGCGCCGTCGCTGCGCTACTGGGTGCACCTGGTCGCGCCTGGCTGGAATGTCATCGGCGGCGGTGAGCCGGTGCTGCCCGGCATTTCGATCGGCCACAACGAGTACGGCGCCTGGGGGCTGACGATCTTCGGCTCCGACACCGAGGATCTCTACGTCTACGACACCAACCCGACCAATCCCAACCAGTACACGTATCGCGGCGTGTGGGAAGACATGCGCGTGATCAAGGACACCATCGCCGTCAAGGGCGAATCACCGGTGAACGTCGATCTCAAGTTCACGCGGCACGGTCCGGTGCTCGCCGAGGATGCGGCGCACCACAAAGCCTACGCGCTGCGCGCGGCGTGGATGGAGCAGGGCGCGGCGCCGTACCTCGCCAGCCTGCGGATGGATCAGGCGAAGTCGTGGGAAGAGTTCGTCGAGGCGTGCACCTACAGCCGGATTCCGTCGGAGAACATGGTGTGGGCCGATCGGCAGGGGCATATCGGCTACCAGGCGGTCGCGGTCACGCCGCTGCGTCCGAACTGGTCGGGGCTCGTGCCGGTGCCGGGCGATGGCCGCTACGAGTGGAACGGCTACCTGCCGATCAACGCGCTGCCGCACAGCGCCGATCCACCGAAGGGCTACCTCGCGACGGCCAACAACTATCTGTTTCCGCCGGACTACCCCTACAAGGAAGCGCTGCACTACACCGGCGCCGATCCGTATCGCGTCTCGCGCATCAGCGAAGTCCTCGGATCGGGCACGCTGCACACGGTGGCCGGGATGATGCGGCTGCAGAACGACAACGTGTCGCTGCCGGCGCGCGCGCTCGTTCCGTTGCTGCGCGAGGTAGCGGTGCCGGCCGACGCCGCGAAGGCCCGCGACATGTTGCTGGCGTGGAATTTCAGCGTCGACGCCGATTCGGTGCCCGCCGGCATCTACGAGATGTGGCAGCGGCGGCTCACGGCGAACGTCAGGAACCTGCTCGTGCCGAAAGAGGCGCAGACTTTCATCGGCCAGCCGAACATGAAGCGGGTGATCGACTGGTTGAATGCGCCCGACGGCCGCTTCGGCGCCGATCCGGTCAAGGGACGCGACGAGCTCGTCGCGCGCAGTCTCGCCGAGGCGGTCGGCGAATTGACGAAGAAGCTTGGCCCAGACGTCGCCGGGTGGAAGTGGGGGCAGAACCAGTATCACCACGCGCTGATTCGCCATCCGCTCGCGGAAGTCGCGGCGCCGGACGTTCGCGCGCGGTTGAACGTCGGTCCGTATCCGCGGGGCGGCGACAGCTTCACGGTGAGCGCCACCGGCAACGCCGACAATCAGACCTCCGGCGGCTCGCTGAAGATCATTGCCGACACCGAGAACTGGGACAACTCGCTCGGCCTGAACAACCCGGGCCAGTCGGGCGATCCGTCGAGCCCACACTACCGCGATCTGTTCGAGATCTGGTCGCGCGGCAAGTACTTCCCAATCTTCTACACGCGCGAGAAAGTGGAGTCCGTCACGGAGGAGCGCCAGGCGCTCGCACCGGCCCGCCCGGGAGTCACCGCGCGCCGATAGGTCGCGTTGGGCCGGGCAGGTCTGGCGGGTCGGGCGGGTCAGGCAGGTCGAACGGCCCCACCGGCGTCGCCTGAGATCTTGTGCGCCGCAGGACAGATGGGCCGGGCGGGTCAGGCGGGTCGGACGGCATCTTAGCTTCGAGTGCGGGTAAACCCGATCTGGCTCGGGCCGTATGAGCAGAACGGGTTTACCCACATCTCGGTAACGCGTGGCGGTCCGACCTGCCCGACCTATCTGTCCGACGGCGCTCACGATTGCAGGCGCCGCCATCCGGCGCCGCGCTCAGGCGCCGCCTTCGTCGGCCGAGGGGCCGTAGATTGCCGGGACCGGGATGTCGTTCAGTCGTAAGTACACGCTCAACTGGCCGCGATGGTGGATGACGTGGTGCAGCACGAAGCTGCGGAACGCGGCGACGCGCGGCACTGTGAACACCTGCTGGCCGCCGCGCTGCAGCGTCCACGGTGACTGGTACTCCGCGTCGCTCTTGTCCATCGCCGCGCGCGTCTGGCGGCAGATTTCGTCGAACGAGGCCAGGATCTCGGCGCGCGAGGTTTTTTCGGCGAGTGGCGGCGGTGCGGTCGCGAGATCGAACGAGCGCTCGTTGAGGATCGGGCCGCCCCAGTGCGGGATGTTGCTCAGGTGCGTGGCGAGCCCGCCGAGCGTCATCGAGCGCGCATGCGGCCTCCACGCCAGGCGATCGTCCGGCAGACGCTCGAGCAGGCGGCGGGTTGTGCCCATTTCGTGATCGAAGTCGGCCAGCAGGCCATCCTTGATGCTCATCGCAGCAGTCTAGAACGTAACGGCCGTCGGCACGACGGTCGATCGCCTGATGGCTTCGCGCTACGCTGTCGCTCTGTGCGTCGATCGCTGAAGCGTCTCGCCGTGGTCGTCGGGCTCTGCGCGCTGCCTGCGTGCCGTCGCAGCGAGCCGCCGCCGGCCCGCGTCGAACCGCAACGATCCGGAACGATGACCGTCTTCGGCCTCAGCGCGCCCGTCCGCGTCGTTCGCGATCGCCGTGGCATGCCGCACATTTACGCGCAGAACCGCGACGACCTGTTTTTCGCGCAAGGGTTCGTCCAGGCCCAGGACCGGTTGTTTCAGATGGACCTGTGGCGCCGCTCCGTTCAGGGGCGCCTCGCCGAAGTGCTCGGTCCGAATTTCGCCGAGCGCGACGCGATGACGCGGCGCATGCAGGCGCGCGTCAAGCCGGCGGCTGAATGGGCGTTGTATGGTCCCGACGCCGAAGCGATCGCGGGCGCGTTCGTGCGCGGCGTCAATACGTCGCTGGCGCGGCTGCGTCCGCAACTGCCCGAAGCATTCGCGCTTGCCGGCTGGACGCCGGACCTCTGGGCTCCGGCTGATCTCTTGAATCGCACGGACGCCTTCACCGCCAGCGCCGACGCGATCGAAGAAGTGCTGCGCGCGCGTTTCATCGACGCCGTCGGCGCCGCCCGCGCCGCAGCGATTCTGCCGGGCGAGGCGGTCGCCGGTATGCCGGCCGGGCTGGACAGCGGCGCCGTCAACTCGGTCGTCAGCGACGCGATCCGCGCGGTCGGCGCGCCGCCGTTCCTGCTCGCGCTCGCAAAACCGGTCGCCGATGCCGGGACGGTCCGCGCCCAGAGCGACATCCCGCTCGACGCGCGGCGGTTCAGCGTGCCGTCGCCGCGCTATCTCGTCCACTTGAACGCGCCAGGGTGGAACGTCATCGGCGCGACGGCGCCGTGGCTTCCTGGCGTCGAGTCCGGACACAACGATCGCGTCGCCTGGACGATCGTTCCGATCCGCGCCGACACGCAGGATGTCGTCGTCGAAAGAGTGAGTCCGTCGAACGCGCATGAAGTCGAGGAGCAGGGGCGGTGGGTGCCGACCACCACGGTGAAAGAAACGTTGCGCATACGGCGACGTGCCGAGCCGTTTGCCTTCGATCTCGAGTTCACGCGTCACGGCGTCGTCCTCGCCGTCGATCGCGAGCATCACCTCGCGTTCACCGTGCGCTGGAGCGGTGTGGAACCGGGCGCGGCGGCGAACTTCGCCGCGCTGTCGCTCGATCGGGCCGCCTCGTCGGGCGATCTTCGCGCCGCCGTCGAGAACTGGCGCATGCCGCCGCGGCAGATTACCTATGACGATGTGGCGGGCGATCACGGCGTAGTGATCGCCGGCGTGGCGCCGACGCGCCGCGGATGGAGCGGTAACCTCCCGGGGCCCGGATGGACCGGTACGAACGAGTGGATCGGCTGGGCACGGCCGATGCGCCCGCTGCCGGAATCGGCGATCTCGCGCCTCGCGCGCGCGCCATCCGACCGCGTCGAGTCGCTGCTGCGCGACCTGCGCCGCGGCGAATCCGATCCGCGAGCGCTGGTCCTGAATGCGATCGCCGATGTGTTGCGCGGCGAACGCGAGTCGTCCGCGCCGGTGATCTTCGCGCACGTCCTGAGCGTGACGCCGGCGGCGCGCCGGCACTTCGACGTCGGCCCGTTGCCACCAGTCGGCGCTCGCGCCGAGCCGTTCGCAATCGCATTCGATCCACGCGATTGGGACCGCTCGACGGCGATCAACGCGCCGGGACAGTCCGAGTCGCCCGACAGCGCCCACTACGCCGACCAGGCGCGCGCGTGGGCCGCCGGCGAATCGATCGCGTTGCCGTTCTCTGATGCGGCGGTGCAGGCGAACGCGGAGTCGACGCTGCTGATGCGTCCTTTGCGGTAGCGTGTCACAGGAAAGTGAGAAGTGAGAAGTGAGAAGTTAGAAGTACGGAAAAAGGGTAACTTGATCGCATCGGTCAACCCCGTCTGCCTGTCGCTGTTGCGATCTGCACGTGACTTTTAGCCGCACGCCGGTGATTACCCGTTTTTCGTACTTCTAACTTCTGACTTCTCACTTCTAACTTTTCACCGCGGCGCTCAGCGTCGCTGTAGGCGCCGCGTCAGTTCGGTGTTGCCGTCGTTTTTTGCCGGCCTCAGCTCGAGGATGCTGCACAGGAAGTTGTAGATGTTGACGTTTTCGAATGGCGCGAGGACGATGCCGGCTCGAATCGACGGGCCGGCGGCGACGAACAGGGCGCCCATCGATCGATCCTGAGGGTCGTACCCGTGGGTGGCGAAGTGGCGCTGGGCCACGCGCGCCCGCGTGGTGACGGTCCAGCCGTCCGACGGAATGCCGATGATCGGTTCGATTCGCGCGCTGCCGCGGTAATGCAGGCGTGGCGGCAGCTGATCGCGGCGGTAGATGGCGAGCGCCGGATGCTTGCCGTGCAGGCTCGCGTACAGCGCGTTGACGTCGCCGTTCTTCGGCGCGAGCGCGAGAAACGCATCCGTATCGACGAGGTGGACGCTGTCGACGTCGATGTAGTCGTCGAGGAGAATTACGCGGTCGGGAGATAGAGGAGTCATCCCGTGATCCGATACGACCACGATCGTCGTCCGATCGGCGAGCCCAATCCGTGCGAGTCCGGCGATCAACTGTCCCAGCGCCGCATCGAGGTGCGCGGTTGCCGTCGTTACCTCCGGTGAATCGATCCCGAAATCGTGCGCTGCCGAATCCACCTCGTCGAAATACAGCGTGACGAGCGACGGTCGGTCGCCCTCCGGCAGCGACAACCATTCGAGTACCTGGTCGACGCGGCTCGGCGACACCACTGCATGGTCGTACGGACGCCAGAGAGTCGGACGCACACCGGCGATCGGCGCTTCGGTGCCAGGCCAGAACATCGCGGCCGTGCGCCGCCCTTGCCGGATCGCGGAGACCCAGATCGGCTCGCCGCGCCACCACGCGGGATCTTTCGCGGTGGCGCCGGCGAGGGTGAACCACTCCGGCATCGCCGGATCGCGGAACGTGTTGGCGATGATGCCGTGGTGGGCCGGGTAGAGGCCGGTCACGATGGTGTAGTGGTTCGGAAAGGTGAGTATCGGGAACACCGGAATCAGTCGTTCGGCGCGCGCGCCGCGGGTCGCGAGCGCATGGAGGTTCGGCGTCGGGAACCGGTCGATGTAGTCCCAGCGCCAGCCGTCGAATGAGATGAGCACGAGGATCGGCGCCGGACCGGTGTTGAACTGGTGTCGGACTGATGTCAGGCCCGTGCCTGACACCGCTGCGGCCACGAGCAGGGCCGCAAGGACTGCGATGCCGCGCCGGCGCGACATGCGCTACATCACGTCGGCGGGATCTGTGGGTTCGGGTGCCCGCATCACGCTGCGGACCGGGCTCGTGACGATGGAGCCGGCCTCGGTGCTGAACTCGAGCCGAAAGCCGACGTGCACGCTGTGCAGCTTGAGGAACGCGCCGCCGAGCGAACTGCCAGCGAGGCGTGCCGGCGTGAACACCGGAAAGAAGGCGCCGCCGCGGACGAGCACGCGCGCGCTGTCCGCCGCCACGAGCACGATCTCGTAGATGCTGTTCTGCGTCGTGACAACCAACGTTTCAAGGGCGACGAGATCGTCGACGTGAACGCCGTCGCGCCAGTCGTGCGCCGTCCACGCCGACAGCATACCGGACGCGGGAACCGCGCGCGGCGGGGCAGAGGCGGGCGGCTCGATGCGCGTTGTCACTGGACCTGGTGGCAATGATAACAGCCCAGCGCGCCGCGCAATCGGTTGTATTCGTACGATCGCGTGAAGTCGTATGCCGGACGATGGAGGAGCCGCGCCATCCCGGGCACGACGACCTCGCGCATGTACGCCGCTTTGGTCTGATTGTCGGATTCGGCGAGGTAGCCGTAGATGGCGTTCCGCATTTGCGCGTCCATCGTCGACGTGTAGACTTCCCAGCCCCGTGAGCGGACGTCGGGCAGCGGCAGCGCCGAGACGCCCGGCATTGTCCAGAGGTCCGCCGCCGCGCGCGACCCATGACACGTGACACAGGAAATCCGGTCCGGTCCGCCTTTCAACCGGCCAAGCGTCGCGCGCGCCCACGGCATGACGTCGGTTTCCATGAATCGGATGATATCGGCCTGGTTGCGCTTCGCGCCATTGGGCGCGATGGCGTCGTCGGCGGCGAAGGTCGCGGTGACCGTCTTGCCGTGGAGGCCGATCGCCACCGCGAAGATCACCGCCAGGACGGCGGCGAAACCGCCGAGCGCGCTGCGAAGATCGAACGACGCCTGGCGCGGTTCCCACGCGAGAGCAGCCTGGACCCCGGCGGCGTCGCGCGGTGCCTGGGGATCACCTGCCAGCAGCTCGAGCAGCGCCGCGAGCTGCGGTCCGCGGCGAACCGACCGGAGCAGTAGTGGCTCGCCCCGATTGCGCGCGTACACCGCAATCGTCGACGTGCCGACGAGACGTTCGAAATGACTTTCGGTGCGCTGGATATCGCAGATATCGTCGAGGACGATTTCGCTGACGGCGTCGCGCGTCAGCCGCACGACGCGGAAGTCGGTGAGGTAGTAGCGCTCGCCGACCAACCGTGCCCGCGCGTGCCACGGCCGGCGGCTCCACAGCAGCCGCTCCCACGGCAGCAGCACGCGCGGCTTCACGGTGACCTAGGACGGCTGTTTGGTGAAGTTGACCTTCGGCGCCTGCTTCGCGTCGGCTGGCGCTTCGAAGAATGGATAGTCCTTGAAGCTGAACATCTTCGCGGTCAGGTTGCCCGGGAACTGACGCCGCGAGGTGTTGTACTGCTGGACGGCCTCGTTGTAGCGCTGCCGCGCGACCGCGAGCCGGTTCTCCGTCCCGGAGAGCTCGTCCATCAGGCGATTGAACTGCTCGTTGGCTTTCAGCTGCGGGTAGTTTTCGACGACGGCCAGCAGCCGGCCGAGCGCCGACGTCTGGCGGTTCGCCGCAGCGATCGTCTCGTCAGGCGATTTCGCCGCGAGCAGCTGCGACCGTGCGTCGGCGATGTCCTTGTAGACGCTCTCCTCGTGCTGCGCAAACCCCTTCGTCGTCTCGACGAGGTTTGGAATCAGGTCGTTCCGCCGCTGCAGCTGATTCTCGACCTGCGCCCACTGCGCCTTCACGTTCTCTTCCTGGCTGACGAAGGTGTTATAGGAGCAACCGGTTAGCGGCAGGACCGCAAGAAGCGTCGCGATCCGCAGCAGAGCTCTTCGCGTCATCGTCATGTCTCCATTTTAGGGCTCAAAGCACCCTACAGCGAAGCTACCAACTCGCCCCACCTCCGCCGCCGCCGCTGCGACCGCCGCCGAAGCCGCCAAAACCGCCGCCGAAACCGCCTCCGCCACCGCCCCATCCGCCGCCGCCCCATCCGCCACCGCCGCCGAACGGCCCAACGCCGCTCGACCAGCCGCTCCACGGACCGCCGCCCCAAAATCGATTCCGCCGGCGCCGCCCTCCGGCGATGCGGCTGATCAGGAGAATCGCGATGAAGATCCAGAAGATCGCCGACAGCGACGGCGGCGTGTCGTCGCGTTGGCGCGCGGTCTGCGGCACGCGGACGCCGTCGAGCGTGACGCCGCGGCCCTGCGCGATTCGACCGACGACGCGCTCCACGCCGAGCTGCAATCCCTCGCCGTACTGCCCGGCCGCGAAATGCGGCGCCATCATGCGGCTCGTCTCGCCGGCGTAGCCGTCGGTGACGAACTGTTCGATGTCGTAGCCGGGCTCGATGCGCACCCGCCGTTCCTTCATGGCAAGCAGGATCAGCGCGCCGTTGTCTTTCCCTTTCTGGCCGATGCCGCGCCCGTGGTTCTCGAACAGCTTGACGGTGTACTCGTTGATGTCCCCGATCGGATCGAGGTTCGGCACCGTTGCGACCACGACGACGTCGCCGGTTTTTGCCTGGAGCGCGCGGATCATGTCCTCCATCCGCTGCGCGCTCGCCGCGTCGATGACGTGTGCGAAGTCGTTGACCGGCTGCGTCAGCTCGGGGAGATCCGCGGCGGCGATCACGGTCCGGCTGAAGCCGGACACTACCGAAATGACGATGAGCAGGGTCGTCAGTCGGACGACGTTCCCAGCGAAGCGGTCGCTCGTCACCGCGTGCTCCAGCCATCGACGTAGGCGACGATGCGCTCGACTGCATCGAGATATGGCGCGAACAATTGTTCGGCTGCTGCCGACGCGAGATCGTGCGCGGTCGCGAGCTTGACGACGTCGGAGATCGCGCCGTGCTCCGCGGCGCCGACCGGCGCCGATTGGCCGACGAGCCGCTCGACGTGGCGCGCCGCGCTCAGCGGATCGCCGTCCGCCTTCCCCTCGAGACGCGCGATGCTGGTGACCAGGGCGGCAAACGCCGGCGCCGACTGCAGGATCAACACGGACAGCGCATCGGCGCGGCCGCGGGTTTCGAGAAACCCCTCGCGCAGGTGCAGCAGATGGCTGCGCGCCTGGACCTCCACCGCGCGGCGCACGTCGGCTGGATCGACGGCGAGCGACGCGAACGGATTGTCGCCGGTGACGACGACGTGATCGGCGAGAATCGCGCCGAATTCGAGCGGGAACGCGTCGAGCGACTGCGAGAACTCGCGCGCGCCAAGGAGCAGCGGCGTGGCCAGGCCGGCATCGTGCCACGCGTCGACACGCGTCGCGGCGGCGCGCAGATCGTCGCGCGTCATCGATTCGACGACCGCCAGCGTTCGCGTCGGCGCTGCCGCGCCATGCCCGTGCGCGTCGTGCGCGTGACGGCCGTCGTGTGCAGTCGCGCGCGCGCCGTAGATCGCCAGCGACTGCAGCCGGCTGCCGAAAATGCCACGGAGATCGCGCTCGAGCGCGCGAACCGCCTCAGGAATCATGCAGCTATTGTACGAGTAGAATGCAGCTCCATGCGTTTGCGCCAGCTGAACGTCGGCTGTTTCGGTGGCGGTACCGGTCTGCCCAGCCTGCTCGGCGGCTTGAAGCACAATCCGTGGCTGCATTTGAACGCGGTGGTCACGATGTTCGACAGCGGCGGCAGCTCCGGGCAGCTCCGCGACGAACTCGGCGTGCTGCCACCAGGCGATATCCTCAAATGCGCGCTGGCGCTGGCGCGCAACTCGCGCGAGGCACGCAGAGTACTGCTGGCGCGGCTGCCGACGCTCGAGCACGCACGCCTCGGCGGCCATACCGGCGGCAATCTCCTGCTCTCGATGATGCAGCGTTACAGCGGCGACTTCCTCGACGCCATCGACGGTCTGCGGGCGCTGCTCGGCTGCCGCGGGCGCGTCTGGCCGGTGAGCGTGCAGGCGGCGTCGGTCTGCGCTGAATACGGCGACGGCAAGACGACGCGCGGGGAAGTGGAAGTCGACGCGGGGCAGACCTCGGGACAGTTCGTCCGCCGCATCTGGCTGGAGCCGCCGGTGTCGATTCATCCGACGGTTGCGAAGGCGATCACCGAGTTCGACGCGATCATCATCGGCCCGGGCAGTTTCTACACCAGCCTGATGCCGATCTTCCTGGTGCGCGGCGTCTCGGACGCGATGGCGCAGATGAAAGGGCCGATCATCCTGATCGCGAACCTGCTCACCGAGGGCCGCGGCATGCTCGGCTTCACCGCCGCCGATGCGGTCGCGCGGATCGAAGAAGCCACGCACCGCAAAGTCGACGTCGTCATCGCGAACCTGAAGTGGCCGTCGCCGCAGGTGCTCGGGCGATACGCGCAGGAGCACAAGGAGCCGCTCACTACCGGCCAGCTCCCGGATCACTGCGAACTGGTCGGCGGCGAATTCTGGACCGGCGAGATCGCCCGCCACGATCGTCCCCGCCTGGCCTACGCAGTCTGGAGCGTACTCTCCCGTCGGCTGTTAGCTGAGAATTGAGGCAGCCGCGCCGGAACCACGAAGACACGAAAAAAAACACGAAGATTCACGAAGATCTTTTCTAAAGAACGAAAAATTCTTGCTTTTGTAATAACAGTTCTTCGTCGATCTTCGTAGCCTTCGTGTCTTCGTAGTTCCGGCGCCCGCAGCTAGCGTTTGCTGTTCACCAGGTCGCTAACGGTGTACACCCGGCCGCCTTTCATCGTTCGCCGGACATCGCGCGAGTTGTGGATGTCGGCGAGCGGATCAGTGCCGAGGAACGTCAGGTCGGCGATCCTGCCCGGCTCGATTGTGCCCAGCTCATTGGCAAGGCCGAGCGCCTGCGCGGCGTTGATCGTCGCGGTTTGCAGCGCCTGGAAGGGCGTGAAGCCGGCGTGCACGTACGACTCGAGCTCGACGTGCAGCCCGAGCCCGTACGGGACGAGCGGGGAATCGGTGCCGGCGACGATCCGCGCGCCGGCGCCGGCGATCGCGCGCAGATTCGTTTCGTAGGGGCGGATCAGCGCATCGAGCATTGGTGCGCTGTGCGCATTCGCCAGGTCACTCAGCGCTGCGACGAGCGGCAGCGGAAACAGCGCCAGGCGCGGATCGTAGAGCAGCGACTTGTCACCCGTCACGCGCGCGCGATAGGCACCCTGCCGCACGAGCGTCGGCGTCAGTGTCAGCCCTGACTTCGCGATCACGTCGATCACGTCGCGGTAGATGCGCGCGCGCGTGCCCTGATTGGGCGCGTAGCGCCGCGTCGTACCCGCCATGTGCTCCACGCTATCCACGCCGAACGCCGCGGCCGGGTAGAGATCCTGCGACGTGACCGATCGGTCGTGCGCGTGCGCGTATTCGACGACGTGCTTCTGCAGGGCACCGGGAAGGCGCACGTCCGTGGTGAAGAAATCGACGCCGAGCGATGCCGCTCGATCGAGCTCCTGGTCGAGTTGTGCGACCGACGCGATCGCCACGCCGCCGCGATCGTATGAGCGAATGCCGTCGAACGGATCGCCGGCAATGAAGAGCCGCGGTCCCGGACGGCGTCCCGCCTCGAACGACTCGCGCTGCTCGAGGCCGACGTACGGGTTGACGGCGGGGATGCGCACCGAGGTGATCCCGTAGGCGAGCCAGACGCGCCCGAAGTTGCTGCCGTATCCCGGGTCGAGACGCGCGTGCATCTCGATCAGGCCGGGAATCACGAACTCGTCGCCGGCATCGACCACCGTGCCGACGTGCAGATCGTCGTTATGCCCCTCGACGCTGCGGATGATACCGCGTTCGACGACGATGTCGGTCTCGCCGCGCATGCCGTCGACGGTACCGTCGAGCACATGCCCCGCGTGCACCACCACCCGCGGCGGAGGCTCGGCGGCCTGCCAGCGCAGATCGAGCGGGATCCCATCGGGGATGCCGCCTTCCGGGATGACGCGGCGCAGACCCGCCGGCGTCTGAAAGACGATGTGGCGCGAGTCGCCTTCCCAGCTTGGCGACTCGGGCTGATCGGCGGCGATGTCGCGGATCTGTCCGGTTGTGATGCCGCGATTGTCGACCGGTACCGTCCACAGCCGTCCTTCGGTGACGAACGCCATCTGCGTTCCGTCTGGCGACCACACCGGGCCCGTGCTCTGCCGGTTGCCCGCGTTGTGCTGCGGGAAGAGCAGCGACTCGGACCAGGCGTGTGTGTCGAACGCGTAGACCAACAGCTGGTTGAGACCCTCGGGGTAGCGTTCGGAATACGGAAACAGCGCCGCCACCGCGATCGCTTTGCAGCCCGGCGCCCACGTCGGCCGGCCAAGCTCCTGCGCCGTCGGGGGTATCGCCTCGCCGCCGAGGCAGTGGCCAGCGCCCAGCCGCGTCGTCTTGATCGATTGGCCGTCGACGAGAAACGCGATCTGCGAGCCGTCGGGCGACCATGCCGGCGCCGACGCGGCGCCGCGCTCGTGCGTCACTTGCAGGTTCGCGCCGGTGGCCACCTCGTGGATCCACACGTCCATCTGCCCCGCGCGATCGCTGACGAACGCGACCCGTGTGCTGTCCGGCGACCATGCCGGGTCGGCGTCGAACGCCGCGTCGTTGGTGACGCGAAGCGGCGCACCGCCGAGCGGATAGATCCACAAGTCGCCGAGCGCCGAGAACGCGACCATGCGTCCGTTCGGCGACACCACCGGCGACACGATGCCCTTGAGCGGTTGCGGCTCGGCCCATTCGAGCGCGCGATGCGCGATGTCGTAGCTCAGGCGACGCAGCGTCACTTTTGCGGTGAACGGGATCGTCGTCGTGTCGGCGGTGAGCGACCGCCGCTTGATCTTGCCGTCGGCGGTGTAGATGAAGTCGGTCCGCGAGACCCACTGCGGGCGGAACGCGAACACGTCCTCGTCGGGACGGCTGATTTGGCGCGGGCCGAGGAACAGCGCGCCGCCGCCAGAGTACGCGACCTGCGTGCCGTCGACGCTCCAGCCGGCGCCGCCGGGGATTGTGTTGCCGCGATCGCGGTCGACGGTCAGCGGCAGCAGCAGACGCTCGCGGCCGTCCGCCGACACGCCGTACAACCCGGCCGCCGACCGGCCACCTCGCGTCGGACGATCGCTGTCGCGGCCGACGAAGGTGATTTCCTGATCGTTCGGCGACCAGGCCGGCATCGTCGAGTCCCGCGACGTCAACCGGCGCAGGCTGCTGGTTGCGAGGGTCAGGTCCCAGATCGTCGTGATGCCACCGTAGCGGTCGGACGAGAACGCGATGCGCGAGCCATCGTGGGACCAGGCCGGCTCGCGGTCGTCGAACTCGCCGGTGGTGATCGCCTTCGCGTCGCCTCCTTCGCGCGGGATCACATAGATGTGCCACACGCCGTCGAGGTCGTAGCCCTGGAAGGCGATCGACTCACTGTCGGGCGACCAGGTCGGTTGTCGCGCCTCGAGTGTTTCCGCGGTCAGACGCTTCGCCTCGCCGCCGCGCATCGGCAGAATCCAGATGCCGCCGAGCAGGTCGATGGCGATCCAGCGGCGGTCCGGAGACGGCGACGCCGACATCGCCGTGCCTTCGGTGAGGGTGACCTCGACGTCCCGAGTGATCTGGACACCCTGCGCCGCGAGCGCAGCGGCCGCACACGACGCAACAATCACTGCCAGGCGGGCGTTCATGGACTTCAAGGGGCGAACGAGCAGGTTCGCCCGTTCAGGGCGAACGTCGCGCGGTCTTCCTCTTCGACGCGGTTGGCTGGTTCGAGGACTTGCGCGATCCGCCCGTGGCCGTCGTTGCGCCTTTCTTTTTGACCTCTGTTGCCCTCTTCCCCTTGGCTCCGGCGGCCTTGCCAGCTTTCAAGGCCGCCGCCCGCTCGATGATTTGCGCGAGCATCGCGCCGGCGTCGCCGCCTTTCGCGGGCCGGTGCGACTGCCACACGGCCGGCGTGTCCTCCGCCAGGATGTCTTCGAAGTCGCCGTCGCTCTTGACGCTGCGCGGCGCGAACTCGGTGATGTCGAGATCGCCGGCCCAGTCGTCGCGGTGCTTGATCAGCAGCCAGCTGCGATCGCCGCCACCGCGCGCCCCCGCATAGCGTCCGCCGGTCTTCACAAGGACCCACGATCCCTTCAGCTTGTAGCCGTTCAGCGTGAATTTCAGGTCGCCTTTCTTCAACGCCGCCTCGACGTCGTCGACCTCCGGCGTCCACGTGCCGCGGTCCCAGAGCATCACGATCCCGGCGCCGTAGCCTTCGGGAATCACGCCTTCGAACTCGCCGTAGGCGACCGGATGATCCTCGACGTGCATCGCGAGCCGCTTCGTTTTCGGATCGAGCGATGGGCCCTTCGGCACCGCCCACGAGAGCAGCACGCCGTTGTG
>Ga0075425_100000717_pt1 | contig 31592 bp, 27 predicted proteins | sample SoiMethybrSBSTD4_FD_75300 | JGI IMG/M metagenome (GOLD analysis project Ga0075425, IMG submission 75300) | Bulk soil microbial communities from a Populus tree surrounding site in Tennessee, USA - Soil MetaG P. TD hybrid SBSTD4 | ecosystem: Environmental > Terrestrial > Soil > Tree plantation... | reverse complement strand
TCCCGCATATTGGCTCGCGTTGTAACAAGCGGCGAACGGTACGGCGAGGTAGCCCCCCCAGGAGTTGAGGCCCGACCCCACGATGTGAACGGCGCGCGAGCCGAGCACCGCGGGCGCGCCGGTGCCCGCAATCGAGTCGAAAGAGTGCTTGACCACGCCCATCGGACTCACGGGGTCCATGCCCGAGTTCCACGACCCGACGCGCCCGTCGACCGCCCTGATGTTGTGGCAGGTTGCGGTATCGCCCGGGGCCATCTCGAGGTCGTCAATGAGGAGCTGGCCCCCCGCCGCGACCGTGGGTTGCGCCACGCCGCCGCAGCGGTTGCCAGCAGGGTACACCACGCCCGTGGTGCAGCCCGACACGTTGCCACCGCCCGTACCCGCGCCGCCCGCTCCGGCGCCACCCGCGCCCGTGGAGCCGCCCGCCCCGACGCCGCCCGTCGAGGCACCCCCGGTGGTGGTCGTGCCTCCCGTGGCGGTGCCCCCCGTCGTGGGATTGCCGCCCGTCGTGGTGCCACTGGGGTTGCCGCCGGTCGCGGTGCCGGACCCCTGGCCGCTCCCTCCTCCGCCCGACGTCTCACCGCCGGTGCGGCTCGAGCCGGCAGAAGTAGAACTACACCCGGTGAACGAGACCAACAGGTAGGCTGCCGATGCCGCCCCAGCGACGAGGAGCGCGCGCGTGGGACTTGCGGACGACTTGGGGTGAGGGGTCATCTTTTTTTCTCGTGGGTGCGCAAAATTTTGGTGAAGTGCGATGCTTCGTGAAGTGGCTTGCGACGCCTGTCCGTCACCGACGTCTTCGCACAGGCAGGGCGAGGTGGTGACGGATCTCATTGCCTATGACGCGGCGAGAACTTTCCTTCGAAAAGAAACCCCCGTGCGAAGTCGCGGTGTTACCGCCTCAGGCCGCGACGAGCCGATGAACGACGGCGGCGATGGCGTCGGCGAGCTTCGGAGACGCGTTGAGGGACGCGGTTCGTGCGAAGGTGAGGCCGACCCGTTCGGCCTCGGACCTCGCTTCGATGTCGAGATCGTAGAGGGTCTCGATGTGGTCGCTCAAAAAGCCGATGGGGCAGAAGACGACGTCGGTGGCGCTCTGGTGAGCGACGTCGAGCAGACTTTCGTGGACGCCGGGGCCGAGCCACGGGTCCGGCGTTGCTCCTTGGCTCTGGTAGACGACGCGCCAGGGGTTGGGGATCGCGGCGCGCGCGGCGACCGCCTCGGCGGTGGCCCGCACTTCGTCGGGGTACGGGTCCCCCTGCCGGACGACGGCGAGCGGGAGGCTATGGGCCGTGAAAAGAACGTGCGCCGCGGCGCGCCGTGGCTCGGGCCAACGCGCGAGCGCCTCGAGCAGCGCCGATGCGAAGGCGTCGACGAGCAGCGGCTCTTTTCCCCAGTTCGGCGCCGAACGAAGCGCGGGGGGCGAGACGCCGCTCTTGGCGAGCTCGTCGGCGACGCGCTCCATTTCTCCGGCATAGACGTGACCGCTGTACGGAGCGAGCGGGACGACGGCGAGCGCGCGGCATCCGGACGAGGCCACGCCGGCGAGCACGTCCTTCGCGAACGGTTGCCAGAAACGCATCGCCAGGTGAACCCTGGTACCGAGCCGCGCTTCGACCACGCCGGCGAGCTCGCGCGAAATCCGCAAAAGAGGCGAGCCGCCGATCGCCTCGTAGCGGCGACGCATCTCGCGCAAAAGCTCGGGTGGGCTCGGCCGGCCACGACGGATGTTGGAAAGAAATGCAGAGAGGTCGTCGAGGTTTTCGATCGTGCCGTGCCCGAGCAGAAGTACTTCGTGACCCTGCATCGCTAAAACGAAAACGTCGCGTTCAAGCTGAGGAACATGACTTGCGATTTGTACGTGCCGTCTTCGTTGGGCACCTTGGAAACGCCGGCGAGCTCGCTTTGCTGCTGGTGACCCGTGGTCACCGGAAAGTAATAAACGTAGGTGTAAGCCGCTCCGAGTGCCAGCGTGTCCGAGAGGCGGCGGCGAACCCCGAGCGATCCGATCAGCTTGAACGAGTCCGGGTACGTCGACTCCAGGGTGGCTTTCGTCACCGCCGAGGTGTCGTACCCTGCGCCGCCGTAGATCTCGGTCTTGTCGTCGATGAAATAGCCTGCCCCTATGCGAACCGCGCCCGCGTCGCGCCAGTGGCGTCGGATGGCGAGGATGATCTTGTTCGGCGAATGGGTGTCGCGGCCATCGGGCGTGAGGGTGCAGTCTTCGCCGCGCTGGAGAATGCACTGGGTGTCGAGCCTCGACCAAGTCGCGTACTCGGCGTCGAGCCGCAGCTCGAGGTGGCTTCCCCACGGGCGGGCGGCGAGGCCCAGACGGATGACGTCGGGGTAGGTCTGGAGGAGGTCCACGTCCTGGGTCGCGCTCGCATACGTCTGACGCAACGTTCCTCGCATCCGCATTTCGCCGAGCGCGGGCCGCAACGCGTACGACGCTCCGAGCGTAAGGGCCTTCTTCGGCAACACCTCCCAATAGACGCCGGCCGAGAGCGCTGGATCGGTGCTGGAGACATCGAGCACCGCGCGACCCTCGTTGTTCGTGTCGTCGTGCCCGTCGGGGTTGCGTGCCTGATCGTGCACGATCTTGCTCAGCACCAGGCTACCGGCGAGCGCGAAGGAGAGCCCCGCGGTCGGCACGCGCATGCCGACGGCGGCGGTCAGATAGAGCGACTGCTGCAGGCCGCTCGTCACGCTCCAGCGTTGAGGGCCATCGACGGCACCGCGCACGTCGGTGTTGCCGTAGTACGCGGAACGCTGATCGAACTTGGTGGCGCCGCCAAAGGGGACGTAGGCGCCGAGGCCGCCGAAGAAATCATGCCTGCCGAAGTCGCTGCTCGCGCCGACGAAGGGGATGGCGAGCATGTTGGCGGCGTGCGCTTGGCCGGTGTTGGCGGCGACGTACGTGGGATCCGGTCGCTGAACGATCGAGGGAGAAAGCGCCGACGGCACGCGCTCGTAATCGACCGTGCGGTAGACGAGGGTACCGTCGACGACGACCTCGGACCCCTCGATACCGCCGAGCGCCGCGGGGTTGAAGTACACCGCGTAGGCATTGGCGAGCGCGGGGTGACCGTGGGGGTCGGCAAGGCGGGGGTTGAGAAAACCACTCGCCTCGGCCCGTGGCGCGAGGGTCGTCACGAAGAGAGCGGCCGAAAGTGTCCTACCTACGAGCATCGAGGGGCCAGTCGTCGTCAGGAGCGGTCGGTAGAGAGCCTCGTTGCGAGCCATCGAGCAAAACGATACATACCCTGAATGACTCCGCGTTTGCTACCCGTCGCGCGCGCCCTAGGGTGGGCGATCGGCCCGGGCGCGCTTCTCGCTCAGCTCGGCGCGGCGGGCTGCATCGATCCGCAATCCGACTACGACGACTTCGTCGGTCGGCCCGTCACCCAGCGCGAGGCGAGCGTCGTCGACGTCATGCTCACGCAATGCGAAGACCTGCTCCAACAGGACCCATCGGGCAAGTACGTCATGTGGTGTCGCCCGAGCCAGATTCCGGTTCCGTTTGCGGTCGTCGTCGACGAGAAAATTAGCTCGGCGTTCGACGGAGCCACGCCCAAGCTAGAGATGACGGTCGCGTCGCTCAGGTCGATGGCCGCCAGCGTGTCGGATACCGTCGGCCCTTCCACCATGCTGAAAGACACGACGCTCAACAGTGATTGCACTTACACGAACGACGTCGGCACGCTCACCCTCGCCGCCGAAGCCAACTCGCTCATGCGCGATCTCACGGCGCTCGACGTCGTGCTGCGGGGCAAGCTGCAGAGCAGCCAGCGCCAATGCGCGGAGCTCGACGGTCATGTCGACGATCCGATCATGATCGATCTCAAAGCCGACGGGGACATCTGCATCTTTGTCCGGGCTCCGGCCGATGGCGCCGTGCCGATGGTGGGGGACGACGAATACGCCTGCGACCCCAAGATGCTTCCGCCGCGCTGAAGGCCTCGCCGGCGAACGTCCGCGGAAAACTTGGCCGGCGAGAACGACCCGGCGTTAGAAAGGTGCCGGCCCATCCGAGGTATCGATGCCCGACCCTTTTCGCACCGCGTTCCCCGCTCTCGCTCCGGCGCTCGCCCTCGCCGTGACGGCCAGCGCCGCGTGGGCACAACCCGTCCAGGGAGGTTTTTCGACCGGGCCGCAGACGTGGCAAGCGGCGCCGCCGCCCGGGCCTTACTTGGGCCAGTCGAGTGGGTCGAGCCAGGCCGCGAGCGATCTCGAGCTCGGTACGCTTTACGCTATGTCCGCCGGTTACGGTGTCGGCACGGGCATCTGGATCGACGCCGAGTTACAAATCGACGATCCGGGGCTCAAGTTCCTCGCCCCCGCGATTCTCGGCGTGGGCGCGCCGGTCGGCGTGTTCATGCTCAATCGGCCGAGGATGCCGCGGGGGATGCCGGCCGCGATCGCCGCGGGGATGGCAGTCGGCGCGGGCGAGGGCGCGGGGATCGCGAGCTACCAGTTCGTTCATGCGGGTGCCCAGGACGCTTGGGGCTTTCGCGGCTTTGCCCGTTCGGTGTTCATCGGATCGACCGGTGGCGCCGTGCTCGGCTACGTCAGCGCCGTCGCGATGGAGCCGTCTCCCAAGACGAGCTTGCTCCTCGGAAGCAGCGTGGCGTGGGGAACGCTCATCGGGAGCATGTTCGGCTACGGAGGGAGCGCTGCGGGCAGCGATTTCGGCGACGCGAACGACTCGGCGTCGCTCGGTGGACTCATCGGCTATAACGTGGGGCTCGTCGGAGCGGCCGCGATCTCGATGGTGTGGGTGCCGACGTACGAGTCGCTCCAATGGATGTGGATTGGTTTTGGCGCGGGCGCCGCCGTGTCGCTGCCGGTCTTTCTCCTGTACGCGGGCGGGGACCACGACGCCCGGCGGGGCCTCATTTTCATGGGAACAGCGGCGACGCTCGGCCTCGCGGCGGGTGCCGTCTTCACGATCGACTCCCGAGATTTCGGGCAATCGAGCGGCTCCGGCCTCTTCGGGGCCGACCGTCACGCGCCGGTCCAGATCACGGGCGCGGGCATCATGCCCGTTCCTGGAGGCGTCGGCTTTCAAGTGTCGGGGCTTCTCTTCTAGCCAGGTCCCGCTTCTCTCTAGCCGGCCCGTTAGGCAGCCGAAGAAGACAAACGGCGGGTGTCGGATTAGGATCGTACGTTAGATGCCGACCCTCAAATACTTCCCGCCGCAAGGGGGGCCGCGCGAATACAGCGTCCACAAGGCGGTTACCTCGGTGGGGCGCTCGCTTGACAACGATCTCAGCATCGACGCCCCCGCCGTCGCCGAGCACCACGCCCAAATCATCTTCGATGGTCGTGACTTCAACCTCGAAGAAGGGGACCGGCAAGCCGACATCCTCATCAACGGCAAGAAGAAGCGGCGCGCGCGCCTTTGCCACGGCGACCGCTTGACCCTCGGCTCGGCGCAGCTCGCCTTCAGCATGTTCGCCGATGCGACCAGCTCGTCCACCGCGCGCTCGGACAGCCAGCGCGTCCCTGCGGGTCCGTCGAGCGAGCTGCAGAGCCTTCGCAAGTTGCAGAGTTTCAGCGAAAAGCTCATGCACAAGGGTTCGATCGACGAGCTCTTCGATACCATGCTCGACGACATCCTCGAGCTGACGGGAGCGGACAAAGGGGTCGTTCTCTTGACGCTGGCCGAGCCATCCGCGGACGCCGAGAAGAAAGTCTCCGTCCGCGCGGTCCGCAACGTGAGCCGCGAGAGCATCACCGACGAGCGCGGAGGCGTCTCCGACAGCATCGTGCGCACCGTTCTATCCACCGCCAAGCCGGTCATCGTCTCGGACGCTCTCGCCGACACGACGTTCGGCAAGAGCGAGAGCGTCGTCGCGCTGCAGCTCTCGAGCGTGATGTGCGCGCCCATGCTCTCACAAGGCGAAGTCATCGGCGCTCTCTACGTCGGCAACGACAGGGTCAAACATCTGTTCGAGCGGCCCCAGCTCGACATGCTCACCATTTACGGGGCCCAGGCGTCGCTCATCGTCCAAAACGCCATGCTCCTGTCGACGCTTCGGGCCGACAAGGAGAAGCTCGCGCAAGAGCTCTCGGACAAGAGGTTCGGCGAGATCATCGGATCGTGCCCCTCGATGATGGAGGTCTTTCGCAAGCTTCAGAAAGTGGCGTCGACCGACATCAGCGTCCTCATCACCGGTGAGACCGGGACGGGCAAGGAGCTCATCGCCCGCGAGGTGCATCGGCGCAGCGGTCGGGCCACGGGGCCGTTCGTCACCATCAACTGCGGCGCCATCCCGGAGAACCTCATCGAGAGCGAGCTCTTCGGGCACGTGCGAGGCGCCTTCACCGGAGCGGTCGCGAACCGCGCGGGCAAGTTCCAGCTGGCCGACGGCGGCACGCTGTTCTTGGACGAGATCGGCGAGCTACCGCTCAACCTGCAGGTGAAGCTCTTGCGCGCTCTGCAGGAGCGGGTCGTCATCCGCGTGGGGGACAGCCGTCCGGAGAAAGTCGACATCCGCGTCGTCGCGGCGACGAACAAGGTCCTGGAAGACGAGATCAAGCGGGGGACGTTCCGCGAGGACCTCTACTATCGTCTCAACGTGGTCAACATCTTGCTGCCCCCCCTTCGTGACCGCGGCGACGACGTCAACATCATCGCCAAGGCGCTTCTGGGCAAGTACGCCGACGAGATGAAGAGCCCCGTCCGCGGCCTCTCGCCGGGCGCCCTGGCCGCCATCAAGAAGTTCGAGTGGCCGGGCAACATCCGCCAGCTCGAAAATCGCCTGAAAAAGGCTCTCGTCTTGTGCGACAAGACGCTGCTGTCCGCCGAGGACCTGGACCTCGGGCCGGAAACGCTCGAGCCCATCAAGCCTCTCGAAAAGGCCAAGGAAGATTTCCAGCGAGACTACGTCCTCAAGATCCTCGAGCGCAACAACGGCAACCGGACGCAGACGGCGCGCGATCTCGGCGTGGACCCGCGCACGATCTTCCGTTACCTCGAAAAAGAGCCCCACGCGCCCGGTGCCGAAGTGCCTGGCACGCCGCGCGACTCGCGCTAGCGCGGACGCCGTGTCACGGGCCGCTCGCGGGCGCGGGCGCATACGACGCCACGGGACGGGGGTCGGTCGCTCCCGATCGAGCTTGACGACGTCCGCTCTTTGAAGGAGGAAGGGCGGCCATGCGAAGCCCCACCACCCTCGTTCCGATCGGACCCGGCGTGGATCTCCTCGAGGCCCTCGCCGAGCTGTCGCGCGTCGGCGAAGCCTGGATCGACGCGACGGGGCATCTGGAGGGGGTCGAGCTGCGCGTCGCAGGGGAGGCGACCGATCCGGTTCGAGCGCTCAAGGGGCGCTTCACGCTCCTGCATCTCGCCGGGCCGTCCGGGGGTCCGTACTCGGCGACGCTCGCTCGCGCCACCGACGCTGGGATCGAGGTGCGAGGCGGCGTCCTCGTGAGAGCCAGGTCGGCCGGCGTGACGGCCGCGGTCCATGCTTCGAGCAGCGCCGCGCCCACACATCGAGCGACGCGCGGCGACGTGCGGCCGCGCGAGCTGCCGGAGGGGGACGCATCCCAGGAGCGCGCGGCAGCGGGCCCACCGACTCCCATCTGGGCGCAGGTAGCGGCGGCGAACGCGGCTGCCGCCGCGCGCGACGAGGTCGACGAAGTCGATCCAGCCTTGCCCGAAGCAGGCGACCTCGTCGATCACTTTGCTTTCGGCGTCTGCGAGGTTTTGACGTCCGACGGCGATCGGCTTCGCATTCGAGACGTGCAAGGCCCCGGCCGCATCCGAGAAGTCTCCCTCGCCGTGCTGAAGGTGATGAACCCGACCGAGTCGTCCCCCGTCGGGGACTTCCCAGGGTCGTCTGGCAAGCGGCTCTTCCGGCTCGTCCGCAGGGGCGCGGGCGTCTAAGCTAGCACTACCGCCGCAGACTTCCGCTACCAGATCGATCATCGGAGCCTCCATAAGGCCACTCAACCTGACCGGACAGGCGGATTTCTCGCTGCAGCGGAGCGTGGCTGGCCAGGCGTCGCGGCTCGTCTTGCACGAATGGGTGAATTCCGACGGCCTCGCCGTAGTTTCCGTTGGGTCGGCGGCGAATCTGCTGATCGTGATCTGCCGATGCCAAGACTGCGTGCACCACTGCTACGCGAGATCGAGCTCCCGCCAGCGCGGGGAGGGGAATCGATCGACTCGCAGGAGATTTCCTTCTTTCACGGGCTGCCACGGCTCGTCGGTGACTTTCTCGGAGGCGACGAGAACGGCGTGGCGCGCCGGCGACCAAGCGGTTTCGACGAGGGCGCCGGTCTCGACCGATTCGCGCTCCACGCGTACGGCATCGCCGGGCACGCGCTCGAGCAGAAAAAGACTGCGCCCCGAGCGGTGCGCATAAAGCTTCTGGCCGTCCGACAAGAGGAAGGTGCACGCCCCGAGCGTCGGGTGGCCCACGAGCTCGCGAAGGGCCCCGATGAGCGCGCGGTCGGCGGCGTCGCTGTCGCCTTCGTGCGCGGCGCCATGTCGGTCGAGCCGCGACAGCAAGAAGGCGAAAAGCAGCTCGCTGTCGGTATCGCCGCGGATCGATTCGAGGCGGGCGACGGGCGTTTGCGCGCGCACCCACGCGGTGTCCTGGATCGTTCCGTTGTGCGCGAAGACCCAGCGGCCGTCGCAAAACGGGTGCGTATTTTCGAGGCTGACGGCGCCGACCGTCCGCTTGCGGACGTGAGCGACGAGGAGCTCGCCGCGGCTGCCGGCGGCAACCTCGTGAAACTCGTCGTCCTCGTGCGCACACAACGTGCCGCGCTGGATCGACCAGCCGTCGGCTTCGCTGTAGACGCCGATGCCCCATCCGTCCCGGTGCTCGCGCGACAGAAACGCGAGACTGCGAGGCGCTTCGCGGAGCGTCAGACGAAACTGCGCGGGCTCACTCGCAACGGCTCCAAGAAGGCGGCACATCGTGCGTCAACGCTACCCCCAAGCATAGCAGTTCTCTCGCAGATCCGAGCGCCCAGCCCCTGTCGCCGGTCATCCGCCGATCGACCCCGCCCGAGCCGCTAGACGCTGATGGCCCCTTTGCGGAAGTCGCTCGCGCCGAGCTTCACGTTGACGCAGGCCGGAACGCCGGCGGAAAACGCCTCGTCGAGGGCGGACCCGAGCGCGTTGCTGGTCTCGACCCAGGCGCCGTACCCGCCGAGGGCGCGCACGACCTCGTCGTAACGAGCGTACGAGAGCTCGGTGGCGACGGCGCGCGGCTCGCCGTAGAGCTCGACCTGCCCTCGCCGGATCTGCGTCCACGCGGCATCGTTGCCGATGACCGCGATGACCGGGATCTTCTGACGCACCATCGCCTCGAATTCGAGTGCGTGCAAGCCGAACGAGCCGTCGCCGTACATCAGGACGACGCGCGCGTCGGGACGAGCCAGCTTCGCCGCCATGGCGTACCCGGGACCGACGCCGAGCGTGCCGAGGGGGCCCGGATCCATCCAGATTTGCGGCCATTCGAGCTTGAGCACGTAAGCGGCCGTCGCGACGAAGTCTCCGCCGTCCCCCACGACGATGTCCGACGGGCGGAGCCTCTTGCCGACCTCGGCGCAGACGTGGAGCGGGTTGGGCGGGTCTTCGAGCGCGTCCATCTGCAATTGTTGCTGCGCCTGTTTCTTGTTCTCGTCTTCGCGAACCTGGGCGAGCCAAGTGCCGAACTGGGAAGATCCCTTGGGGATTGCCCACGCCAGCTCTTCGAGCACGAGTCCGCTGTCGGCGTGAAGGGCGATGTCGACCTTGCGGTTTCGACCGAGCTCGGCGCCGTCGAGATCGACCTGCACCACTCTCGCGTCGGCGTGCCAGGTGCCGGTTCGACCGTAGTCGACGCGAAAATCGAACGGGGTGCCGAACACGAAAGCGGCATCGGTATGGGCGAGCGCGAACCTCCGCGAGCGACTCATGCGCGTCGGGTGTGCGTGCGGGATGCCGCCCCGCGCCATGCCGTTCAGATAAAACGGCGCGCCGATCGCCTCCGCGAAACCGGCAAGCTCGGCGCGCTTCGGCGACCAGCGAATCTGCGAGCCGACCAGGAACACGGGGCGCTCGGAGCTCGCGAGAATCGCGGCCGCTCGCTCGAGGCTCGCAGGGTCACCGGCGGGACGCGCGGGGGCGGCGAGAGGCTGGGTGGCCGGCAGAGAGGCGTCGTCCGCCATGTTCATCAAGAGATCGAGCGGCATCTCGAGGAACACCGGGCCGGGGACGTTCGCCTGCGCGACGCGGAAGGCGGCGTCGACGTACTCGATGATGCGCGCGACCTCGGGCACCTGGACGCTCCACTTCGTGATGGGGCGCATCAGCGTGACGGCGTCCATGTCCTGGAGCGAGCCCATGTCCTGCAGGAGTTTAGGGCCAGCTCCGCCGATGACGACGATCGGTACGCCGGCTCGCTGCGCGTTGGCGACGGCCGTGACGACGTCCGTCACACCGGGTCCTGCGGTGACGGCGCAGACCCCCGGCCGCCCGGTGACGCGTGCGTACCCGTCCGCGGCGTGGCCGGCCGTTTGCTCGTGACGGACGTCCACCACGCGGATGTCTTCGTCGAGACAACCGTCGTAGATCGCCTGGATGTGGCCGCCGCAGAGCGTGAATATGTGGGTGATGCCGTGCCGCTTGAGCGCCTGGGCGACGAGGCGCCCTCCGTGGACGAGTGCCATGGGCCGACTCTAGCATTACGTGCGCGATCTGCGTGCTTCGCCCGACGCTTCGAGCTTGACACTTGCGGGGCGAGCGAACAGCGTCGAGCGATGGCCGGGAACGAAAGCGAAGCCCTCAAAATCGCCTGCCGCGTTCGATCTCGCACCCCCCCGGCGTGGCTAACGGCCGTGCGCGCCGATCTTCCTCTCTTCTTGCAGGATCACGCGGCCTGCGAACGCAAGGCATCGGCCACCGCCATGACGCTCGCATCGCATTACCCCGACAAGAGAGCCCTCGTGCAGGCGATGGTCGACCTCGCGTGCGAAGAGCTCGATCACTTTCGCCGGGTCTACGGCGTCATCGCCGCGCGCGGCGGCACGCTCGGAGCCGACGTGAAGGACGTCTACGTCGCGCGGCTCCTCGCGCTGGTGCGTCGAGGCCCCGAGGTCTACCTGCTCGATCGGCTTCTGGTGTCGGGGGTCATCGAAGCCCGCGGATGCGAGCGGTTTCGCCGTCTCGGGGAAGGGCTCGATCGGGACCTCGCCGAGCTCTACCGCGATTTCGCGACGAGCGAAGCAGGCCACGCAGCCCTTTTCGTCAAGCTGGCGCAGGGTTATTTCGCCGAGGCAACGGTGCGTGAGCGCCTCGACCAGCTTCTCGATGCCGAGGTTGAAATCATTCAATCGGTGCCGCTCGGGGCCAGGCTGCATTAGCATTACTTCGCCAGTCTTTGGCAGCAGCAGATCACGATCGGCAATTGCAGCTGTTTTGGCCAGGTAACGACCCGGCGGGGCCGGCGGCGTCACGCCCCCTGCCTGAAGAGCCGCGAGGCAGTGCCAGTCCGCTTTCCCAAGCCAAGTAGCGCCTGTCCGGTCAGTTTGAGTGGCCGTAGCGATACTTCGATGATCGATCTGGCAGCGAGAAACTGGCAGAGTAGTGTTGGCTCGATTGCCGTCGATCGGAAAGCCGGAGCGAAAGTACCTGGATCGGTACGCCGAGCTGGAAGCGAGCCTTGCGGACCGGCTCGGCTCCTTCGGCCACGCGCTCGTCGTGCCCGCCTTCGGCGAAGGGGAAGAGCTCATCGCGATGCTCCGTTCGGTTCCGGGAGGGCCGGCGGGCGAGGTGCTCGTCGTCGTCGTGATCAATGGCAAGCCGAGCGCGCCCGCGTGGGTGAACGATCGAAATCGCGTCGTCGTCGAACGCTTGCGGCGCGCGTTCAGCGAGGGAAAAGCGGAGACGTTGTCGCACAAGCCGCCCGCACATCTGCTCGAGGTCGGCAAAACACGCATTCTTTGCATCGACCGATCCAGTCCCGAGCACTGGTTCCCGGACGATCAGGGGGTCGGGCTGGCGCGCAAGATCGGCGTCGATCTCTGCCTGCGTCTCTGGTCGGCCGGGCGGCTCGGCTCGCCGGTCATCCACTCGACCGATGCCGACGTCGAGCTCCCGGCCGACTACTTCGAGCGTCCCGAGCTCGCGCGAGACGCTGCCGCATTGGTCTACCCGTTTGCGCACCGTCCGGCCGGCGATCCGGAGCTCGCGCGAGCGGTCCTGCTTTACGAAATCTGCCTACGTTACTACGTCCTCGGGCTCGCGTTCGCCGGCTCCCCCTACGCCCACCACACGATCGGCAGCACGATCACCACCGGCGCCCGCGCGTATGCGACGGTTCGCGGTTTTCCGAAGCGTGCCGCGGCCGAGGATTTTTACCTTCTCGCGAAGCTCGCCAAGATCGGCCCGGTCGTATCCATGCGCGGGCGCCCCATCATGATCAGCGGGCGCGCTTCGAGCCGGGTTCCGTTCGGCACCGGTGCGGCCGTACGCCGTATCTCCGCGGCCGGCGCGGAGCCATTCACCGTCTACGCCCCGTCTCTCTTTCGTTACCTCCGCGCGTGGCTCGCGACCCTCGTCGACGTCCATCTCGCGGGATCCGACGGGGCCGAAGCTTTCGAGCGGAGGGTGAGTCGCGCCTGTGCGAACGATGGTCTCGACCCTGCGCCGCTTCTCGCGTCGCTTCACGCATTGGGTGCGCGCGAAGCAATCGCGTCCGCCCGCCGACGCTCGAAAACGACGGGGGCCCTGCGGCGTCACCTCACGACCTGGTTCGATGCTTTTCGCACGCTGAAGCTCCTGCACATGCTGCAACGCGGCGGCGTCGCGCCTCGTCCGTGGCGCGACGCTCTCGGCGAGGCGCAGTTCACCCGCGACGCGTTGGGCGATCGACCGAGCCTCGACGAGCGTGACCTGGGCGCGCTTGCCGCGCTGTGCCAGCGTCTCGCCTCGATCGAGCCGAGGGAACCGATCGGTCGCGCGTCGGCGAGCGTCGTCGATGTCTAGTTAGGCGATGTCTAGTGCACGTCGCCGATGAGCCAGGCAAATGCGGGCACCAGGACCTCTTCGGGGCTTGCACCTCCCGAGATGCCGGCGAGCGTGCCCCCCTCGCATGAGTCCATTCGAAAGCCATGATCGCCGAACACGAACATCAGGCTGCGAGCGGGGAGGCTCCGCGCGTGGGCCGAGACCGCGACGGCGACCTCTTCGGCTATCGCGTCGAGCCGTTCGGCGAGCGGCGGCCCCGATTCCCTGAGGCGCGACTCCACTACGTCGAGCTTCAGGAGATCGCGACCACCCACCTTGATTCGACGGAGCGTCGCCGAAGTTCTTCCTCGGAGCCCAGGTTCTTCTCGCTCGACCGGAGCAAGTCGTGACGCAATGGCTTCGGGGCCGCGGGCCAAGAGCTCGAGCTGGGTCGGCGTGATCGTGGGAAGAGCCGACCAAAGAAGGAGTCGCTCGGTGCAGGTTGCCTGCGCCGTCAATGCGTCGCGCATACGATCGTGGACGCGCACGCCGAGATCGAACCGCATGGCGTCCACCAGGACCAGGTGCGTCGACTTTGCCCCGTGGAGGCGAGCGATCTGGCTGCACAGCTGGGGCGCGTCGAGAACCATCCGCGGGCGTTTGCCGGTGATCTTGAGCGCGCCAAAAGCTTCGGTGTAACTCCGCGCGAAATTCTCCGCCCAGCGTTCGGCCGTGCGCCTGGCCGCTTCGTCGGCCTCGCCACGCTCGATCGCGTCGACGAGGGGGACGTAGCGCGACATGAAAAGGCGCTCGACGATGGTGAGCGGTTTCGGTCCCCGCGCCACTTCGAGCTCGTTCGCGAATCCTCTCCAGTCGAGAGATGCCTCGACCGCGCGCCCTTTCTCGATGAACGCGGGCGACTTCGCCGGCAGCACCTCCCGCCGGGGAAAGAGCGGGACGATCCGTTCCGCAAAGAGACGTTTCGATGCGCTCGCCCCGCCCGGCGGCCCGGTTTCGCGCGGGCGACCTTGCACGCGAGCGTCCCCCTTTTCGTCGAGATCGTTCGCGACCACGATGGGCAGCTCCGCCGGGACGGACGCCGCGACTGCGACGGCGGGTTCGAGCTCGACGGGGGCCGCGGGTTCGATGGGGACCAGGACTGAGACGGGGACCGCCGCCTCGGCCGCGACTTCGATCGCGACGGGGACCACGACAGCGACTTCGACCGCGACCGGGGCTGCGCCCGCGACCTCGACCGCGACTGGGGCTGCGCCCGCGACCTCGACTGGAACCGCGATCTCGAGGGTGTCCTCGGTCTCGCCTGCCGCCGGAGCTAGCTCGCTCTGCGCCGTCGCAACCTCCGGCGAGCCCACCGGCTCGACGTTGCGATCCGCGCTGCGCGCCGCTTCGACGAGTCGCTCGAGCCGCGTCGGGGGACCGTACGCGCCGATGCCGCGGTTCTCCGAATCGAGCAACACCACGATCGGCCGTTCGCCCGTGGCAGCCATCCACCAGCGCAAGACCGCGCTGTCCTCCGCGTCCAGCGCTCCCGACAGGCTCCCGACCGCCGCCAGGTGCGGAAAGTACAGCGCGAGCCCGCGCGCGCCGATGCTGCGCGCGCGATAGAGTTGATCGGACAGATCTTCATCGAGATCCCCGACGTCGCTCATTCCCGCCGGCGGCGCCCCGTTCATCTCGAGCGCGCTCTCGATCGCCCACTCGATGGCGTCGCGCAGCTTGCCTCGTCGCGCAGCCGACGCCCCTCCGGCGGGGACGTCGGGGAACCGGACGGAGGGGAACCAAGGCGGGTCGGTGATTTCGACGGCCAGAAGCCCGCGCGGCGTGATCGCGCCGTGCAGCCCCGTGCGCTCTTCGGCGCTGACGAATCGAATTTCCCCCTCGATCGGCTTCGCTGTGTTCGTCACGGGCGGCAGTGCGCCGTCGGCCGGCTGGGAACCCGACCGGCCGCTCACAGGAACGTCGGCCGGCGTGGAACCCGACCGGCCGCTCACAGGAACGTCTGCCGGCGTGGAACCCGACGGGCCGCTCACTGCAGCGTCGTCGAACGGGCACGGCTGGACGTTGGTCAGCGCGGTCATGCCCTCAAAGTGGCAAAGTCGCGAACCAATGGCCCAGTTTTCGACAATTCGCCCGTGCGTGAACGGGACGCCGCCCGGGAAAAGAAACGCGCCGAGGGGACGCCGATCGACCGAAATGCCGTCGTCCCTCCATTGACCACCGCGCCCGCGATGTTACGATCGAAGCGTTCCCTCTGTGGGACACGAAAGGTGAGCAAACATCGAATCCCGTACATGCTGACACCAGGGAGTCACCCCCAAGCCGTGGTGAGCCAGGCCCGGATCACATCACCGGGAGGCCTGAAGCGGCTGGGTGATTCCCACCTAGCCAAGCGCTAGGGGTTCGTGCGTGCTCATCATCGGTCATCGCGGTAAGGAACTTGTGAACGGGTCGTCTGCTCGGACGGCCCGTTTGCCTTTGCGGCTGAAGTCGGCGCGCCCTCCGGCCCGCCTGGATCGGCCGAGAGCGCCAATGTGGCGCGCTACTGCTTGAGCCGCGCCCGGGCTCTCTCGATCGCTTTGCGGGCCGCCTTGGCTCCCATTACGTAGCCGAGCGCAAGACCGACGAGCAGCACGCCAGGTATGAAGATGACGTGCTCGGGCGTCACTTGGCGTGGCCTCGCGAGAGCGAGCGCTCGAGCTCGGCCACCCGCGCGTCGATGCGCGATTGCCTGCGCCACGAGACGACGACGAACCCGAACAGGATGATCCAAAGCGCCACGTACGCCTCGACGAGCAGTGTCCCTCCGCTCGTCGTCTCGGCTCCCCCTTCGACGGCGCGAAACTCGGTGGTCCGCTGCCCCGGATCCCCCGTCGGGGACCTCCCACGGTTGTCGGCGGGACCCGGTGGGTCGTTGTCCCCCCGCCGGCTTGCGAGGGTCGCCGCTTCGAGCGACGCATGAGAGAAGACGCGGTAACCGTCGAAGTTCATGTGCCTCCCTCGGGCATCGCAGCGAGAGCTTCTTCTTCGAGCTGGTGCAGCCGCGCACGCGAGATTTCGATCCGCGTGCGCGTCCAAAGCATCAGGGCAGCGAGGAGCGTGAAAGCGCCGAGGCTGAGGAAGAGGGCAGGGTACATCCCCTTGGCGAGTCCGCCGCCTCCCGATCCGATGACCACGGGGTGCTGCCCGCTCCACTTTTGAACCGAGTAATGGATGATCGGCAGGTTGGCCGCTCCGACGACGCCGAGCGCCGCCGCGAACTTCTTCTCAGCCTCGCCGTCGCCCGCGAAACTGCGGAGCACGACGTACGCGACGTAGATGAGAACGCTCAGCATCGACGTCGTGAGGCGCGGGTCCCACGTCCAGTACTTGCCCCACGCCTTCGCCGCCCAGAGCGGGCCGGTCACGAGCACGATGAGGCCGAACGTGACGGCCGTTTCCGCGCCCGCCTTGGCGAAAGCGTCGCGAGCATCGGTCGGCGACAGAAGGTAAGCGGCCGAACCGAGGAAACAGGCGCCGGCTCCGATGTACATCCCGTACGCAGAGGGGACGTGGAAGTAGAAGATTTTTTGCACGATGCCCATCGTAAGCTCGATCGGCGTGTCGAAAAAAATCAGGTGGATGTCGAGGATGACGGCAAGGGCCGTTAGCCCGAAAAGGCCATAGAAGACGATGTCGGCGGTCTTTCGCGTCACCTGTCGAGCTCCATGGGTCGGTTCTTACCAATGACCGCGCAAAAGCGCCAGACGTGCGCCTAACGCACGACGCCTCACGAGCGGAGAACGACGCGCGCCGTCCCCCGTCGGGGACTTCCCAGGGTCGTCTACGACCGTCGCGCGGGCTGGGCGGCGCGCGCCCGCTTTCGCGGCTTCGGGCGGGGAGGGGGCGTGCTCGGTCCACCCGATGGGCCACCCTTGGCCGAGCTCTTCGTCGGCGGCGCGCCCTGCTCGAGCCAGCGCCACAAGATCATCTGCTCGGCGGTGGCCCCCTTCGCGACGACGCGACGTAGCACCTTCTTCGCCAGGGCGAGCTTGCCTGCCCTCGCCAGGGCGTGCGCGTAGGACGATGCAATCTCCGGTTCTTTGGGCTCGCGCTTGTGGGCTTCGGCAAGCAGCCCCACGGCGTCGTTCGGGCGCCCGAGCGCGACGTCGAGAAGGTGCCCGAGGTTGTGCGCGTACCAGGGGTTCTGCGGGGCGAGAGTGATGGCGCGGCGGTACGAGGCGACGGCGTAGCGGTAGTTGCCGAGCAGCGTCTGCGCGAGGCCGAGAACGGCCCACGCGCCGTCGTCGTCCGGATCGACGTTCACGACGCGGCGAGCGAAGATAGCCGAACGCCAAGGATCGCGATCGACCGCGAGCTCGGCCAGATGGCGATGTGCGAGCACCCATGCGTCGCTCTCGGGCTCGGCGCTCCGTGCGAGCTTGGCGAGCATGGGCAGTACCTCGTCGGCGTCGAGCGCGTTGCGCAGTGCCCATTCGACATTCCTACGAAGAGTGTCGATATCCTCGCTCTCTGCTCTCTTGCCCATATACCTTTGATAGCGGCCCGGCTCGAACCACGCAACGGCGTCTTGACTGTCTTTCGTTCAACCGTCGTTCGGACTTGACGTTCTCGTAGAACGTGCTCGCGCCGGCTGGGCTTGGGCGACTTTGCCCGAGAACGTGGCGCCGTTCAGCGCCGCCACGGCCTTGTCGAGCAATTCGCGCTTGACGGAGACGAACGAGCTGCGATCGCGAACGCGTATCTTACCCGTTTCCGCGCGTGAAATCTCGGCAACGTCGGTCAGCACCCGCTGAAAGTCTGACGCGCTGACGCCGTCGCGCCGCCCGAGGTTCACGAAAATCTCCGCAAAAGTACGATCGTGCGAGGTCGGATCGTGCGAGACCGGGCGGTGCGCCGCCACCCCCTCATCGGGGTGGGGCTCGATCGTCCACTTCACGTCGAGATCGTCGTCGTCCGTGGCGGCCCCCTTCGACCCGGTGGGCGCACCGCCGACACCCGGGACGCCGACGCCGCCGCCGATTGCCCCGCGCGCGGGACGCTCTCGCCGGACTCGTGGGCGGGGCGGGCCGCGAAGAGCATCTCGCTCGGCGCCGTGCGCGGCGGGCAACGACTCGTTTGGCTCGACGCGCTTGGGTGTGCTTGCGCGTGGAGGCGCACCTGGCCCGCCATGCTGAGGGATCGGGACGACCTTGGACCGTCGGGCGGCGGCAGCGAGCTCGATGGCCTCGGGCCTCGCGCCGAGGTGATCGCGCACGAGCCCCGCGATGATCTGGTCCGCCGCTTCGTGCGACAAGAGGCGCTTCGCGAGCGCCACGTCATCGGGATGAGCAGGCGTGACGAGAAACGCGTCGGCGAGGATTTGCACCAAGTCCGCTTCTTCGCGGGTCTTGAGCTCGCCGGCGGTCGGAAGCTGCTTCTCGATGGGCCTTATCTTGTAGGTGAGGCGGAGCAGATAGAGGTGGCCGATGTCCTGCGGAGCCACGATCGAAATGGCGCTGCCGGTGCGGCCGGCGCGCCCCGTTCGCCCCGTCCGGTGCACGTAGCGCTCGGCACTCTCGGGAAAATCGAAATTGATCACGTGGGTCAAGTGCGAGATGTCGATGCCCCGCGCCGCGACGTCGGTGGCCACCAGATAGCGGAGCTTGCCCTCGCGCGTGGCCTGCATCACCTGTTCGCGCTCGCCTTGCGGCAGATCGCCATTGAGCCATGCGGCGCCGAAGCCCTGGCGTTCGAGCGCCTCGGCAACTCGCTCGGTCTCCGCTTTCGTGTTGCAGAAGATGAGCGCGCTTTCGGGGTTCTCGACTTCGAGCACGCGCAGCAGTGCTTCGAGCTTGTCGCCGCGCGAAAGGTAAATGAAGTGCAGCACCTCGAGCGCCCCGATGTGGTCGCCCGAGAGCGTGAGAAACTCGGGCTCCTTCAGCCGATCGCGCGCGATGCGCTCGATGTCGGGGGGGATGGTGGCCGAGAAGAGCAGCGTCTGGCGATTTTTCGGGAGCCTCTCGAGGATGCTCGACAGCTCGCGCTCGAAGCCCATCGAGAGCATCTCGTCGGCCTCGTCGAGCACCAGCATTCGGATGCTTTCGGGGTCGAGCGTCTTCCGATGAAGGTGATCGAGCACGCGGCCGGGCGTTCCTACGATCACCTGTGCGCCGGTCGCGAGCTGCTCCACCTGGCGGTTCATGGGGGCGCCGCCATAGATGGCGATGGGTTTGATGCTTCGCGGACGCCCTAGGCGCTCGAGCTCGGCGGTGACCTGAAGGGCGAGCTCGCGGGTGGGGCAGAGCACCAGCACCTGGACTTTGGGCAGGTTGCGACGAACGACGGTTTCGACGATGGGCAGGCCGAACGCGGCGGTCTTGCCGGTCCCGGTGCGCGCTTGCACGACGATGTCTTTGCCCCGCACCGCCGGGTCGAACACCGCGCGCTGCACGGGGGTCGGGTGCGTGTAGCCCATCGACGAAAGGGCCTCGAGCGTCTCTTTGGAGAGATTGAGGACCTCGAACGTCGGGGGCGGGGTGGAGACCGGGGGCGTTGAAGTTTCGATGGTCATCGCTCGAGCTGGTTCGCCCGGATTTGCCCCACCTTGCGGCGCAGGGGAGCAAGCTCGGAGACTTCGCGGCGCACAGCTCTCTCCTCGGCGTACCTCAATCGTTCGATGACGTCGAGCGCTACCGCGAGCTCGCGATCCGATTGGCATGAGGCCGCCACCGCGGCGTGCTGATCCCATTCCGGCGCCAGCGCGCTCCGAAACCGCGCAAGCGCGGCGTCTTCACCCGCCTCCGAAAAAGTTCCTGCTGCTTGCCGCGCGCGGTCCACGGCCAGCGCCAGATCGCGCAGCCCGGACCGGCAGTCGACCGGCGGGTAGCGCCGGAAGACCGGAGCCCAAACCTGCCAGACAACGTTGCCCGCGGCGAGGAGGATGAAGATGCCGACCACCGCGTAATAGATGGTCATTGCGATGCGGCGTCCTCGCCGCCGGGCGCGCGCCACGCCGGAGCTACGCTCGCTCGTTCGGGTCGGCGGCCGGTCGGACGACCCGTCGCTCGATGGTTTTGAATGCGCTCCCAAGGCGATGACCCTCTGAAAGCATTCCTACCACCGCCCAACCGGCAGCGGGCCCTTGACGCCGGAGCGCTGGTTTGCATAGTTCAAATTGTTTTGAACGATGCGAACATCCCCTCCCGAGCCGCTGCGGAACACCCGAAGGGGTGGGACTTCGCAGCGTCGTCGTCGCCCACCCCCTCGAGGACCCACCCCATGCCGCTCGGTACCTCAGCCGCCATGCATTTGCTCCAAGAAACTCTCGACCGGGTAGGGCCGGTCGGGCGTATCGATGACCGCTTTTCGGCCATCCAAGCGATCTTCGCCGCGGACCTCACCTACGTCGATGCCGAGCTTCAACGCGCGGCCGCCGAGGGTGCCCGGCCGGCGACGTTGGCTGCCGACCACTTGGTCGGCGCGGGGGGTAAGCGCGTTCGTCCGCTCACGGTGCTCTTGTCGGCGGCGTGCTTCGGACCGTTGCCGGCGGCCGCGCGCGAGCTCGCCGTGGTCGCCGAGCTCGTCCACTCGGCTACCCTCCTGCACGACGACGTCATCGACGACAGCCCCGAGCGCCGCGGCCACCCGGCTGCGCGAACCGTGTGGGGCAACGCCGTCAGCGTCCTCGCCGGCGACCTGCTCTTGACCCACGCTCTCGATCGGACGCTCGCCGCGGACGCGCGGGCGCTGGCCGAGCTCATCGCCACGCTTCGAAGGCTCGTCGACGGCGAGATCGTGCAGCTTCGCGGTCGCGTCAAGCTCGACACGAGCGAGGCCACCTACTTTCGCATCCTCGAGGACAAGACTGCGTCGCTCTTCGGATGGTCGGCGCGAGCAGGGGCGATCGTCGCGGGGGGATCGGACGACGAGCGCGACGCTCTCGGGATTTTCGGCGAGCGGATGGGGGTCGCTTTCCAGCTCGTCGACGACACGCTCGATTACACCGGCGACTCGAACGAGACCGGCAAGGCGCTTCTCTCCGACCTCGGCGAGGGGAAGCTCACGCTCCCTCTGGTCTTGGCGCTGTCACACGCCCCGGGTCTCATGTCCATGCTCGAGAGGGCACGGGGGTCGGACCGTGCGGCGGCCGACGAGGTAGGGCAGGCAGTCCGAAAGATGGGCGTGTGCGACGAGGTCCGCCACCGCGCGGCGCTCGAAACCGAGCGCGCGCTCTCGGCGCTGTCCGAGGTCCGTCCCTCGCCGGCCCGCGACATGCTTCGAGTCCTGGCGACCGAACTGACCACGCGGACGAGTTAAGGTGGTCCCCTCGGCGGCAACCAACGACAGGAGCGCGGGGCGGCGGGGCTCGCTCTGGCCGAGCGAGGCGCTGGTCAGCGACATCGTTGGCCGGATCATCGAGTTCTGGGGGTTCAAGCGCAACATGGGGCGTGTCTGGGCGGTGCTTTACCTGTCGCACGAGCCGCTCACCGCCCAGGACCTGCGTGAGCTCTTGCGCCTTTCTTCGGGCGCGGTGAGCATGATCTTGAGCGAGCTGTCGCGCTGGGGTGTGGTGCGCAAAGTGTGGATTCAGGGAGACCGCCGCGACCACTTCGCGGCCGAGGTGCAGCTGTGGCGCATGATCTCGAGGGTGCTGTCGGAGCGCGAGAGGACGGAGATCGTCGTGTTCATGGAGACGTGCGAAGAGGCGCTCAGATTCCTGGAAACCAAGGTGAGCGGGCACGACGCAAAGGAACGCGCACGCGCACAGCTCCAGATCGAGAGGATCAAGGGGCTTTACGATCTGGCGCGGCTCGGAAAGAAGTTGTTGGACGGCTTGCTACAGACCGCCAAGCTCGACGCCGAACCGCTCACGCGGTTCATGCTGGGGGGCGGGCGCCGCTCGTAGCACTACTCCGCCGGTTCCTTGCTGCCAGATCGATCATCGGAGTAGCACTACGCCCACTCAAACTGACCGGACAGGCGCAACTTTGTTTTGGAAAGCGGACTGGCACATGCCTAGCGGCCGTTCTTGCTCGAAGCGTGACGCGGCCGGCCTCGCCGGGTCGTTATCTGGCCAAAACAGCCGCGGTTGCTGATCGAGATCTGCTGCTGCCAAGGACTGGCAGAGTAGTGCTGGCATTCGCATCGATAGTTGGCGCCTGCTTCTACGCACGTCCGAGCCTCGCCCAGTGCACGAGCCAGGCGCTCGGGCGCTGCAGCATCGATCTTTTCCAGGGTCCGGTCCTGGCGCCCGCGCGAACGACGGGGCTCGGCGGCGCATTCGCGGCATATGCCGAAGGGGTCGATGCAATTTCGGCCAACGCGGCCGCCGTGGCCGTGCGCGAGCCCTACAGCTTCACCTGGTTCGATTTCGATCTGACGGCGAGCATCGCTTTTCCGGCGACGTTCCGGGGGACGGACTTCGACAACGATGGCGCAACCGGATTCACCTACAATAACTTCCTTTTTTACACCCTCGGCGCGAAAGCCAACCTCGGCCCCTGGGGCATCGGCGTGCTCGCCGATTTCCAAAACTACGATCTTCGCCCCGCCACGAGCGCGACCGACCCCGAGGTCACCGAGACGCTCGGAAAGCTGCACGCGGTTCTCGGGCGGTCGCTGTTCGGGGGCCAGTTCTCGATTGCCGGCGGCATTCGCGCGGTGACGCTGTCCATCGACACCCAACAGAGCAGCAGCGCGGTGAGCCAGGTCGGCCTCGGAGGCGCGACGAACGAGCTGTCGATGACCGGGCTCGGGCCGGAGATCGGCGCGCTCGTTCGTCCCGATTACGAGCCGTGGCGGCTCGGCGCGACCTTCCGCGCGGCCGTCGAGGGTCGGGCCAAATCCGAAGGTGGGTTTTCCCGTTTCGGCGATCCCTTCGTACAGCCAGCGAGCATCTATCTTCCATGGGAGCTCGAGCTCGGAGCGGCAATCCAAGTCGGGCCGCGCCCGATCAACCCTCGGTGGCTCGACCCGCACGAACAGGAGGCGCGCGAGCGAAAGCAAATCGAACAGGACCGGGCCAGTCGTCGCGCAGCCCAGGAAGCCGAGCTCCGTGGCATCGCCGAACCCGCCCGCATGTACGATCGCGCGAGCGAGCTCGCGTACCAGGAGACCTTCATCCTCCGCGAGGAAGAGCGCCGTCTCGACGCCGCGCGCGAAAATTTGCAGAACGAGAGAAAGGCGCGCTACGCGAACTGGCCTCGCGAGCGCATCACGGTGCTGCTCGAAATGCTGGTGAGCGGCCGCTCGCCGGACGCCGTGGGGCTCGAGTCGTTCTTCTCGCACCAGGCGTCGCTCGCCGGCATGGGGGCAGGCACGGAACTGAAGCGCAGCGGGCAGCGCATCTCGTACAGCCCCAGGCTGGGTCTCGAGGGGGAGCCGGTCCCGGACCGCCTCCAGACGCGCATCGGCACGTACATCGAGCCCTCCCGTTTCGGCGGTCTCGCGCGTCAACACTTCACGTTCGGTTTCGACGTCAAGCTCGTGCCCTGGGGGCTCTTCGGTCTCGCCAAAGATCAGGTCTGGCGGATCGGCGGCGTCACCGACCTCGCGCCGCGCTACCAGAACTTCGGAATTTCTCTTGGCGCCTGGCACTGAACCACGTCATGCGGCGGCGTCAGTTGAGCTCCCTTTTGTCCTTGTGAGCAGAGTCGGTCTCGAGGAACGTCGCCGTGATCTCGCGCTCGAACGCGCTGGTGATCTCCTGCTCGAGCCGCTCGGAGGCGCCGGCAAGCCGCTCGATGTTGCGCTGGTACACGAAGATGCGCGTCGCGTTTTGCGGAGGGCTCTCGGGGACACCGAGCCCGTCGAGCAGAACGAGCGCTCGCGGATCGACGCCGTCGGCGACCAGCTCGATGCCCGGCACGTCGCTCACGTGCACCGTGGCGTCGCGCACGTAGCGGCGCAACACCGCATCGAGCGAGAGGAGCGCTTTTTCGGTGAGCTTGGCGAAAAGCTCGCGCGGCAGCGACCAAGAGGGGGGCGCCGTGTCGAGGTCGAGCTGCCGGCATCGCAGAAATGCGATGGTGGCCCCCTTGGCGTCGCCCCGTTCGTCGCGCACGAGGCCGAGGTAGTAGTGCGCCTCGGCGTGGCCCGGCTCGCGGGTCGCGGCCTCCTCGATGAGCCCGGCGGCCCGATCGACCTCGCCGATCTCGTAGTAGGCGCGACCGATCAAAAAAGCGTGGTTCGCATTCTTGTAAGGCCCATCGGGGACGCGGCCGATGACGGCCGCCGCCCCCTTGGCGTCCCCTTTGCCGAGGAGCGCGTCGAACTTGAGAAGCAGCGCGTCGATGATTTCTTCATCCGTCTCGGCCAGATCGAGCGCCTGATCGCACATGTCGATCGCTTCGTCGAACTCGCCTATCGGGTGGATGTAGACCTCGGCCGCGTTCAGCATCGCTTCGAGGTACGTTTCGTCGAGCGCGATGGCCTGACGGTAGTTTTCGATGGCCTCGCTCGCTTCGCCTTCGAGCGCGGCGACGTAACCGAGCAAGTTGTACGCTTCGGGCGACTGTGGATCGATCTCGAGCGCCCGCTTGGCGGACGCTTCGGCGCCTCGGGTGTCGCCGCGCTGGACGAGGTCCCAACCACGGTCGAGGTGAGCCGAGAACTGGTCCATGGCGACTTAGCTTTTCCCGTTTTCGAGGGCGCGCGTCAAGGTCCGACAGAGCGGGCTACTCGTGAAGGACCACGCGCGTGCCCCCCTTTTCTTTGGTTGCGATGACCCCGTGCCACCCCTCGGGAAGCGGCGGATCGGTCCAAAAGAAGAGCTGCTTTGCGTCGAGTGGGGAGAGGTTCACGCAGCCGTGACTTTGTTCGCGGCCGAAGTTGTTGTGCCAGAAAGCCGCGTGCAAGGCATAGGAACCCTCGAAGTACATGACGTAGGGAACGTCTTCGATGCTGTAAGGCATGTCGCCTGGAGCGGGTCCATCGCCATCCATCGTCGTGGAGATGTGCTTCTCGTGGATGCGAAAGCTGCCCTGGATCGTCTGATGGTCGTGGACCTTGTCGGTCGGATCCTTCGCCTTCTTGCCGCTCGAAACCAGGGTTGCGTAGACCGGCTTGTCACCCTCGAAGGCGACGAGCGTCTGGCGCGAAAGGTTCACGTCAATCCACTTTTCGCCCGACACAAGACCCTGCGGAGCCGGCCCCGGCTCGGTGAACGTGCCGTCGTTCACCCGCATCCACCAACCCTCCGCCGTCTCACGGAAGATCGATCCTGCGATCTTCGCCTGGCGCCCGGTGAGGCGTGCGCCGGCGAAGCGTTCGATCGGACCGAGTGGCGCCGAACTCTGCTTGTCCGGATCCACCTGGTACTTCATGGCTTTGGTGCTGAGGATGAAGCCGGCACCCTCTGTCGGGTCGGCGCCCGTGAGATCCAGCCCCTTGAACATCGGCGGCTTGTTCAGCACGAAGCGATCGGCCGGCGCGACGAGCGCGTTGGTCGTTTTGTACCAGACGCGGTTGTTCCAGGGAAACTGCCGGTCGATCGCGACATAAAACCCCTTGACCATTCGCTTGGCGACCAGGGCATCGGAGCCTTCCGTGAGATCGCTCAGTCGGATGTCGGGCTTGCCGCCATCGACTTCCGTCTGTTGCCACCAAGGCTTTTTGTCGTCGTACGAAGTGGCTCCCGCTCCTGCTGCTGCTCCTACTGCTGCTCCTGCTGCTGCTCCTACTCCTGCTCCGCGGTCGGGCGCTTCCTGCGCGCTGCTGCCGTAGGGATTGTCGGTGATGTCCGGATCGGGGCGATGTTTGGCCTGCGCTTTCAGGTAAGGCTCGTACTGCGCCATGTCCTCCCGCGACGGGACGGCCTTGTAGAGCGGCGTCCCCATCGTGGTGTTCCACGCGTAGCGGTAGGGGAGCACGTCATCGAGATTCGGGGGCGTCGTGCCGAGGCGCACCAGCGGGTTGTTGAGATCGAGCGTCGCGAACTTGCCGCACACGTAGCCTCCCCCGAGGAGGTGATACCAGCCCGCCTCGCAGTTGGGGGATTTGATCGGCGTCGGATCGACGGGAGCCTTGCCGCCGTGCCGGATGTAGCCGATCCGCTTGTCCCGATACGCTTCCATGCCGATGTAGATCGGAGCCTGCGTGACGAGCGAGCCGATGAGCGGTCCGTCGTAGGGCTTGTTCGGATCGGAGGGGAGCGCGTTGCCGTTGCCGTCGGACGGCGAGCGTGCGCCCCCTGCGGTGACGCGGACCGGCGCCGGCAGCGGCGCATACGAAGGGGTCGCGCCGGGCGGAGGCTCGTGTTTGCATCCTGCCGACCAGCCGAAGAAAGCTCCGCCGAGCGCGGCGACCGTCACGAACCCTGCGGTCCACGCGAGCCATCCGCCGGCGCCGTCGTCGCGCGGTGGTCGTTCGTCTCGCCGAGCGGCGGGCTGACTCCTCACGTCGTGGCGCGGTGCGGCGCGGACCGGGTTTTTTCGAGAGTGCTTCGCCATGGCTCCCACGAACCCCGGGGCGGGGGTTTTGTCTTACTACCCGGTTGTCGAGTGTCGAACCAGTTCTTGGCGCTTTGCGGAATCGGGTGGCATTCGCAGTGCGTCGAGATCCGCGGGCGGCTTCTGGCGCTATGATGATCGATGTGGCCTCCGCGCACCCCTTGGGCATCCGCGACGCGCGGGCGCGGACGTTTTGGACAGCGCTGCTCATCGCTGCGGCGGCCCACTTGCCTTTCACGCCGCTCCCCTTCGTCCTCCACTTGCTCGCGCTCTATTTCACGCGAGGTGATACCTCATGGGATTATCAGGATGATCGGGTGATCATTCCTATTTCCCTCGTCGAGGACACGCCGAAACCCGACGAGCCGACCCCATCGCCCGAACCCAAGACGACCCCAGCGAGCGCCGAGCCCCAACTTTCCAAGCGGGCGCCCGAGGGTCGCGACGCCGGCGTGACCGACGCGGGCGAGACCGAAAGTGGTCGGGTGGCCGACGCTGCCCCGGAACGCAAGCAGACGCGCGAGGCGGGCTCGGCGATCGCCTCGGCCGATGCGAAGGGCGACGGCGGGGGGCCGAGCGTCAAGGATACGCTGAGCCTCGTCGGAGGATTGAAACGCGCCGTCCAGGGTAAGCCCAACGTCGCGCTCGTCTTCTGGTTCTCCACGATTCGCGACCATCCACTCGGTCCACTGGTCGGCAGTTTGCTAGCGTGCAACGCGCAATGGCGCGAGTTCGTGGGGGACCTCATCGACCCGCTCAGGGATCTGGACGGCGTCATGCTGACGGGCCCCCGCATGGCCGACACTTCGAAAGTGACCGCGATCGCGCAGCACCGGTTGGAGGACGGCAAGATCAACGACGTCATGACGGCGCTCGGCTCGCTGGCGAGGAAGAGGGGGACCGGCGGCGTCGTACCGACGGGTCACGCGGGGATGGTGGCGGTGCGTTTTCGTGCCGACCGAGCCGACCGGGTCGCCTTCACCCATCCTCGCAACATGATCATCGTCACCCCGCCGGAGGGATTCGAGCAGCTTCGGGACGAGCCCGAGCCGTTGACGCTGCCAGCCGGGCAAGGAAAAGCGATGTCGCTCACCATGGTCAATCCCTGGAGGCCGCTTCGTGCGCTCGGCATGAGGCTTCCGGAAACTTTGACCGAGATTCGCGTGCACCTCTCGGCGGCGCCTGATGGGGGGGTGAATGCCGACATCGAATTCGATGATCAAGACGCCGCGCTCGCCCGAGCTCACGCGCCCGAGATCACCGCGCAGGCGAGGGGCGCTGGGGGCCCGTTTCTCAGCGATCTCGAGTTCGTCGCCCAGGACAATCACTTGAAGGCGCGCACGCACCTATCGCGAATCGCCAGCACTTTTGCGCTCGGCTTCGTCCGCAGCTCGATCTGCCCGTCCGGCTTCGACGCCGGGGCCGGATCGCCCTGACGTCGGGCGGGGAGCTTTTGCCAGCTCGGCGAGCAGCGCGTCGGCACGGGCGGGGGCGACCGCCGTAACGCAGAGGACCGACCCGCGACGCGGCACGAAGACGACGCGCGATTTTCCCACGAGCCCGGGCACCAGACTCGAAAGTACGAAATCGAGACCGAGGCCGAGAAGCGCGATGAGCAAGCCCGTGCCGAGCATCGAGGGGGAGGCTGCGCGCAAGCCGTCGACCACGAGGCCGACGCCGAGGTAGCTACCGAGCGCGAGCGCGATGAGGCCCGCATACATCGCGAGTCTCGGGTAGCGAACCTCGCGCGTCACCCGAACGAGCCCCTCCCGCGGCAGCACCGTCACGTGCTCGCGCAGGAGCTTGCCGACCATGAGCGTACGCCCGCGGATCTCGACGCCGCCCGCGGTCAGGCGGACCTCCGTGGGCCGGCGAAAAACGAGCACGTAGCGTGCGACGAGCCGGCAGAGCTCGACGATCAGCAGAAGACCGGTGATGGCGAGCAGGGCCGTAAGCCACGGACCCCTCGGCGGGGCCGTTGTCTCGCCTTCGAAGTTCGGGAGCGCCTGTTCGCTTTTGGACGTTTCCTGGGCCATTCACGCTTGTCCCCTTCCGGGCCGGCGGAGGGGTACGGGTGAGGTATCGGAAACCTCGATGGAGGGCCAGTGGATTATGCTTTTGCGATACCCGGAGGCGGCCCGAAGGGCGCGCCGACTTCAACCGTGGGCGGGCCGAAGGGCGCGCCGACTTCAACCGGAGGCGGGCCGAAGGGCGCGCCGACTTCAACCGGAGGCGGGCCGAAGGGGTGCCGCGAGTCGAGAATGGGTCCCGGTACTTCGGGGCCGGTGTCCGGCAAAATGCGGTTATTTCCGTCGACGCGCACGACGGTCGGGGCGTGGGCTTTGGCTTCGGCCGGATCCATGTCGGCGTAGGTCGCCAAGATGACCAGGTCGCCAGGCCGATTGAGGTGGGCTGCCGCCCCGTTCACGCAGATGGTGCCCGAGCCGCGGGCGCCGGAGAGTGCGTAGGTCACGAGTCGCGACCCGTTCGTGATGTTCCAGATGTGCACCGCCTCGTAAGGGAGGATTCCCGCCGCGTCCATGAGGTCGGCGTCGATGCTGACGCTCCCCTCGTAAGCGACGTCGGCGTGGGTGACGGTTGCGCGGTGGATCTTCGACTTGAAGACGTTGAGGCGCATGATCGACTCTGCGTCGCGGCGTGGCGGCCTGCTCCAGTGCGGGTCCACCCGTCGGACCCTAGAAGTGTAGGTCGCCCTCGAGGTGGCGGCAAGCCACGCGGTCCGAAGAGTTGCCTAGGACTGCTTGAAGTGCCGCGAGGCAGTGCCAGTCCGCTTTCCCAAACAAAGTAGCGCCTGTCCGGTCAGGTTGAGTGGTCGTAGCGATACTTCGATGATCGACTGACAGCGAAGAAGAACTGGCAGAGTAGTGCTATCTGCCCCAGGAACTTGGCCCGCGCCGGGGCGGCCCGTTAGACGGTCGAATCTCCGGGAGGATCACACCCATGCGGACCCCAGCCGACATGTTGAACGAGCTCAAAGTGATGCTCTACGACGCACTCTTGGCCAAAACCAGAGGCGTCGCTTACCCGCGCCTCGCGCGCGCCCACGGCTACGTCGACGGATACATGAAAGCACTCCTCGACGCCGGAATCGCCACCAACCAGCAGCTCCTTTCGCTGGTGGCCGAGGCTCGCACGACCGTCGATGGTCCGGCTGTCGTCGAGATCACCGCGCCCCCCGGCTCCGAGGTCGCAGCCTAGCGCTCGAAAGAGGTCAGCGCCGGTAACGATCGGGGTCGATGTCGAGGCGCTTGAGCCAGCGGTGGATCTGCATCCGCGCTTTGCCGAGCGCACGCGCCACCTCGGCGACGCTGCCGTTGCATCGCTCGAGCTGCAGAATGAGCTCTCGGCGCAGGTCAGCGTCTTCTTGGGACATCGGTCGATCGCCGCCAGGTCGCCCGGTATCGGGCCTCGCAGGCGGCACCGAGAAGTGATCTCCGAGGAGCAAGTGCCTCTCCTCGAGACGATCCGTTTCCGCGAGGGTGCACGCCCGGACGAGAGCGAGCTCGAGCTCGCGAACGTTGGCGGGCCACGGGTAGGAGAGAATACGGCGCCCGGCGTGGACGGTGAAGGTGGTCCCCCGAGATTCGAGCCCGTGCCTGCGCAGGATGTTGGCCACGATGAGACCGAGGTCTTCGCGCCGCGCGCGAAGGTTGGGCAGCGAATGAACGAAACCGCTCAGGCGGGCCAGCAGATCGGCTCGAAACGTCTTGGCGAAGACGAAATCGTTGAGCGGCTGGTGGGTCGCCGCCACGACCCGAACGTCGACCCGCACCGCGCGCGCGCTTCCAACCGGCGTGATCTCGCTTTCCTGGAGGAACCGAAGCAGCGCCGGCTGAGCGGCGCGCGGCAAGTCCCCGACCTCGTCGAGCAGCACCGTGCCCCCCTCCGCCGCGCGGATCGCGCCGGGTTCGTCTCGTATCGCGCCCGAAAACGCCCCCTTCACGTGACCGAAGAGCTGCGCTTCGACGAGCTCGTCCGGCAGCGCTCCGCAGTTGATGGCCATGAAGGCCCCCGCGCGGCCGGACATCGCGTGGACACTGCGAGCCAGGATCTCTTTTCCGGTTCCGGTCTCGCCCAGCAAAAGGATGGCAAGCTTCGAAGTGGCGATTCGCGCCAGCATTTCGAGCTGCGTGCGGGCGTCGGGCAGCAACGTCGCGAACCCGGGAGGCTGAGAGGACAGCTCGGCGCTGTCGAGATCCGAGGGGCCCTTGGCGGGCGTCGGCAGCGCGTGGCGCAGCGTGAAAAGCGTGTGGCCGAGCTCGATCACGTCGTCGTCGCCCGCCAGGGCCTTGTCGACCTTGTAGCCGTTCAAGAACGAACCGTTGGTCGAGCCCGCGTCTTCGAGCGCCCATCCGCCGTCGCAGCGCAGGATGCGCGCGTGCAGCGATGACATCGAGCGCGCGGGGACGCTCAAGACGAGGCGTGATTTTCCACCCTCCGCCATGTGCGTCGCCCGACGTTCATTTCCGCGACCAATCACCACCTCGTCGACGCCCGCGAGCGCGTACCGCGCTCCGCCCGCCGCCGGCCGATCGCACTCGAGCACGAGAAACAAATAGGGGTGAGGCACCGTCGGTTCTCGCCTCTGCGAGTTGACGGAATCTTTGTAGGTGTTGACGAGCCGGGGGTCGGTCATCGCGTCACGACGCCGAGAGGCTCGTGTCGTGCGCGACGTGCATCAAGTTGCGGAACAGGTCGAGTCGCGCGCTGATGTCCGAGATCGTGAGGCGGCCCACTTTCGCGGTTCCCACTGCTTCGACGCAGAACGACGCCGCGGCCGATCCGGCCATGATGGCGCGCCTCATTCCGGGCCCCGACAGATCGCCGCTGCGCGCGAGGTACCCCGCGAGCGCGCCGACGAAGGTGTCGCCCGCGCCGGTCGGATCGACCACCTCCTCGAGTGGGTAGGCCGGGGCGAAGAACGTCGATTCGCCGTCGAAGTAGAGAGCGCCGTACTCGCCGCGCTTGACGATGAGGGCTTTGGGACCGCGGCGCAGGATGTCCCGGGCCGCCCTGCTGATGTTGTACTGCCCGGACAGCTGGCGCGCCTCTTCTTCGTTGATGACGAGCAAGTGAATGCGCTGGAGCATCTGGGCGAGCGTTTCGGGTTCGCCCTCGATCCAGAAGTTCATGGTGTCGGCGATGACGAGCTTCGGGCTGTCGACCTGGTCGAG
>Ga0075425_100000716_pt1 | contig 31635 bp, 37 predicted proteins | sample SoiMethybrSBSTD4_FD_75300 | JGI IMG/M metagenome (GOLD analysis project Ga0075425, IMG submission 75300) | Bulk soil microbial communities from a Populus tree surrounding site in Tennessee, USA - Soil MetaG P. TD hybrid SBSTD4 | ecosystem: Environmental > Terrestrial > Soil > Tree plantation... | reverse complement strand
CTCGCACTCCGTTTCAGCCAGGACCAGCGCGTCGGCGGCGCACGCCTGGTCGGCCTCGTCGTCGGCTTCGCAGGCGTGGCGCTGCTCGTCGGCGGCCGGCCGGGCGGGCAGATCTCCGCCGCGCTCGCGGTCGTCTTCTCGGCGCTTTGCTACGCGGCCGCCGGCCTCTATGCGGGCCGGAAGCTGCGCGGGGTCTCGCCCCTCGTAACCGCTCTCGGGACGCTGACGGCGGCAACGCTGGTAACCCTGCCGATCGGCCTCTTCCAGCTGCCGACCCATATGACGGGCTGGAAGGTGACGGCCTCCGTGCTGACGCTCGGAATCGCCGGCACCGGCCTCGCCTACATCCTCTACTACGGGCTGATCTCGGGTGCGGGCGCCTCACGGGCGATCCTGATCACGTATCTCGTGCCGACATTCGCTGTCGTCTACGGCGCGGTGCTGCTCGGCGAGCCGGTGACCGCGGCGGCGATCGGTGGCCTCGCGCTCGTGCTCGCCGGCGTCGGGCTCGGCACCGGCGCCCTCCGCCTGAGAAAGGCCGCGAGGATAGCCTCGAGCGAGGCCTGATGTCCCGCTCCTACGGTCCTTACATCGCTGCGCTTGCCCTGCTGTGGGGCGCCTCGTACATGTTCATCAAGGTCGCCGACCGAGGCTTCGAGCCGGCGACAATGATCATGTTCCGCGTCGTCATCGCCTCGCTGCTGCTGACGGCGGCCCTCGTCGCCCAGCGTGGCCTCAGGCGCGCGACCGCCGACCTCCGCGGGCTGGGGTGGCAGGGATTCGGCGTCGGGGTCGCCAACGGCGCGATCCCGTTCACGCTGATCGCGTGGGGCGAGAAGCACATCGACTCGGGCGTGGCGGCGATTGCGAACGCGACGGTGCCGATCTTCGTCGTCCTGCTCGCACTTCGCTGGCAACCGAGCGAGGCGGTTCGAGGCGCGCGACTCGGAGGAATCCTGCTCGGACTGGCCGGGGTCGGGGTGCTCGCGGGCGTCCGGCCGGGCGGCGGCTGGTGGGGCGTGGCCGGCACGCTCGCGGTCGTGATCGCGTCGTTCTTCTATGCGGTGGGCGGGCTCTGGGGCCAGCGGCTCGTCGCGGGCGCGGACGGCTTCGCGCTCGCGACCGCGGCCATGCTTGGGGCGACTCTGGTTCTGCTCCCGTTCGGGCTCGCGCAACTGCCTTCCCACGTGCCGGGCTGGAAGGAAACCGGCTCGGTGGTCGCCCTCGCCGTGCTCGGGACCGCGGTGGCGCAGATCATCGTCTTTCGCGTGCTGCGTACCGACGGCGCCGCACGGCTGAGCCTGGTCACGTACCTGCTGCCGGCGACGGCGCTCGTCTACGGAGTCGTGCTTCTCGGCGAGTCGCTGACGCTCCAGGAGCTGATCGGGATGGTCTTGATCCTCGGCGGCGTCGCGTTGGGATCGGGCGCCGTCCAGCTTCTTCGGCGTGAGCCGGCTGCGGCGACGCCGGCCCCGTGAACGCCGTCGAGGGCGAGGGGGTCAGGCTGCGCCGGGCCGAGGCGGACGACGTCGACTTCCTCGTCGAGCTGACGACCCACGAGGACGTCGAGCCGTACCTCGCAGGCTCGCGCCCACGGGACCGCGAGGGGCTGCTCGTGGAGATCGAGCGCTCCCAGCGGGAGCCCGAAGCGTTCGGCCGCTTCATCGTCGAGGTCGACCACGACGGCGAATGGGTCAACGCCGGCGCGATGGGATTCGAGCTCGCGAACAAGCGATCGCGGATCGCGAACCTCGGCAACCTCGCGATCCACCCGGATTTTCGGGGCCGACACCTTTCAGACGACGCGGCGAAGCTGTTCCAGCGCCACTTGCTGTTCGAGCTCGGCTTCCACCGTCTCCAGCTCGAGATCTACGGCTTCAACGAGCGGGCGCAGCGTCACGCCGAGCGAGCAGGCTTCGTCCGCGAGGGAGTCCGGCGGCTCGCCTACTGGCGCCACGACGCCTGGGTAGACGGTGTGATCTACGGGCTGGTGCGGGAAGATCTCGAATCGTGAGCTCGTTCGACGACTACATCGCGGCGCACAACGCGGCAGTACGAAGCGGCGATTGGGAAGCTTTCAGCCGTTGGTTCGCGGACGACGCAGAGGTGCGCTTCGAGGGAGTTCCGGTCGGGCCGTTCCGAGGCCGCGACGAGATTCGTGCGGCCTATGAGTTGCGCCCGCCCGACGACGAGGTCGAGGTTCGCAACGTGACGACCGAAGGCGACAGGACCGCCGCCGACTACGGCTGGCTGGCAGACGGCGGCGTCCGCGCCGGCGAGCTCCGCGTCACCTGGGACGGCGAGCTGATTCGTGAGCTCGTGATCACGTTCGACTGAGCACTTCCTCGACGACGACGGCGGCCAGCCCGGCACTCGAGACCGCCGAGATGCCCATCACCACCTCGTGGTGAGGCGTCAACGGCAGGGAGTCGATCGTTTGGTCGAGGTGGTCCCGGTGGCCCGGATCGAGGTCGCCGTGCTCCGCGAACGTCCGAAATGCCTCCGCCGGGTGGCCCGTCCTGGCCATCAGCTCCCTGATCAGTTCTGGCGTCGGCGGAGATCCCTCCATCAGCGCGACAAAGCCCAAGAAGGCGATCGGATGATGGTGGAAGATCCAGTAGTACTGCGAGCCAACCAGGCTCGCCACTGCGGGGGACGGAATTCGCGCCAAGACGGCCTCGCGGTCGACCCGTAAAGCCTCGAGGTCGGCGAGCAAGTCCTCGTCGTGGCCGAGCTCTTCTCCGACGTGCTCGTCCAGGTACGCGGCGAGCTCAACGGCGACCGGCTCGACGTCGATCAGGTCCTTCGCCCGGCCGGCCGCGACCTCGGTGAGCGGCACGGTCGCCCGGATGATTTGGTGTTGCGCGATCAGGTATTCAGGCCAGACCTCGGCGAGCCGCGGGTCTTCGACGAGGGACGTGCACGCCGCGCGAAAAGGACCGACCGCGAGCGCGAGCTTCTGCCTGAGGCGGAAGGCGGCTCCGCGTGGGCTCTCGACGTCAGGCTCGGCGCGCAAACGGCGAGCCGAGCCGATGTCGGTCAATGCACCGAGAACAGATAGTAGGGGTGGGGATGGCAAGTGCAGTGCGACTCACTGCTCTTCAACGCCTTCCCGAGTCGTTCAAGGGCCTCCAGCTCGCTCTCGTCCATTGCGATCAAGGTCTCGACGACCTCGCGAGGCAGGGTGTTCACGACGGTTCTCAAGAGATACCGCTCGACGTGTTCCGGAACATCGAGGTCGTTCTCGTATTTCGTCACCAAGTCCCCCTTTCGTGCGGACGTGCCCGAATATCAACGGCGGTCCGCCCGATGTCAAGGCGCTGTCGCGGACGTGAGCTCGTTCACGACGTTCAGCGCGTGTTCTAGTGAAGGGAGATTCGCCTTCTGCTCGAATCGCGTTGCGGCTTTCCTGGCAGCCGCCAACGCTTCTTCGGGCCGCCCCGCGACCTTCAGGATCTCGGAGAGGTCGAGCAGGGCGTCCGCCTGTGCGTTCAGGAGATCCGTTTCCTCGCTGATCCGAACCGCCGCACGAGCCAGTGCTTCCGCCTCATCGAAGTCGCCACGCCGAGCTCGAACCTTCGCAAGGGCGCTTCGCCACAGCACCTGCGAGAAGACGTCGTCCGGCGCCGCCGCTGCCTCACTCGCGCGGCTGAAGGCTTCCGCCTCGTCGAACTCGCCGAGTTCGCAGAGGGCGTGAGCGAGCAATCCTGCGATCGTCGAGAGGAAGCTTCGTTCGCCCATCTGTTCGAGCGACTCGTAGCTCTCTCGCAGCGCTCTTGCCGCAGACGCGGGATCGCCGCCGAGCATGTGGACGAAGAACGCCTCCTGCGCGGCGTTTGCCGCATAGATATTGAGGCCAAGCTCTCCGAGTGCGCGGGTGCCGTCCGCAAGCAACTCCCGAGCGAGGTCGAAGTGCCCTTGCATAGCCTCGAGCACCGACCGCTCGACCTTGCACCAGGCGAGTATCGTCGCGTCTTCTGCGGCACCCTCCTCGAAGTCTTTGCAAACCTCGATTCCCCGATCGGCCGGCAACGGCCCGAAGATCGCGCTGATCATCAGCCAGGCGACGCTCTCCGCTTTTTCAGCTGCGTAACCGCCACGCTCGGCGTACGACAGAGCCTGCCGCCACGCGCGCTCTGCCCTCGTCATGGCCCCAAGGACGCTGTCCACACGGCCCATCAAGTTCCAGGCCTGCGCGAGGCTGTAGTCGTCACCGAGCCGCTCGCACGCCTCCAGGGCCTCCTTCCCGGCGTCGCTCACCCCGTCCAAGCTCCCGCTCAGGATCCGCAAGTTGCAGAGCCCGAGCAGTGCTCTGGCCGGCCGCGTGCCGCTGAGCGCCAGCGCGTCCTCCAGCGCGCGTTGACCCTCGCCGACGTAGCCGCGCGTTGCCCAGAAGCCCCAGAGCGGGGTTGCGAGAGCAAGCAGCAGCTCGCCATCGTCCGTTTCCTTCGCCCAGTCGAGTGCGGCACGGAGGTTCGCGTTTTCGGCGTCCAGCCGTCCGAAGAGAACTGCCTGATCGCCCGTCCGCGATTCGACGTCGATCTGCTCGGCTAACGAGCGGAAGTAAGCCGCATGCCTCGTTCGAACGGGGGTTAGAGACTCCGACTCGTCAAGCAGCTCAACGGCAAATTCGCGGATCGTTTCGAGCATCCAGAAGCGCGGCTCCCCGTCTTGGTCGGGGCGCTGCAGAAGGAGGCTGTTGTCGACTAGTGACTCGAGATCGGTCAGGAGGTCGGGTCCGCGCTCGCCGCTCGGATCGCAGATGGCTTCCGCCGCCTCCAGCCGGCAACCGCCGAGAAAGACACCAAGCTGCGCGAACAACGCTTTCTCCGAGTCGACAAGCAGCTCGTAGCTCCACTCGAGCGTCGACCGCAGCGTCCGCTGGCGTTCGTCGACGTCTTGAGCGCCCCCGGTGAGGAGCCTCAGTCGCTGGTCCAGGCGGCGGAGGAGCGCAGGCGGGGGTAGCGCACGCACCCGGGATGCGGCGAGCTCGATCGCGAGCGGGAGCCCGTCGAGCCGCATGCAGATCTCGGCGACGGCCTGAATGTTGGCGTCGGTGACTTGAAAATCGGGGGTTGCGGCCTGCGCACGCTCGACGAACAGGCGCACGGCTTCGTGTTCCATCAGCCCGGTCGCGTCCGCGAGCTGATCGGGATCGGGCAGACCCAGTGGCGGCAGCGGATACGTCTGTTCGCCCGAGAGGCGAAGGGGCGTCCTGCTCGTGACCAGGACCTGAAGCTGCGGCGCCGTCGCCAGGAGTCCACCGATCGCAGGCGCCGCCGCCACCACCTGCTCGAAGTTGTCGAGAAGCAGCAGCTGTTGCTTGTCCCGTAGGTACATGGTGAGCGTCTCGAGCCGCGTCTCTCCCGGCTGCTCCCGTAGCCCGAGCGTCTGCGCGATCGTCGGTACGACCAGTTCCCAGTCATGCACGGGTGCCAGCGAGACGAAGAAGACGCCGTTGGCAAACCGCTCGAGCTGCTCGGCCGCGACCTGGAGAGCGAACCGCGTCTTGCCGGTCCCACCCGCTCCGGTGACGGTCAGCAGGCGGACCTCGTCGCGTGTCAGAAGTCCCTGAGCCTCCTTCAGCTCCGGGGTTCGGCCGATCAACGCGTTGGCAAGCACTGGGAGGTTGGTCGGCCGGTTCTCGAGGGTCTTCAGCGGCGGAAAGTCCATGGGTAACCCCTCGACCAGCACCTGGTACAGCTGATGAGGGCCCGAGAGGTCCTTGAGCCGATGCTCGCCGAGGTGGCGCACCTGGAATCGGTCGTCGAGAAGCGCGCGTGTCGATTCGGAGATGAGGATCTGCCCGCCGTGCCCGGCTGCCATCACGCGCGCACCCTGATGGACGGCCAGACCCACGTAGCGCCCGTTGGCCGTTGTCGGCTCACCGGTGTGCAAGCCCATCCGCACGCGGATCTCGTTGTCATTGGGCCAGGGATGTCGGGCGAGGGCTTGCTGGGCGTCGGCCGCCGCCTCGACCGCGCCTTGAGCGGAGGCAAAGGCGACGAAGAAGGCGTCGCCTTCGGCGTCGACCTCTACACCGTTGTGGGCCGAGAATGCCGCGCGTAGCAAGCGGCGATGCTCCTCGAGCAGGTTGGCGTAGTCGTCACCGGCTCGTTGCAACAGACGGGTCGACCCTTCGATGTCGGTGAAGAGAAGCGTCACCGTGCCTGTGGGGAGCTCTCGCATTTGCCTCGGAGGAAGTGTGGCGCTTCGGGTCCGTCTTGAACAGCGAGCAGTGCCGGGAAGACACTACGATCCGCCGCATCCTTGAGCGCTCGGTGAGGAACTTACGCGCGTCGGCGGCCGTAGAGCGCGAGGGCGTTCTCGCGCAGGATCAGTCGGCCGGCCTCCTCGGCGTACGTCGGCGACAGCGCCTCCGTGAGCACCTCGGCCAGCGCATCTCGCCACCAGGTCGCCGCGAGCAAGTACAGCTCTGGCGCGCGCGCGGCGTCGGACGCGTAGAGCAGCTTCGAAATGGGCGCGAGCTCCAGGGCCTCCCGCAGTGCCTCGGCCGGCCGTGAGACGTGCGGAATCGTCAGCGACAGGTCGAACCAGACGTTCCCATAGACGTGGGCGAGCCAGCCTGCCTCGCGGACGAACGGGTAGCAATGCAGCAGCACGAACGGCGTCTCGCGGAAACGCTCGACGAGCGGCTTCAGCCATCCGGGGTCGGAGCGGGGGAGGTGAAGGTCCCAGTCGCCGAAGCCGCAGTGGACCTGTACCGGCAGCGGTTCGCCGGTCCCCTCGTTGGCTTCGAGCGCACCGTGGAGCGCGTCGCGGACACCCTTCGGCGTCGCGTCCAGATCGAGCCCGCCGCGGTAGGCGGCGACCGTCTTCAGCGCGACGAAGCCCCGCTCGCGCGCCGAGGCGACCTCGCCGCCAAGTGCGTCGGCGCCGAGCTCGTCCACGACGCGCTCGATCCGCATTATCGGCGTCGCCTCGCAGCCGGCGAGCTCGCCGAGCTCGTCCCAGCTCGTGCCGGTTCCCGGCGGCGGGTAACCGTCGTCGACGAGCAGCCACTCGGCGCCGGTGGCGCGAAGGAGCGAGCCCGCGTACTCGGCCGGATCCGACGCGAGCCTTTGCTCGTAGACGGCCCACTCGTTCGGCTCACAGCCGAGATGCTCCGCCAGCACCGCGATTGCGCGACGGTATGTGACGCCGGTTGCAACGTGGGGCCACTGGCGCGGATCGGGACTCTCGGAAAAGAGACCGCGAAAGGCGTCGAGCGATGCCGGGGGCTCGCGCAGGATCCCGTGCGCGTGCTGGTCGACGAGGCGGACGGTCGCTAGTACTTGTCGAAGTGGCCCTGTTGCTCGAATGCGGCGTCTCCGGCTGAGTAGGCCACCCACTCGGAGCGGCGGACGGTCAGGTACGAATCGGCGAGGACGGGTCCAAGCGCATCGGTCAGCACGCCGTCGGCGGCGAGCGCGTCGAGCGCCTCTTCCTGCGTCGCCGGCAGGCCGACAATCCCGCGCCGCGCTCGGTCGTCCTCGGCGATCGTGGCCGGATCGACCTCAACCGGCTCGGGCGGTTCGAGGCCGCGCTCGAGCCCGTCGAGACCGGCCGTGATCAGCCCGCCGAGCGCCAGATAGGGATTGCCGCTCGCGTCGCAGGCCTTCAACTCGGCGTTCGTCGATGCCTCCTCGGAACCGTTGAACACGGAGGCGACACGAACCGGCGCCTCGCGATTGTCATGGCCCCAGCACACATACGCGCCGGCCCAGTACTGCGGCACGATTCGCTTGTACGAGTTGAAGCTCGGCGCCGTCAGGCCGCAGAGCCCCGGCAGGTGCTCGAGCACTCCGGCGATGAACGAGCGCGCCTCGCCGGAGAGGACGTCCGGGGCCGACGCGTCGTAAAACCGGTTGCCCTCCTCGTCCCAGAGCGAAAAGTGGATGTGCGCACCGTTGCCGGCGTTGTCGGGCCACGGCTTCGGCGCGAGCGAGGCGACGAAACCGTGCCGCGCTGCGACGCCGCGAATCGTCTCTCGCACGAGCAGCTGCTCGTCTGCGGCCTGCAGCGCGGACTCGTGACTGGTGGAGATCTCCTGCTGGCCGTGACCGAGCTCGGCGTAGTACTGCTCGAGCACGATCCCTTGCCTGTCGAGCGCTGCTGCGAGGTCCTCGACGTAGTCCTGCGCAGCCGTTGCCGAGATGGTCGAGAAGCAGAGTCCCGAATCGATCGGGACGAACTGGCCGTCCTGCCGCGTTGCAAGCGAGAACTCGTTCTCGAACGCCGCGCGCAGGACGAGCCCGCGTTCGGCCAAACGAGCCTCCATTCGCTTGAGGAACGAGCGCTGGCAGACGGCGGCCGGCCCGCCGTCCAGCCCAACATGGTCGGTGAGCACGGCACCGGTTCGCGGCGCGTACGGCAGTACTCGGAAGGTGAGGGGGTCGGGGACGAGCCTGACCTCGCCGACCGGGCCCATCCCGGCCACGGGCTGGAGCTGGTCGAGCCCGTTCATCGCCTGCATTGCGACGGTCAACCCGATCCCGCTTGCGAGCCGTCCGCCCAGGCCCTCGCGCGCGGAGGACTTCGCCCGTACCGTCCCGTCGTTCCCGCACCAGAGGAAACGGACGAAGCGCAGTTCGGCCTCGTCCGCGAGGCGAACGACCTCGTCGATCTCTGCGGCTGCCGACACGATGCGGTCAGCGTACGACGAACGAGAGTCGCCGGCCATCCGTACGATCACGGCATGACTCGTTACCTGCACACCATGTACCGGATCACCGATCCTGCGAAGAGCCGGGCTTTCTACGAGGCGCTTGGATTCCGGTCCCGGCGCGAGCTGCCGATCGTCCGGAACGGCGAGCTCGAAGCGACCAACTACTTCTTCGGGATGCCAGACGACGAGACCGAGCTGGAGCTGACCTTCAACCACGATGGACGCAGCTACGACCTCGGCACCGGTTATGGCCACGTCGCGATCGGCGTCGACGACCTCGACGCGACGCTGGCGCAGCTGAAGGAGCAGGGGATCGAGCCGGAGCGCGAGCCGTATTCCGTCCACGAGGGCGGATCCCGGCTCTGCTTCGTCCAGGATCCCGACGGCTACCGGATCGAGCTGATCGAGCAGGGCTAGCTCGCCGGGTCCCCGGTCCCGCCTCGATTCGCTCGGCCTGGCATTGAAACAGCGTGTCGGCAACCTCTCCGTGGTCGGCAGGCCCGGCTGGCGCTGACGCTTGCGCTCGCGAAGCGCCCGGAGTTGCTGCTCCTTGACGAGCCGGTGGCAGTCACTCGATCCGCCCGCGGAGGCAAGCGGCTCGACAGCGCGTGCGCGCGCGCCCACGGCATCTACAACCTCGCCGTCTTCCAGCCCGCCAGCCGGTTCTGGCTCTTCCAAGGCATCGAAACCGCGATCTTCGGCGGCCTCGCCCTGATCCTCCTCGCGATCGCCGTCTGGTGGACACAGAAACGGGTCAGCTAGACGTTCACGTCGACCTGATTGCCAGCCGTTGCCGAGGCGATCGAGCGCGCTTAGCGGCTCCCGAGCTTCAGGAGCGGTGCACGCCCATTCTGATCTTGCCCATGTAGCCGCCCGCGCTTCGGCGGCGAACGCTCAGCATCGACTTGCTGCCGCCGTTGACGAAGATCGAGTCGTACGCGTTACGGGTCGTGCGGTTCGGCCGCTTGTTGTACGGCACGTTGCGGTAGACGCGGTCGGTCAGCGCGTCCGAAAAGAACAGCTGACCCGTGTGGACGACCTTGCCGCGGACGTGGACCTTGACGTGAATGTGGACGGTGCGGCCCTGATACCAGCCCGGATAGACGGTGCGGAAGGTCGCGATCCCGTGCGCATCGGTCCTCTGGATCCCGCGCATGAACGTGCGACTGCGGCTGCCCGCGCCAAAGCCGGAGTAGTTGCCGGCGGCGTCCGCGTGCCAGATGTCGACCGCCGCGCCGGTGATCGGCTTGCAGGTCGAGGCATCGACGACCGCGAGTTGGAGGATGAGCGTCGTTCCGGGATGTCCATCGGTGATGTTGCGCCGGAGCTTCTCGTTCGGGATGTAGTAGGGGCCCTCGGTCAACTCGGGCGTCAGCACACAGGTCACGGCGCCGGACTCGACCGCGGTCGGGCCGCCGCCCTCGGCGTCTTTGGCCTTCCACGCTCCCGCGCCGAGGCTCGCCGCCGCGACTCCGGCGAGGCGGAGGATGGAGCCGCGGGTGAGACGCTCCTCGTTCACGCCGCCGAGCGTAGCGCCGCCCTTTGAGAAACGAATAAGGAATTCGGCCGCCTCGTGTGACTGGCAGGTGCTGCCGATAGTGGGCGTATGAGCACCTCGGCTGCATTGCTGCTGCTCGTCGTCGTCACCGTTCTGATCGGTATTGCCGGGATCGTCGTTGTCGGGCGCGCCCGGCGCGCGGCTCGTGGGCTGGGCGGCGAAGGCCTCGCCTCACGCGACGGAACGCAGCGTCTGCTCACCGAGAACTGGTCGCTCGTCGAAAAGACTGCCCGCGAGACCGGGATGTCCGAGGACGAGATCGCGCGCGTGCGCACGAACCTGCTCGGAATGGGCGACAGCTAGGCGAGTTCTCGGCCCGCGCGCATCGCCGGTTCAGTTGTGACGAAGTCGGCACGAAGCCGTCACACACGCGTCACACATTTCTCTCTACGGTCACGGCATGTGCGCGAATGCACCAGCAACGGCCGCGACACCGTGGGGGGCGGCAACGTTGATCGACGAGTTGACGTTGCCTCAGCGCGCAGGCGAGAAGCGGTTCGCATCAGTCGTGCAGTTGCTCGAGGCGCCGCGCGGGGAGCGCCTCGTGCGGTTCGCATATTCGACCGGCGGAACGGCGCGACGAGGTCCGGTCACGCTGCGTCTGCGCGACCTCGACAGGCTGCGAGCGGCGCTCGCCGAGCATCCGGAGCTGGCGGAGGTGTTGCGTTTGGGGAGCTAGTCGTCAAGACACTGCGGCGTGCTCGACGACGGACACGCGGGCGGCATCGACGAGCGAGCCCAGCAGGAGCGCACCGTCGGTGGAGCCTGAGCCGATCAGAGGGTCAACCGCGTGTTCGGGGTGCGGCATCAGCCCCATCACGTTGCCCTCGGCGTTGACGACACCGGCGATCCCGGCAACCGAGCCGTTCGGATTCTCGCCCTCGTAGCGAAGGACGATCTGGCCGGACGCTTCGAGCTCGGACAGCAGCTCCGGGCCGGCGAAGAAGCAGCCTTCGCCGTGCTTGATCGGGATGCTGAGACGCTGTCCCTTCGCGCATCGCCCAGTGAAGGGGGTGTCCGTCCGTTCCACCGTGAGCGGCACATCGCGGCACACAAAACTGAGTGAGTGATTCGGTCGGAGGGCGCCTGGCAGAAGCCCTGCCTCGCACAAGACCTGGAAGCCGTTGCAGATCCCCAGCACGAGGCCACCCCCGGCCGCCAGCGCCCGGACCGCCTCCATCACCGGCGCGAACCGCGCCAGCGCGCCTGCGCGGAGATAGTCGCCGTACGAGAAGCCGCCGGGAAGCACGACCGCGCGGACGTCGGGGAGCTCGTCGTCGGCGTGCCAGACCGCGACGGGTTCCGCGCCCAGCTGCGCGAGGGCGTGCGCCGCGTCGCGGTCGTCGTTCGAGCCCGGGAAGGTGACGACGGCGATCCGGGGCTTCGGCTCGGTCGTGCTCAAGCGTCCTCGACCAGCTCGATTTCGTAGGACTCGATCAGCGGGTTCGCGAGCAGCTGTTCGCACATACGCTCGAGATCGGCGCGCGCCTGCTCGCGGTCGCCGTTCTCGAGCTCGAGGTCGACGACCCGGCCGACCCGCGCATCGCCGACGGCAAAGCCGAGCTGCCTCAGCGAGCCGAGCACCGCTTCGCCCTGCGGGTCGAGGATGCCCGGCTTGGGGCGGACGAGAACGGTCGCCCTCATCCCAGGACGACCTCCGGGTTCTCGAGATAGCGATCGAAGGGAATCTCGGTCAGTTCCTCGAACGCTTCGACGTAGCGCGCCCGCGTACCGACGACCACGTCTTCTGGTAGCTCGGGCCCCGGTGGAGTCTTGTCCCAGCCGAGCGACTCGCAGTAGTCGCGCACGAACTGCTTGTCGAATGACGGCTGTCCGCGCCCGGGCTCGTACTCGGCCGCCGGCCAGAAGCGGGAGGAGTCGGGTGTGAAGGCCTCGTCTGCGAGCACGAGGTGGTTCTCGCTGTCGACCCCGAACTCGAACTTCGTGTCCGCGATGATGATCCCGCGCGCGAGAGCGTGCGCGGAGGCGAAGCGGTAGAGCTCCAGCGAGACGCGTTCCACTTCCTGCAGGCGGTCAGGCCCGACGAGCTCGGCGGCCCGGTCGAGGTCGATGTTCTCGTCGTGTCCTTCGTCCGCCTTCGTCGAAGGTGTGAAGATCGGCTCCGGCAACCGGTCCGATTCGCGGAGGCCGGACGGAAGAGTGTGGCCGGACGTTCCGCCGGTCGCCTGGTAGTCCTTCCAGCCCGAGCCGGTGATGTAGCCGCGGACGACGCACTCGAGCGGAAGCATCTCGAGGCGTCGGCACTCGGTCGAGCGGCCGTCGGCCTGCAGGCCGAGCAGGTGGTTGGGGACGATAGTGCTCGTGCGTGCGAACCAGAACGCCGACAGGCCGGTCAGCACCCGGCCCTTGTCGGGTATCTCGGTCGGCAACACGACGTCGAAAGTCGAAATCCGGTCGCTCGCGACGAGCAGCAGCCGCTCGTCGTCCAGCGCATACAGCTCCCTGACCTTCCCGCTTCCGACGTGGACGGCTTCAGGCATGGACGGTCTCCTCCCTCCGTACGAGCGAGCGCAGCCGCTCGAAGACGGTGTCGACGTGGCGTGTGTAGGCGGTGAGGTCGAAGGCGGCGTCGAGATCGACGCGGCCGGCGAGCTCCCGGTCGGCGCGAACGAGCTCGCGGAAGTCCTGCTCCTCGTCCCAGGCTCGAAGCGCGTGACGCTGGACGAGCCGGTATGCCTCGTCTCGCGTGAGCCCGGATTCGACCAGCGCGAGCAGCAGCCGCTGGCTGAAGAAAAGGCCGTGGCTCGAGTCCAGATTGCGTCGCATCCGCTCCGGGCGGACGACCAGGCCTTCGACCAGCCACGCGAAACGATCGAGCATGTAGTCGAGGGCGAGGAAGGCATCGGGGACGACCACGCGCTCGGCCGATGAGTGCGAGATGTCTCGTTCGTGCCAGAGCGCAACGTTCTCGAGCCCGACCGTCGCGGCGGCGCGAACGACCCGCGCAAGCCCGCAGATCCGTTCCGCGACGACCGGATTCCGCTTGTGCGGCATCGCCGAGGACCCTTTCTGGCTTTGGCCGAACGGCTCCTGAACCTCGGCCACCTCGGTCCGCGCGAGATGGCGGATCTCGAGCGCGAACTTCTCGAGCGACGCGGCGACGATCGCGAGTGTGGACAGCAGCTCCGCGTGCCGGTCGCGTTGCAGGATCTGGGTCGAAACCGGGGCCGGCTCCAGGCCGAGTCGCTCGCAGGCCACGCGCTCGACCTCGGGGTCGGTGGCCGAGTAGGTGCCTACGGCCCCCGAGAGCTTTCCGACCCGCATTCCCTCGAGCGCGCGTTCGAGCCGCGTCCGGTTTCGATCGAGCTCGAACGCCCAGCCGGCGAGCTTGAGCCCGAACGTCGTCGGCTCGGCATGGATCCCGTGCGTGCGGCCGATCTGGAGCGTCTCACGGTGCTCCTCGGCCCGCGCCACCACCGAGGCGAAAGCACGCTCCAGGCCTTCCAGGATCAGCGCGCCGGCATCGCGGATCTGCAGCGCCAAAGCCGTGTCGACGACGTCGGATGACGTTAGCCCGTAGTGAAACCACCGCCCTGCGTCGCCGAGGTCACCCGAAACGGCGTCGACGAAGGCCGCGACGTCGTGATGGGTGAGCGCCTCGATCTCAGCCACGCGTTGCGGGGACGGCGGCTGGGCGTTGGCGGCGATCTCGGCGGCGGTCTCGGCCGGAACGACGCCGACCTCTGCCCAGCCTTCGAGCGCGGCCAGCTCGACGTCGAGCCAGCGCGCGAGCTTGCCCTCGTCCGACCAAATCCTGGCCATGGCCGGGCGGGAGTAGCGGGCGATCACTGACCGCAGTCTAGAGGCCGCGCAGGCGGACGTCCGCCTACGAGAACAGGATCCGCGCCGCCAGGACCGCTGCGTTCTTGGCGTTGTCGACGCCGACCGTGGCCACGGGGACACCGGGCGGCATCTGGACGATCGAGAGCAGGGCGTCGAGGCCGTCGAGGATGCTCTTGGATGATCGCAGCGGCACGCCGATGACCGGCAGGTCGGTATGTGCGGCGACGACGCCCGGAAGCGCGGCTGCCAGACCGGCGCCGCAGATCAGCACGCGCAGGCCGCGCTCGCGCGCCGATTTCGCGTACTCGGCGACAGCGTCGGGCGTCCGGTGTGCCGATCGCACCTCGAACTCGTAGGCGACTCCCCGCTGATCCAACTCGTCCATCGCCGCCTGCATCCGCTCGCGGTCGGATTCGGAGCCAACGAGGATGCCGACCCGCGGCCCGTCAGCCGACATGGGCCTCCGCGCCTGCGGCGATGTCGGTTCGGTACCGCGCCCCGGGAAACGAGATCCGGCCGGCGCCCGAGTAGGCGGCCTCGCGCGCGGCCGCCAGGTCGGCGCCGGTTCCCGTGACGTTCAGGATCCGCCCGCCGTTCGTGACCAGCCTGTCGCCGTGCATTGCGGTCCCCGCGTGGAAGACGAGCGCGCCGGCTGCAACGGCCTCCTCGACCCCTTCGATCGGCGAACCGGAGTCGTTTCGCTCGGGGTAGTCGGGTGCGGCCAGGACGACGGTCACGGCGGCCTCGTCTCCGGCCCGGACGTCCCCGCGCAGGCGTCCGGTCGCCGCTCCGTGCAAGAGCTCGAGCAGATCGCCTTCGAGCCGCGGCAGGATCGACTGCGTCTCCGGATCGCCGAAGCGACAGTTGAACTCGAGCACCCGCGGGCCCGCCTCCGTGATCATCAAGCCGGCATAAAGGACTCCCACGAACGGCGAGCCGCGGCGCGCCAGTTCGGCCAGGACCGGCCGGTGAACCGTCGCGAGGAGCTCGTCGACCTCCGCCAGGCCGAAGCTCGGCACCGGTGAGAAGGCGCCCATGCCGCCGGTGTTCGGGCCGAGGTCCCCGTCACTGACGCGCTTGAAGTCCCTGGCGGGCGCGAGCGCCTGCGCCTCTTGCCCGTCGCAGACCGCGAACACCGACACCTCTTCGCCTTCGAGCAGCTCCTCGATTACGAGCGGTTCGCCGCGGCTTCCCGCCGCCTGCAGGCCCGCGTCGAGTTCTGCCTGCGTCCGGCAGACGAAGACACCCTTTCCGGCCGCGAGCCCGTCGACCTTGACGACGCACGGCGGTCGCGCAACGGAGAGCCGCTCCGCCGTCGGCACGCCGGCCGCCGCCATGACGTCCTTGGCGAAGGTCTTCGAGCCTTCGATCCGTGCGGCGGCGGCGCTCGGGCCGAAGACGGCGACGCCGGCGTGCCGGAGTTGGTCCGCGAGGCCCGCGACGAGGGGCGCCTCCGGCCCCACGACCACGAGGTCGATCTCATGCTCGCCACAGAATCCGAGCAGACCCTCGCCGTCCTCGGCCCGGACCGGATGGCACTGGCCGATCTGCGCGATGCCTGGGTTTCCGGGTGCCGCATGCAACTCTTCGCAGTCCTTGCTCTGGGCGAGTTTCCAGGCGAGCGCGTGCTCGCGCCCGCCCGACCCCACGACGAGAACTTTCACGAACCCAGTGTTTCAAAGGGCTCGGCCGCACGCATGCTGTTTTCCAAGCCGGACCGACCGTAGACCGGTCGGTTTTCCTCACGCATGATGAGACGACTGCGGATCCTCTAACCCTCATCGTCCAGAAGTACGGTGGCAGCTCGCTTGGAAGCGCCGAGCGGATCAAGGCCGTGGCCAGGCGCGTGGTCGATGCCGCCGAGGGCCGGCGTGTCTGCGTCGTCGCGTCGGCCATGGGCGACACGACAGACGAGCTGCTCGGGCTTGCCGCCGAAGTCACTCCGCTACCGGCTCCACGCGAGCTGGACATGCTGCTCACCGCCGGTGAGCGGATCTCGATCGCGCTCCTTTCGATGGCGATCATGGATCGCGGCCGGAGCGCGATTTCGTTCACCGCCTCGCAGGCCGGAATCGTCACCGACGCGGCGCACGGTAAGGCGCGAATCCTGGACGTCCGCTCGAGCCGCGTTCTTCAGGCCCTCGAGGACGGCAAGATCGCGATCGTTGCGGGCTTCCAGGGCGTCTCGTCGGAGCTCGAGCCGACCACGCTCGGGCGCGGCGGCTCCGATACGACGGCCGTTGCCCTGGCGGCCGCGCTCGAGGCGGACGCATGCGAGATCTACACCGATGTCGACGGCGTCTATACCGCCGATCCGCGCATCGTCCCCGCCGCGCGGAAGCTGCAGCACCTTTCCTACGAGGAGATGCTCGAGCTTGCCGCCTCGGGGGCGAAGGTTCTCGCGCTCCGTTCAGTCGAATACGCTCGCAACCACGGACTGCCGCTTCACGTTCGCTCTTCGTTCGCCGACAACGAGGGAACGTGGATCGGCAAGGAGGGCGACCAGATGGACCAGGCGATCGTTTCGGGAGTTGCGCATGACGCCTCACAGGCGAAGGTGACGATCCTCGGGGTTCCCGATCAGCCCGGGGTCGCGGCGCGCATCTTTCGCCCGCTCGCGGAGGAGGGAGCCAACATCGACATGATCGTCCAGAACGTCTCCGCCGACGGCCGCACCGATGTCTCGTTCACGCTCCCGAAAGAGGACCTGGGCCGGGTCGAGCCGGCGCTCGAGCGCGTCGCCCGGGACGTCGGTGGAAGCGGGATCACGCTTGACGACGACGTGGCGAAGCTCTCGCTCGTCGGGGCCGGGATGAAGTCGGACCCCGGCGTCGCCGCCGACATGTTCGACGCCCTTGCCGAGGCCGGCATCAACATCGAAATCATCTCGACCTCGTCGATCCGGATCTCCTGCGTCGTGCGTGCGTCCGAGGTCGAGCGAGCGGTGCACGTGCTGCACGACCGGTTCGACCTCTCCGAGGACGCGGTCTCGCTCGAGACCTATCCGCCCCGCCGGGACCGAGCCGATGGCGGCGGTTGACGTCCCCGTTGCGCTGCTGGGCTACGGGACGGTCGGCGCCGCCGTCAACCGGCTCCTGATCGAGAGCGGCGACGAGATCGAGCGTGCCACGGGGCACCGGATCCGGGTCGTCCGCGCGCTCGTGCGCGACCCTGTCCGCGAGCGCTCCTTCCCCGCGGACGACGACCTCCTGACCACCGACTTCGAGGCGATCTGCGGCGATCCCTCGATCGCGCTCGTCGCCGAGGTGATGGGCGGTGTCGAGCCGACGGCGGACTACGTCCTCCGGGTGCTTCGGGCGGGCAAACCGGTGGTCTCGGCCAACAAACAGCTGATCGCGCGCCGCGGCCCGGAGATCTTCCGCGTCGCCTCCGAAGAGGGCGTCCAGCTTCGCTTCGAGGCGAGCGTCTGTGCCGCGATTCCGCTGATCAAGGTTCTCCGCGAGTCGCTCGTCGCGTCGAACGTCCATCGGGTACTCGGGATCGTCAACGGGACGACGAATTTCATCCTCACCCGCATGGAGGCGGGCGCCGACTACAGCGCCGCGCTTGCGGAGGCACAGCAGCTCGGCTACGCGGAGGCCGACCCAACCGACGACGTCTCGGGAGCCGACGCGGCGGCGAAGATGGCGATCCTCGCGACGGTTGCTTTCGGCGCCCGGGTCGGCCTCGAGGACGTGCTCTACGAGGGCATCGAGCATGTGCGGCCCGAACACGTCGAAGCCGCGCGAGAGCTCGACATGACGGTGCGGCTCGTCGGTGCCGCGACCCTCGTCGACGGAGGTTTCGACGTGCGCGTGCAGCCGGCGTTCGTCGATCGGCACCATCCGCTGGCGGCCGTCGACGGGGCGTTCAACGCGGTCATGCTCCAGGGCGACGCGATCCGCGAAATCACGCTCGAGGGGCCCGGCGCGGGAGGTCTCGAGACCGCCTCGGCGGTCGTCGCCGACATCGTCAGCGTCGTGGGCACTGCGGCAACCGGATTCCTCCACAACGACGCCGCTTGGCGCACCCTTCCACGTCTGCCGGCCGGTGATCTGCGCTCACGCTTCTACGTCCGGATCGAAGTCGAAGACCGGCCTGGTGTTCTCGCTCACGTGGCCGAGCAGCTGGCGGCGCAGGGCGTCTCGGTCGCCCGCCTCGCCCAGCGCCAACTCCCGGACGGTGCCTCGCTCGACCTCGTCACGCACGAGGCTCCGAGCGGCCACGTCGAGGCCGCGCTGGCGACCGTGGCTGAGCTCCCGGAAGTGCGCGGCACGCCGACGCTGATGCGGGTCATCTCGGAGCGCGGTGTCTAGGCGCCCGCCGCTGGCCGAGCGCTTCCGCGACCGCCTGCCGCTCGGCCCAGAGACACCGATCGTCACGCTCGGCGAAGGCGACACGCCGCTGTTGCCGGCGCCGCGTCTCTCCGCCCGCCTCGATCTCGAGGTCTGGCTCAAGTGGGAGGGAGCGAACCCGACCGGCTCGTTCAAGGACCGCGGGATGACGGTTGCGCTCTCGAAGGCGCTCGAGGAAGGCAGGCGGGCCGTCGTATGCGCCTCGACCGGAAACACGGCGGCCTCGGCCGCCGCCTACGCGTCGCGTGCCGGTCTGCCGGCGCTCGTCTTGCAGCCGGCCGGAGCCGTGGCGCTGGGCAAGCTCGCCCAGGCGCGGGCGCTCGGCGCCCGCGTGCTCGAGGTACGCGGCTCGTTCGACCAGGCCCTCGATGCAGCGCGCCGCCTGACCGAGCGAGGAACACACGTGCTCGTCAACTCGCTCAACCCGTACCGGCTTCAGGGACAGAAGACGGCCGCGTTCGAGATCGTCGAGGAGCTCGGCGGGCCGCCGGCGGTGCTCGCGCTCCCATACGGTGGCGGGGGGAACACCCGCGCCTACGTAATGGGGTTCGAGGAAGCCGGCTCGGACCTGCCGCGCGTGATCGCGGTCGAGTCGTTGCGGCGGGCGGAGACGGCGGCGTCGGCGATTCGCATCTCCGCTCCGGTCCACGCGCCCGAGGTGGAACAGGCGCTCGAGCGGACCGGTGGCACGGTCGTCAAGGTCTCCGATGACGTCCTGCTCGAGGCCTGGCGTGCGCTCGCCCAGGAGGAGGGGATCTTCTGCGAGCCCGCCTCGGCGGCCGGTGTCGCGGGTCTCGCGCAGGCCGAGCTGGCGCCGGGGTCCCGAGTCGTGTGCGTGATCACCGGCCACGGGCTCAAGGATCCCGAGGCGGTGGAGCGGCTGACGCCGCCACCGATCACGGTCGACCCCGACCCCGATGCAATCGCGGCGATTGCCTGAGAGCCGCCCGACCGAGGCGCTCCGCGTCCGCGCACCGGCGTCGACCGCGAATCTCGGCCCGGGCTTCGACTGTGTCGCTGTTGCGCTCGGCCTCTGGAACGAGCTCGAGGTGAGCGTCGGCGACGACCCGCCCGACCTCGAGCACATCGGGGTGCGCGCCTTTGCCCGCATCGCCGACCCCGACGGGCGGCGCTTCAACTGGACGAGCGCGATTCCAAGCGCACGCGGGCTCGGCTCGAGCGCCGCGGTGATTGCGCTAGGTCTCGTCGCCGCAGCGCTCCTGGAACGCGGACACGCGGATCCGGCGGAGCTCTTCGCCGAAGGGCTCGAGCTCGAGGGCCACGGCGACAATCTCGCCGCGGCGCTCCTCGGCGGCGTCTGCCTGACTTGGGAAACCCAGCTCGTCAGGATCGCTGACCGTCCGCCTGCCGTTCCGATCGCTCTGATCCCCGAGGACAGGGTCACGACCGCCGCGTCGAGGGCGGCGCTCCCTGCTTCGGTCACGCATGCAGACGCGGCCTTCAGCGCGGGGCGCGCGAGCCTGCTCGGGGCGGCGCTGGCCGGAGGCTCCGACGAGCTCTTCGCCGAAGCGCTCGCCGACCGGCTGCACGAGCCCTATCGGGCGGCCGGTGCGCCGCTCCTCGGTGCGGTACGTGACGCCCTCCCCGCCGCAGCCCTGGGCGCGACGCTCTCAGGCTCGGGCCCGTCGGTGATCGTCTGGGCACGCGACGAGGAGGCCGGCACGTGCGAGGCGGAGCTGACGGCCAGGTTTCCAGGCGAGCGCGTCCTCAGGCTCGACGTCGCGGCAACGGGGGCGGGACCGGCTCCCTAAAGCTAGGCGAGCGCGGCCGGCCCGTGCTGGGCGAGCACCCGCTCACGCTCGCGCCCTGTGCCAATCAGCGAGATCTCGACACCGAGCTGCTCCTCGACGAACTCGACGTACGAGCGAGCGGCACGTGGGAGCTCGGCTATTTCGGCGACGCCGTCGAGCGTTTCCTCCCAGCCCGGTAGCGCCGCGTAGACCGGCTCGCAGTGATGGAAGTCGGACTGATAAGCGGGAAACTCGTCCGTCTCGCTGCCGTCTCGGAGGCGGTAGCGGACGCAGACCGGCAGTTCGGCAAATGTCGAGAGCACGTCGAGCTTCGTCAGCGCCAGCGAGGTGATTCCGTTCAGGCGGACGGCGTAGCGCAAGGCGACCAGATCCAGCCAGCCGCAGCGCCGCTCGCGGCCGGTGACGGTTCCGAACTCGCCGCCCAGCTCGCGCAACCGCTCCTGATCGGGGCCTTCGATCTCAGTTGGGAACGGCCCTTCGCCGACACGCGTCACGTAGGCCTTTGCGACGCCGATCACCTCGTCGATCCGCGTCGGCCCGATTCCGATTCCCGGGGCCGCCCCTCCCGCGACGGTGCTGGACGAGGTGACGAACGGATACGTCCCGTGGTCGAGATCGAGCAGGGTCGCGTGCGCTCCCTCGAGCAGGACGGTCTTACCGTCGCGGAGTGCGTGATCGACGAGCAGCGACGTATCCGTGATGAACGGGCGCAGCCGTTGAGCGAGCTGCTCGTAGCGGGCGGCAAGCTGCTCGAGCTCCAGCGGCTCGGTCCCGTAGACGCGCTCGAGCCAGACGTTTTTCTCCGCGAGTGCGACCTCGAGCTTCTGCCGCAGGATCTTGGGGTCAAGCAGATCCTGGACGCGGATCCCGAGGCGAAACGCCTTGTCGGCGTAGGTCGGTCCGATCCCGCGCTTCGTCGTGCCGATCTTGAGCTTGCCGAGCCGTCGCTCGCCGCCCTGGTCGATCGCGACGTGCCACGGCATGATCACGTGCGCGTTGGCCGAGAGGTGGATGCGGTCGATCGGGACTCCTCGCGCCGCCAGCTCGTCTAGCTCTTCGACCAGGACCTCAGGGTCGACGACGCAGCCCGCGCCGATCACGCACTCCTTGCCGCGCAGGATCCCCGAGGGGATGTGGCGGACCTTGTACGTCTCGCCGTCGGCGACGATGGTGTGGCCGGCGTTCGGCCCGCCGTTGTAGCGGCAGACGAGGTCCGAGTGCTCGGCAAGCAGGTCGACGATCTTGCCCTTGCCCTCGTCCCCCCACTGGGCGCCGACGATCACGGTGGCGGGCACACCGGGAGTTTGCCCGACCGGGCGGCGAGACGACTTGGAATCGGAGGCGACGGGCGCAGGAGCGACCGACGTGCGCCGCCCGACGCGAGACAGCGCTCGCGCCTGAAGCATGTCGTAAACAGCCCGGGTCGGCCGTGTTCGTGACGCTCTCATCCCTCTTCTGTCTGCGTTTTGTGACGAAGGACGGGGCCGTAGCGGCGGCCCGTTCGGGTCAGACCCGAACAAAACGGTGGCGCCACGCATCCGCCGGCCTGCGCATAAGCGGTTAGGCGCGTGGTTGCAGGCGGTCAGGCCGCTTAGATCAGCGGCCGACGTAGCCGCTGCCGCGTGAGGAGTAATCCTCGAGATCGCGCTGCTCGCGGACGCCGCTTTTCTGTTCCTTGAGACGCTTCTCGATGAGCGCGGCCTCGAGCCGGGGGTCGCGATCCTGGCGATTACTAGCCCGTCGGCGAAGCCGTTCTAGGAAGCACATAAAGAAAGGGTACGCCTCATATGCGAGGCGTCACTGGACGGCGGCCACACCTTGACCGCATCCGGGCGAGCGGAGATCCGGACGTCAGCATCCATCTCGACCGCGACGAGCTCGATGATCGCGACGATCTCGTACGCGCGTCGTACCCGGTTCGGTGCAATCCGGACGGTGTTGCCGGTGAGGGCGCAGGCGATCGCCTCCACGGCGACGGAGCGTTCCTCTGCCGTGACGACGGCGGCTACCAGAGCGGCGAGGTCATCTCGACGTGCACGTCCCGGCCTGCTCGGATGGCACGGATCCGGTGGCCGCGCGGACACTCGGTCCAGCCGAGATCGTGACCGTGGCCGAGCTTGCCGCGAACGAGCGAGGACTGTTCCTCGCCAAAGCCGAGCCCGCGGCTCTCGCAGGCCTGGCAGACGACGGCGAAATCAGTTGACGAGCCGAGGAGGACGATCGTCTGCTCGAACAACTTCAGTCACCTCCCGATCGGTTACGCCGCCGCTGCCAGGTCCGCGAACTTCGCGTACCGCTTGAGGAATGAGAGCTTGACTGCATCGGTGGGGCCGTTTCGGTGCTTGGCCAGGATCACCTCCGCGAGCCCTTGCTGATCAGATTCTTCGTTGTAGTACTCGTCGCGGTAAATGAACATGACGAGGTCGGCATCCTGCTCGATCGATCCGGATTCGCGCAAGTCGGAAAGGATCGGCCGCTTGTCATGGCGCTGCTCGACCGCGCGCGAGAGCTGGGACATCGCCAGAATCGGGACGTCGAGGTCGCGCGCGAGCACCTTCAGGTTCCGTGAAATCTGCGAGACCTCCTGCACACGGTTCTCGACCGTCGAACCCGAGGTCATCAGCTGCAGGTAGTCGACGACGATCAAGCCGAGGTTCGGCTCGCGCGTCTTCAAGCGTCGCGCCTTCGAGCGGATCTCCATCATCGTGATCGAGCCCGTGTCGTCGACGTAGATCGGCGCCTTCGCGAGCTTGTCGCAAGCTGCCGTCAACCGCGGCCAGTCGTCGGGGCCGAGCTTGCCTGTGCGGAGCCGGTTCGACTCGACCTTTGCCTCGCTGCACATCAGCCGCTGGGTCACCTCGGACTTCGACATCTCGAGCGTGAAGATCGCGACCGGCGTTTCGTGCCGGACCGCGAGGTTCGCGGCCATACAGAGGCCTAGCGCCGACTTACCCATGGAGGGGCGGGCTGCCGCGATGATCAGGTTGCCGGGCTGGAACCCCGACGTCAGCCGATCGAGATCGCGGAACCCGGAGGGCACACCGGTAATGTCGGCGCCGGCCTCGTAGAGGGCTGTGATGCGTTCGAAGCCCTCCTTCAGGAGCTCGTCGATGTGGGTGAACTCGCCGGTGACGCGCGCCTGCGAGAGATCGAAGACGACCTGCTCGGCCTTGTCGACCAGGTCGCCGGCCTCGCCCGGGCGTTCCCAGCCGAGGCGCGAGATCTCGCTGCCCGCGTTGATCAGCCCGCGCAGCGTCGCCATCTCGCGCACGATCCGTGCGTAGTGGCCGGCATTACCGCTCGCGGGCACGAGGGCCGCCAGTTCGTGGACGCGGACCCTGCCTCCGACGTCCTCGAGATCCCCGCGCTCCTCGAGGGAGTCGACGAGGGTAATCGCGTCGACGGGTTCGCCCTTGGCGTAGAGAGAGAGGGCGGCGCGGTAGATCTTCGCGTGGCTCTCGCGGTAGAAGTCGGAGGCGTCGAGTACCTCGCTGACCGCCCCAATCGCCCCGGGGGAGATCATCATCGCGCCGAGGACGGACTCCTCGGCATCGAGATTTTGAGGCGGGACTGGGGCGGTCTGCGAGGGCTGCGGCGGCTGGGCGAGCTGGGCGACCTGAGCCATGGGGGCGTAGTCAACAACGGGCGTGGCCGGAAGTGAAGACCTGTGCATAACAGGCTCCTTCCTACTAGACAGGTTCCCTCGATCTGCAGCCACTATAGAACATATGTTCGCAAAACGGCCGGACAGATCTGTGGGAAGATTCCGCGCTGGTTGCGGGAATTTCGTGGAGCAATCCCCAGGCGGTGGAAACCGCTGGGGAAAGATCTCCTGGTTCCGAAACGGCCGGCTGACTACTCGGCTTGCGGTTCGGCTTCGGCGTCCGACTCGGCAGTCGGCTCGCTCGGCTCGTCGCTCGCCGCGGGCTCCTCGGAAGGCTCCTCTTCAGCCTCTACCTCGGCGACTGCCGCCTCGGTCGCCGCCTCTGCTGCGGCGCGCGCCTCCTCGGCCTCGGCCGCCGCGGCGGCGTCTTCAGCAGCTGCCGCCTGGTCAAGTGCCTCCAACTCCTCCTCGGGCGGTAGCTCGCCGCCCTCGGGCACGACCGCGAGGCGAAGCGTCGCGGTCACATCCTGGAAGAGCTCGACCGGAACCTCGTAGCGGCCGATTCGTTTGATCGACTCCGGGAGGTCGAGCTTGCGCCGGTCGACGCGGACCCGCTGGGTCTCCCAGATTCGGTCGGCGATGTCCGTCGCCGTGACTGAGCCGAAGAGCGTGCCGGTCTCACCGGCCTGGACGTCGAAGCGGAGCTCGGCGCTTTCCAGTTTTTGGACGAGCTCCTGCGCCTGCTCGAAGCTCTGCGCCTCGTGACGCGAACGGCTCGCGGCGAGCTTCTCGAGCTCCGCGACGCGGCCCCGCGCCGCCGGCTCGGCGAGCCGGCGCGGCAGCAGGTAGTTGCGCGCGAAGCCCGCGGCGACGTCGACGACCTCGCCGCGGAGGCCGACCTTCTCGACGTCCTGTCGCAGGATGACCTGCATCAGCGCTCGCGGTCGCGGTCTCGGTCGCCACGCTCGCGCCTGCCGTCGGGGCGCTCCTCGCGGCCCTCGGCCACGTAGGGCAGCAGGGCCATCTCGCGCGCCCGCTTCACGGCGACCGCGACCTGTCGCTGATGGCGTCTGCAGGCGCCGGTGATCCGCCGCGAGCGGATCTTCCCTTTCTCGGAGATGTAACGCCGGAGCTGGTTGACGTCCTTCCAGTCGACCTCTTCGATCTTGTTCCGGCAGAACCAGCAGTTCTTCTTCCGGATCGGCCCGGCGGACGGCCCGCCTCGACGGCGCTGCTGCTGTCGGTCTTTCGTCTGCGCCATTAGAAGGGAATGTCGTCGTCCGCGGCCGCGCCGAAGTCCGCGCTCTCTGTCTGCGCCGCCGCGCCCGCGGGAACGAACTGATTCTGGCCGCCCTCGGCGTCGCCGCGGCTGCCGAGGAACTGGACGCTGTCGGCGATGATCTCGACCGCCTGGCGCTTCGTCCCGTCCTGAGCGTCCCACTCACGCCACTCGAGCCGTCCGTCGACCGCCACCGGGCGGCCCTTCGAGAGGTATTGCGCGCAGCTCTCGCCCTGGTTGCCCCAGACGGTGATGTCGAAGTAGTTCGGCTTCTCGGTCCACTCGCCGGTCGCGCTGTCCTTGCGGCGCGTGTTGACGGCGAGCCGCAGGCTGCAGACTGGAGTTCCGCTCGGCGTGTGCCGCAGCTCAGGGTCCTTCGTCAGATTGCCTACGAGTACGACTCTGTTGATGTTGGCGGCCATCTAAAACCTCCTCACCCGACGGGTGTTGCTTGGTCTTCGGAATCCTGCCTGCGCTCGACGCTACTTTCTAGCGGCCGCGCCGGACCTGTTGCGACCGTACGCTTGACCGCGAGGTGGCGCATGACGCCGTCCGTGATCTTCAACACCCGGGAGACCTCGGCCAGCGCCTCCGGCTCCGCTTCGAAGGTCAGCAGGTGGTAGGCGCCGTCGGTCTTGTGGTCGATTTCATAAGCGAGGCGGCGGCGGCCCCAGACGTCCTGAGCCCCCCAGTTCCCACCCGAGCCTTCGATGCCCTCACGCACGCGCGTGACGATCTCCTCCTGCCGGTCCTCCGGCAGGTCAGGGTCGAGCATGAGCAAGATTTCGTAATCGATCATCGTCCCGAATCACTCCTTCCCACGGTCTGAGTCGACCTCGTCTGCAGGCGCCGCTTCGGGGCGGACGGCGCGTCGGCGAGGCAGGAAGCCGCGGAAGAGTAGCATCGCGCCCGTGAGAAGCCGCACCGCCTGGATCGCGGGAGCCGTCGGGACCGCAGGAGTGGCCTACCGGGCGCTGCGGCGGCGGCGAAGTGATCCAGATCACGAGGCTCCGGACCCGCGCGCCGACGAGCTGCGGCGAAAGCTCGACGACTCCAAGCAAATCGTAGAAGAGCGCGAGCAGTTCGAGTCGGGCGAGACAGCGGTGGACGAGGTCGAGGCGCCGACGCTCGAGGGCAAGCGCGCCGCAGTCCACGAGCGCGGCCACCAAGCGGCGCGCGAAATGCGCGGCGATTCCAAGAGCTCGACTCAAAACAACGAGCCGTAATGCCTTTGCAGATCGGCGTTAGACGGACGCCCGGGCCAAGCCCGGACGTCCTTTGAGCCGGCGTCGCAAGCGAGCGCCTCAGCGCAAAGGAGTGAACGCCTCGACCCCGGCCGTCAGGCCGCGGGCCAGCTTCCACTCGTAGGTGCTCGACTGCAGCAACCGCCGCTCCGGCGGGTTCGACAGGAAGCCGCACTCGACCAGGATCGCAGGCACGTTTGCCCAGTTGAAGCCGGTCAGGTCGGTGCGCTTGACGAGCCCGAGGTTGGCGGCGCCGGTTGCGCGCACGGTCGCGGCCTGGACGAGCCGCGCCGCCCTGAGGCTCCGGGTGTAGATGTCGTCTGTCCAGCCCTTGTGCCAGGCCGGGTAGAGCGTCTGGAAGCCGTGCATCGACGTGTTGGTGGAGCCGTCGGCGTGGATCCGCAGCATCAGCGCCGCGTGCCTACGGTTGCAGAACTGTGCGCGCGCGATGTTGCCGCCGTTTCCGTAGCGGAACACCGCCCCTGTGCGTGTCATCGCAACGCGGTAACCCCGCTGAAGCAGCAGCGTCCGGGTCCGCTTCGCGATCGCGAGGTTGACGACCGCCTCACCCGAGGCGCCGCCGCCGTCCTTGATCTTCATCACCCCAGAGCCAGGCCCGATCGGCTCGGTCTGCCGCCCGATCGCGGGCGGGGTTCCATGCCCCGGATCGATGCAGATCAGGGGCGGCGGAGACGCGAGGATCACGGGGCGAGCTTCTCGGCCAGGCACTTGACAGCGAGCGGATAGCGGTACTCGATCGCGCCGTGTGTGCCGTCGAAGAGCTCGAAAAGGTAGTCGGTGATCCCGAGCTCCTCGAGCCGGCGCCGGAATGCCTCGGCACCGAGGTCGAGGTAGGCGTCGTCGCGGTTGCCGGCGTCGATGTAGATCGCCTTCTGCGAGCGCAGCGCCTCCGCGTAGCGCGGCGCCATCCGCACGGGGTCCCACGCGAGCCAGCGCTCCCAGATCTCGGGCCTGAGCTCGCCGGTTAGAGGCTCGTACGGGATGTGGACCGTTCCGTCGTCGTCGGTCGAATAGCACGCGGCCATGCACCAGTCGTTCAGAAGCGTGTGGTCGGCCTTCTTCGAGAACGGGGGCCGAGACCGGAGGTCCTCCCAGAAGCGGTCGAAGGACCCCTCGTACTCGTCGCGCAGCGCGCGGGCCGAGACCCGAAAATCTGGCAGATAGCAGACCTCGAAGAGGGCATCGCCGGCATGGGTGGCCAAGCCGCCGAAGAGATTGGGACGGAGCATCGGCGTCACCATCGCGCCGTAACCGCCGCTCGACTTGCCGGAGATCCCGCGATGACCGGCATCGGCCAGCGTCCGATAGCGCTCGTCCACCCAGGGGACGATCTCGTCACAGAGGTAGGTGTGGTAGCGGCCGGTCCCGGGTGAGTCGAGGAACTGGCTTCCGCCGAGCGACGTCCAGGCGTCGACCCAGACGAGAACGGCGGGCGGCGCCTCGCCGGACGCAAACAGCTCGTCCATCAGTTCCGGCGGGTTCTTGCGGAACGCCGCGCGGTTGCGCCACATGTCGAGCTGTCCGGTGAGGCCCTGGATCAGGTAGATCGACGGATAGCGGCGCTCCGGCTCGTTGTCGTAGCCGGGCGGGACGTAGACCCAGAGGGGCCGCGTATGTGGGTCGTCGAGTGCGTTTCCTTTCAAGACCTCGCTCTCGAACGAGTGTTCCTCGAGACGGCCGGCAAAGTCGATCGACCAGGGCAGCACGCCCGAGACGGTATCCGCTTCAGCGTCGACTCAGTTGAGCCAGGGCGCGAGAAACCGCTCGATGTCACGGCACCCACGCGGGTTCGGTAGTCGCCCCTGAGCTTGCTTGTCCTTGACGACGACAAGCGTCGGGATCGTCTCGATCTTGAACTGCTTGACGAGCTCCGCGTGCTCGTCGGCGTCGACGCGCAGCACCTCGAATGTGTCGTGATTGGAGCGCCGTTGCAGAACCTGGGCGAGAAATCCCTCGACGCGCCGGCAGCGCCCCGACGAGGCGGAGTGGAAGAAGACGAGGTTCGGCTTGGTCGGTACCTGCTTGCCCGTTGGTGTCGTCATCCGGCGTCCTAACGAGTGGTCGCTGACAATTGCCGTTGTCCGGGCGCGAGCTCGGCGAGTACGTCCTGGAGGGTCGCGTAGGTTCGAAGCGTGCGGCCGAGGCCGGTCACCTCGACGATCCGTAGCGTGCGCGGATCGTTCGTCACGACGACGAGGGCATGACCGCGACCCTCCAGTCGCTTCGTTTCCCGGACGAGCACCGAAAGCGCGGTGGAGTCGACGAAGCTGGTCTCGGACAGGTCGACCACGACCGTCTCCGCCCCCACGGCGCCAGCTTCTTCGATCCGAGCTTGGAGGCGCCCCGCGGTGTACAGGTCGATTTCACCTGACACCGAGACGAGCGCCAGCTCGCGCGTGAGACTGGCCACCGCTGCGTGGAATTCGTCCAGGCACACGCAGTGAGCGTAGAGCGCGTTCGGCAAGCGGTGCGTCTGCGTTTTGTAGGCGTTTGCCTACAGAGCTTGGAGCTTGTAGCCGCTGCCGCGAACCGTTACCAGTCGTTCGGGCTGGGCCGGGTTGCGCTCGATCTTGCGCCGGATGTTGGAGACGTGTAGGTCGCAGGCCCGCTCGTCGCCGACGTAGGACGTGTTCCAAAGGTGGCGCATGATTTCGCCCCGAGAGAAGACGCGCCCGGGCTCGCGCGCAAGCAGCGTCAGCAGCTTCAGCTCGAACGCGGTCAGAGGCACCTGCTCGTCGGCCAGACGCGCTTCGTGCGTCGCCAGATCGAGCTCGAGGTCGCCGACGTGGAGTTTCGACGTGGGCTCGCTGGTGTCGAGCTTGCGCCGGCGCAGCAGCGCCCGCACGCGCGCCACGAGCTCAGGCATCGAAAACGGCTTTGTCACGTAGTCGTCGGCACCGACCTCGAGCCCCAGAACCCGGTCGACCTCGCCGTCTTTTGCGGTCAGCATCAAGATCGGGACCGGGCTCTCTTCGCGCAGCCGCCGGCAGATCTCGGTTCCTGAAAGGCCGGGCAGCATCAGGTCGAGGACGAGCAGATCGTAGGGCTCTGACCGCGCCCGCTCGAGAGCGTTGTTCCCGTCGTCGACCGCCTCGACCTCGAAGCCCTCGCTCCTTAGGGCATATCCGACCGCCTCGGCGATCGCAGGCTCGTCCTCGACGATCAGGATCCGCTCCGGCATCAGCCGATGATCCTCGCGCTCGGAACCACCATTCGAACTCGCGTGCCTTCGCCCGGCTCGGACTCGAGCTCGATCGTTCCTCCGAGCCCGCGCACGGCTTCTTCTGCGATCGCCAGGCCCAGGCCAAAGCCGTCCGTACCGTTCGAGGATCGGTAGAAGCGGTGGAACGCGCGCTCCTGTTCCTCTTCGCTCATGCCCGGGCCCGTGTCGCGGACCTCGATCTCGGTTGTCGTACCGTTCCCGCGGGCCTCGAGAACGATCTCGCCCGCGCGCGTGTGCTTCGCCGAGTTCTCGGCGACGTTCGCGATGGCCCGATGAAGGAGATCGGCGTCGGCGAGCGCTCCGGTCTGCGCGGGTGCCCGAACGGAGACCTCGACGCCATGTTCGATGTCGAGTCGGGCTGCGATCTCCTCCAGCAACGGCCGCACCGGCACGACCGTCAGCCGTGGCTGCTCGACGCCGGTCTGAAGCCGGGCGAGCACGAGCAGGGACGTCGCGAGCCGTGAGAGCCTTTCGCTGTGCACCCGGATGTGCTTGAGGAAGCGGTCGCGCGTTTCCGGGACGTCCTTGGCTCCCGCGTCCAGTACGTCCATGACGCTGACGATCGCGGCCAGTGGCGTTCGTAGCTCGTGCGCGGCGTTCTCGACGAACTCCCGCTCGCTCTGCCGCATACGCTCCCGCTCGGTGACGTCGTCGACGATCACGATCGCGGTCTCGGCCGTCCCCTGCGGAACCCCTTCGACCCAGAAAAAGTGGTGGTCGGTCTCGATGAGCGTGCCGGCGGTGCGCGGCTCCGGCCCGAAGAGACTCCCGGCCAGTTCTCTCAACGAGAACTCCGGCCACGGATCAGGGAGCGGATCGCCAGTGCCGATGCCGAGCAGCCGCTCGGCCGCCGGATTCGCGTAGTCGACCAGCAGCGCCGAATCGACCAGGACGATGCCCTGGGGCAGTCTCATCAATGCGCGTTCGGGCATTTCTCCCTTTTTTCTCGAGGCCGGGTTGCCTCAAACGATGGTAGCCCTCCTGCTACGCGAGTAGCCCGTTCAGCATCAAGGCGTTCGTCGGCGCTTGCGCGACGAAGCCGTCCTTCTCGTTCTCGGTTGCCTCGGGCAAAGGCGATGACGGCATCGGCGAGCGGCCGTTGTTGTTGAACATCGCGTAGACGGTCTGCACCTCGCCCGAGAGCTCCTTCAAGCGGGGCACCCACTCGCGTAGCTCGTCCTCGGAGTAGAGGTAGTCGAAGCGCTCCGCGGCGCTTCCGGTTCGTTTGTTCCAGGTTTCGGCGTTGCGGCCGTGGAAGCGCACGTAGGCGGTTTCGCTCGTGGCGGCGATCACCGTGGGGAGGACGTTCTTTCCTCCCGTCTGGGGCGCGTCGACGATGACGTACGTCATCCCGTGCTCTTCGAGAAAGCGAAGCGTGTCGGCGCGGTTCTCCTCGTCGAGCCAGCTTGCGTGACGAAACTCGACCAGCATCTCGTCGTCCTCGAGCTGCTCCTTCGACCACTCCAGATACTCGAGCGACTGTGGCCGGTAGACGACGTACGGCGGGAACTGCATCAGGATCCCGCCGAGCTTTCCAGCCACGCGCAGCGGCTCGAGCGCCTCGCGAAAGCGGCGGAAGACCTCGGCGCGGTACTCGCGCGGCGGCCGGTCGACACGGCCGCGGGTGTCCGTCGGGACGTTTCGGAGGTCCGGCGGCAGCTGGTCAATCTTCACCGGATGGCGCGTCATGACGCCGAACGCCTTCACGTGCATCGTGAAGCCGGGCGGCGTCCGCTCGGCCCAGTTCTCGACCATGCCCTGCTCAGGAAGCCTGTAGTAGGTGGAGTTCGCCTCGACGACGTCGAACCGCTTGGCGTAGTAGCGCAGTCGGTCCTCGCCGGATTTGACGTTCCTCGGGTACCAGACCTTCGTCAGCGTCTCGTCCGCCCACGAGCAGACTCCGACCCGGATCGAACCCGCCACCGGTCCGATGCTACGCGGACCCAGGGACTGTCCCGGACGGGGACTGTCCCGAAAGACTTCGTGTCTTGCGGCCCGGTTGGTGGGACAGTCCCTGACGGACACTCCCTGCGACTACGCCGGTCTAAGGCGTCGCTTGCGACGCCGACCATGAGAGGCCGTGCCGACCTGTGCGGCGCGGCCGCTA
>Ga0075425_100000715_pt1 | contig 31649 bp, 27 predicted proteins | sample SoiMethybrSBSTD4_FD_75300 | JGI IMG/M metagenome (GOLD analysis project Ga0075425, IMG submission 75300) | Bulk soil microbial communities from a Populus tree surrounding site in Tennessee, USA - Soil MetaG P. TD hybrid SBSTD4 | ecosystem: Environmental > Terrestrial > Soil > Tree plantation... | reverse complement strand
CCGAGCTAGCTCCGCCGCCGGAGCTATGCGGGCTTCCTCCGCCGCCACCGCCCCGTGGACTGCCGCCGCCACCGCCCCGTGGACTGCCGCCGCCACCGCCGCTATAGCTGCGGCTCGGTGCTGAGTAAGAGCGAGACGGCGCTGACGGAGCGGAATAACTGTGGGGCTGCGAGTTCCCACGGTTGCCATTGCCATAAGCAGGCTGCGAAGAACCGCGATTGGGTTGCGGGTAGTTGCGGTTCCCGCCGTTGCTAGAAGACGGACCGTCGTACCCGCCGGAATTGCGTTGCCGAGGATGGTACGAGCCGCCCTTGCCATTGGATGAGTTCGTACGGTCGCTGGCATATCCGCCGGAGCCGCGCTGCGGCGCACCGTAAGAACGGTTGTCATTAGCGCCGTTGGAACCACGGGATCGATTTGTCCCATTGGTCGCATTAGCCCAAGAGGGGCGATCGCTGCGAGCCATGCCGCTGTTGCGCGACCCGTTACCCTGTGGCGAATCATTGCGCGATGAAGCGCTACGCGCATCGGAGCCAAAGCCGGCCGGCGCACGGCCGCGATCGGTGGCGTTCCCCTGTGCCGACCAATTGCGCATATTGCCGGATTCACCCGGAACATTGCGCATGTGGGATTGCGGCTTGTCTTGTGAACGCTCGTGCTGGCGCGCGGACATGCTCGGGTTGTTCACGCTGAAGCCGCCGCGGTTGCCGCCGGATTGGCCCCTATTTTGGGCTTCATTTTGGCTCCCATTTTGAGTCACGTTCGGCCGGTTCGAGTCGGAACGGAACCCGCTATTGCTGTTGGGGCCATGTGGACCGTTGCCAGAATTTCCGCTGGCAAATCCAGGGCGGTTGTTATTCGCGGCTGCTCCCATTTGTGCAGCGCGGCCCATGGCCGGACGATCGGAGTTAAATCCACCCCGTCCAACGTTATTGTTTCCGCCGAAAGTACGAACCGGCATCTGCGATGCGGCTCTACCTGGCGTGGTGCGTGCCACCACGTAGCGATTCTGCACCGCTGCCGAAGGCCGCGAGATATTGCCGTGGTTCGCCGCGGCACCCATGTAGCTTTGCCGCGTGGGCGAGAAGTTCGTCCGATTCGTAACCCGCGCGCCACGCAAGCTGGCGTCGCTCAGGTGGTAAGCCCCACGGTTGATCGCGTGGCCGCCTACGAAATTGCTGCGTGAAGCTACCGTAACAGCGCGCGCGTTGCGCGCGTATGCATAGTTGAAGCTGCCGCGATTGTTGAGCACGTTGGTGTTGCGAATGAACGTGTTGTGGATATTTACGTTGCGGTAGTACGCGCCGCTGGTGCGATACCAGGGCCGATAGCATTCGCGCGGCCCCAGCGGGAACCAACCGATACCGCCACCAAAGCCGAATCCAAATCCGACTCCGAAGCCACCGCCGAGGAAGCCAACGAACGCCGGTCCATAGATCGGGCGAGCGTAGTAAGGACCAGGGCACCAGCCCCAGCGGCTGCCGATATACGCCCAGCGGCCGTAGTGATACGGCGCGAAGCCCCATGGCGCGTAGTCCACCCAAGTCCAGCCCCATGGGCCGATGAAATTCCAATAGCCCGTGCTGTAGGGCGCCCAGCCAACGTCAACCGTGTTCGGATACCACACCGGGCCATAGTCCGGCTCCTCATTCCATGAGCCATTGTCGTCAAGGTCGGAGTAGCCCGGGACATCGCGCGAAACGTAGCGCGCGGAAGTAGAATTGTCGTCGCGGTGGTCGCGATCGTTGGACCAGCGATCGAAATCATCGGGAGCGGGCGCACTGGCGACGAAATAGCTGACATTGTCAGTGCCGCTGAATTCGCCGCGTTCGCCCGCATGGATCGTGTAGGTCTGGCCGCTGGCAACAACCTGGCCCTCGCCGCGAATCGCGGTAACCCGAGTGCCGTCGCCATTTTCGTTTACTTCCACGCGGAAAGCGCCGGCTTGGGTAACCGTAAACGCGAGATTGGGTGTGTCCACCTCATAGACGTCGCCCTGGCGCATTTCGCGCACACGGAAATTGATCGTACCTTCGGCCAACCGCATCTGCGTGGTCTGATCGTCGAGATTCAAAAAAGAGAGCGCGGTCATGCTCGAAATGTGGATCGAAGCTGGGCCCGCTTGCAGCTCGGCACGCGAATTATTGTCTGACCAAATTTTATCGCCGATGGTTACCGGACGATTGCGCGTGGCCGCCCCCCAGTCGCCTTGACCACCCGGCTGGAACGAGACGCTGCCGTCGATATAGCTCAAACGAGCGACGCGGGACGGAGGATCCTGTTGCGGGTCGCCGTTGTAATTGATGTCGCCATCCGGTGTCTGCGGGCCTTGGTCTGGATAGTTTTGGTCCTGCGGAGGAGCATCCTGTGCGCGAAGCCGGACCGCGCCTATGGAAAGCAGTCCCGCCAATAAAACTGCAAGAAACCTGGTCTGTTGGAAAAGCATTTTCGTGTTCATTGCCGACATCCCCTGACTCGGGCGTTAGGTCCGCGCCTCGCCGGGAAGATTTGACCCTCTAGGTAGAGTAGAACACGGAGATGGAAGGAAAGTTGCAGTGGCTCGCGAACCGTCCCAACAAAGTACTAGAACTGTAAATAAACTGCCCCGAATCTGGCCCTTGGGACAGGCGCGGGGCTCAGGAACTTACCTTACACTCCTGTCTTGTGGGCACAAGCCCCCTTTGGGAGAATGCATGCGTATGAACTCGAAGTGGTTTGGCGCAGTGGCGCTCGCACTGGCAGGCGCAGTGGCCTGCTCGGCGCAGCAATGGAGACAGGTGGGACCGGCGGGCGGAACGGTCATCTCGCTCGAAGCCGATCCGCACGATGTAAGTAAGATTTATCTCGGCACGTCCGACGGGCACGTGTTTTTCTCAAGCGATGAGGGACTGCACTGGAATCTGCTGAGCCGCATCGGCACCGGCCAGGACGACGTCATCACCCACATCATCGTGGATCCCCGCGATTCGAAACGCCTATACGCCAGCACGTGGACGCTGTATTCGGGCGGCGGCGGCGTCTATCGCAGCGACGATGCCGGCCGTACCTGGAAGTTGATTGGTCTTCCCAAAGAAACCGTGCGAGCCTTGGCGCAATCGCGGACCAACCCGAGACTCTTCGTAGCCGGTTCGCTGACGGGTGTATACCGTTCGAATGACGACGGCAACACCTGGGAACGCATCACTCCCGCGAATCACGAAGATTTACGCAATTTCGATTCGCTGGCATTTGATCCGAACGATGCCAACACGATTTATGCGGGCACCTATCATCTGCCATGGAAAACTACGGACGGCGGCAAGAACTGGACCTCCATCAAAGCGGGCATGATTGACGACTCCGACGTCATGACCGTCATCGTCGATCCTGCGAATCCTTCGAACGTACACGCGACGGCTTGTTCCGGCATTTATCACAGCGTTGATGCCGGACAAAACTGGAAGCGCTACGCCGGCATTCCGTTTGTATATCGTCGTACCCAACTGATTCGGCAGGACCCGCAGCATCCGGATACGCTCTACGCCGGAACGACGAGCGGTCTCTGGAAGACGACCAATGAAGGCGTCGACCAGTGGAAACGTCTGACCCCCCTGGACTGGGTGGTGAACGCGGTTCTGATCGATCCACGAAATCCGCAGCGCATCATCATCGGCACCGAACGAGAGGGCGTGCAGATCAGCGATAACGGCGGCGCTACGTTCAACGCGGCGAACGCCGGCTTCCATCACCAGCACGTTCTCGATGTCGCGATCGACCGCGAGCATCCGGACCACGCGCTGACCGTACTGACTTTCGACACCAACGCGTTTCTGGCCACAAAGGATGGCGGAGCAAGCTGGACCACGCTGGGTCCGGGACTGAAGCGCACGGACCTGCGGCACGTTTATGCCATGCCGACCGGCTGGTGGGCGTCGCTCGCCAACGGCGGCTTGATGAAGTACGACGAGACTGCCAACAAGTGGATGAAGGCGGGCCTGTTTGTTCCGGAAGCGCCGGCGGCGGTTGCGCAAACCAGCGCAAAGACAACAGCCAAAGGAAAGAAGGCTACTCCCGCTCCGGTTGCAAAGAAGCCGCTGCCCAAGAAAGTTGTTCCACAGTTGCTGGCGTTCCAGGTGAACGAGCTCACTTACGGAGGTAGCAAGTGGTTCGCTGCCACGACCGGCGGTGTTCTGGTTTCGACCGACAAGGGTGCGACGTGGAAACAGGCCGCGTCCGAGGCGCTGGTGAAGTCTCCGGCGCAATCGCTCGAAGCTTCTAGCGACGGCTCGCAGGTGTGGGCCGTTTCACAGAAGATTCTTCTCTACTCAGCCGATGGCGGAACACGCTGGGAAGCGAAAGAACTTTCGTTCGCGTCGGCCGGCAATCTGCGCCTGCGCCGCATGGATGACGACAACCTTTTCATCACCACTAACATGGGCCTCTACACTTCACATGATGCGGGTCGCAACTGGAGCCGCGCGGACATTCGCGATTTGCAGTTCCAGGATGCGGCAGGCGCGGGCACTGCGCGGCTGGTCGCATTACAGCGGCGCGGATTGGTTGCGTCGTTCGACAGCGGCAAAACCTGGCAGCGCGTGAACGATCCATTGGCAGAAGGCTACTTCCCTCTGGTTCGGGCAAACAACAGCGGTTCGTTGTTTGCCGTGTCGGCGACGGAAGGACTCTTCACACTGGAAGCCGGAGCGCGTTCGGCGAGCGAAGCGGTGGGAAGTTCATCGCTGATGATGCTCGATAAGAACGGAGCACAGAAACCTCGCTAACCGAGCTTCTTTCAAAGCTTGCTTCATCCAGCTGACTCGAAAGCGCCCTGGATTTTTCCGGGGCGCTTTTTTGCGCGGATTCGCGCTCGGAAAGGGAAATCAATAGCACTCGCTCACTTTTCCTCCCGCGGAAAAGAAATCAAAAGGCGAAGGTCTCGGAGATTGTTGCCGGTGGGGCCGGTGACGACGGCATCGCCGAGTTGGTCGAAGAAACGGAATGAATCGCTGCGCTGGAAAAGGTCTAGGGGGTTAAGTCCGACTTGCTGTGCGCGAGTCAGCGTTTGTCCGTCGGCGACGGCGCCGGCGGCGGGGCTGTTGCCGTCTATACCGTCGGTGCCAGCGCTGAGAACGACGATCGGTTTGCCGGCAATTTTTTCCACACAGGAGAGAACGAAGGCAGAGTTGCGGCCGCCGAGGCCGTTGCCGATGACGGCCGAACTGACTTCGCCATCGGCGATGAGCGCGACTGCCTGATTGGGATTGGATGCCTGCAACTGTTCAAGCTGAGCGAGCAGAGCCTCAGCTGCTTTTTCGACCGGCCAGTCGTCGGTTGAATTGTCGCAGCAGGCGAGGCAATGTTCGGCTTCGGCGAAAAAGTGGGCGGCGTGAAAGAGTTGGTGCATGCCGAGAACGAGCTCAAATTGATTTTTCGCAAAAACGGGATCGGATGCCTTCGGTGTTTCCGGCATGGAGTTGTTGTCTATCCATGAACGAAGAGCTTCGGGGAATCGGTCATGTAAATTGTATTTCGCAATGACGTCCAATGCGTCGGCGAATGTAGTGGGATCGGGAAGCGTTGGACCGGAGGCGAGGGCCGATTCCCTGCCCAAGGGAACGTCGCTGATCGCAAGAGTGACTACGGTTGCCGGGTGGGCGGCTTGCGCGAGTCGCCCGCCTTTAACTGCTGAGACGTGTTTGCGGACCGTGTTGATTTCGTGGATTCCAGCGCCGCAAGTGACCAGCGTGCGGTTGATTTGCTGAATGTCTGCGAGGGTGAGCGTCGTGAGAAGCGGAGATTCCATGAGAGCAGAACCGCCGCCAGAAAGAAGAACGACGACGAGAGTTTGGGGAGAAGGGCTGCGCACCAGTTCGAGAGCGGCTTGCCCGGCGAGGAGGCTGTGCTCGTTGGGTTCGGGGTGGCCGCCGATGAAATACTGGACGCTGGAAGAAGGGCCCCGCCTCATCACCCCGGGACGGAGCGCCCCGGAAGTGGCCGTGGGAGCCGGGGCGGAGACCACACAGCGGAGATTCGTTTCGCCGGGGAGGAGGGCCGCGAGGCCGTCGAGCATGCGGTGCGCGGCCTTGCCTACGGCGAGGACGCGGAGGTCTGGGAAAGCCCGGAGATCATATTCGCGGCCGGAGCAGCAGAGGGTGTGACCAGAGATGGAGAGGCAGCGTTCCATGGCCAGGTAAGGGTCCACGGCACTGAGGGTGCGGTGGAAAATTCGCAGGGCCAGCTGCTTGGGGTGGTGTGGAGGATTTTCTGGCATTGGAGGAAGTATAGGAGAGAAACGAGCGGATGATGAGGCGCAAGCTCTCACGTCGCTCTTCTGCGTCTTGCCCGTGTAACCCCCTTTCCCTGCCAGTCTCACGAAAAGAGGGTGAGGAGATCCCCACCCTCGCCACAAAATCGCACTTCGTTGGGGTTCTAGGCCGCTACTGCCCAACCCCCGCTCTTACCCGGCTGTGCTTTGCGCTGTAAGTGAAGTAAACCACTAATCCGATGCCCAGCCAGATGATCAGTCGCGCCCAGTTTACCCAGCCCAGCTTGTACATCATGTAGCCGTTGAAAATGATGCCCAGGATCGGCACGAATGGAACCAGCGGCGTACGGAACGGCCGCTCCTGCCCGGGATTCGTCTTGCGCAACACCATCACCGCGATGCACACGATCACGAACGCCAGCAGCGTCCCGATGTTTACCATCTTTCCAATATCGTCAATTGGCGTGATGCTGCCCACAATCGCTGCCAGTAGTCCCACCGCAATCGTGTTTTTGTACGGAGTCCGGAACTTCGGATGAATCGCCGCGAAAAATTTCTTCGGCAGCAATCCGTCATTCGCCATTGAATACAGCACGCGCGTCTGTCCCAGCAACATCACCAGCATCACGCTCGTCAAACCCGCCAGCGCTCCCACCGTAATTACATGCGAAGCCGTAGTCAGACCGCGATCCAGAAACGCCCGTGCGATCGGCGCTTCAATATTTATGTCCTGCCAGTGCACCATGCCTGTCAGCACGCCCGCCACCCCGATGTACAAAGCCGTGCAGACCAGCAGTGAAACGATGATGCCAATCGGCAAGTCTCGCTGCGGGTTTTTCGCTTCTTGTGCCGTGGTGGAAACCGCATCGAAACCGATGTACGCAAAGAAAATGTACGCCGCGCCCGCTCCTATTCCCCCGAATCCATACGGCGCGAAGCTGTGCCAGTCGGTACCCCAGTTCGATGCCTGCACGAACCGGCTGCCCAGCGCGAGCACAAACAGCACCACCGATACTTTGATCACCACGATGGTCGAATTGAACCGCGCGCTTTCTTTGATTCCGACAGCCAGAATCGCCGTGATGGTCAGTGCGATAAAAAACGCCGGCAGGTTGAAGCCGATTTCCATACCGAAAATCTTCGGTGCGTTCACCAGATCATGCGCCCGCTGCAGCAGTTCCGGAGAATGCGCCGACACAATCGCCGTCACTTTATCCAGAAAGGCCTGGGTACCCGGCAGCAGTGACGGGTCCGATGCCTGCGCCATCTGCCGTGCCACCATCTTTTCCGCCGTATGCAGCGCCGTCCAGTGGTCATACGCCAGCCACAACGGCATCTTCAAATGAAAAATGTCCAGCAGTTCGATGAAATGATTCGACCAGCCCGACGACACCGTGCTTGCTCCCATCGCATATTCCAGCGTCAGGTCCCAGCCGATGATCCATGCAAACAGTTCGCCCAGCGTGGCATAGGCATAGGTGTAGGCGCTGCCCGCCAGCGGAATCATCGCCGCGAACTCCGCGTAGCACAGCGCAGCCAGCGCGCAGCCGATTCCGGAAAGCACGAATGAAAGCATCAAGCCCGGCCCGGCATAGTGCGCGCCCAGTCCCGACAGCACAAAAATGCCAGCGCCGATCACCGCGCCCACGCCCAGCGCCGTCAACTGAAACGGCCCTAGCGTTCGCTTCAGGCTGTGCCCGCCCTGCTCTTGCGACTCCGCAAGCAACAGGCTCATCGGCTTCTTCGCAAACAAGGGGTTGCCCATGCAACTCCTCCTTCGTAGCGGGTGTTACACCCGTTTTGTTCGATCTATTGCTCTGCCAGATGCCAAATTGGATTCACACATTGTAGGAGGCGGCTCCCCAGCCTCCTACAAGAAACTTTGATCTTCCTTCTTGTGCGGTCCGGCTCAAGCCGCTTTCTTGCTCTGCCGCGACCACAACCAATACACCGGCAATCCGAGCAACACGATCACCAGACTCCAACCCGCCGTCTCGGTCCGGTAAAACAGCAGCACTGACAGAATCGTCAGCGCCGCCACAATATAGAGCAGCGGCACGACGGGATATCCGAATGCTCGATACGGACGCTCTGCGTCGGGGTGCTTGGAACGCAGTACAAACACGCCCACAATCGTCAGCACGTAAAAAATCAGCGCCGCAAACACCACATAGTTCAGAAGATCGCTGTACAGGTTGCCGTACGTGCCGTCCGGCTTGATCGTCCGCAGCATGATGAGTATCGCGATCCAGACTCCCTGAATGGTCAGTGCGATTCCCGGTACGCCGCGAGAGTTCAGCTTTCCTGTCGCGCGAAAAAAAAGCCCGTCGTGAGCCATGGCGTAAACGACGCGAGAGCCGGCTAGAATCAGTCCGTTGTTGCAACCGAACGTCGAGACGATGATCGCTCCTGCCATGATCAGCGCCCCCTTGGTTCCGAAGATCGCATTCAGCGCCGCGGTCGCCACGCGATCATCCGGCGCATTCTGGATTTGCGTGAGCGGCAGAGCCAGGAGATAGGCCAGATTCGCCAGGCAATACAGCGTAATCACAATCGTTGTGCCCAGCGCCATCGAGAGCGCCACATCGCGCTTCGGATTCTTTACTTCCGCCGCTGTGAATCCGATGTTGTTCCACGCATCTGCGGAAAACAGCGATCCCACCTGCGCTACTCCGAAAGCCACCAGCAATCCCCAAAATCCGCTGGCTGCATTCACCGTCGAAAACAGCCCGCGGAAGAACCCGGTTCCGGGTTCGAGGGGCACGGCGCCGCGCACCGTCCAGAAATGCGAGAAATTGTCGGCAATCGCGGCATGGTTTCTTCCCACAAACACGCCGATCAGAATCAAGCCAATCAGGGAAAGAGTCTTCGCCGAGGTGAATATATTTTGTATCAGTTTGCCCAGGCGTACGCCCCGCGTGTTCAGGAAGGTGATGAAGATAATCATCACGATCGCCACGAGCTGCTGCACGGAAAGGCTGACCGCGATTTTCGAGCCTAGCGCAATCGGCTTCACGATCCACGTTGTCGGCGAAATGGAAGGAAACAACACTCCGAGGTAGCGCGCAAAACCCACTGCCACGGCCGCGATCGTTCCTGTCTGAATCACCAGGAACAATGTCCAGCCATACAAAAACCCCCACAGGGGCGAATACGCTTCCCGCAAATACACATACTGCCCGCCCGCATGCGGATAGAGCGCCGCCAACTCGCCATACGTGAGCGCGGCTGCAATGGTCAGCAATCCTGTTAGAATCCAGGTCAGCAGCAGTCCGCCGGGCGAACCGGTTTGCCGGGTAATGTCTGCCGCAACAATAAAAATGCCCGACCCGATCATCGATCCGACCACGATCATCGTGCCGTCAAATAATCCGATGGCGCGGACGAAACCCGCTTCTTCCTTTTTATTCTGCGTGGTCACCGGAAGAGCAGTTTCGGCCATAAGCAGATCGCCTCAGTTCTGCGCGGGCTGTCCCGCAGCGGGAAGAATTTCCAAATATTGTTTGACGCGCGCTATTGGATTCTTGGCCGCCAGAATGTCGCTGATCACTGCCACGCTGTCCGCTCCGGCTGTGATCACTTCTCCGGCTCGTTCTAGAGTAATCCCGCCAATCGCCACAATCGGTTTTCTCGTCAGCTGACGTGCCTGACGGATCAACTCCAGTCCCACCACGGGATCAGCCTTGGCCTTGCTGCGCGTCGCGAACACCGGCCCGACCGCAATGTAGTCCACGTCGGTGTCCGCCGCAGCCTTGATCTGCTCCAGATTGTGTGTCGAAACTCCGACGGTCGCTCCCGGACCGACGATTGCGCGTGCCGCGGCCGCTTCCAAATCCTCCTGGCCCACGTGCACCCCGTTCGCCCCCGCCAGCCGCGCAATGTCCGGCCGGTCATTTACCAGAAACGCCGCTCCAACCTGCCGCGCGGTAACATTCAACGCCTGTACCGCCTGCAACACCTCGCGTGCCGGCGCCGTTTTATTGCGGTATTGAAACAGACGCGCTCCCGCCCCCATCAATCGCTTCACAAATTCCACTGGATCGGAGGGCAACAATGCTGCGTCTAGTATCACGTAAAGCGGCGGCGGCGCAAGGCGATTCGCCATCTAGTGCTTTCCGTTGTTTCCTAAAAACCGCTCGACGAAGTGCGTATCGAATTTTCCTGCGGCAAAATCCGGGTCGGCCAGAATCCGCCGGTGCAGCGGTATGGAAGTCTTGATGCCTTCGATGACGAACATTTCGAGAGCGCGCTTCATTCGCCCGATGGCTTCCGCGCGGTCGCGGCCCTTCACAATCAATTTCGCGATCATCGAATCGTAGTACGGAGGAATCACCGCGCCCGCATACGCCGCCGAATCCACGCGCACTCCGGTTCCCCCTGGCGCCTGGAATGTCGTGATGCGTCCCGCCGATGGCACAAACGTTTCCGGGTCTTCTGCATTGATGCGGCACTCAATTGCGTGCCCGGAAAAATGGATTTCCCCCGTCGCGTCTTCCAGCTTTTCGCCCGCCGCAATCCGGATCTGCGCCTTGATCAAGTCCGCTCCGGTCACAAACTCCGTCACCGGATGCTCCACCTGGATGCGCGTATTCATCTCGATAAAATAGATCGAGCCGTCCTGGTCCATCAGGAATTCCACTGTGCCGGCGTTGGTGTAACCGATTTTTTGCAGCGCTTTCACTACTTTAGCGCCCATTTCCTTACGTATTTTCGGATCCAGGACCGGCGACGGCGACTCTTCAATCAGTTTTTGATGCCGCCGCTGGATCGAACACTCACGCTCCCCGAGGTGAATCACTCTACCGTGCTGGTCGCCAAGCACCTGGAATTCGATATGCCGGGGATGTTCGATAAACCGCTCAGCATATACATCTGGCGTGCCGAACGCCTGTTGCGCTTCGCTGCGCGCCGTTTCATAGGCCGAAAGCAATTCTTCCTGCTTGCGCACTACGCGCATGCCGCGTCCGCCGCCGCCCGCCACCGCTTTCAAAATCAGCGGATAGCCGATCTTTGCCGCTTCCTTCGCAAGCTCCTCTTCCCCTGCAATTGCGCCATCGCTCCCCGGAACGGTGGGCAAACCGGCACTCTTCACTTCGCGGCGCGCGCGGTCCTTCTCGCCCATCATTTCGATAATTTCCGGCCGAGGCCCGATGAACGTAATTTCCGACGCCTCGCACACGTTCGCGAAGTTCGCGTTCTCCGACAGGAATCCGTACCCGGGATGGATTGCGTCCACGTTGGTGATTTCCGCCGCGCTGATCACGTGAGGGATGTTCAGGTAACTTTCGCTGCTGCGTGGCGGACCGATACAAACCGCTTCATCCGCAAATCGCACGTGCAATGAGTTGCGGTCGGCCTCCGAATATACCGCGACCGTCGCAATTCCCAGCTCTTTGCAAGCGCAGATGACGCGCAGGGCGATTTCCCCGCGGTTAGCCACCAGAATCTTATTAAACATAGTTTAGGTCGCCGCCTACTTCTTGCGGCTCGGTCGGATTCCAAACAGCGGCTGCCCATACTCAACCGGCTGCCCGTTTTCGGCAAAAATTCGCAACACTTCTCCACTCATGTCGGATTCAATCTCATTCATCAGCTTCATGGCTTCGACGATGCACAAGGTTTGCCCCGCATCAATATAGCCGCCCACTTTTACGAACGGCTCTGTGCCGGGGCTCGGCGATGCGTAAAACGTGCCCACGATCGGTGACTTCACCAGATGCAGGTCCTCCGAGGACCTCGCTTCCGCGGCAGGTGCGGGAACCGGCGCACTGCCTGCCGAAGCGGGTGCTCCGGCCACAATAATTTCCGGGGCGAGAGCTGCCGGGACGTAACTCACGCCTGCGGACGGCTTCTTCAGGCGGATCCGCAGATCCCCTCTCGAGTACTCAAACTCTTCCAGATTGTGCTCCGCCATGGTTTTCAGCAGGTGCTCAATCTGTTCCACTTCCGGGTTTGCAACCGCTTTGCGCCCGCTGGACTTCGAAGGCTTTTTTCGTTTCATTTTCCGCTGTGTATTAGAGCTCTATGAAATCCCGCGAGGCGCGGGTTAACACTTCGCTGCCACTCCGATGCACCACAACGTCGTCCTCAATCCGGATCCCGCCAAGGCCTGGTAGATACACACCCGGTTCTATCGTAACCACGTTTCCTGAGGCAAGCAGTGTTTTTTGCCCCTTGGCCACGCGGGGATCTTCATGGACCTCTAAGCCCAGCCCATGCCCCGTACTATGTACGAAATACTGATCCAGCCGGTGTGCCGCCAGGACCCCCCTGGCTGCTGCGTCCACTTCGCCGCCAGTCTGTCCGGCAGCCACTCTATCGATAGCTGCCGCCTGCGCTTCTAGGACCGCCTGATACCACGCGCGGACCTTCGCAGGCGCCCGGCCCACAAAGACCGTCCGTGTGATGTCACTGCAATATTTCTCCAGTATAGCACCCAGGTCCAACACCACCAACTGCCCTTTCTTCAACTGTTTACCGGTAGGGCGTGCGTGCGGCAACGCGGCCCGAGGGCCGAAGGCTACGATGGTCTCAAACGCCGGCCCTGAAGCTCCCCGCTTGCGCATCTGATACTCAATCTCAGCCGCAATCTCGAATTCACGAACCCCCGGTTTCAGGAGCTCAACCGCGGCCCCGACGACCTCACTTGCCAGAACTGCCGCCTTCCGCATTAGCGCCAGTTCCGCCGGATCCTTGCTGGATCTGAGCCTTTGCACGGTACCTGGGACGGCCACGAGGCGTACGCCGCTCCCTGAGGCCTTTTTCAGCGCCCCGAGCTGGGCCACGGTCATCTGCTCGGAGTCGAAGCCTGTTTTGCGACGATTTCGACGCTTCAGCAGATCCCCACAAGTGCGCCACAGCCCCTCTTTCTGCGGCCTTACCGCCAGATCTGGTGCCTCCTGCCTGGCCTGAGTGGTGAAACGCCCGTCCGTTACCAGCGTTAAGCCTCGCGGCTCGACGAGCAGCACTCCAGCGTCGCCGGTAAATCCGGAGAGGTAATACCAGTTGACGGGGCTGGTCACCAGCAGAGAATCCAGTTTCTGTTTTCGAATCAGGTTTTGCAGCTGCGCGATTCTGTGTTTGTGAGGTGTTGGCATAAAAGAAATCGAGGAGACCGTAGTCTCCCCGATTTGGATAAAAGTTGAAAGTGTTTCTGACCGGCCGCGTTACACGGCGCGCCGTTCAGCTTAGCTGGGGATGATGCGCGGCGTCAGGAAGAACAGCAGTTCCTGCGACGTGACGGTGGTCTGCGTGCGCTTGAAGAGATTCCCGATGAGCGGCAAGGTGCCAACCACCGGCGTTTGGGTGATCGTTACTTGCTGCTGGGTGACGATGATGCCGCCGATCACCACAGTGCCGCCATCTGCAACCAACACCTTGGTTTCGGCAGACTGGGTGTCCAATGCCGGGATACCCTGCACGCGAGCGATACCGTTATCGATCTGGGTATTCTCGACCAGCACGTCCATAAATACCGTGCCTTCGGCGGTGATCAGTGGAGTGACTTCGAGCTTCAGCACGGCGTCAATGTACTGCACGGACACCGTATTGTTGATGGTGGTCTGAATCGGAATCTTGGTACCCTGCTTCACCGTAGCCTTCTCGTTGTTCTGAGTCACGACGCGCGGCTTAGACAGCAGCTTGCCAACGCCCTTGGACTCTGCCGCCGAGATGAAAAAGTCAATCGCGAAGTTCGGGGAACGGTGGGAGAACCCGAAACCAGTAGTGGGCGGCGCGCCCGCGGCGAAGTTGGTGAGCAGCGGCAAACCCGTGCTCACACCGTTACCGGACGTCGATCCTCCACCGACGCTTACTGGAGGCGCCGGAATCCCGGGTCCGGTGGTGACACCGCTGCCACCGACGGCTGGCGAGCCCGAGAACAACGAGCGGCCGCTGGTAGTCGTGCCCGCAAATCCGAGTTCGGTACCGAGATCGCGAGCGAATGACCGGGAAGCAGCCACGACGCGAGCTTCGATTTCCACTTGTTGCGACTTGCGGTCCAACTGGTGAATCAGATTGTCCACCGTCGGAATAGTCGAAGGAATATCGCGGATAATAAGCTGATTGGAGCGATCATCAGCCAGAATGTCACCCTTTGGAGAGAGAAACTTTTTCAAGGTTGTCATCAGGGAGGTGGCCTTGGCGTAGCTGAGTACACGGGTCACGGTTACCGGCTGCGTTGCGTCGTTTTGTGCTTTCTCCAGGTCACGAACGGATTCCGCTTCAGCCTTTAGTGTGGCGCGAGTAGCGATGCGCAGCACATTGCCCCTGAGCTGCTTGTCCAAGCCGTTGTTCTGCAGAACGATATCCAGCGCCTGATCCCACGGGACTTCGTCCAGCACGATGGTCAGCGAGCCCTTCACGGCGGGATCCAGGACCACGTTCAAACCGCTGATCTCATGAATCAAGCGGAAGAAGTCGCGCAGGTCCACGTCCTTGAGGTTTACGGAAATCGGTTCGCCGGTGTACTTGACCGGGCCGTTGGTAACGGAAGCCGTTGTAGCCTGCGGTGACATCGGCGCAACCGTTGCGGCGGCGCTGCTGGCTTGCTGCACAGCTTGCTGAGCGGCGGCTTGTTGTGCCGGCTGTTCTTCCGGCTTCACGGGCTGTCCGCCCTCCGTAAGGGAGCCGAACGCCGTTCCTTTGGTCAGCTCGCTGGGCAGTGCAAACTTGGGAGCGGACACATTCAACATCGCTGCTGCGCGGCGATTTGTGCCGCGAGGCGCCGCGTCGGCGTAATGAAACGCCGGCTTGGTGGTATCCCCCACAGCGGTCAGAGTGGCGTTGTTCGCGACCACCTGCGAATCCGACTGCGTCTCGAAAGAAATGACGAGCGCGCTCCCGTCGCGGGCGATCTGGTAGGGCGCGGCGACCGTCAGATCGATCACTACGCGGGCCACGTCCGGCCGAAACTGTCCGAGGCGCACATCGCGCACCGGTGCCGAAACGCCGGGAATGACCGTCTTTTGTACGGCCATGCGGGTGCCGACAAAATCGAGCACCAGGCGGTCAGGATTCTGCATCCGCGTCGGACGGGCATAGAGTTCGCCTTCGCCCTCGACGCGCACGCTGGAGCGCGCTGACGCCTGGGTGACCGCGACGCTGGAGATTACCGACGCTCCGGACGCGACAGCAGGCGTTTCATGGGACTGTGCCAGCAGTGGCGCAGTACTGCACGCCAGGCTTGCAAGGATAAGGCAGCCATTCCGTAAGGCCGGCCAGTTCGTCTTCATTGCTGTTCTCCTGCGGTCGAATAAAGTCTTTTGCTGACTTGCCGTTCGACAGGTTTGCCGAACGCATCCTTGCCCTCTTCATGGAAGGTGACGCCTTCCATCGAAATCTTTTCCACCGTGCCGTCGTAGAGCTTGTCGCCTTCGCGCAGAAAATAAGTGCGCTGTTGCGGATTGGCCACCACGGCGATCATGCCGTTCGGAGCCCGAACGATGCCGTCAAGGCGCAGCGTGGCAACCTGCAAGCCCGCCTTACCCGGCGGCAGGTTCTTGGCCAGGGCATCCTGTGCCTGCTGTCGGCCCACAAGCGACTCGAAGGGGTCGCGACGGGCAATCTTTGCTTCGCTGTCGACGGGTCTCTTTTCCGAAACCATCTTGGCGCTAGGAGCGGATTTCGGCTTGGCGGTTGCCCCGGCCTTTGCACTAGAAGGCTTGCCCGCGGTCGCCGGTTTTGCCGGAGCGGGTTTCGCTGGAGCGGCCTGGCCTGCTGCAGCCGGCTTGGAACCGGCGCCGGCGGCTTGCTTTGCCAAGTTGGTGGCGGCTTGCGGATTTTGCGCGCGCACTCCGGGCGCGGCAATCAGCGTGATCCCTGCTGCGAATGTGATCAGAAGGCGCATAGTTTGCTCATTCCCGTTCAATTCTTGGCCCCAGGCTTGGCGCCACCGGATGCCGGTGCCGCGTCGGCTGGTTTAGTGAAATAGGTTGTGGCTGTGAAAGTTCCAGTCACCGTGGTTCCCGGTCGCATCACGTAGCTGCCGCCTTTGTTGGCGTCGGAAAATTGCAGATCGCCGACGTTGATGATGCGCGAGAGGCGGCTCAGCCGGCCGAAGAAGTCGAGCACGTTGAAGTACGGTCCATCGGCCTGCACTTCAAAAGGCATCTCGTAGTAGTTGTTGTCTTTGGGTACCACGGCCTTGGCCGCCAGATGGCGAATTTGCACGTTGGAGGCGGTCGCCGCGCCTTGCAGCAGGCGGATGAACTCGTCGGTTTCTTTTTCTTCGGGAACGATGGTTTTCAGCGTGTCCAATTGCTTGTTCAAAGCGTCCATCTGCTGCTTCAACTCGCCGAACCGCTGCTTGTAAACCGAGAGCTGCGTGACTTCCTGCGTCAGCTGCGTGCGCTGCTGCACTGCTTTGTCGTACTGCTCTTTTTCCTGCGCTACCGGCGAGAACGGCAGGTAAATTCCCAGCAGCACCAGCACCACGGCAATCGCCGCGGCCACCAGCCCCTGCATAATCACCGACATGTCGCGCAATGGATTGGCCATGTCGCTCTCCTAACTCTTTTTCGCAGGCGCCGCGCCCTGCGTGGGCGCGCTGACAGGCTTGGCCTGTGGCGCGGCTTGATTGATTTCAGCAGTGAGCTTGAAGGTGAAGGTTTGCACACCACCCTTGCCGGCATCTTCTTTGGTGTCCGTCATTTCCACTTTGTCGAAGTACCCGGAGCGCTTCATCGCAGTGATAAAGTTCGCCACCGCATTCACGGAAGCCGAGGAACCGATGATGTCCAGCGAGTTGCCTTTTCGGGTCAGGTTGGTGAGCCAAAGATTTTCCGTGCGCGACACCGTGTTGGCCACCATATCCAGCAATTCCTGGCCGCCGGTCCGGTCGCGCTGCAATTTCTCGATGGTGTCCACACGAACCTGTAAGACCTTGCTCTGCTTTTCAAACAGCTCGACTTGCTGTTTGGTCTGCTGCAATTCCGTTTTTTGTGCCTGCAGTTGCTTGATGCGGGTGTTTTCGGCCGACAGCTGGCTCTGCCACGAATAGTAAATATACCCAAGAACGAGACCACCCAGCAGGAAGCCCGCTCCGATGAAGACTGCCGGCAGCGCCGCCCCGGTATCCACGGGACGCCTTGCCGCCTTCGGCCGCGTTTGTCCAAGTAGGTTTATGCGGATCATGGCTAGTCAAAGCTCCTCAACGCCAGGCCCACGGCAATGGCCAGCCGCGGCGCCATTTCTCGAATCTGATCTTCGCTGTGCTTACCGGGATTGATGAGCACGCGCCGGAAAGGATTCAGTTCTTCCACGGGCATGGCGAATTCCTCGCGCAGCAGGTCCACCAGACCCGGCACGCGAGCCGTCCCGCCCGCCACCAGAATGCGCTGGATGTTTTCGCCGCTGGCGGTGGCGCGGAAGAAATCGAAAGTCTTCTGGATCTCCAGGGTCAGGATGTCGCTGACGCTGCGCAGAATCTGCTGCTTCTGTTCGTCGGTAACGCTGGGTAGCGTGTCGCCCTTCTTCAGACGTTCCGCGTCCTCAAAGCTCAGATCCAATTCTTTTTGCAGCGCGTCGGTGTACTGGTTGCCGCCTACGCTGACATCGCGCGTGAACAACGGGATGCCACCGCGCACGATGTTGATGTTCATCACGCTGGCCCCGATGTTCAGCAGCGCCACGGTCTGCCCGGCATCGGGTTCGTAGTTCACTTCAAAGCAGTTCTGCAAACCGAAAGCGTCAATGTCCACCACTACCGGCGTCTTTCCAGCCTGCGCCAGCACGTTGGTGTGGTTCAAAATTTTGTCCTTCTTCACCGCGACCAGCAGTACGTCCATCTGGGCGTCCATGGACTCCAGCAGCTGGTAACTGAGATTCACGTCGGCAATGTCGAAGGGAATATGCTGGCTGGCTTCGGATGGGATGCGGTCGTAGAGTTCTTCCTCGTTCATCAAGGGCAGCGGCACCCGTTTGACGATCACCGAGTGACCGGAAACCGACGTTGCCACGCTCTTGGTTTTCACGCTGGCGGCATCGAAGATGCGCCCGATAGCATTGGCCACCTGCGGCGCGTCCATGATGGCTCCGTCCACTACCGTGTCCGGCGCCAGCGACTCCATGCCGAAACTCACCAGTTCATAGCCCGCTTTCGTGGACTTGAGTTCCACCGACTTGATGGAGCTCGAACCGATGTCCAACCCGACTAGCTGCTTGCTTTTTCCGCCGAATAACGACATCTTGCAGCCCCTTTATTTTTCCCGCTACAAACTCGAAATTCGCGAACCCCGAACCTTTACCGCCGCCTCGCGTGCACCTGACTCATCTTGCGTTCCATCCAGCGATCCAAAATCGTCTTGCGCAGCTTCCAGCGGTTGCCCAGCTTGAACGCGGGAATCTCACCTTCGGTGATGTAGCGGTAGAGCGTGTCCGGGCTGATGCCCAGATACTGCGACGCTTGCCGCACATTCATCACTTCGCGAGATTCGCTCACGTTGGAACGCAACTCCGCCCGTCATTTTTCGGTACCGCTAGAAACTGGAACACGCCCGAACTTTTGCTGCCGATTGCGCTCCCGCACTTGCACCGAGAAATCGGGAGCGCGTCCCGTGTCAGCGTTATCCCATCCGGAAACGACCGTGGTCAAGCGTTTAACGCCTGCAGTTGTCCTAAGAATGGGGGTAATCTTAGGGAATTCTAGGGTTATCATGGGCACTGTACTCTATATGTGCATGTCTAGAATCATCATTACCACTACATCTTGTGTTTTTTGCCTTTTTCCGGCCTGTACCAACGGACGGTAATTGTTTGTCGTCATGCGCTTCGCGTTTCTCGCGATCGCGGCGCATTCCGCCAAGAGGCTGCATGCTTGGCAATTCGCAGTGATATACTCCGCGCGATTCGCGAATTTCTATTGTCGAGGAGCTTCATGAAACCGCCCGTTTCTTCCCTGTTTCTCCTGATTTTGGCCGCAGCGGTCCTGTCTTCGCGAGCCGGCCAGCCTGCAAGCTCGGCCGGCCTGCTGTTTGTCGCCAATCAGTTTGATCACACTGCGAATCTGGTTGATCTTTCTTCCCGCAAAGCGGTGGCAAAAATCGGTATGGACGTGAATGGCCACGAAGTGGTGGTTTCGCCTGACCATAGATGGGGCTTTATTCCCATCTACGGCAATTCGGGAGTCGGAAAACCGGGCACCGATGGCGCCACTATTGAAGTTGTGGACCTGAAATCGGCGCGCGCCGTCCGCATCATTGATCTCGGCAAACCGGTGCGGCCGCATTGCGCGAAGTTTGGCCCGGACGGAATGCTCTACGTCAGCGCCGAACTGGCCAACGCCATTTACATCGTCGATCCGAAGTCTGGCAAAGTTATCGGCGAAGCTCCCACCGGCGACGTCGAGTCGCACATGTTTGTTCTGTCGCCGGACGGCCATCGCGCGTACACCGCCAACGTCGGACCTGGCACGGTCAGCGTGGTGGATTTGCAGCGCCGCAAAGTGCTCGCGGTAATTCCGATCGCCAAGCACGTTCAGCGCATTTCCATTTCGCCGGACGGCAGGCGAGTTTTTACGCACGATCAGGGTGCGCCCCGCATCGCGGTGATCGACACTGCGACCAATAAACTAGCGCGCTGGATCGATCTGCCGGCGACCGTCTATTCCTCCACGCCGACTCCCGATGGAAAATTGCTAGTTGCCAACGCGCCTTCCGGCAAAGCATTGGTGATCGATTTGTCCACGGAAAAAGTTGCCGCCACATATCCCATCCCTGAAGCGATTGGCGAGGTTGCCGTAGACGCGACCGGAGAATTCGCCTTCATCAGCTGCCCGGCCAAAGGAACGATCGAAGTTTTGAACCTGCGCGCCGCCAAACTGGAAGAGCCGATTGTGATGACGCCCGGTGTGGACGGCTTGCAATGGATTCCCGGAATTTCCTGAGCAGATTGAAGTGCTAGAGTCCCAGGGATTTCCAAAGATCAGCCACGCGCTTTTTTGTGGCGTCGTCCATTAGGATTTCATCCGGCCACGGCCGCGTAAAACCCTCCGCCGGCCACTTGCGCGTCGCGTCAATTCCCATTTTTGACCCGTAATCTTGCATGCGTTGGGCATGGTCCAGCGTATCCACTGGCCCCAGCGAAAATTGTACATCGCGTTCCGGGTCCAGCGCGCACAACGCCTTCCACACCACTTCGCTGTAGTTGTGTACATCCACATCGTGATCCATCACCACAATCACCTTGGTGAACATCGCTTGCCCCAGTGACCAGATGGCGTTCATAATTTTTCGCGCGTGGCCTGGATATGACTTGCGGATCGCTACGATCATCAAGTTGTGAAAAATTCCCTCCGCCGGCATAGCCACGTCCACGATTTCTGGATACTGCATTTTCATCACCGGCAGAAACACCCGCTCGACGGCGTAGCCCATGTAGAAGTCTTCCTGCGGCGGCGGTCCAACAACCGTCGTCAGGTAAATCGGATTCTTGCGGTGCGTGATGCACTCCACGTGAAAAACCGGGTACTCGCCTTGCAGCGAATAAAATCCCGTGTGATCGCCGAACGGCCCTTCGGTACGCATTTCATTCAAATTCACGTACCCTTCCAGCACGATTTCCGCATTCGCCGGGACTTCCAGCTCATTGGTTTCGCACGAAACCATTTCCACCGGCGAACTGCGCAAAAACCCCGCGAACATCATTTCGTCCAGGTCCGGAGGAATCGGCAGCATGCCCGCCAGCGTCGTGGCCGGATCGGACCCGATGGCTACGCTGACAGGAATTCTTCCTTCGGGATTCTTTGCGCGCGCGCGACGGAAATGCTCGGCGCCATGCTTTTGCGTCTGCCAGTGCATGCCGGTGGTGCGCTCGTCATACACCTGCATGCGGTACATACCGACGTTGCGTTTCCCAGTCTCGGGATTTTTCGTGAACACCAGGGGAAATGTAATGAACCGCCCGCCGTCCTGCGGCCAGCATTTCAGAATCGGGAAGTCCCGCAAGTTGATGTCGGCGTCTTTATGAATCACTTCCTTGCAATCGCCATCTTTTACGCTCTTCGGAAAAAACGAACCCAGCTCGGCCAGTTTCGGCAACATCTTCAGTTTGTCGAGAAGTCCCGCCGGTGACTTGGCATCCAGGAATCCGCGTATGCGCGCCGCTACTTCATCCAGCTCTTGCACTTCCAACGCCACGCACATCCGCTTCACGCTGCCAAATGCATTGATCAGCAGCGGATACCGTGAGCCTTTCGGTTTTTCAAAAAACAGCGCTGGGCCGACGCTCTCTGGCTTGCGACCCGGATCGCGGGCTACTCGCTGTGCCACTTCGGCGATCTCCAGCACGGGATCGACTTCGGCGCGCACGCGCTTCAGTTCGCCCGCCTTTTCCAGCGCTTTCACAAACTCCCGCAAATCGCGATACGCCACGGGTCTTCCTCCTTGAACCTCAACGAAAGGCGCTACGGTTTTACCGCCCGGAGTCCCAACGCCCGCTCAAAAACCTGAAAATCGCGATCACGGTGCAAGAGTCCAAAACCCTTCTGGAGACAAAACGTAGCAATCCAGCAATCGATAGTCTTTCTCACGGTGAAACCCCGGGATTGAAGGGCGCGATAATTCTCCGCAGCGGCGATTGCCAAATCGAGACTTCCAGTTGCGAAAAATTCAAACTCCAGCAGCTGGTGTTTGATCTCCTCAAATTGTCGGTCATCGCGGATCCCCTGCAGCACTTCGCAGAGGATCAGGTCGGTTATGCCGACTGATTCATACCCGATGGCATTTTCCAACCAGCGCGTCTCGGCATTGTCCCTGCCTGTAAAGTAGTCCACCCATACAGTCGAGTCGACGATCGTGACGTTATTCATTATTCATTCAAACCGCTCTAGCTCCGCCGCATCTGGTCCAGGTTGCCTTCCCATTTCACCTTACCCTTGAATCTTCGGATGCCTTCTTGGCGATTCAAGCGAATCAAGATCCGCAACCCCTTTTCCACGGTCTCGCGTTTGGTCCTGGTTTTTGCCCGGCGCATCGCTTCCTTCATCAACTTGTCGTCAATCTCGATGTTCGTGCGCATCAACCCCTCCCGACATGCTCAGCGATGTGTAACAATATCCTATTCATGTGTATCGCGGCAAACGAAGAAAGCATCGATTTCTCGGCCACTCCTCGATGGTTTTTGACGATTGCTGACATTGTTCTTCCAACATACAATTCATGCCCTTCGGAGGGTTCATGAAAAACACGATTCTCGCCCTGCTGTTGACGTCGTTAGCCCCTGCGGTTTTCGCGCAGGGCGCGCCGCCGCAAGGCTCGCCGGACAAGCCTTACGTCATGGAGTACTACTACAAAGTGCAGTGGGGTCATCAGCAGGAATTCTTGAAGCTGTTCCTGAAGAACCATTTCCCGTTGCTGCAGGAAATTCAAAAGTCTGGCCGAATCGTGGCCCTCAAAATCGAAACGCCCGCCAATCATATGACGGAAGAATCTCGCTGGGACTATCGGGTGACGATTGCCTACAAAAACTCGACGGTCGCCACTACTTCCAATCCCGACGAAGAAGCGCTGGTCAAAAAACTCTATCCCGACCAAGCCGCCTACGAGCGCGAAGAGCAGCGGCGCTTCGAAATCCTGCTCGCGCACTGGGACCTGCCCGTTGCCGATGTCACCCCCGCAAAGAAATAAAAGATTTGCGTTTGCGAACGCACGCCCTGCATTTTTAAACGCTCGCCGCACCGGTCTAACTGGTGCGGCGAACGCTTTGTGCTCTAGCCCTTGTCGGCCAAGCATTGGGGCGGGCTGGTTCAGACCGAGTTAAGACACATGTAGCTTGGTCGTTTTTCCGACCGTCACGGCCACTTGTTCTTGATAGACAACCTGACCTTCTTGATAGACAACCTGACCGTCGGAACGCAGCTCAATGTCGTGATTGCCGGGCCGCATCGTGAACTTCTTATCCTTGGCAACATCCGCAGCGTAGCCGCCGTCAATGTAGACGCTCAGGTCCTTGCGGTGAGTGTCGATCTTTACTTCACCCTAGTTGTACGACGTGTACGCGTAAGGCGGATATCCGTACGGATATCCCCACGGATAGTAGTGGTGGAAGAACGGATCAACCACAATCACGCGCCTTCTCGTTACCTGCCCCGAGGCTTCCGGCGGCGCGCCGAGCAGGAGTCCTCCGACCACCAAACCCACCAAACCCGCCAATACCACCAAAAACCATCGTATTGTGCGCCTTGTCGGTCCTCCTTTCCTTCTACTGGTATGCAACACTTCCGGCTGGCATTTTCCTCGCAGCTCAGCGGGTAGTACTAACACTGCCTGCGAATTCCAAAATCGGCTGTAAACTTGTAGCTGGAGCCCGTTGGGTCATCGAACTATGCCCCGTATCTACTTCGATCACAATGCCACGACGCCCGTCGAGCGGGAGGTGCTCGACGCCATGCTGCCCTATTTTTCCGGCGACTTCGGCAACGCCGCCTCGATCCACACGCCCGGCCAGCGAGGGCGTGCCGCTGTGGAAACCGCACGCGAACAAGTTGCCGCTCTGATCGGCGCGCGGCCGCAGGAGATCGTCTTCACAAGTGGCGGCACGGAGTCGGACAATCACGCCATCTTCGGCATCGTGCGCAGCGCGTTGGGTGCATCGAAGCACATCATCACCTCACAAATCGAGCACGAAGCCGTGTTGAACGCATGCCAGGCGCTTGAAAAAGAAGGCGGCCAAGTTGCCGGCAATCGTCCCGCGATCGAGGTTACCTATCTTGCTGTGGATTCGAACGGCCTCGTTGATCCCGAAGCCCTACGCGACGCCATCCGCCCGCAAACCGCACTCATTACCGTGATGCACGCGAACAACGAACTCGGCACCGTTCAGCCGCTCGAACAAATCGGCAAAATCGCCGGGCAAAATGACATTTACTTCCACACCGACGCGGTGCAGTCCGCCGGAAAAATTCCCGTCGATGTGAATGCTCTCGGCGTCGACCTTCTCTCGATTTCCGGACACAAATTTTATGCGCCGAAAGGCGTTGGCGCGCTGTACATTCGCGGCGGCACCCGCCTCCGCCAGCTTCTCTACGGCGGCCACCACCAGCGCGGGTTCCGCCCAGGAACGGAAAACGTCCCCGGCATTGTCGGCCTCGGCAAAGCTGCCGAGCTGGCGCGCGCAACACTGTCAGAAGAAGCCTCGCATATTTCGTCGCTACGAGACGAGCTTGAACGCGGTCTGCTCTCGCGCGTTCCTCAGTCGCGCGCAAATGCTGCCGCTGCTCCGCGCACTCCCAACACCACCAACATCACGTTCCCCGGCATCGAAGGCGAAGCGCTTATCATCGCACTCGACCTCAAAGGCCTCGCTTGCTCGACCGGAGCCGCCTGCTCCTCCGGCGCCGTTGAACCTTCTCACGTCCTCACCGCCATCAGCTTGCCGCCCGAAGAAGCTCGTGCTTCCATCCGCTTCAGCCTCGGCCGCCACTCTACCGAGGCCGACATCGCCTTCGCGCTGGAAGTCGTTCCTGCAGCCGTAGCCCAACTCCGCGAGCTCTCTCCCGCTTACCAGAAATAGCTACCTCGGCGCTTCTAGGCCCCGTCGTTCTTTCTTTGGATCGTGCGCCAAGGTTGCTAAAATATTATGATCCATGATGTCGGCCGCACAACTCGAGCCCTCCCTGCCCTGCCGCTCTGTCCACCCAGGCCTCGTCGCCATCGCCATGTCCGGCGGCGTGGATTCCTCTACGGTCGCCGCCGTCCTGCAGCAGCAGGGCCGCCTTATCGTCGGCCTCACCATGCAACTCTGGAATCAGCGCCGCTTGCCCGAATTGCAGGGCGAGGGGCCCGCGCAACACCGTTGCTGCTCGCTCGACGACGTCTATGACGCCAAGCGCGTCGCTCAGCATCTCAATTTTCCGCATTACGTGGTGAATTTCGAGCATCAGTTCGAGGAACGCGTCGTGCGCCCTTTCGTGAACGACTACCTGAGCGGCCGTACGCCCATCGCCTGCACTAACTGCAATACCGACGTAAAGTTCGAGCCGTTGCTTCGGATGGCCCGCCAGATCGGCGCCCATCGCCTCGCCACCGGACACTACGCGCGCATTCGACACGACCAGGCGACGAATCGTCACCAGCTTCTGCGTGCGCTCGATACAGCAAAAGACCAGTCCTATTTTTTATGGGGACTCTCACAGGAACAGCTCTCGCACAGCGAATTCCCTCTCGGCGAACTTTCCAAGGACGCAGTCCGCGACATCGCCCACGGCGCGGCTCTTCCCGTCGCCGACAAGCCGGAAAGTATGGAGCTTTGCTTCGTTCCCAACGGCAATTACGTCCAGTTCATCCACGCTTACGCGTCCGAAAACAGAATTCCGCACGGCACCGGTGAGGGGAAAATCGTCACCGAATCCGGCGAGGTACTCGGCCGCCACAACGGTATCCACAATTTCACCATCGGCCAGCGCAAGGGCCTCGGCTTCGCTGCCGGCAAGCCGCTTTACGTTCTCGCCATCGAGCCCGAAACCAACCGCGTCGTGGTTGGTGACGACGATGCGCTGCGCACCACGACCTTCGAAGTCGAAAACGTCAATTGGGTTTCCATCGCCGAGCCCGCGGCGCCCGTTCGCGCTTGCGTGAAAATTCGCCACAAGCACGAACCCGCGCGGGCCACTGTTCAGGCGCTTCCCAGCAATCGCGCCCGCATCGCTTTCGATTCACCGCAACGCGCCGTAACCCCCGGCCAGGCCGCCGTCTTCTATCGCCAAGATGCAGTCCTGGCCGGCGGCTGGATCCGCTAGCTCCACGTCTCCACTCCCCATTTGTCCATCCTAAAGGCGAACAAAGTTCGCCGAAGGACCGCCCGGTCGTCCTACGAAGCAAAAAAGGGCGCGACTCGCGCCGCGCCCTTCCATCTTCAATTCTCTCTTCCCATCTTTTAAATAAACAATTCCTCTTCCTGCTCGGCCGTCTCGTCATTGCGTCGCCGCGGAGCCGCCGCCCTCCGCGACCGCAGTAAATCCAGCCCCACTTTAATTCCCTGCACCAGCGCCGACGCCTTCTGCACCGGCCGCCACAAACTTTGCCGAAACTGCGTCCCCGCGTCTTCCACGGCCTCCATGGTCCCGGTCAAAATCCGGTCCACATGCAACAGCTGCCCGCGCAGCCGGTCTGCCGCATCCGTGAACACGCGATCCACTTTCTGCGCTTGCCCGCGTGCCAGGTACACGATATGCGCCGCATCGGTTACCATGGTGGAGATTTTTGGCTGTGTATCGTCCAAAAGGATTTGCACGCGCGTCAGGATCGGTCCCGCCCGCTCGTTCAAATCGGTCACCGTCTTTTCCACTTTTTGCATGGTGCGCCGGGTCTGCAAAAACAGTGCAATCAATATCGACACCTGCAGCACCATCGCCAGCGCAATCACCACTCCAACCCAGTTTTGCATTTCCGCCCCTTCGTCCCTGCTTCATTCCGCAGCCGGAACGAAATCAGAACGCCACCCGCCACACCCGGCCCTCATTCCCGGATTACGACTTCGATGCCTCGCGCCGGTACGCATCCCGCGCGCCTTCTACCGCCGCCGTAATCGTTTCTTTGTGCCGGCCCGCCGACTCCTTGCCGCGTTCGATCAAATCATCCGCGCGCTCGCGCAGTTCTCGCGCCTTTTTCTGCGCGTAGTCGCGGCCTTCATCGGCCTTGTCCGACAAAAATCTGCGCGTCTCCTCGCCTGACTTGGGTGCAAACAGCACTCCTACTAATGCGCCGATTCCCATGCCCACCAGGAAATACGTCACCTTGGATCCAACGTTGTCCGCCATGATCTCCTCCAAACTGCACCGTAACACACTGATTTGTCAGCCACAACAAGCACTAACCTATACACCGCTCCCTTATCGGTTAGGGCTGCACTTGCTCCTCGTCGAGCCTTGCCAACACCCTTTCCGCGCTCTTTCGCGGAATCACCATGCTCAAGCGTTCCACTCCGGCACGCCGCACATTCGCCACACTCCCAAACTCCTTCAACAATTTCTGCGCCGTCTTCGCCCCCACCCCTGGGATCTCCACGAGCGCGCTCCGCGTCTGCCGCTTCCCCCGACGCAACCTGTGGAAGGTCACGGCAAATCGATGGGTCTCATCGCGAATTTGCTGGATCAAGTGCAGCACCGGCGAATGCCGATCCAACACCATCGGCTCGTCCTCCTGGCCGTACACATACAAAACTTCTTCCTTCTTTGCGATGCTGGCCAGCGGCTGGTTGATGATTCCCAGTGACTCCAGCGCGTCCGCCGCAGCATGCAACTGCCCCACGCCGCCGTCAATCAGGACTAAACTTGGCATCGCTCTCTTTTCTTCCTGCAGCCGCCGGTACCGCCGCGTCACAACTTCCCGCATGCTGGCAAAATCGTCGTTCCGTCGAAGCACCGGTAGCAGGCGGATCGCGTTACCCCCACCTGACCGCCATTCTGTTGAGCGGCGGTTTTTTTCTTCCCACTGCTCGGTTGCCGTTGGCCCGCAAACCTCCATCCCTCGAACAATAAATTTTCGATAGTCCGACTTCTTCATCCGCCCTTTTTCCCAAACCACCATCGAAGCTACCGTATCACTTCCCTGGATGTGCGATATATCGAAGCACTCGATCCGCTCCGGCTCTTCCGCCAGGTTCAGCGCGGTCTGCAGCGCTTCTCCAATCGCCTTCGACGTCGGCTTCAGTACGCGGAACCGCTGTTCAAACGAATGCGCAGCGTTATTTTTCACCAGGTCCATCACCGCGCGTTTCGCTCCGCGCTGCGGCGTAAGAATTTCCACTCTATGCCCGGCCCGCTCGCTCAACATCTCTTCCAGCAGCTCGCGGTCTTCAAACTCTTCCGGCACATGAATCGCCTTCGGCAAGTATTCGGCGTCCAGATACAACTGCTTCAGCAGCGACACCACAAATTCGCTCGCTTCGAATCCCTCCAGGTCTTCCCAATAGAATTCGCGCCGGTCGACAACCCGCCCGCCACGCAAGTGAAACAGATTCGACGCCACCAATGGCGGCTCCGCGTAGTAAGCCAGCACGTCCGTATCGTCTCCCTGCGCCGCGGCAATCCGCTGTCGCTCCTCGATGTCTTCCAGCGTTCGCAGCAAGTCGCGATACGACGCCGCCTGTTCGAACAACTCCTTTTCCGCCGCGGCCGTCATCCGCTCTTCCAGGCTCTTGATCAGATCGTGCCGTCGTCCTTCCAGCAGCATCCGCACATCCCGCGCAGCTTCGGCATACCGCTCGTCTGTGGTCAGTCCGGCCACGCACGGCCCGAGGCAACGATGGATGTAGTACTGCAAACACGGGCGTGGGTGCGTCCGCGTCAAATCCACCGTGCACGACGGAACCAGAAGCCGCTTATGTACAAAATGCAGAATCCGCCGCGCCAGGCTGGCTGGAAAATACGGACCAAAATACAGCGATCCGTCCTTCTTGATTCGCCGCGTAAAATAAACTCGCGGATATTTTTCCGACGTGGTGAACTTGATGTACGGGTAGGTTTTGTCGTCCCGCAGCATCACGTTGAATTTCGGTTTGTACCGTTTGATCAGCTGGTTTTCGAGCGCCAGCGCCTCCCGCTCGTTGTCCACTACTATCGTCTCTAGATCCGCAATCTCCCGCGCCAGCGAACCCGTCTTTGCATCCATCCACCGCGATTCCAGGAAATAGGAACGTACCCGGTTCCGCAACAGGCGCGCCTTGCCCACATAAATGACGTGGTCCGCCGCGTCGCGGAACAGATACACCCCCGCCTTTTCCGGTAACAGCCCCGCTTTTTCTTTGGGTTCCATACGAGCGCTTCGCTCATGTAGCGCCGGGCTTTAGCTCGGTTCTTTTGCCTGCATTGGCCGGCCCTAGGGCCGGTTCCGTCACCCGATTCCACACTCCCACTAACTATTCTCGCGAGCCAACTTCCATCATACTAGATGCAATCCAACTGCTATGCTTCGTGACCAGGAACACCCGCGAAACAGCACCGCAGGCGCGACACAACGTCTGCTATCCGCTCGCCGTTCGCTGCTCGCCGCAGCAATCCTTTTCTCGCTACCGACGTGGAGCGTCGGCATCCCTTCGTTTTCGGCAGCAACCCTGTCCGCGCAAGCTCCGCCCCAAGACCCCACCAAACCCAAAGCAAAACCCAACACCGACAACGCCACGCAAAATGCCCCCGACCAACCCATGTGGGACCCGCTGCGTGCCGAAAAAGACATTGAAGTCGGCCAATACTACATGCGCAAAGGCGATGTGGACGCCGCCATCGATCGCTTCCAAGACGCCACCCTCGCCAAGCCCGGCTATGCCATCCCGTTCCGTTATTTAGGCGAAGCCCAAGAAAAAAAGAAACTGAAACGAGATGCCATCAAATCGTACACGCGGTATCTCGATCTCTATCCCCATGCCGAAGACCGCGACAAAATCGAAAAGAAAATCGAAAAACTGCGCGCCGAAGTGGAGAAATCCAAGCGGTAATCTATCGAATGAGGAATTGCGATGAACAGCGATCGTTCTCCGTGGCCGAGTAATCGTCGGACGAGAACGGAAAACCGATAATTCTCTATCGCGCCAGCCGATCGAGCGCCTTGCGCGCCCGCGCAAACTCCGGGAACAACTTCTCCTCCGCCCGAAACTCCGGCGAATGCGACAACAAACTGCAGCCCGACTTCCGCGTCGGATGCTTCACGTGCAGCATCTCGTGGTACAGCACGTACTCCACGACATATCGCGCCACGTCCGGCCGGTCCATTCGCCTGTTCAACAGAATCTGATCCGGCCCCGGATCGTAGGAACCAAACTGGCGCCGCCACCCCCGCGTGCTCCATCCGAGATGTGGCCGCCGCAGCGCACCCGCAAAAAATCGCGCGTTCAAATCGTCGAACATCGCATTCATATCGAAGTGCCGCCCTGTCGCATCCAGAGCGGCTCGCCTCACGCGGCCACTGCGCATCGTCTGAATTCTCTGGCGTGTGCGATGCGATTTCGCGTACTCGTTATACGGCGCGACCAGGGCTCGCGGCGTCCGCCGCCGGTAAATCTTGGCCAGCAGCAATGCGGCCGCGCCTTCCAGCACGTTTATCGGCGCGCGCTGCAGTAAATCCGAAAACCGCACAATCATCTCCTCATCGCGCCGGCGAATGGTCAGCGTCAAACTCGAATACGGATAAAACTCCACCCGAAACGCAGGCGGCGGCCCCGCACAACCAATCCGCGTAAACATTCGCTGACATAGCGCGGCTCCACCGGGCACCGCGAAAGCCGCACCAGCCTTGCCTGTCCGCTTCGCGCCGCCGCTCTTCCGACCGTCTGCTTTCTTGGCTTTAGCCCCGCCCGCATGCCCCTGCTCGCCAGGAAGCGCATTCCTCGGCATAGCGACTCCCGGTCGCTGAAGTTCCCGTGCAGCGGCTGGCTGGAGCGGCTCCGGTCGCGTCACAATTTGCGCGCCACGCAAGGGAGCGAACAACTCCAGTTGGCCCGCGAACCCCGTCTCCTCCATCGCCGTCGGTCTGGTCATTTCCCTCGCGTTCTCTCCCTAATCCTCTGACGTCTGTCATCTTGAGACTTCTACGCTTTTGCGCCGGTGTCGAGCGATCTCAACCAAACAAGCCTGCCGCCAATCGATCCAGTCTCAACTCTTCCTCCGCAGCGGCGGCGGCGCCACGCTCTTCTTTGCTTTCTCCGCATCGTTGACGGCGTCCTGCGTGCCCTCAATCGCATCGTCGATGTTGTCTTTGTAAACCTCGATCTCTTTGCCCTCCGCCGCAATTTTCTTCAATATCTCCAGGAATTCCTTGGTCTTGCTGGCAATCAAGTCCACACCGGCACGAACGTTTTGCTGCTTCTGCACGCCTTCCTGCATCAGGTCCGCCGCGTCGTCCACGCAGCCGACATACGAATTCATCAGGTAGTTCAGCTGCTGCGTATGGTTGGTCTGCGACGGATGTGCCAGTTCGTACTGAAATTTCTTCAGCCGGTCGTCGGCAAACTGCATGAACAGCTTGATTCGTTCGTTGGGCGTTTCCGCGTCGCGAATCTTGTCCGCTTCATAGGAACTCAGATAATCCTTGTCCGGAACCTGCGCCGCGGCATTTCCCGCCATTGTTCCTGCGAAACACAGCACTGCAATAATCCCTGCACAAATGCTCATCGCTGGCGATTTCACGGCCGCTTCTCCCCCGCTTCATCTGCTTTGGGTGTGGATGACGGCGTCTGCAGCGGAGGTTGTTCGCCCGGCCTCCGTGGAAACAACAACTTCAGCAGCTCAGTATTCATTTCCCGCAAATCGCTTTCCACGATCTGCATGGGAGGCCGTAGCGCCTCCGGCATGGCCAGGATCACATCGCGCACTTCACGCAGACCTTGTCCGGTGTGAAATTCCAGCTGCTTGTAGCCGTTGGGGTGCTTTTCCGCCTGTGGGTGTGTTTTTTTCAGTGCTTCCAGCGCGGCGCGCACG